>Ga0307476_10002792_pt1 | contig 10360 bp, 12 predicted proteins | sample atmos_gasesECM2C_2_FD_203314 | JGI IMG/M metagenome (GOLD analysis project Ga0307476, IMG submission 203314) | Hardwood forest soil microbial communities from Morgan-Monroe State Forest, Indiana, United States - atmos_gasesECM2C_05 | ecosystem: Environmental > Terrestrial > Soil > Temperate...
TGTTGAAAGGATGAATCCGACCTACTGAATACATTCTCGCCATACGAAAAACATCTATCCGGAACTTGACATTAGGCAAACCTCGACTTATCGTTTGTTTGCTTCACCAATTTCCAACCTATGGGGTGGTCGCTAATATAAGGCTCCAGTTTCTTGGGAGATCGATCTGTGCCAGCTACACGATCTTCGCGTGCGTGTTCTTTCCTTTCCTTTGCCCGGATTCCGCGGCTCGCTCGTTCCCCGGTCCAGATTGCGCTGGTGGCTTCGTTCATCGCGTGGCTCGTAGTAGCTCTCGTATTCCCATCAATAGCATTCGCAACCGGCAACCCAGAGGCGCAACCTGCCGCTGAGCATTCGCTCCAGCTGTCGCCGATCGAGCAAGCACTGATTGCTCCGATTGCACTTCTGTTGGCGTTCATGGGCTTATATAAGGACTTTCGAAGTTATCGCGGGCTGCTCCACATTTTGCTCTGGAACTTTTACTCATGGCTCTTTCTGGCCTTTACTACCATGTTTATCTTCGCCATCGACTATGCCGCACTGCTGCAGATACAGAAACTAATACACCCCGCCTTGATGCAGCATGTAACGCTGGCGTTAGGTCACACCACCATTTCCGCGGCTTTCGCCTATACCGCTCCCTTCATCCTCAGAGTAATTCCCACGCAGAGCCAGGTAGCTCCCGCACATCCAGCTCCAGCGTCACCTGAGAGAAAACCGGCCACTGAGATGAATGTGATCTATGCGGCCATTCGTGAATCTCTTGAGAATCAGGTGAACGGTAAAATCTGCGAGTGGGCCTACAAATACAGTTGGTCGGTCATTAAATCCACTGGACGGATGTTACTTACGGACCTCCATAGGTCAGGAGTTATCTCCCAGGACGAGTTCGAGAATGCCAGAACTCTCGAATCTTCTTATAAGCTCTGTTTGGACCCCTCGGATGACAGGGACGTCAAATACGAACTGCTCCGCCTCATGATGTCACGCAGTTCCTACTACGACCTTAGTACGCGGCTGGAACGCACCGCTAAGGCCGAACGCGCGGGGGCGCCTCTGTGAAGACATTGGACCGCGTGCTGGGGATCGGGCCCAAGCGAGCCGAGCAGTTCGTGGGCAATGGCATTCTTACATTGAAGGATTTTGCAAAATACCAAAACCTTCCTGACCTCAGCCAGCGTATGGAGATTCCAATCGACCAACTTCAGCAGTGGCATGCCATCGCAATTCAGAAGGTAAAGGCATCCCGCTACCGGAGAAGAGTCGGTCTCAGCATAGCGTTGCTCGTCCTGGCTGCTCTTCTTGTGGAAATAAAGCCGCTTTTCCGTTCTCCTGGCGCCGAGACCGAAGGCGACGCCTTCTACGAACAAGGCAATTACAAGAAGGCTCTGGACCGCTACAACAAGGCCATCAAGCTCAATCCTGATTCCGCAACCGCCTACGGCAGTAAAGGCTCGGCTTTGCGCATGCTCGGCCACTACCAGGAGGCGGAAGAATCTTTAAATATGGCGATCCAACTCGATCCCCAATCAGTCTGGGCTTACAACGAGCTAGGCGCGGTTTACACCAGCGAGAAGCAATATGACAAGGCAGTTGCGGAATATGACAAGGCTTTGGCCATCAATCCCAACTACAAGTATGCCTATGCCAAAGCGTTTCCCCTGCGGATGCTCGGTCGCCATCAGGAAGCCTTAGCCGCGGCAACTCGGGCTCTCGAGATCGACCCATCCTGGGCTTGGCCTTATGTCGAACGCGCAGCAATCTTCCACGATGTCCTGTTTCATTACGATCCGGCCTACCAGGACCTGAAAAAAGCTTCCCAGATCAGCGATGTACTCGATACCGAGGCCGATTTTGCCGAAGCGGCTTTAACTGCGGGGAAGTTCGAAGAAGCCTACAACCTCGCAACCCGGCTGCTTGCGCAATACGAGAAAGCTGATAACAATAACTTCGAAGTTTCCGAACGATGTGCCATGCGATTCATCGCGATTTCTGCTTTGCTGCTCCAGAATCAAAGGGCCCAGGCCGGCGAGCGATTAGTAGAGTTCATCACCTACTATAAGGCGAATGAAGCCACCTTAAGTCGTGACTGGGAATACACGGGAACTGAGCACTACATCGCCAACCGCAAAATGGATGCTTCCTCCAGGCGCATCATGCTCGCCTTGATTGATCTTCTGCAGCGTGAGCCCAGAACCGGCATCGACGCAATCGAGAAATTGCTTCCCACACTCTCGGATGTTTTTCCCTCACCCGACTCCAATCCTTCTACTAAAGCCTGAGGACTCACCTTCCGATAGACGTCCTATCACCCTTCGTCGCCGTGACCTAGCGTGCCACGTCTCGTGGCATAGGCAAATCCGCCTCCCGAAAGTGAGCATTTTGAATGTCCCCAGCGCCTCAGCGCCGCGTTCAGGGTTGGGTTCGAATCAGGGCGTCGGTTCACTGCATGCAATGAAGTGGAAGTGCTGCGCTTCAGCGTCGCGGAGGTCGGGCTCGCTTCGAAAGGGCGAGGTTTCAGAGGCTGCAGAAAAACTCGAGATTCGTATCAGGGTATGCCTTCAGGCATACCGCAACTGCCTCGTTATCATCGCGCCTTCAGGCGCTGAGGTTCGCGCCCGAGACGAATGCCGGATAACGACGCAGAACGAACCAGATCCCAACCCCGAAAGGGCGGCATTATGACTGCCCCGGACGTAAGTCCGGGGTAAGCTCACAAATTAGGAACCGAGTCCCGCAGGGACGGCAGATGTTTATGTGCACTCCCGTTTTCGCTAGCCAATCTCACTTTGTCGGTCGGGCGACGAAACCTAAGTTCTGCGGATAAAACGACGAGAGCCTGAGGTTCCTGCTGGCCGTGCGGGATGTCTCAGATTCTGGCTCCAGGAATGCGAGAATGTTATAGGTCTTAGCATCACGAAGGATAAGCTGTAACTCCGTGCCACCGTCCGCGTCGGAAGCTTTGGAATCCGCGCTGAAATCAGGAAGCTCGATCCTGAAAACACCATCGGTATCAGGCCTAACCGTTCCAACTGTGATCTGCGGAACCATGCAATCCGCCAATCCAAAGAATCCGCACGCCCACCCAGCCATATAGTCAATTGAGACAGTCGTATCCTTATCGCGCAGCAGGCTGGCCGGACAGATCTGTCCCACCAGGTTTACGGTAGGCGCCGGACTACACATGAAGGACTCCTGAGTGTCAAGAAGATTTAGGATGGGAATATCGAAGGTCGCCATCTTGCATCCTGGCGCCCCGATAAACATCTTGAGTTGGCTTGCAGGTTTGCCTTCAACCACGGCTGGAATCTGAATCCTACGAGAGCTTTGCTTTCGTAAGAATCCACCGTACGCTCCAAAAGGGCCATACAAAACATAACGCCCGAAAACCCTCTCGTAAGGGACGTCAGGCATTAGGTTGATGCTGACTTCGGGTAACTGTGCCTCCGCCGTGACGAGTCCACCCCCACCCAAGATCAGAGAAGAAAGGAAAAGACCGCACACTCTTCGAATAGGATGGCACATCAAATTTCTCCGGCAGAAGCCCTACCCCGTGTTCCCCCGTGCCCTCTGTGGTTAAAGATTTCTTCCTACAGAATATACCTCGACAAATCCTGATCCTTCACAATATCCGTCAACATCTTCCGCACATAATCCGCGTCAATCACCACGTGATCGCCTTTTCTCTCCGGAGCATCAAAGCTCAACTCATCCAAAACCCGCTCCATGATGGTATGCAGCCGCCGCGCTCCAATATTTTCCGTACTCTCATTCACCCGGAACGCAAAGTGCGCAATCTCCGACAAAGCCTCCGCTGTAAACTCCAGCTTCACTCCCTCAGTCTCCAGCAATGCCGTGTACTGCTTCACCAAAGACGATTTCGGCTCCGTCAATATGCGCACGAAATCCTCCATGGTCAGCGACTGCAGCTCCACCCGGATCGGAAACCGCCCCTGCAACTCCGGAATCAGATCGCTCGGCTTCGAAACGTGAAACGCTCCCGCCGCAATAAACAGAATATGATCCGTGCGTACCATTCCGTATCGAGTATTAACCGTCGTACCTTCCACGATAGGAAGAATGTCGCGCTGCACTCCCTCGCGCGAAACATCCGGACCATGCCCGCCCTCGCGCCCCGCTATCTTGTCAATCTCATCCAAAAACACAATCCCCGCATTCTCCACCCGATCGATCGCCGTCCGCGTCACGTGATCCATATCGATCAGCCGCTGCTCTTCTTCCTGAATCAAATATTCAAACGCCTCGTTCACCTTCATCTTCCGCTTCTTGGTCCGCGCCCCGAAGATGTTGGGCAGCATGTCCTTGATGTTGATATCCATCTCCTCCACGCCCTGATTGCTCATAATTTCAAACGTGGGAAAATTCCGCTCCCGCACATCGATCTCAACCTGCCGCTCATCCAATTTTCCTTCGCGCAACTGCTGCCGCAACTTCTCTCGCGTGCGCGACGAAGACTCCGCCAGCGCGGTGTTCCCGTCAATCACCACTCCACCCGCCGTAGTGGGCTCCGCAGGCCGAGCTGGAGGCGATGGCGGCAACAAAATATCCAGCAGCCGCTCCTCCGCATTCAACTCAGCTTTGTCCGCAACATCCTCCAACTTTTCCTCGCGGACATTATCAATCGCAATCTCCACCAGATCCCTCACCATCGACTCCACATCCCGCCCAACATATCCAACTTCCGTAAACTTCGAAGCCTCCACCTTCAGAAACGGAGAATTCGCCAGCTTCGCCAACCTCCTCGCAATCTCCGTCTTCCCCACCCCCGTCGGCCCTATCATGATTATGTTTTTGGGAATGATTTCTTCGGCCAGGTCGGGGGGGAGTTTTTGGCGGCGCGTGCGGTTGCGCAGGGCGATGGCGACAGCACGCTTCGCGTCTTTTTGGCCGATGACGTGTTTGTCGAGTTCGACGACGATCTCGCGCGGAGTGAGTTCGTCGAGGGCGAGTTGTTCTTCTTCGGCGCTGCTGGGTAGGTAAATAGCCATAAAAAGTTTTCAGTTCTTAATTTTTGGTTCCTGGTTCTCAGGACGCAGCGAAGATTTGCTGAGAACTGAGAACCGGGAACTACAACTCTTCAATCGTCACCGCGTCATTGGTATAGATGCACATTTTGCCGGCGATCTTCATGGCTTCTTCGGCGATCTGGCGGGCGGTGAGCTGGGTGTGACGAGCCAGGGCTTCGGCGGCGGCCTGGGCGTAGGGGCCGCCGCTGCCGATGGCGGCTACACCACCGTCGGGTTCGATGACGTCGCCTTGTCCGCTGAGCAAGAATGTTTGTTCTTTGTCGCTGACCAGCAACAAGGCTTCGAGGTGGCGGAGATATTTATCGGTGCGCCAATCTTTGGCGAGTTCGACGGCGCCGCGTCCGAGATTGCCGTGGTATTGCTCGAGTTTGGATTCGAAGCGGCTGAATAAAGTGAAGGCGTCGGCGGTGGAACCGGCGAATCCGGCGAGGATCTTGTCGTTGTAGAGGCGGCGGATTTTTTTGGCGGTGTGTTTGATGACGGATTCGCCGAGCGTGACTTGTCCATCGCCGGCGAGGACCACGCTGCCGTTGCGGCGGATGGATAAAACTGTGGTGGAGCGAATCAGGCGTTTCGTGGACATGAGCGCAATCCCTGATTATAACAGCGGGAAGGAGCGCTAATACGAGTCTGTTGGCGGCACGCCAAAAGGCCTTTCACCACGGAGATACAGAGGCACGGAGAAAACAAAAGAACATTCAAGAATAAAAGTTTCGCCAGCCCCACTTGCCGTCCACTAGTCACAGAAAATTGGGGAGCGTGCCGTCCCCGGATTCCGCCCTGCGCCTGCATTCCAGACTCCCGCCCTTCGCCAAGAACTGTCGAGTCCCAAGACATGACTTACAAAGCGTCCCAACACATCCCTTACACTTTTTGACGTTGGGTTGGACTGGAGAACCAGCGCTCGACCATGGTCGAGCGCTGGTTCTCCAGTTCGATTTCGCGGATCAGGGTGCGGCAGTAATACACCTGCAACCGGTTGCCCACAGGCATGACCTGCACCCACTCTCCTGCCAGGGCGTCGCTGAGAGTCCACCTTTAGCACGCGCGCGCCCGCCGGATATTCCCAGCGCGGGGGATTCGCCTCATAGCATCGTGCGCTCCGGTGCCAGCGAGTGGCCGGAGTTTGCATCCCCAGCGCCTCGTGTGGGCGCACATGATTGTGCTCCCAACGAAACTGGTCCAGCCACGCTTGCGCATCGCTGCCGCGCATCCCGCGTCGTGCCAGCGCCCGTTGCAGCTCGCCGTGAAACCGCTCCACCTTGCCCTGCGTCTGGGGATGCCGTACCCGGCTCCGGTGCAGGTGAATCCCCTGCCGCATCAGCCACAGCGACAGCTTCGTCATTCCGCCCGGACCACCCGTTGCTCCACCGCCGTCGCCGTCCGCCGTGGACTTTGCTGTGGCCGCCGACTGCGTTCGGCGATCCCCGCTACTCCCGCTTCGCGATAGCGCTTCAGCCACTCATAACCCACGGGCCGCGAGATTCCAAACTCCTGGCACAACGCCGCCAACGTTTGCTCTCGCCGCTCCGCCGCCACTACAAACTTCACTCGCTGCTCTCGTACGTCCATCTTCTTCCAAGCCATCTTTCTCCCTCGCCCGCTGTGCGGGCGAAGGGAGTGTAAGGGATGTCTTGGGACGCTTTGTAAAAGGATGTCATGCGTCTGAACAGTTCTTGGCGAAGGGCGGGAAGGCGAACTATTTTTATTTCAATTCCTCGAGCCGCCCCGCGAGGAATTGCCGCTCCGGTTCCTGTTGAGTCAGGGCCAGCGCTTTCTCATAAGACGCCCGAGCCTCAGCTGTCCTGCCCAGCCTGCGGCACATATCAGCGCGGGCAGAATTCTCTGTCCTCTAAGAGAGCTCCCTAAACCATTGGTGTCCAATGGAGTACACTTTTGCTTGACTGATGGTGTCCAATGGAGTACAAGAGACTTGTGCAGACGGTTGTCGAGACGCCTACTTACCTCGCGATTGCCAACAAGCTCTTTAGCGAGGAGGAGCGTGCGGACATCGTTGCACTGGTTGCGGCTGACCCGGAATGTGGAGACCTGATTCGTGGAACGGGCGGATTTCGAAAGGTCCGGGTCGCACGCCGGGGAATGGGGAAAAGCGGTGGGCCCGAGTTATGTATATCTGGCGCAACCAGAGATTTCCGGTTTTTCTTATTGCGGTTTTTCCGAAGAATGAGAAAGAAAACCTGTCCATGGCAGAGCGCAACGCGCTAAGGACACGGGCCAATAGTATTTTCGAGACCTACGGGAGATAGCATGAAAACGCAATTCGAGCAAATGATGAATGGCCTGAACGACGTTGAGGCTTTCCTTGCTGGGGAGCAAGAAGGATTCAAGGCACATGTGCCCCAGGAAGTTGACGTGAAAGCGATCCGAAATCGACTTGGCATGACACAGGCCAGATTCTCTAACACGTTCGGGTTCAGCCTGGACGCTATCAAGCACTGGGAGGGAGGGCGGAGGAGCCCAGAAGCGCCAGCTCGTACTTTGCTCACTGTCATTGACAAGAATCCCGCTGCCGTGCTCACCGCACTGAATCCCGCCGCGTTCGCTGCCGCTGTTGGCTCCTCTAAACCCACCACTGTCCGCGTCAGGGTTGGTAGAAAGCGTCAGACGTCTAGTGGCGCCAAACGGAAGACTCATTCTGCGCAAGGTGGGAAGAGAAAAGCGAGGTGATCGACGGTGCGGGTATTGCACAGCAATCCACAGCACACACACTTTTCACGGTCTTATAATCCGCCTATGAAGGCACGCGACTACGAAGAACTTTACGCCACGAAAGTGAAGCCGGAGGAGATTCTCTATATTGTTACCAATATGACGAGACTCCACGAGGAAGGCGAAAAACCGGACTTCCAGACAGCCCTGTTCATTCTGTCTGACCACTATCGAGGAAAGAGGAATGCCGTTGACAAGGTCTTCGTCATAACGGAACGCTTGCAGTGCCTTGGGAATCTCATCAGGAAAAACGACGAAAGGATGCGTGGCTGGACACTGGAAGCGGTGGAACCTGACTGTATGATCACGAACACTGCCGTGTTCGCTGCCACAGCACTCTGCCCACTCAGGAGGGGCGAGAAGGATCGGCCTTACTTTGACCCCAATGAGTTCTTCGACATCGTTCTGAGAGAAAGCGATTCAGAGGGAAGAAGCTGAAGGAAAAGAAATGCGGAAATGCGTGCACCAAGCTGGTTGACGCGTCGTAACAAATCAAGTAGCGCAGGCAGCATCGCTACCCAGCCTTGCAAGAAACGCACCCTCTTGTAAGAATGATGCACACAAACATCGTTAAAGGCGGGCCACTCTCCTTGTAACTCCAAGTGCAGGCATGTCCGGGGGCATCCCATGAGCATGAGCGAGAAAACGCGAAGGGCGCTTTTGAGGCTGACCACGTTCGCTTGCGGCATTCTCGGACTTGTGTTGTTTAGGTGGACGCCCACGACGGGCCGGGGCATTCTTGTCTACGCGGCGCTGTTTGTCGCGCTGATCGTAATGGCTATCGCCATGTCTCCTCGAAAGGGTGCAGGATACTGGCCGCACAAGCCCGAAGATCAATAAGGCTGATCAAATAACAGTTTCGGCTCCTAACGAGCGCACCATCCGCTTCTCAGCTCGCCCGGATGGAACACGCAGCCGTCCGCGACGCGCTCGCAAACGGAGTTTGCTGAAATGGAAAATAAAGATGCTCGGCCAAAACCGTATCCCCTCGCTCCATCAGAATGGAAGCCCGCTCCATCACATGCTGCAACTCGCGCACATTGCCTTTCCAGGGATGGCTTTCGAGTACGTGCACCGCTTCTTCGCTCAGCCGCGGGCAGGGACCGCTCATGGCGGCTGCCATGCACGCCAGAAAATGCACGGCCAAGGGAACAATATCGGAGCGACGCTCGGTCAGCGGAGGCAGTTCCAGGGGAAACGCGGATAGGCGGTAGAAAAGATCCTCGCGAAATTCGCCTCGGCCCGCGCGCCCCGCCAGATCAACGTTGCTGGCCGCGATCACTCGGACGTCTACCCGCGTCACCTCGGCCGTGCCCAGCCGCTGCACTTCCTTCTGATCGAAAAAGCGCAACAGCTTGGCCTGCATAGCGAGCGGCAGTTCGCTGACTTCGTCGAGGAACAATGTCCCTCCGTGCGCCGCCGGAATGCGTCCCACTTGCGCCTGCACCGCGCCGGTAAAGGCCCCGCGGGCATGGCCAAACAGCTCGCTTTCGAGCAACGCTTCCGGAATCGCGGCACAGTTCACGGCGACGAAAGGCTTATTCGCCCGCGGACTTAATTCGTGCAGCGCGCGCGCCACCAACTCCTTGCCGCTTCCTGTCGGCCCTACAATCAGCACGCTCGTCATGCGCGGAGCCACCAGTTGGGCCAGACGATATACACGCTGCATCGCTTCGCTCTCCCCGATCATGCCCGGCAACGGCTCATAGCAGCGCGATTCCACCACCTCCAACTCACACTTCCGCTCATCTTCGGTGACGAGCGCCGCATCCGAGTCGACCAGCACCACCTGAATTCCGGGAAAGCGCTGCTGAATAATGGCCATCAGTTCCTCGCTGTCCAGATCAGGCAGTCGCCGATCCAGAAACAGCACCTGCCAGTTTCCTTCTTCCAGTTTTACCAGCGTCTCGGCCCCGCCCTCGGCATGTTGCACCGGCCGCCAGCGCCCATTCAGACTGTGCAGAACCCGCGCCCGCAACGCGCTGCTGGGACTTGCAATCAGCGCTCCCCCCGCCGCTCGGTCGAAGATTGGAAAAGCTGTCATCGCGCTCATGTCAGGACTCCTGGCCGAAACCCAAATTCGCTGCGGACTTCGAGACGCTTGGCAGCCGCACCGTCACCGTCTCCCAGGTTTCGCTGCGCTCTCTCTGCCATCGCGCGCCCGCCCGCTCCAGACTAGCCCGCGCCACCATCAAACCCAATTCCGGCCGCGAAAGCACGGACGACGGACGGACCGCACGCCACTTCACGCGAAACCAAGCCTCGGCCGGCGCGCTCCCGGCTTCGACCAGCAACTCATGGTCCCGCGCCGCCAGACTCACAGCGGATTCCAGCAGGCGAAATAGAGCGCTCGACACGGTTCGCCCCCCGGCACTCATCGCCACCGCAAAAGTTTCAGGACCATCGAGCCTCATACAAATATTCTTGATCGCAGCCACCGGCTTCAGATCGTCCATGGTTTCCCGCAGCACGGTTTTCAGCGCAATGCTTTCCGGTTTCTCCGGTTTCTCTTCTTCCACGTCCGTTACTTCCCGAATCGCTTCCACCAGGGCGCGCATGCGTTCGGTTAATTCCAAACCTTC
>Ga0307476_10002793_pt1 | contig 10360 bp, 8 predicted proteins | sample atmos_gasesECM2C_2_FD_203314 | JGI IMG/M metagenome (GOLD analysis project Ga0307476, IMG submission 203314) | Hardwood forest soil microbial communities from Morgan-Monroe State Forest, Indiana, United States - atmos_gasesECM2C_05 | ecosystem: Environmental > Terrestrial > Soil > Temperate...
CGCTCGGCGCGACGATCGCGCCGCACGCGGCCGCGGCCGATGACGACGCAGCGCCGGGCGGCGGGCCGGCCGGCAGCGGCGGCGGCGATCGCGGCCCGCGCAGCGATCCGGCGCCGGCGAGCGGCGAGGTCGCCGGTGAGGTGCCGCGCACGCCGGACACCTCGATCGGCCGGATGTTCCGGGGGCCGTTTCGCAGCGCGCGGCTGTTCGCGATGCCGACGACCGACGTGATCGGGGCCTACATCCTGACCCTGTCGGGCGAGGGCAGCCTGCTGCAGAAGCCGGGCGTGCTGACCTCGGCCGGCGTGCTCGCGATCGGGTTCGGCGACATCGCGCAGCTCGAGTATCGCCACACCGAGGCGATCGGGATCACCGGGCTCAACGCGCCGGTGCCCGCGGTCGGCGTCCAGCTCAAGCTGCCGATCCCCGAGGTTCCCAACGTCCCGGCGTTCGGCATCGCGTTCCGGCTCGGCGTGCCGCGCGGCGAGCTGCTCGAGGGCAAGAACGTCGACGAGACCGTCACCGATCTCTACCTGGTCGGCCGGCTCCGGTTCACGGTCGCCCCGTGGCTGACGCTGCACGGCGGCACGCGGATCTCGTTCGCCAGGGCGGCGCCCCCCGATCCCAACCTGATCGCGCAGCGGACGCTGGTGTTGCCGACCGCCGGCTACGAGGTCGCGATGAACCCGTGGGCGACGATCGTCGGCGAGATCGCGCTGGCGCCGCAGTTCGAGTGGATGCCGGCGGTCCAGCCCAGGCCGGTGATCGGCCGCGGCCTGCTCGGCCGGCTCGGGATGAAATGGCGGGTCCTCCCGTCGATCGCCCTCGAGGGCAGCATCGGGTATCAGGTCGATGACGCCGTCTCGCCCGAGGGGGTCGAGGCGATCGTGAGTTCGTGGGACATCCGGCTCGGTGCCGCGGTGTTCGTGCCCTGGGGCGCGCTGGCCTGCCGCGCCGTCGGGGTGTTCTGCAACTAGCGCGCGGGCGCGCGGAGATGACGATGAAGCATGCAAGCAACGCAATCCTCGCGGCGGTGCTCGGCACCGCGGCGATCGCCCGGGCACAGCCGCCGCCCGACGATCGCCCGAAACCCGACGGCGCCTCCGGCGATCCGCGCGGCGCGGCGCCCGGCCCGCAGAGCCCGCCCGGGGCGGATCCCGTCCAGCCCGGCCAGCCCGCGCAGGTGGTGACGCGGCCCGACGGGTCGGTCGAGCTCATCCCGGGCCCGCCGCCGCCCGCCGCGCGGCCGCCGCGCGCGCACAAGATGCGGTTCCCCGAGGTGCTGAACACGCCGACCGGCTGGCTGCTGCCGGCGGGCGTGCTGTACTCGCGCAACCGGATCGACACCGGCGGCGGGGTGTCGAGCGACAGCCGGGTCGGCCTGGGCGACGTCGCCGAGTTCGGGGTGGCGACCACCGACCAGGTGCACGAGCGCCAGACCGACTCGAGCAAGGAGAAGTCCGAGGTGATCCAGCCCTACGTCACGGCGTCGTTCCGGCTCGGCGTCGACGAGAACCGGCTGTTCAAGGGCCAGCCCGGCGTGACGCTCGGGTTCCGCAAGTCGTTCGAGCGCGAGCACTCGGGCTCGAAGACCCGGATCGCCGAGCTGACGCTGGTCGCCAGCAAGCACCTCGGGCCCGACGTCGCGCTCCACCTCGGCGGCGCGGTGTGGGACGCCTCGCTGCAGGAGAGCGCCGGCGCCGCGATGCCGCCCGACCCGATCACGCTGCATGGCCAGGGCTTCGCCAAGCAGCTCCGCGCGTTCGGCGGCTTCGAGGCCCGGCCGCTGCCGCGCTCCGAGATCCTGGTCGACCTGAGCTGGGCGCCCGAGTTCTGTTACGGCTGCGCCAACGCGGGCGGTGGCCCGGCCGGTGGCCCGGCCGGTGGGATGGGCACGATCCGGCTCAAGCCCGAGCTGGCGTGGGGCGTGCGCTACCAGGTCGCGAGCTTCATGCACATCGAGTCCGGCGTGCGCGTCCCCGACATCGGCAACGCCAACCTGCTCGACGCCCAGATCTTCGGCCAGATCACGCTCACGTCGTTCGCGCTGAGCGACGCGGTGGAAACGCTGAAGTAGCCATGCGCGCGGTGCTCACGGTGGCCGCGGTGGTGATCGCGGCCCGGCCGGTGGCCGCCGATCCGATGGGATCGCGCGTGCTCACCGCGCCGACCGCGTGGCTGCCGCCGGCGGGCGCGGCGACCGCGACGCTGGGGATCGATCACCGCGGCGACACCGCGGCGTTCGTCAGCGCCTCGCTCGACGGTCTGGCCGAGCTCGAGATCGACGAGGACGGCGACGTGCGGGGCTGCACCGACTGCGCGATGCAGCGCACGGCGCTCCGGCTGGGGCGCGCGGCGTTCCGGATCGGCGCCCACCAGGACGCCTGGCTGCACGGCATGCCGGCGCTGGTGCTCGGGGTGCGCGCGACGTTCGCGGCCTACGAGCCGGCGGTCGGCGCGCCGCGGGCGACCGACGCGTACCTGGTGGCGAGCCGCGATCTCGGCGTGGTCCGGCTGCACGCCGGGGTCGACGCGCTGGCGGCGAGCGTCGCCGACCACCGCTCGGCCGCCGAGCTCCGGCCGCTGGCCGGCGTGGAGCTCCACCCGCCGATGTACCCGCGGTCGAGCCTGCTCGGCGACATCGCGTGGGAGCCCGAGCTCGAGGCGGCGCAGGGCCCGGTGCTGCGCTGGATGCTCGGCGTCGGGGTGCGCTATCAGGCGTTCTCGTGGGCGTCGGTCGAGCTCGCGGTCCGCGCGCGCCAGGGCGACGACCTCGGCGGGGCGACCGTCATGGTCCGGGTCAACGCGATCGCGCGGCGGTGAGGCCGCGATCGCGGCGCCGGGGCTTGAGCGCGGCCCCACAGGCTACTACGCTCCATGGATGTACGGGGGCATCGAGTGGCTGGTCGACGCGCACGACTGCGTCCCCGGCAGGCTGCGCGATCGCGCGGCGGTGCTCGGGCTGCTCGACCGGATCGTCGCGGCGATGGACCTCCACGTGGTGTCGACCGCGGTCCACGTGTTCCCCGGCGCCGGCGGGATCACCGCGCTGTACCTGCTCGCCGAGTCGCACCTGGCGATCCACACGTTCCCCGAGGCCGGGACCGCCACGCTCAACGCGTACTGCTGCCGGCCGCTGGCGCCGTCGCCGTGGCGCGCGGTGCTCGGCGAGCTGGTCGTCGAGACCCTGGGGGCGCGCGAGGTGACCGCGACCGAGCACCGGCGGGGGCGGGCGTGATCGTCGGCTGTCCGACCTGCGGCGCCGAGGTCGAGTTCCGCTACGACGACTCGTTCGTGCGGGTGTGCGGCCACTGCCGCTCGGCGGTGGTGCGCACCGATCGCGGCGTCGAGACGCTCGGCCGGTTCGCCGACCTGATGCCGATCGCCTCGCCGCTGCGGCTGTTCGCCGAGGGCCGCTACGGCTCGACCGGGTTCCTGCTGATCGGCATGGCGCAGCTCCGCCACGCGGCCGGCGGGGTGTGGCAGGAGTGGTACGCCAAGCTCGACGGCGGGCAGTGGGCGTGGATCTCCGAGGCACAGGGCCGGCTGTACTTCACGCTGGAGCGGCCCGACGTGCCCGCGCCGCCGATCGCGAAGCTCGCGCAGCTCGCTCCCGGCGCGCAGGTCACGCTCGCCGGGACCGCGTTCACGGTGGCCGAGCGCGGCACCGCGACCTACGCCTCGGCGCTCGGCGAGATCCCGTACCGCCTGGTGCCGAGCTCGAGCTTCCAGTTCGTCGATCTGGCCGACGGGCGCGGCGGGTTCGCGACGATCGACTACGGCGACGGCAGCGAGCCGCCGGCGGTGTACATCGGCGCGCAGGTCACGCCGCAGGGTCTCGCGCTGTCGGGCGGCGAGGCCGCGCCGGCGCCGGCCGCGCGGCCGGCCCCGGGCGCGCGGCTGGCGTGCCCGAACTGCAACGGCGCGCTCGAGCTGCGCGCGCCGGACCAGACGCTGCGCGTGGGGTGTCCGTACTGTGGCAGCCTGGTCAGCGTCGAGGGCGGCACCCTGTCGATCCTCGCGCGCAAGGCCAAGCAGCCGCAGCTCGCGATCGCGCTCGGCAGCAAGGGCCGGTTCGCCGACGGCGAGCTGACCGTGATCGGCCACGTCGGGCGCAGCGCGTACGTCGAGGGCGAGTGGTGGCCGTTCGAGGAGTACCTGCTGTACGCCCCGGGCGTCGGGTTCCGCTGGCTGGTGTGCTCCGACGGCCACTGGAGCTACGTCCAGCCGGTGGCGGCCGGCGCGGTGTCGGTCGGCGTCGATGCAAAGTACGGCGGCGCGGCGTTCCAGCGGTTCGCGGTCGCGACCCTGCGGGTCGACAGCGTGCTCGGCGAGTTCTACTGGCGGGTCGAGGCCGGGGAGCGGGTCGAGTCGACCGACTACATCGCGCCGCCCGCGATGCTGTCGTGCGAGAGGACGCGCAGCGAAGAGACCTGGTCGCTCGGGACCTACCTGACGCCGGGCGAGGTCGAGCGCGCGTTCGGCGCGCGGCTCGGCCTGCCGTCGCCGATCGGGGTCGGGCCGAACCAGTCGTACCCCGGCGGGGTCGGCCGGGCGATCGCGCTGGTCCTCGCCGTGTTCTGCGCGGTCGGCATCGGCAAGTGCGCGAGCGCGCCGGACGCCCACAGGCTGCGCCAGGACTTCGCGGTGCCCAGGCAGTCCGCGACGCCGCGGCCGGCGGTCGACCCGACGCTCGGGGTCGTGCCGTCCACCGAGGCCGGCGGGTCGGGCGACGCGGCGACCAGCGAGCCACCGTCCGAACCTGCGGGCGCCGTGATGTTCTCCGACAAGTTCCCGCTCGACGGCGGCCGCAACGTCACGATCTCGCTCGACGCCAACGTCTACAACAACTGGTGCTACGCCGCGGTCGACCTGGTCAACGAGGCCACCGGCCAGGTGGTCAGCTTCGACGCCGACCTCGAGTACTACGCCGGGGTCGAGGACGGCGAGTCGTGGAGCGAGGGCTCGCACACCACCGAGCAGGTGTTCGGTCCGGTCGAGCCCGGCAGCTACGTGCTCCGGGTCGAGGCCCAGCACGGCGGCACCGGCGACGTCCACCTGAGCGTCCTGGTGCGCCAGGGCGTGTTCCGCGGGCTGTGGTTCTGGCTCGGGCTCGGCGTGCTCGGCGTGCCGTTCCTGATCGTCGGCTGGCACGCCGCGCGGTTCCGCTCGCGGCGGTGGCAGAACGCCACGGTGTCGCGGTCCGGCGCCCGGCAAACCGTGACTGGAGGCGATGACGATGACTGAGCCCTCGAAGCCATCAGGCCCATCCGGCCCGCCCGGCGCCGCGGCGGCCGATCTGCCGCCCGTGCCACGGCCGAAGTGGTCGGCGATGGCGATCGTGCTCGGCGCGTTCGGGGCGCTGGTCACCACCGGCTACGCGGCGCTCGCCTACACCGACTACGAGCCGGGCTCGCCCGAGCGCGACGAGATCCCGGCGAGCGTGCGATCGTCGCCCGGCGGCTATCGCTCGTTCCATTTCTGGCACAGCGGTTACCACGGAGGCAAGTGATGAAGATCGAGAACCTGGGTGAGGCTGCGGTCGACACCGCCGTGTTCGCAGCGATCGGGCTCGCCGTGTTCGGGATCGCGTTCTGGCTGATCGTCAAGATCGCGCCGTTCTCGGTGAAGAAGGAGATCGAGGACGATCAGAACACCGCGCTCGCGATCATCATCGCGGGCGTGCTGATCGGGATCTCGCTCATCATCGCAGCGGCGATCAGTGGCAGCTGAGCCCGCGCCGGCCCCGGACGCCCGCCGCGCCGAGGCCGACGCGGTCCGGCTGCGGGCCAGCGCGCTGTACCTCAACGTGTTCGTGGTCGCGATCTGCGGCCTGATCTACGAGCTGCTCGCCGGCACGCTCGGCAGCTACCTGCTCGGTGACTCGGTGACCCAGTTCTCGCTGGTGATCGGGCTGTACCTGTCGGCGATGGGCGCGGGCGCGTGGCTGTCGCGCCGGATCACCGGCGAGCTCGGCCGCCGGTTCATCGAGCTCGAGCTCGCGGTCGCGGTGGTCGGCGGCGCGTCGGCGCCGGTGCTGTTCCTGGCGTTCGGCTCGGTCGCGCACTTCCAGGTCGTGCTGCTCGGGTTCGTCGCGGCGATCGGCGTGCTGGTCGGCCTCGAGCTCCCTCTGCTGATGCGGCTGCTCGAGGGCCAGGTCGCGTTCAAGGACCTGGTGTCGCGCGTGTTGACGTTCGACTACATCGGCGCGCTCGCCGCGGCGGTGATGTTCCCGCTCGTGCTGGTCCCCAAGCTCGGGCTGGTGCGGTCGTCGCTGGCGATCGGCGCGGCCAACGCGTGCGTCGGGCTGTGGGGCACCTGGCTGCTCGCCGACCGGCTCGGCGCGGGGCGGCGCGGCCTCCGGCTGCGCGCGCTCGCGGTGCTCGTCGTGATGGCCGCCGGGCTCGCGATGGCGGGCCGCTTCACGAGCTGGGCCGAGGACGAGATGTACGCCGACCCGGTGGTGTACAGCGAGACCACGCCGTACCAGCGCATCGTGGTGACCCGCGGCCGCGCCGGGTTCCAGCTGTTCCTCAACGGCAACCTGCAGTTCGCGTCCGCCGACGAGTACCGCTACCACGAGGCGCTGGTCCACCCGGCGATGGTGGCGGCCGACGCGCCGCCGCGGCGCGCGCTGATCCTCGGCGGTGGCGACGGGCTGGCGCTGCGCGAGGTGCTGGCGCACCGCTCGATCGAGGCGGTGACGCTGGTCGACCTCGATCCGGCGATGACCCGGCTGGCGCGCCGGTTCCCGCCGCTCGGCGAGCTCGATCGCCACTCGTTCGGCGATCGCCGGGTCACCGTGATCAACGACGATGCGATGGTGTGGCTCGACGAGCACCCCGGGACGTGGGACGTGATCATCGTCGACTTCCCGGATCCCAACACGTTCGCGCTCGGCAAGCTCTACACCCGGCTGTTCTATCGCCGCCTGCTCGCGCGGCTGGCGCCGGGCGGCGCGGTCAGCGTCCAGGCGACGTCGCCGCTGTTCGCGCGGCGATCGTACTGGTGCATCATCGAGACCATGCGCTCGGCGGGGTTCGCGGTCCAGCCGTACCACGTCACCGTGCCGTCGTTCGGCGTGTGGGGCTACGCGCTGGCGCGCAAGGCGCCGTTTCCGCCGCCGACCCGCGTGCCGGACGTCCCGCTGCGGTTCCTCAACCCGCCGGCGCTCGCCGCGATGTTCGAGCTGCCGGCCGACATGGCGCCGGTCGCGGTCGAGGTCAACCAGCTCGATAACCAGGCGCTGGTCCGCTACTACGAGAAGGAGTGGCGGCGGTGGGAGTGAGCTCGCGGCGCGAGTTCGTGGCGCTGTTGCTCGGCGCGCCGCTCGCGGCGGCGCTGGGCTGCGGCGGGCGCGCGCGGATCCCGCCGGGGACGCTGGTCGGCACCGGGATGGCGCGCGGCCACGCGGTGCGCGACGCCGCGGCGCCGCCGGCGGTCTCGACCTGGCGCGAGCACGCGGTGGTGATCGTCGGCGCCGGGGTCGCCGGGCTGGCCGCCGCGTGGGAGCTCGGGCGCCGCGGGATCCGCGACGTCGTGGTGCTCGAGCTCGACGACGTCGCCGGCGGCACGGCGCGCGGCGGGGCGAGCGCGGTCACCCGCTACCCGTGGGGCGCGCACTACATCGTCGCGCCGCAGCGCGATCAGCCCGAGCTGATCGCGCTGCTCGGCGAGCTCGGCGCGATCGAGGGCACCGCCGCCGACGGCGCGCCGATCGTCGACGAGGCGCTGCGCTGCCGCGAGCCCGAGGAGCGCGTGTTCTATCGCGGCCGGTGGTACGAGGGGCTGTACCTCGACGCCGGCGCGACCGCCGAGGACCGCCGGCAGCTCGCGGTGTTCCGCCGCGAGATCGATCGCTGGTCGACCTGGCGCGACGCCGGTGGCCGGCGCGCGTTCGCGATCCCGATCCGGCGGTCGACCGCCGATCCGGAGGTCACCGCGCTCGACCGGATCTCGTTCGCGGCGTGGCTCGACGCGCGCGGCCTGACCTCGGAGCGCCTGCGCTGGCTGTGCGACTACGCGTGCCGCGACGACTACGCGCTGCTCGCCGCCGACACCAGCGCGTGGGCCGGGCTGTTCTACTTCGCGGCCCGCCAGCGCACGGCAGGGGCCGCCGCGCAGTCGGTCGTGACCTGGCCCGACGGCAACGCCGCGCTGGTTCGCCAGCTCGCGGCGAGCGCGGCGATCGAGACCGGCATCGCGGTCCACCGCATCGACCCCGGCGGCGAGGTCGTCGCGATCGGGCCCGACGGCGCGTTCGGCGTGCGCGCGCGCCGCGTGATCGTCGCGGTGCCGGGCTTCGTGCGGCGCCGGATCGTCGCGGCGCCACCCGGCCCGGCGGGCGCGGCGGGCGCGGCCGACGATCACGGCGCGTGGGCGGTCGCCAACGTCCACCTGCGCGGCCGCCCGGCCGAGGCGCACCACGCGCCACCCGCGTGGGACAACGTGTTCCGCGACAGCCCGAGCCTGGGCTACGTGTCGGCGACCCACCAGCGCGGCCGCGATCGCGGCCCGACCGTGTGGACCTGGTACTACCCGTTCCCGGGCGATGCCCGCGCGGCGCGGACCCGGCTCGCCGGCGCGACCTACGAGGACTGGGCCGAGGTGGTGCTCGCCGACCTCGAGCGCGCCCACCCCGACGTCCGCGGCCTGGTCGATCACATCGAGGTCGCGTTCTGGGGCCACGGCATGATCCGGCCGCGCACCGGCGCGCTGTTCGGCGGCGGCGGGGTCGACGGCCGGATCGCGCGCGCCGCGCCGGTCGGCCGGCTGCACTTCGCGCACACCGATCTGTCGGGGCTCGCGCTGTTCGAGGAGGCGTTCGACCACGGCCTGCGCGCCGCGCGCGAGGTCGCCGAGGCGCTGGCGTGACCGGGTATTCACGCGAGCGGACGGCGGCTGGCTGAGCGTGCCGGCCCCGCCGTACGGTTCTTGCGGCACCGTAAAAGACCACGAGGCTGGGGCCAGCACTCCAGCTCCCACGCCGTAGCTCCTGAGTCCCTGCTCGTGAGACCCTGATGGGTGCGCGGGCAGGGGAGTGCGGCGCGCGGAGCAGCGTAGTAGATTCCGTCCACGCAGCGCAGGGGGAGGGGTGTTGGGATGACGACCGAGCTACGTCCGAGCCGCGAGCAGCTTGGCAGCGGCCTGACGGTCCGCATCGATCAGGAGACCCGGGTCGTGATCGGCTGGGGCGTGCTGTTCGTCCGGATCGGCCCCGACGAGGTACGCGTCGAGGTGCCGGTGACCTCGCCGGTCGACGCGGGCGTGCTCGGGCGGCTGCACCGCTGGGGCCGGCGGCCCGCCGACGAGGACCTCGTGCAGCTCGAGGTGCCCAGCGGCGCCGACCGCGTGGAGCTGCGCTACGACGGCAAGACCGTCGCGGTGCCGCTCGACGGCAAGCGGTCGCGCAGCAAGCTGGTGTTCTGGTACGGCGCGGCCGGCGACCTGGGCGGCGCGGCATGGGACGACGTCCAGCTGGTCGACGTCAGCGCGTCCGGCCAGGTGCCATTCACCCCGCTGATCGAGGCCCACGCGTTCGCCGGCGGCGACAGCGATGAGGGCCGGCTCGGCCTGGTCGACATCCTGGCCGAGGACCCCGAGGCCGCAGGCCGCTACCGCTCGCTGCGGTTCGGCGTGTTTCGCACCCGCACGCCGCGGCTGGTGTTCGTCCTGCCCAACCTCGACGTCGCCGAGCTCGACGTGTTCCTCGACGACGGCGACGACGACACCGAGGACGAGCTGAACATCACCGCGCGCGCCGCGCTGTCCGGCGCGGTGACCGCGGTCGACCTGCCGGGCTGGATCGAGCTCAGCCCCTCGGGCGCCGGCGGTACCACCAACGACGAGGGCAGCGGCCGCGGCAGGCGCATCGTCGAGGACGCCTCGCCGCCACCGGCGCAGGGCGACTGCGCGCTGTTCCTGTTCGGCGGCAACCGCGTGCGGGTCGAGGACCGCGGCCGGCCGGTCGTGTCGGCGTCATCGCTGCACTACCTCGATCCGGCGCTGCCGGTGCCCGCCGGCCACGAGACCGTGATCGAGGTCCAGGACGGCGACGCGACGCTCAGCGTGGCGCGCGGCTCGTTCACCATCGACCTCGCCGACGGGCTCGACGACGCCCGGAGCTCGCAGATCTTCGCGGCGCTGCGCATGGCACCGCGCGCGTACTGGGCCGAGCGCCGGACCGTCGCCCTCCGCGCCGTCCCGCCGCCCGGCGCGCCGCCGCTCGACGCCGCGGCGATGCTCCCCAGGCGCAACGAGCTGCGCGGGCTCGGCGATCCCGACATCACCGACGTGATGTTCGCCGCGGTGCTGCCGATCGCCGAGCCGCGCACCGAGCGCGTCCCGCAGGCGCTGCACG
>Ga0307476_10002794_pt1 | contig 10357 bp, 14 predicted proteins | sample atmos_gasesECM2C_2_FD_203314 | JGI IMG/M metagenome (GOLD analysis project Ga0307476, IMG submission 203314) | Hardwood forest soil microbial communities from Morgan-Monroe State Forest, Indiana, United States - atmos_gasesECM2C_05 | ecosystem: Environmental > Terrestrial > Soil > Temperate...
CCCCAATGCATTCCACTTCCTCGAGCGTGAACAATCCGTCAGGCGTCGTTCCCTTGTGGCCGACTCCCAGCTTCTTCGCGCAGTGATGCAAAATGTCTTCCCCGCCGCGCACCAGGCAACTGATGTTCGTGCAAACCTGCACATTAAACTTGCCACGCGGTTTCGTGGTCAGCATCGAGTAGTAGCTGATCACGTTCCGCACTTCGAGCTCAGTCAAATCAAGTCGTCCAGCAAGTTCCGCGATAACCTCATCGGACAAAAATCCAACTTCATCTTGCGCATAAAGAAGAGTAGGCACCAGCGCCGACCGCTTCGTCGGATAGTGCGTAACCATCTCCGCAAACCGCGCCTCGAATTCCTCAGAAAACTTCACCGGTCGATTTCCCCGAGCACAATGTCGATTGATCCAATAGCCGCGACAACATCTGCAATAAGCCCGCCCACGCACATCTTCTCCAGCGTCTGCAAATTCGCGAAGCAAGCCGCCCGCATATGCACGCGATAAGGCTTAGCGGTCCCGTCGCTAACAATGTAGTACCCCATCTCGCCCCGCGGTGACTCCACCGCCTGATACACCTCACCCGCCGGCACCGCAAAGCCTTCCGTAATAATCTTAAAGTGGTAGATGAGCGCTTCCATCTGCGTCTTCATCTTCTCCCGGTCCGGCAGCACAATCCCCGGAGCGTCCGCCTTGATACGACCTTCAGGCATGCCATCGAGAGCCTGCTTCACGATCTCAATCGATTCCCGCAGCTCCCGCACCCGGCACATATACCGCGCGAACACATCGCCTTCCTGCGCCACCGGAACCTTGAACTTGAAATTCTCATAACCCGAGTAAGGCATGTCGCGGCGCAAATCGATGTCCACGCCACTTCCGCGCAGTGTCGGTCCGGTAGCTCCCAAAGCAATCGCATCTTCCGCGCTGAGCTTTGCCACGCCCTTGGTCCGCATCATAAAGATCGGATTTCCCGTGAGCAGGTTTTCATATTCATCCACCCGCTGGGGAAAGCGCCCGGCAAATTCGCGCACACGCTCGAAGAATCCGAGAGGCGGCTCCAGCGCCACTCCTCCCACCCGAAAGTACGAGGTCATCATGCGCTGTCCGCTGACCATCTCGAACATGTTCAGCACTTCTTCGCGCTCGCGGAAGCAATACAGGAACACCGTCAGCGCGCCAATATCCATGGCATGCGTGCCCAGCCAAACCAGATGGGAATTGATGCGCGTCAACTCATTCAGCAGCACGCGCAACCACTGCGCCTTCGCAGGAATCTCCAGCCCCAGCAACTTCTCCACCGCCAGCACATAGCACAGATTGTTGGTCATGGGACACAGATAGTCGATGCGGTCGGTGAGCGGCACCACTTGCTGGTAAAACTTCGCTTCGCAGGTCTTTTCGATTCCAGTATGCAGAAAGCCAATGTCCGGCATGATCCGCACCACGGTCTCGCCATCGATCTCCAGCAGCACGCGCAACACGCCATGCGTCGAAGGATGCTGCGGCCCCATGTTCAGGATCATGGTTCGATCCTGGCCGGGTTCAAGCACGGGAGTGGGCGCGAGGTGAGCCATAAACAAGCCTAGCGATAACCCTCCACCGGATAGTCTTTCCGCAGCGGATGACCTTCCCAATCCTCCGGCATCAGGATCCGCCGCATATAAGGATGCCCGGTAAACCGGATCCCGAACAGATCAAACACTTCTCGCTCAAAATAATTGGCGCCCGGCCAGAGCGAAGTCAGTGATTCCACCGCCGGGCTAGAGCTGTCCAGCCGAACTTTCAGCCGTACCCGTTCCTTCTTGGGAATCGACAACAGGTGATAGATCACTTCAAATCGAGGCTCTGCCGGATACCAATCCACGCAGGTCACATCGGAAAGAAAGTTGAAAGCGCACTCCGCATCGTCACGCAGCAGGGCGCAAGCCTCGCGCAGGTTCGCGCGATCCACATAAATCGTCATCTCGTCGCGGTCGAACTTCACGCCCGTAACTGCCGATGGATTCCACGCCAGCAGCCGCGCCACTGCGGGATGAGCCTTCAGTTGCTCAAGATCGATGATGGCGGGGACCAAGGCCACTAACGTTCTCCTCGCCGGACATTAGTTGGCAGATCGGATCGCACAGCCGACGGACCCCAGTCCAGAACGCCCTTCTTCCACACATAAAAGAAGCCAACCAGAACAATGCCGATGTAGACAAACATTTCCCACAAGCCAAAGTGTTTGAGATCGTGCAGAATCACCGCCCACGGATAGAGGAAGATGGCCTCAACGTCGAACAGAATGAACAGCATAGCCACCAGGTAGAACTTCACCGAGAAGCGCCCTCGCGAGTCCCCCACAGGCGTCATGCCGCATTCATAGGCAGAAAGCTTGGCCCGAGTCGGCTTCCGCTCCCCGATCAGCCAGGAAAGCGAGATAATTGCGGTCGCAATTCCGCCCGCCAGCAGAATATGAATCAGAAACGGCAGGTAGCCAGCGAAATAATTGTCGGGCATGGGACAGGCTATATATAATTCGCGCCAAGCGTTGATTAAACATTCTAGATTAGGTGGTGGTGCGCGAGAGTGTCAAGGGAACGAGGAAGAATTTGGTGATTGTGTAATCGCGTAATCTGGCAATTGAAAATCAACCCCGGTTTTCAATTGCACAATGACCCGATCGCGCAATTACTCAATTACAAATCTCTTATGATCTTTGGATTTAATACAGATGTGAAGCACGTCGACACCATCTACCACGTGCAAAGCGAAGCCCGCGAAAGCGAAAAACTTCTCCAGACTCAGGTCTTCGTTCGCGGTAGGTGCATAGGCAAGCGGGCCATCTCCTACGCGAAATCCGCCGAGCAAGTCGGCTTTGGCGATGCTCAGAAAGAACAGCAACTGCGCGACCAGCATCGCCTGGTGCTCGAAGCCATTCGCGAAGGCAAGCTCGAGAGCGTTCTCGACCACGCCGAAACCGAAGCCTTGGCCGGCATCAAGCAACTCGACGTGCAGTGGGAGAACGCCGCCTCAGTTCACAACAATCGCAATCTGACCATGCAATTGCGCGTCACCGAAGACGGCACACCCGTGCCCAGCGCCCGCCTCACCTTCCGCTTCGCCCGTCCCGACGCCACACCTTTCTACACTCAGGCCGTCACCGATTCCGCAGGCAGCGCCCAGATCTCCATCGAGGTCGAGGAATCCGCGTTAACCGAAGCCTCCGTAATGGTGCAAGCCAACCACCAGGGCCGCACCGTAACCCGCAAATTCGCCCTGCGCAAAGCCGATTAGGGACCTTGTCTGCAGACGAATTTCAAGCTATGTGGGGACAGCCGCCTCGACTGTCCAGTCGACGGCCGCGAGGCGTCCTGCTCCGTGAGAGAATACAGTTTGCAAAGCGGGCGCAGCTCTCAAGCTTGTCTTTATCGGGATGCGATGAATCTTCACATCAACGGCGAAGAAAGTACTGTTATCGCCGAACCGGCAGGTCAGCCATTTACACTTGCCGCTCTGATCGACTCCCTTGCCATGAAGCCCGACCGCGTAGCCGTCGAACTCAACCGCGAGATCGTTCCCCGCGACCGCTGGGTCGAGACGCCGCTAAAAGACGGCGATCGCCTCGAGATTGTCCACTTCGTCGGCGGTGGCTGCTTCGAAAGGGCGCGGCTTTCAGCCGCGCCGTAAGTCCCAGCATCAGTTGCGGCTTTAGTCGCTGAGGACGCTGTCTACACCATCACGTCGAACCGCTCTAGTTAACCTCCTTCGCACAATTCTTCGTTGACACCCGCCAACTCGCGCCTAGAATGTTTCAAACATTCGACGCGTAGACTGTTTCAAACATGAACGGGGACTAATGCCAGATCGCTTTTCGTCGCAAGAGGTGATCGCTCTGACCGGCGTGACCGCGCGCCAACTTCAGTGGTGGGACGAGCGCGGCGTGGTCAAGCCGGAGAGGGTCGGGCATCGCCGTCTGTACTCCATCGAGAACCTCACCGAACTGGCAGTCATCTGCGAAATGCGCCGCAAAGGCTTCTCCTTGCAAGGAGTCCGCAAGGTCATGCGCTTCCTCGAGCGTGAGTTCGGCAAAGGCTTGGCCGAGATCGTCAGCCGCAGCTCCGACGTTCATCTGCTCACCGATGGCAAGCGTCTCTATCTCGAAACATCGGCGCGGCAGATCGTCGACATCCTGAAGAATTCAAGTCAGCCTATTCTGGGCATCTGCCTCAGCGATGCGGTTCGGCAGGTGCGAGCTGAGGTCGTCGCAAGGAAGGCGAGTACCTCCGTAACATCGCCGACACTGCGTCGGCGTGCTAGAAAAGCTTCTTAAGGAGCAAATGGCAGTCGCAGCATCGGATCGTGGCGTCGGAAGACTGGAGGAATGCATGGTCGGAGAACTGGACATTCTGAACGAATGGATTCCCGAACAGATGCAACCTGGAACAATTTTTGTTCTGGAAAACGCCGGCGAAGTCGGCGAGAAAGAAGACCCGTACTGGGCCGTGCTGGCCTGTCCTTCCTGCGGTATGCTGGGGCTGATTACGCGGCGGCAAATCAACGGCCTTGTCCCAGTCATCTGCGGCTCGGAGCATTGCTCCGCGCAGTTCTTCATCCGCGAGGCGGAAGTCGTCGTGCGCAAGCCGTTTTAGAGACGGTCGCGCCCTGCGGCCTTCAGTTTTTTCCTGCCTGTACTCCGTTCAATTCCACTGGAACCTGGTCGACGATTTCGATGCCGAAACCTTCGAGTGCGGCTACACGTTTGGGCCGGTTCGTCAGTAGGCGGATGCGACGGAGGTTCAGGTCGGAAAGAATCTGGGCGCCGATTCCGATTTCGCGCTGGGTCTGGCGCTCGTTGTCGAGCAGTGACGGCAGCTTTCGGCCGCCATGGAAGCTGAGCGCACTGCGCTCGCCTGCTTTTTCTACAACAAAGCCCTTGGAGGTTTGGTGTAAGTAAATAAGCGCGCCGCGTCCTTCCTGGGCGATCGCGCGAAGCGAGCCTTCGAGCGTGGCGTGGCATTCGCAGCCGGTTGCGCCGAAGACGTCTCCCATCAGGCAGTGGGCGTGCATGCGGACCAGCACTGGCGCGTCGTTCTTGTCATCTTTGTTCCCGATGTCGCCTCTAATCAAGGCCACGTGCGACTCTCCGCCATCGACCTCGCTTTCATAAGCGATGAGGCGGAACTCGCCGAAGCGTGTGTCGACTAAGGCTTCGCCTACGCGATGCACATAGCGCTCATGCGCCATGCGGTAGCGGATCAGCTCGGCGACCGTCAGCATCTTCATGTCATGCTGCTTGCAAAATTCGATGAGGTCTGGGACGCGGGCCATGGTGCCATCGTCCTTCATGATTTCGCAGATGATGCCGGCGGGAATCAATCCCGCCAGGCGGGCCAGGTCTACTGAGGCTTCGGTTTGTCCGGCGCGGACGAGCACTCCGCCTTTGCGGGCGCGGAGAGGGAAGACGTGGCCGGGGCGGGCCAAGTCTGACGCTTGCGTAGCCGGGTCGATCGCTACCTGAATGGTGCGGGCGCGATCGTAGGCGGAGATGCCGGTGGTCACGCCGGTGCGCGCGTCGATCGCTTCGCAGAATGCGGTGCCGTATTGCGACGTGTTCTCGGCGCTCATGGGGCCGATGCGGAGGTGGGCGAGGCGCTCCTCGGTCATGGTGAGGCAGACCAGGCCGCGTCCATACTTGGCCATGAAGTTGATGGCTTCGGGCGTGACCTTCTCGGCTGCGAGGGTGATGTCGCCTTCGTTCTCGCGGTCTTCGTCGTCGACGACCACGATCATGCGGCCGGCGCGGATCTCCTCGATAGCGGTGGGGACGTCGGCGAAGGCTTCGTGATTCATGATGCGATTTTAACCTGGAACCTAGTACCCAGTACCTAGTAGCCAGTACCCAGACCAATCGGTATCCGCGCTTACTGCATAGACGCCAACAGCTCTTGATGCAGTTCTTCCCAGGCGACCGTTACCGCCTTGCCCGCCTTCAGGTCCTGCATGCGGCGGGCTACTTCTTCGTCCCAAGCCGCTTGAACGGATTCCTGTGCTTCTTCGAGACTGTCGAGCAGGGTATTGGCCAGTGCCGCGCGCTCGTCAACCGGGAGCGCGAGTGCTCGCTTCAGAAGGTCGGAAACTTCTGGACTCATTACGTTATTTTACCTGTGGATTTCGGCTGCAAATATCTTTTTCCGGGCGTGCGTGGAACAGCGTTCTCTGTTCCATTTGATAGTTTGATTTTGAAAAGATCGTTGATGCCCCCTCCCCCCTGGGTCTCGTGGAATCATCGGGTTAGCACGAAATTCCTTGCAAAATCCGGAGCCTAAAGAACTTAGAGATCAAAATCTTGGAAGCAAAGGAGTTACAGTTCGGCTTCGTTCAGTGAGCTGTACTGCCTCTGCTGCGGCAATGATGAACGAATTCGGGATGAGGTGCAAGGTTAGATGTCACAGGAGGGCTGTGGAGAATTCCGGGAGATCAACATCGCGGAGGGGTTAGAGTCGTGGAATCCCACCCTTCGCAAGGAACGCGAAGGATCGGGCACCCGGCCCGACGAAGTGACCGAAAAGACGAATTATACTTTCATCGTTTAGGAGGATCCGACAATGTCTTATAGCTCCGCTCGCGCGAGCGCTCAAAATGCCGTCAGCACAAATACTCAAGAGGCAATTTCGTACCTCGCTGAGGCGATCAGAGCGCTATCGCGGGCCCTCGAACAAGATATCGCAAAACTCGAACGGGAGATTAGCCAATTAAAATCGCGGCGCTAAATGGGCCGAGTCTTCACAATAGGTGAGCGCCCGCATTTTTCAGTTGCTTAAGCGCTCGAGGGCTGTGCTTAGCCTTCCGGCGATAGTCGCTGATGTAGGGCGGCTCTTAGGGCTGGTGAGGAACATATCCAGAATTAGCTCGAAGAGATCCATTTCCTCGTAAGGGGCTCGGATGCCGAGAGCGATCATTTTCCCCGTGGTGCTGTCTCGGCCGTTGCGAGCCATCATGATCTCGAACACGTGATGTGGGCTATCGAGTATCCGTCCGGTAAAGAGCTCGAACAGCGTAATTCCCAGAGAGAATATGTCGGAGCGGACTGTAACCTCTTTGGGCCGAACGGCCTGTTCTGGCGACATGTATTTCAGTGTGCCGAGGCCCTGTTGCTTCGTGACGGTCAGGGTACCCGATGTCGCCGTCGCGAGAAAATCGCCCCATTTTGTGACTCCGAAGTCGCCTAGCTTCACAAACGTGGGTGCGTGCAGCTCGTCAACGGTCGAAAGGAAGATGTTTGCGGGCTTCACGTCTCGATGAATCACCTTGTACTCATGCAAGTAGGTCAGCGCGCTTGCTATCCGCCTGGCAATGGTAAGGGTTTGAAAATTGACGTACGTTCTCCTCTGCTCTCGCGAACCCACCCTCTTTATGAAAGATTCGAGCGTTCTCCCTTGCACGTACTCCATGACGATAAACGGGTTGCGCACCTTACCATCCTGGAAGCACGACCTGTCTTTGTTCTCCTCATACGCGATAATTTCAATCAGATTTTCGTCTCGCAGGTGGGCGCCTCTAAGGCCTTCTCGTTTGAAGCGCTGCTCTACGTCCTCGAAGGCTGCGACATCGATATACTTCGGGTCGGGTGCGAGGAGCTTAACCGCAACGATTCGTCCTGTCTCGACGTCCTCCGCCTTCCGGACTAAGCCGACGGCACCATTGCCGAGTGAGCCCTGGAACTTGTACTTTCGACCGGCTGCGGTAAACCTCTGCCCCACCTCACACCGGCATTTGCTTCTCGTTAGGTAATGCATGCTCTAACCCTCCTGATGGGCGGCTCGACCGGGATAAGAAATCCCAAGGGGTCTGGAGTCGCGGAATCCCACCTTTCGCAGAGAACGCGAGAGATGGGGCGCGCCCAGCGAACTCGGGAGTTATCCCGTATTTTGGGGAACACCGCGCACAGCGTAGGCTCAATCAGCCTCCCGCTTCCGCGGCCCCTCCTCCGGCGGCAGGGTTTCCCGGCTTGCCTTCTTGAGCGCTATTTCGGAGTTCCTTCGGGTCAGGGGGTGCAGTTCCTCCTTTGTCAGGGGGCGTGGCTTCTTGCTCCTGAGGAGTTGCGGTTCCAGCGAGATTTTCGACATATTTTCGTACCTCTAGATTTCCCTTTTCAATGGCTTTTCTGCTTGCGCTCCGAGTGCGTTTGTATATTGTCCCAAGATCGGTTACCACTTGCTGATTGATCCTGACGTAGGAACCAAGGCGCGAGCCGATTGTGAACATGTCGGTACCTTCGCCGACTCCAGGGGACACTTCCGCCCTTCTCTTTGCGGCATAGGTAAGAAGGAGAGTTTCTGGAATCGGCTTGAATCTGTCGTGTCCTGCGAACATAAACTGAGAATTGGCGTGCCAGCGGCCAATGCCGATTGCCGCAAATCCGACCGCATCTAGGCACTCTACATCGCCCTCACCGACTACATAGATGTGTTCACCCACGGGGTCGCTGCCCGTGATGATAGTAGCGACCGATGGCATGGAAAAGTTTATGAGTTCAGTTGTGAGATTGCGAATGAATGAATCAGCCATCGTTGCTTGTCTGGCGACGAATGAATCATGAGTAAGACCTAGCGGAGCCAGTATTGACCGTTCAGACCGTTCACGTTTGACAGCGCCGTAGTGTTTCGCATAAAGGTCGGCTACATCCTTGACGAGCCACCAATTCTTAGGGTCAGCGTCAATACGGGCTACTACCTCGGAGGAAACACGGGCGATAATTTCCGTTTGAAGGGAAGAGTCCCCCGCCGTCATTAGGGCAATCGAGGTTGTCAGTTCGCGTATTTTCCCCGCGTCCGGCTCGAATTGAACGTCGCCAGCGGTTAGCATTCGGTCGGACGCGCCAAAAATATTACCGCCTTCACACAATGCGGCTACGCAGACTGTCACAGGTGTTTCCTCCTCCCCCGCAGGCCATCCAATGGTATTCCGGCCTTTTGTCCGCAATCAAGCCCTGCCCAAAACCCAATGGCTTCACAGGAACTCGTCCGCACGTGAGCCTCTCTGTGCAAAGCCGAAAGGGGTAACCCGGTTCGGTTCGGACCTCCAAAAACGATCCACCTTGCTCAGCGAATTTCCACAGCTTTATTTCTTCTGATGTTCACATGACCTTGCTCTCGATTCCGAAATGGGAATACTGGAATCTAGGAGGCGCTGAAGCGCGGCGAGTTTCAGGGGGCTTTGGCGGCACCCTTCGGCTTCGCTCAGGGCAGGCTCAAGAGCTGAAGTCGTGCCCTTCCCGAGCGTTCTCGAACTTGGGCGTTTTAGCAGCTTGCTGGGGCGAAATTCACGACCATCTGGTAGGGAAGCGAGCCAGACGCGCCCTTCGGTCGCTTGCGCTCTCTCAGGGCAGGCTCCGTGGATGCGCGGCTCGCCCGGATTCTCTCGGCAAGCTCGGGACAGGCTCTTCGGTCGCGAAGGCGGCGACCTCAGGATGACAAATCAAACTAGGGTGAAGGTGTGAGGAGAATATGGGTCTGGAAAATGTGAACCGGTGCCAGCATGTGAAGGTGAATGGCACACAGTGTGGGTCTCCGGCGCTGCGGCGTCGGCGGCTTTGCTTTTTTCATGTGCGATGTCAGGAGCAGCGGACGCGGATTGTGGAGAGTCAGTTTGGGCAGGCGCGGTTTGTGGTGCCGTTGCTTGAAGATGCGAATTCGGTGCAGATGGCGCTGATGCAGGTTATGCAACTGCTCGGCACTGGTCAGATGGAGCATAAGACGGCGGCGTTGATGCTCTACGCGCTGCAAACCGCGAGCTGCAACCTGCGAAATACGGAGTTCGAGGCGAAAGATGCGATGGACGTTGTGATCGACCGCGACACCGTGAACCGAACCCGCATGGGAGGGCCGCAGTGGTTGGAAGAGGATTTTGACGATGAGGCGGACCAAGATGAGGCAGATCAGGTGGAGGATGAAGATGTCGTCGCGGAGGAGGCGGCGGAAGGCGCGGGGGAAGGTGCGGCGGCTGCAGGGGAAGCCGGAGCTGAGGCTTGCGCGAAGAAGCCGGCGGAACACATTAGCGTGGAAGAGGCTCGGAGGCAGGTGCAGCGGGTCATCATGGATTGGGCGGTGGAGACGGTGAAGTCGGAGGCGGCGAATCGGCCGGGTACGTGATGGTGGGGTGTCGGGTCAAAGGTGAGTGGAACGTCAAAGGCAGCGGGCGGGGGCGCCCGCTTGACACGAGCCGGGCTGAAGCGGCACGAGTGAACTTGTGCCCTTCCCGATCTTTTCGTCCCTGAGTTCGGCGACAGGGGAGAGGACTCCCTGAGGCCCCCGGGCGCGGGTGAGCATGCAGGGGTCCTTCGACTGCGCACGCGGATTCGTAAGACGAATCCGC
>Ga0307476_10002795_pt1 | contig 10356 bp, 5 predicted proteins | sample atmos_gasesECM2C_2_FD_203314 | JGI IMG/M metagenome (GOLD analysis project Ga0307476, IMG submission 203314) | Hardwood forest soil microbial communities from Morgan-Monroe State Forest, Indiana, United States - atmos_gasesECM2C_05 | ecosystem: Environmental > Terrestrial > Soil > Temperate...
TTCACCGCTGCCCGCGCGCGAGCGGCATCCGCACGGTCGGTCGTCGGCCGCGATCGTTGCTTGAGGTAGTCGCCGTAGCCGCCGGCGTACTCGCGCCACAGCCCGTCGCCTTCGGCAGCTAGCGTTTGGGTTACCACGTTGTCGAGAAAGCGCCTATCGTGACTCACGAGCAGCAAAGTTCCCGCGTAGTCTTGCAGCCGCGCCTCGAGCAGCTGCAGCGACTCGATGTCCAGGTCATTGGTCGGCTCATCAAGCACGACGAGGTTGGCGGCCTCGGCGAAGAGACGCGCGAGCAAGAGGCGGTTGCGCTCGCCGCCGGAGAGCATCCTGACGGGTGCTTTTGCGCGCTGCGCCGGGAACAGGAACTCCCCGAGATAGCTCATGACGTGCTTGCGCTCGGTGCCGATCCCTACCCAGTCCGAGCCGGGACTGATGGCCTCGGCGAGCGTGGCTTCGGGATCGAGCTGGGCGCGCAGCTGATCGAAGTAGGCGATTGTGAGCCGGGTTCCGAGCCGCACCGTGCCAGCGTCCGGGGCGAGTTCCCCCAGGATCAGCTGGATCAGGGTCGACTTGCCCGCTCCGTTAGCCCCGATGAGCCCGATACGATCGCCGCGCATGATTCGCAGGGAGAGGTTCTCGATGAGCGGCCGGGGGCCGAAGCGTTTGCTGACGCCATCGAGCTCGGCCACCAGGTTGCCCGAGCGCTCACCGGAGTGCAGGGCGAGGCGGAGATTGCCGAGTCGGTCGCGCCGGGACGCTCGCTCGAGTCTCAGCCGCTCGAGTCGGCGCACGCGCCCCTCATCGCGGGTACGCCGCGCCTCGACGCCTTTGCGGATCCAGACTTCCTCCTGCGCCCAGAATTTCTCGAAGCGACGTCGTGCAGCATCCTCGGCCGCTATTTCTTCGTCCTTGCGCTGCTCGTAGGCGGAGAACGTCCCAGGGTAGGAGCGCAGCACCCCACGATCGAGCTCGATGATGCGGGTTGTGATTCGATCGAGAAATTCTCGATCATGGGTGATGACAATGGTGGCAGGCACCTTAAGGAGTAGTTCCTCCAGGCGCTCAATGGCTGCAATGTCGAGGTGATTGGTGGGCTCGTCGAGCAACAACAGGTCCGGCTGCAGCGTGAGCGCCAGGGCAAGCGCGGCGCGCTTGCGCTCGCCACCCGAGCAGGTCTCAGGAGAGGATGTGCCGGTCAGATCGAAGCGATAGAGGAACTCCTCAAGGAGCGACTCCATTCGCCAGTGTTCGCGCTCGTCGAGAGGTGTGGCCCCTGACAGGGAGCGAGTTACGGCAACGGAGGGTCGGGCACGCAGGAGCAGACTGTCACGCAGGTTGTCCGCGGTGGGCAGCTGCGGCTCTTGCTCGACGAGCGCAAGACGCAAGCCATTGCGCCGCATCAGCTCGCCTGCATCGAGCGGCGTGTAGCCTGCAAGCACCGCAAGCAGGGTCGACTTGCCGGTGCCGTTGCGACCGATCAGCCCGAGCCGCTCGCCTTCCAGGACGGTGAGCTGCGCTCCATCGAGCAGCGGCCGCTCGCCGAAGGCGATCTGCGCATCGCGAAGTGTGACCAGAGACATTGCTGCATTGTCCCACGGGCCGCGAGCTGAGGTCGCGAACCGTCAGTTCTTTGGAGGCGCGGATCCGCAAGGCAGGGATGGACAGAGCGTATGAAAAGGATATCTTCAGCGTCGGGATAGCGATCGTCCCATTTCGAGTCTGGAGACCGAGATGAGAGAAAGTGGCCAGCCGGATTTTTATCGTCGCAAACTGCTCAAGACGGCGGGTATGACCGTTGCCCTCGGGTTAGTCCCGATCACTGCACGCGTTGCCCCGGCCGAGAGCCCGAAGATGAAGATCGGCATCATCGGCTCCGGTCACGTCGGCAGCGCACTCGGAGGCGTCTGGGCCAGATCTGGCAACGAGGTGATGTTTTCCTCACGTCATCTCGAAAACGACCGCAAGCTCGCCGCGGAGGCTGGAGCGAATGCCCGGGCGGGTACGCCGCAGGAGGCGGCGGCGTTCGGACAGGTGCTGCTGTTCGCGGTTCCGTACAGTGCCTTTCCAGACCTCATCAGAAGTCTGGGTAGTTCAATCAAAGGGAAGGTCGTGATCAATGCGAGCAATCCCTTCCCACAACGCGATGGCGAGATCGCAAATGATGCGCGTACGAAAGGAGCCGGGCTCTTCGATGCACAAATGCTGCCGGGCACCCATGTCGTGCGTGCATTCAACGCGGTAGGCGCGGCCCGCATGGGCAGCGCACACGAGAACCCCGGAAAGATCGGCATGCCCATCGCAGGCGACGACAAGCAAGCCATCGAAGTCGCATCGCGGCTCGTCCGGGAAGCAGGCTTCGAACCGGTTCTCGTCGGTGGTCTCGACATGGGCAAGTATCTGATGCCAGGAACACCCTTGGCCGGCGAGCACTCGCCGCAGGAGATCCGCAGCATCGCGGCGACCCTGAAGCCCTGAAACCTCCCACTCATCTCCGAAACTCTCAGCGTCGGGCTTGCTCGACGGGGGGAACCGAGGTAGCAATCCGCTCGCTTTGCGCCGCTCGGACCGCTGGCGTGCTCCACCCTGACTTCGCACCCCAGATGAAGAAGATCAAGCCCAACGCTGCAACGACAATGAGATCCCAGCCCCACGTCAAGTAGTCGCGGCCACCGAATCTCGCGCTTCCCGCCCACGAGACAAACGCTATCGTCGGGAGATAGAAGATGAGCCACCACGCGGCGCGCAGTTGACGTGGGAAATCTGCCCAGCGGCTCCTCGCTTGATAAAACAGATACACGGGAAGCGCGATCACGACCAGAAGAATGATCTCACCCGTAAGCGGCCACTGTGCCCAGTAGAGCACCTCGGTCGCGAGGGTGAATGCCAGAGCTGCAATCACCGGTAACCCGGGAACGCGGAACGGCCTGTACACCTTCTCCGCCGTACGCCGCAGCGCCAACGAGCTGACCGGACCGATCAGATAGGAAATGACAATGGCTACGGATATCACTGCGGCCAGTGTTCCCCATCCGCGGAAAAAGAACAGGAAAATGAACGAGACCACCAGATTGAACCACAGCGCCGGCCGTGGAACTCCGTACACAGGATGAACTTCGCCAAGAACCGCGGGGAGCGTGCCGTTGCGTTCCATTCCATAGACCAGTCTCGCCGTGCTCGCGGTATACGTGATGCCGGTGCCGCTCGGACTGACGAACGCATCGACATACAGGAGTACTGCGAGCCAATTGAGATTCACGATGAGTGCCAGCTGCGCGAATGGCGAGCTGAAGTCCATGCCGTGCCAGCCGACCTTCGCCAGTAGAGCCGGCGGCACGACTCCCAGATAGGCGACCTGAAGAATCACATATATGGCCGTGGCCAGGAGGATCGAGCCAAGCACGGCGAAAGGAATGCTGCGCGCCGGCTGCCGCGCTTCGCCGGCGAGGTTCACGGGGTTTTGAAATCCGTTGAAGCTGAAGACAATCCCCGCCGTGGCCACTGCCGTGAGGACAGCCGCAAAGTTGGTGGAGCTCGATTCCCCGTGTGGGACGAAGCTGAAATTCTCGACATGAAAGCCGGAAGCGATCAACGCAAGGCCCGTAGCGATAGGAACGGCTAACTTGAAGGTGGTGATCGCTGTATTCGAATGCGCGAACAGCCTGACACTCCAAAAATTGAGAAGAAAATAGACGATCACCAATCCGGCAGCGATCGCCAGTCCGGGTGTAGTCAGCTCGCCATGCCCATCGGGCAGATGAACATAAAGGTCCTGTGCCCATCGCCATGGCCACGAGGCCATGTACTGTACCGACGCCTCCGCTTCCACCGACATACCCGAAGCGCTTGAGATCCAATTGGCCCACGCAGCGATGAACCCGACCAGCGAGCCATGCGAATAGAGGCCGTAGCGAACCATGCCGCCAGACTCCGGGAACATAGCCCCGAGCTCGGCGTAGGTGAGCGCAATCGTGATCGCGATAGCACCCCCGAGCACCCACGCCCACACAGCGCCTGATCCTGCGATCCCTGCGGCTCGCCAGGCCCCGAACAGTCAGCCGGATCCGATGATCGAACCCAGCCCGGTGAACATCAGGGGGATGCTGCCAACCTCGCGGCTGACCGCAGAAGATGAGTGCATGCAGATCTACCGTCGCAGCGTATCGTCAGAATAATGACACGTAGCGATCGGGTAGCGGCACTGGCGGCCGTACCAGCGGTCGCAGCGGTAACCGGTCGACCCTCGGGCCGGCCGTTTCACGGGGCAGCGGCGCCGGCGCGCTGGGCGCGCCGGCCACCCGCTTTCTCAGAAAGTAGCCGTGAATGCCACGTAAAGCTGCCGGCCGAGCGTGTCGTACGCCGGAGCCGTGTTCGCATAGCCTGCGCCGTAATACGCGGGGAGAACAAGTATCGGGGGATCCCTGTCGAACAGGTTGTTGACACCTCCCCGGATATCGAGCCCCTTCAAGGGCGTGTGCCAGGTCAGCTGGAGGTCGATATAGCTGACATTGGGTGCCTGCGCGGATTGAAAGTCATATTCGCCCTCTACGACGTAGTGCAGCAGGGGGTTGGGATCGTTGTTGTCGTTGCCAACCTTGCCGATGAAACGCCAGTTGAGCGACGCCTCCAAGTCCCAGGGACTCACCCACGTAGTGCGCAGATTGTGGCGCCACCGTGGGGTGAAAGTCTGGCACGTCGATCCGAACAGACCGGCACAGTCGTAAGAACCGCCTCCGGGCAGCGGTGTCGTGCTGTTATGAATGACGTAGGAACCGTTGAGCGACCAGAACAGCGACCCCCAATGCGGCGGCAGATCGAGCTTGTAGTTCGTCTGAACATCGATACCGCTGGTTAGAACGCTCGCGAGATTCACGTTGGTCTGGAGAATGTACCCGCCGGTCGCAACCGTGGCGCCCTGCAGCGAGAAGTCGGTAGTAGTCCGCACCACCTGCGAGCAGTACACCGGGTTCCCGGTCTGGAGACAGTTGCTCACCAGGACGTTTGCGGGGTACACGCCTACCTCACCGTCTACCCGGATCTGCCAGAAGTCGACGCTTGCGGTGAGGTTCGGTATGAACTGTGGTGCCAACAATACGCCGAACGTCCACGACTTCGCCGTCTCCGGCTTCAGCTGTGTACTGCCTCCCTGCACCTGAGCAAGCTGTCCGGAGATGGCCTGGGGAATGATGTCGGTCGTGTTGCCGTTCCCATAAGCCTTTGTGAAGGCGGCAATCTGCGCCGCCGTCGGATTGAGCGACCTCAGGGTGTTGAGGCATTCCGCGAGGGCGGCGGTCGCGGGCGCGGCGCAGGGATCGTTGCCAAACCCGATCTGGCCAATGTTCTCTGCGTCATACAGCTCGCTGACGCTCGGAGCGCGAATCGCCCGCTGGTACGAGCCGCGGAAGCGCACGTCCCGGATAGGCGCGAACTGCAAGTCGACTTTGTAGGTGTTGACACCACCGGTCACCGAGTAGTCCGAGTGGCGGAAGCCAGCCCCGAGAATCAGATCCTTGGCGAGGGGATAATCCTGCACGAGGGGCGCGCGCATCTCGATGAATCCCTCGTTCACGCCGACGCTGTTGTTGAGTGGTTCTATCGTACCGCCCTGACCGGACAATTGGCCGCTGTTCTCGGCAGCGTCGGGTTGGAAAAACACGGCTTCATTGCGGTGCTCGAACCCCAGGTTGACGCCGATGCCCTCGTGTGCCGTCGGCAGCGCGATACCGTATTTGCCGAGCTCGCCGGTGACGTCAGCGTGCACGGTCCGTAAGGTGTTATCGCCCGAAGCGGTTCCGAGCAGATAGAGGTATTTCAGCGCATCCTGGGTTACGCCGCCGTCCTGGAAGATATTCCACGGCACACAGGGCTTGCCTACCAGACATACCGGGTTGGCCCGCGTGCCCGTGGCGAGAAGTGCATTGTCGATATTCAGGTAGCTGAGATACTGATTGTTCGCCGTAATGAAGTTCACGTAGTAGTACTGCGCGTACGCGTCGTAGCTCCACGCGGTGAGGAAGTCGCCCTTCAAGCCGATTGCTGCGCGATAGTTGGTGTCTTCGTAGTCGGAGGTACGGGGACCACCCTCGACGTTCCGCCGGCCGATCTGGATCGCGACCTGATTAGCCGGATCGGCCTGGTTCGGCGCGCTGATCTGCCCCGCGGTACACCCGAGGATCCCCTGCTGCTGTGCGCTCAGGAACGGATTGCCGCAGTTGACGAAGTAAGGGCCGCCTGTGTTGGGATTTCCCGTCGTGAAAGCCGCCGCCGGCGCGACTTCCTGGTGCGTCTTGTCGTTCATGAAGTTGAATTCGAAGTAAGGCCTGACGTAGTCCTGCAGGTCGAGGTGCGCCATGAACCCGGCCTGGTAGCGGTCGTCCTCGCGCTGCATGTAGATGAATGGCTGGCTGTTGAAAAGCGGCGGCGGGGTGGTCCCGTCAGTCGGACTCCAGGGAACAAAGTTGTTCCCCAGCACCCCGAATCTGGTGTTTGCAAAGGGCCCGCTGAGGGGGGTAAAGCGGTTCGAGTTGCTCGAGCCGGAACAGGCACTGCCAGTCAGGGCGCCGGCTGGATTGGTTGCCTCGACCAGCTGGCATTGGGCGAAGTCCCGATCTGCGCTGGGCACCGGGTCCATGTGCAGGTAACTCAGGAAGCCCGTGATGTTGCCCTTGTCTTCGGAGAAGTTGGTGCCAAAGAGCGCGCTGAAGTTCTTGCTGCGGCCATCCTCGATATGGCCCGTCAGCGGAGTGATGCCAAACTGAGTCAATAGTGGGTCAACGTAACTGCTGTGCTGACTGTGCTCATCCTCGCCCCACTGACCGGTGATCTGCAGTCCCTGAAAGTTCTTCTTCATGATGAAGTTCACGACACCGGCGATGGCATCCGAGCCGTACACTGACGAGGCGCCGCCGGTCAAAACCTCTACATGGTCGACCAGGGCCAGAGGAATCTGATCCAGGTCGGGCGCGGGCGATGCGATCGTCGTCTGGGGGGTTCCCTGGCCGAGCCGCTTTCCATCGATCAGGACCAGCGTGCGGTTGGGTCCCAGACCACGCAGGTCCGCGGTCGTCACGCCACCCGGTGTGGTCAGTCCGCTGGTGCGGTTGCTGAAATCCTGGCCCACGGCATTGTTCTGCAATTGTGGCAGCTGATAGAGGAGGTCGCTGACGTCAGTGAGGCCAGTTCGCTGGATTTCCTGCGAAGTAACCACCTGAATCGGGCTGCTGCTGACCTCGTTCGGGGCAGCGATGCGCGAGCCGGTAACGACGACCTCTTCGACGACCGGTGCCGCGGTCGCCTCAGGCGACGGCGCACTCTGCGCCGCCGCGGTCAGCGCCCACGTACTGGCAAGAACTGCTATGAGAAGATCGACTAACGTCGCAAGCCAAGGCTTGCGGCTCGCTGCTTTCGGCCCGATATTCGTTCTCATGTTTTCTCCCCGACCCGGAAGTGTGGTGTTGGATCTGCACAGCAACCTCGGCAGGTCGCGCCAACTTCAAAACAATGCTTCCGCGTCGAGTCTAGGAGAAGCCGTCCACCGCTCGCTGCGCTTTGCGATGCAACGGGTTTTCCCTCAGCCGAATGGGTTCTTTGCCGCGACGAACCGGGCCGTGGAATTCGCGCTCAACGGCTCGGCTACGCACATTGTTGGCTGCCGATGAAAACGCGGATGCGGTGGGTGTGCGCGCTTCGCGCAACGGCCTGCGCGGCGAGGTTGCGTAAGCGCAACCCACTTGCCACGACATCCGCGCGGGTGCCACCGTCCGGGGCCCCGCGCAGCCCTCACAACGAGATGCCTCGATCAGCCGCGACGACTCAGCGGGCGTTTAACGCCGTTCATCGTGCGCCCAGTCCGCCTCCACGCAAACACGCCCTGCCCTTCCGAATCTGTGTTTACTCTATGTTTTCACCGTGGCTATGAGTGCGCTCGTTGCGACTACTTGATCTCGTGGCACAGAGCACGTCGGCTGCACCGACGCTTCGGGGAGGCTGGGCTTTTCCGGGCGCACATCACTTTGCCGACGCCGTTCGCACCTGTCCGTTGCGACTCGTGCTGGCCGATGACCTGGTTCGGTGCACGACCCAGTTAGCGTACGCGGAGGGCGAGCGGCTAAGCGGCTGTCTCGATTTGATCCACGTCCCCTCGCAGCAGTTGTGGCTGGAGTGGCACGAGGCGACACGCCAGTCGACACTAAGCGAGATACCGGCGTGCAGCGTCACCTCGTGCTCCAACGTCAGACGCAGCGGGGCGCTTATCGCTGCCGATCCGGTTGGGCGTGCCGGCACGATGAGAACCTTCTGGTCCACGCACGATGAGCAGGTCTACTCCGCCGCGCTGCTCACCGAGTTCGACCTGGACCGTGTCATGCGTCCAGCGCTCGATATCGAGGCTGTCTTCGCTGGCGACCCGTTCGGAGTGGTAATGCCGCAGGAAGCGGCAGTCGATGAGCTTCTGAGTCACGTCCGCTTCCGCCTCGATCCCGCATGGGCCAACTACTATCGTGTCGCGAACCTTACGAAAAACGAGCAATTGCTGGTGCTCGGTAAGGTGCTCGGTGGCACGGCGTTTGATATGCCGATGATACTGGCCCTGTGCCTGCTATTCGCGGCGAAAGATGGGCTGCAACGCCGGGTTGCAGACTTGGAGCGTTTGAATCACGCGCGGCGCGGCTCCGGAAAGCGCGCACTCCTGGAACATGTTGAAGTTCAGGTGCCCATTGCAATGGGATACCAATCCCCGGCATCGCTCCCGGCGAAAAGCTATCGACGTCGCGGCCCGCGCTTGCACCATGTGCGCGGTCATATTGCCCGACGCGGAGATAAAGTGTTCTGGCGCCTGCCGCACTTGCGCGGCAGCGCTCGCCTGGGGGAGGTGCGATCGCGAACGGTGCAGCTGACGTTTCGCTAACTGTTGTTCATAGGGTTTTCCCCCACAAGCGCTCCAGGGCGAACCGATAATTGCGACTGAGCTTTAGTTCCGTGCCATCGACCAGCACAACGGTAAATTCGCCCTTTGTCAACGGCAGCAGTTCCCGCACGCGATTGATGTTGACCAGCGTAGAGCGATGTATGCGCACGAACCCCGACAGTGCGAGACGCGCTTCAGCTGCCGCGATAGTCTCGCGCAGCAGCCAGCTCTTGGCCCCGACGTGAATTGACACGTAATCGCCATCGGCTTCAAGCCAGTCGATCTCGGGAACGTTTACAATCATGATGCGTCCGCGTGTCTTGAGTGGGATTCGATCATTCGTCGATGGCAGCAGGTTCTGACCCGATGACGCGCGCAACTCTGCCGCCATTTGCCAGAAGCGTCGCATGATGGAGCCGTCACGCGCACCCGCTACGGCGGCGCGAGCACGCAGCAGCGAGCCGTTGAAACGCTCTTCATTGACCGGTTTCAGCAGATAGTCGAGCGCATGTATCTCGAACGCGCGCACCGCGAAGCGATCAAATGCCGTGACGAAGATTACATGCGGACATTTGGTTTTAGGTAGCGCCGCTATCACATCGAACCCGGTTTCCCCCTGCAGTTGGATATCCAGATACACGAGTTCCGGCTCCGCCGCGCTGATCGCCCTGATGGCTTCCTCGCCGGTGCCGCACTCCGATACGATCTCGACATCCCCAGCACGCTTCAGCAAAGCGCGAATGCCGCGACGCGCAAGTTCCTCGTCATCGACAATAATTGCGCGCATGGTCATACCGCCACCGCCACCCGTGGCGGACTAGCGGGCATCGCGACTGCCTTTCGAAGGGGCAGGAAGACCACTACCACGAAGCCTCGTCCGCCAGGTCGTGCGCCGGCGGACATGTGTGCGTTATCGCCATACAGCGCGGCTAACCGCTCCGCCGAATTCTTAAATCCCATGCCATAAGGGCGCGCGCCTTGGTGTGCGATTCCTGCACCATCGTCCTCGACGGTTATCACGAGCACCTCACCGCGGCGCCGTATTGCTACGGACAGCGAACCGCCTTGCGGGCGCGTCAGGACCCCATGCCGCACTGCGTTTTCGACCAGTGGTTGCAGAATGAGCGTCGGAACAAGTGCGTCGTGAGTTTCGGGGTCGGCGTCCACCGTTGCTCGTAAGGAACTGCCAAACCGCAGGCGCTGGATGCACAAATATTGCTCGACAAATAAGAGTTCCTCGCGAACGGAGATTTCCGGTGAGTCGAGCTTCAGCAGAGTCAACCTCAGGAAATCACTCAGTGTGTCGACCGTGTCAGCGGCCCTCGCCCGGTCGCCTTCCCGAATCAGGGTGGCGATACCGTTCAGGGCATTGAATAAGAAGTGCGGGTTCAATTGTGACTGCAACGCACGCAGCCGAGCGCTGTCGGCGAGCTTCAGCGCGTGGGCCGAGCGCG
>Ga0307476_10002796_pt1 | contig 10351 bp, 9 predicted proteins | sample atmos_gasesECM2C_2_FD_203314 | JGI IMG/M metagenome (GOLD analysis project Ga0307476, IMG submission 203314) | Hardwood forest soil microbial communities from Morgan-Monroe State Forest, Indiana, United States - atmos_gasesECM2C_05 | ecosystem: Environmental > Terrestrial > Soil > Temperate...
GGTAAGGAGGAAGGTCATGAGCACAGCTGAAATGAAACAACGGATTGGAGCAGCGTCGCCACGCTTCAAGTCCAGAATTACGGGTCTCTTTTATTTGGTCACCATACTGACCGGAGGAGTCGTCCTCTTCGCCCAGGGCAGATTGGGTTTTGGGTTCGACCTGATCGTAGCCGCTTGCTATATCGCTGCGACGGTTCTCTTCCATGAATTGAGCCGTTGAAGACACTCTGTTGGAAGCGCGGCTGCTGTCAGGTCCAGCAGCCACGACGCAATCGAAGAGTATTTGACAAAGCGGAATCGAGCCGCAGTTCCCTACCGAGCACCTAGCTGGCACGCGCCAAGCTGTCCAGTTCCTTCATTTTGTCTGCGTCAAGTTTTATTTCCACTGCCGCCACATTCTCTTCGAGATGCTTAACTTTGGAAGTCCCGGGAATCGGGAGCATGACCGGAGATCGCGCCAGCAGCCATGCCAAAGCCACTTGCGACGGCGTAGCTTTCCATTGTGCGGCGATGCGACCGATAGGGCTATCAGGACCGGAGACACGACCGGCAGCCAGTGGAAACCACGGAATAAAACCCATTTTCTCTTTCTCGCAGTACTCTAAAACATCTTCCGAACCGCGGTCGGCGATGCTGTAACGATTTTGAACGCTCACAATTGGAACCATCGTTCGCGCGTGCTGAATCTGCTTGACGTTCACTTCCGACAAACCGATGTGTTTGATTTTTCCCTGCGCCTGCAAATCCTTCAGCGCGCCGAGCTGATCTTCAGCCGGCACTTTCGGATCGATTCGATGCAACTGATAAAGATCAATTCGGTCAAGGCGCAAACGCCGCAGGCTGCCCTCGCAGGCGGATCGCAGATGCTCTGGCTTTCCGTTTTCTACCCATTTGTCGGGACCCGGGCGGTCGAACCCGCCCTTGGTGGCAATTACCACGCCTGCCGGATACGGGTACAACGCCTCCGCGATGATCTCTTCACTCACATGCGGCCCATAGGAGTCGGCGGTGTCGATGAAGTTGATTCCCAATTCCACGGCACGCCGCAAAACGCGAACGGCCTCAGCCCGATCTGCGGGCTCTCCCCAAATTCCAGGTCCAGTGATTCGCATCGCGCCGAATCCCAGGCGCGTAACGCGGAGATCGCCTCCGATCATGAATTCGCCGGCGTTTATCGCCGGCGCTTGATTTCGTTGCACTGTAAATTTCTGATTCCGCATATGCCTTCCCTTCCAAGGATGATCGCTAATCTAACGAACTGCTCTCGTTCTTTGGAGTCAGGCAGCGCAGTCGACGTTGCATAAAATAAGCACCTCCATTTTGCGACTTATGTAAGTAAGAAAATTCCTATTCGATGGGTTCGACGATAGGCTCGTCGGCATCGCCCCGACTCGGGCGCTGCACGATACCGATAGCGGCGAGCACGAAGATGATCCCTAGCGTCTGAACTGGACGTAAGACTTCGCCCAGCAGCAGGACGGCGAGAAGAATGGAAAAAACTGGCTCCAGGCAACTGACGATGATGGCGCGGGTAGGCTCAAGATGCTGGAGCCCGAGGAAGTAGAGCGAAAACGCGCCGAGTACGGAGATCATCGAAAAAACAAACAGGAATGACCACTGCGCGGGGGCGTAATGGGTGGCGAGGATTTTCCAGGGAGGATTAACGACGAGCCAGAAGATTGAGGCCGCGGCGAGCGTCCAAATCAGCACCCGCCAACGATCGTAACGGGCCAAAATGCGATGGCCTGCGACGTTGTAGAGCGCGAAAGAAAATGATGCCAGTAACGCGGCGCCAAGACCATATGCGTCGAGGCGGAGACCGGATCCGTGACTGAAGAGATTGATGACCAGCGCAGTACCGGTGACCGCCAAGGCTACGGCGGCAATTTTTTGCAGTGAAAGTCTCTGCTGACCGCGCGCCACTACATAGAGCAGAACCCATACCGGGGCGGTGTATTGCACGATGATGGCAGTGGCCACATTGGTTCTTTGAATGGCGACGTAATAAAAATAATTTGAGATGGCGACCCCCAGCGTGCCCAGAAAAAAACAGTAGGCGAGGTCGCGTACCGGCAATTTAATGCGCTGCCAGCCTTTCGATCCAACCAGGAGCGCGAGTAAAACCAGAAGAGAAAACGTGGTTCTCGTTTGCGAAAGGATGAGTGGGTCGATGGGAGGGAGAGCGGCGCGACCAAGCGGCAACCTTCCGGTGAAGACCGCACGGCCCAGAACAGCAGAGATCCCCCATAACAGAGCCGCCGAGCCTATGAAGAAATAACCGCGCAGAGGATGCGGGGGTGAAATGCCGTGATTTTGGTTTGGGATGGTCGGCCTCGGCGATTCGTGGGAATTTGGGCTAATTTAAACCGTCGACATATTCAATCTGAGCGGTAATCTTCGCGCTCTTAGCCAGCATGGCTGAGACAGAACAATATTTTTCTTTCGAGAGACGAACCGCGTCTTCGACGGACTTGTGAGAAACTTTGCCGCCAATTCGATAGATCAATTTGATCTCGGTATAGACGGAAGGCGGCTCGGCAGCACGCTCCGCTTCGGCGCGAACTTGAAGGCTGGTGAAAGGCTCTCGTTTCTTTTGCAGGATGGAAACGACATCGTATCCGGTGCAGCCGCAGAGGCCGATGAGCACAAGTTCCATGGGGCTGTTACCGGCAACTTTGTCACCGTCGATCACGATCGAATGACCGCTGCTCGCGACACCCTCGAATTGTTGTTTCTCTTTCCAGATTGCCTTTGCTTCGGTCATAACTCTCCGCTCTTCCAGAACACTATCGCCGGTTATCCGTGCTCGGTTCGGGGTGAATCAACACGCGAAACAATTCCGGCGCTGCTTGCTTGAATTGGATTTCAAGTTCGGTTTGGATGTCATGCACGCGCGCGAGCGGCAGATCGTCCGAGAGAGTGCAATGGCAGGAAACATAAAGGCGTCCCCGAACTTTTTTTATCTGGATATCGTGGGTGTCAATGATTTCCGGAAACTGTCTGGCGGCTGCTTTGAGATGGCGCTCGAGATCGGCATCGCGGACCACTTCGTCGCCGGTTTCAATAGTGGCTGGTTCGCTTTCGATGTGAGTCAGGATGTCGGCAATTTCGGGAACGTCCTGGCGCATGTCGGCTTCGAGTTCGGTCACTAAATCGTGAGCGTGTTTGAGGGTCATGCGCTCATCGAGTTCGACGTGCTGCTCGACGTGGAGGCTGCCCGAGAGATCCTGCACACTGATGTCGTGCACGTTAAGGTTATGCCGGGTAGCTACAGCGCGGATACGGTCAAAAATATTTTCAGAGCGCTCGGCCCTGGCCAGGGGCTGAACCGTAACATCGGCGTCGGGAAGAATGCGGTGTACTGCTTCGGTCACCGTCGCCACCAATTGCTCGGAGCGCTGAAAGGTTACGGTGCGGGCGAGGCCCACCGCGAGATCGGCAAAATAGCGATTGCCGGCGCGGCGAATACGCACCCGGCCAACTTCGAGAACGCCATCCACGTGGGAGACGGCTTCAATAATTTGAGCGCGAACCCCGGCGGGAGCGGCATCGAGCAGGGCGTCGACGGTGCGTCGCGCCAGCCGCCAGCTTACGGAAACAATAACGCCGGCGACGAACAGCGCAGCGACAGGGTCGGCCAAGCGGAGCCAATCCAGATGGTAGGTGCGGCCCAGAAGAATGAGCGCCAGCCCAAGCACAACCACGCCGGCGGACCAGACATCGGTAGAAAAGTGCAGCGCGTCGGCTTCGAGGGCCTGGCTTTCGTATTTGGTGGCGATGCGGCCTAGAGCGCGGGAGCGCCAATAGTCCACCGCCATCGAGATCAGCATCACGGCGAAAGCCCACACGGAAGGCTCAACATCGACGCGGCGGAAGAACAGGCGCATCACTGCCTCGTAAATTACCCAGATGCAGGTGATCAAGAGCAGCCCGGTCTCGACGAAGGCCGAGAAATTTTCTACCTTGCCGTGGCCATACTGGTGGTCCGCATCGGCGGGCTTGTCGGAGACTCCGACGGAGAAATAAGTGAGCGAGGCAGCGATCAAGTCGAGGGCTGAGTGAGCAGCTTCCGAAAGGATTCCAAGGCTGCCGGTGGTGATGCCGACGACTATTTTTGCGCCGGTGATGAGAAGCGCGGCGACCACCGAATTTCCGGCGACCGCGCGCTTTTCGGCGCGCATGGCATTCGGCGAGTAGAGGGCCGGCGTCCCGGACATGTTGGGATTATCGCTGGTAACGACGAATTGCGCCAACGGGAATCGGAGTTTGACGCTGCTGCCAAATGAAGCGAAGCATTCCGTGGCCATTCGCGGCATAGAATTCTTCCAGGCGCGAATGGGACCGAGGGGCACTACAGGTTGGTTCCGCTATGCTACGATGCTAGGTTCGGTTGTCCACTTCCTGAGTTACCAATCCTGGAGGAATTTTGTATGGGTAAGAGTTGGTTGCTGTGTGTGCTTTTAGGATCGTTGGCATGGGGGCAGGCACAGCCCGGAACGGCTCCGGCGCAGCCGAGTCCAAGTCAGGCACCAGGTGCTTCCGGTAAAGCGCCAGAGGCCGCCGCGGAAGTTCCGGAAAATGCGGTGGTGTTGACCATCCAAGGGGTATGCCCGGAGGCGCCGAAGCCGGCGGCCACAGCCAAGACGGGCGCAGGCAAAACCGCCGCGGCAAAGAAACCGGCTGACTGCAAAACTGAAATTACACGAGCCCAGTTCGAGAAGATTGCCAATGGACTTTCCCCGAACGTTACGCCACAGTTGAAACGTCAACTGGAACAAGCGCTTCCGCGGTTTATGGCCATGTCGGAGGCAGCCAAGGCGAAAGGTCTGGATAAGACTCCGCGATTCGTGGAAACGATGAAGATCGCCAAGATGCAGATTCTGACGACGGAGCTGCAACGCTCGGTACAAGAGGATGCGGACAAGATTTCGCCGGCGGAAGTCGCGGACTATTACAAGAAAAATCCTGAAGCTTACCAGCAGTTCTCCCTCGACCGCCTGTTCGTCCCGCGTTTCAAACAGATGACCGCAGAGGAACGAGAGGCTGGTAAGGAACCAGAGAAACTAACTGAGGAACAGCAAAAAGCCAAGGAAGCTGCTGATAAAGCTAAGCAGGAGCAGGGCGAGCAGGAGTTGAATAAGCTGGCGGACGCGTTGCGCGCGCGGGCGGCCGCAGGCGAGGATTTCACCAAACTTCAGAAGGAGGCTTTCGAAGCGGCTGGCACCAAGGTTGAGAATCCGACGGTAAATCTGCCCAAGGTGCGACGCAATGGATTGCCTCCAGCGCATGCCGCGGTTTTTGATCTGAAGGCGGGCGAGGTTTCGCAGGTGATCAGCGACAATGGGGGACATTACATCTACAAAGTGCTGAGCGCAGAGACGCTGCCGCTCGACCAGGTGAAGGATGAAATCCATAACAAGCTGAAGAGCGAGCGCATGAAGGAAATGATGGACAAATACACCAACTCATTTCAAGCCGTGCCGAACGAGGCCTACTTTGGTCCAGCCGCAGGGCCCGGGCGCATGGGATTAGGTCAAGGTCCGGCACCGCGCATGCAGGGCCCGCAGACGACCCCAGCAGCCGGTCAGCCACAACCGCAAAGTGCTGCACCGTCTGCGAAGCCTTCGGAGCAAACTCCTTCGGCTCAAGCGCCTCCATCGAAGCCGAACTGATGAATGAGAAGCCTGTCGTCGTGGTCACCGGGATTTCGGGCAACCTGGGTTCACGGTTGCTTCCGCTGCTCGGAGATTTTTCGGTGATTGGGGTGGACTTAAGTCCCCCCCGCACCAATCTTCCGCTGAGGTTCGAGCAACTCGATCTGGGGGACGAATCCTCGACGCGCACGCTGTACGAACTGCTGCGCGATACACATCCCGTCTCAGTGATTCACCTTGCATTCGTAATCGATCCTGTACGCACTGGCGTGCTGGATGCCGAACGCATGTGGCAAATCAATGTGGCGGGCACGGCGCGGGTGATGGAAGCGGTGACCGAGGCGAACCGCACGGCGGAGTCGCCGACCCGGCAATTCATTTTTCCCAGCAGCGTTTCCGCTTACGGCCCGAATTTGCCGACGCCGGCAACCGAGGAGTCCGTGCTGGCGGCGCACACTCTGCCTTACGCAATCCACAAAAAACAATCCGACGAGGTAGTGCAGCAACGCGCGCCGGCGCTGCGAGGCTGCAGCGTTTATATTCTGCGTCCGCATATTTTTGCCGGAGCCAGCGTGGAGAATTATTTGCTGGGCGCCTTTCGTGGCACGCCCAATGGCAAGAGCAAACGGGCGGAGAAAATGCGTAAAGAAGACAAACGTTTACCCTGCATGCTCCCGCGCGGTCAGCAATATCTCGACAACAGGATTCAGTTCGTGCACGTCGACGACATGGCGAGACTGCTGAGGCACATTTTGCGTCGTGATCCCGAAGCCCAGAGGCTGACAGTTCTGAATGTCGCTGGGCGCGGCCAGCCACTTACGTTTGGCCGCTGTGTTCAAATGGCGCAGGCAAAATTGGTGCGCGTCCCGGGAAAGTGGGCGATGGGGTTGGTGCTCAAATCTCTTTGGCGGCGGAAGATCTCAGCAATTCCCCCGGAAGCCCTCCCCTACATGAGCGGCGAATACATTATGAACACTGATCGCCTGCGGGCCTTCCTGGGCGGCGAATATGAAACTGTGATGCGATACACAATTGCTGATGCATTTGCCGACAGCTTTATGACCGTCCCTTCTGCCAACTCAGTTGCGGCCGCCCGATAGAGGTTTCTGTAAGTCTCACTTTTTTCCGCGATATAAGCCGGCGATACCGAAAGTATAAGGAGTCCATGTAGCTTGGCGGAAGCCGGCGCGGCGCATGCGCTCGAGCATTTCCGCAGGCTGGGGAAAACGTTCGACGGAGTTCGGAAGATAGGCGTAAGGCCCGCGAACTCCAGAGATCAAAGTGCCGACACGCGGCAGCACCTGCTTGAAATAGATGCGATAAAAGCGCCCAATCAGCCCCCTGGGCTCGCTGAAATCGAGAATGCCGCATTCGCCGCCGGGTCGCAAAACGCGTGCGATCTCCCGCAGACCCGCGTCGTAGTCAGCGAGATTCCGAAAGCCGAAGGCTGAGGTGACCAGATCGAAATGCTCTTTAGGAAACGGAAGACTGAGAGCATCAGCCTCGATCCACGCAAGAGGTAGGGATTTGCGGTTCGAGATCTTCTGCAAGGACTTCGCATACGCGCGCCGCAGCATGGCATGGGAAAAGTCGGCGCCTAGAAGTTCCACATCGCGATTCCCTGCCTGCTTGCGTAAGGCGAATGTCATGTCGCCGGTGCCGCAGCACAGATCCAGAATTCGAGCGCCGGGCTGGGCAAGTATTTGTGCGAAGGTGCGCGCCGTGCGGCGCCACCAAAGGCGATCGATATTGAACGACAGAACGTGGTTGAGCAGATCGTAGCGCGGCGCGATCGAGGTAAACATCTCGCGGACGGCGAGAGCTGCGGAATCGGCATCCCGCGCACCTTCGGGAGCGGCGCCGAGTACGAGTTTGTGGGAGTCGGGCATGGGGAATTGTTGATCGAAGATCGGCAACGCTAAGGTTCAAAACATGTGAATCAGCATTCAAAAATCAGCAGTCAACAATCTCAATTTCGGGCAATCATCAATTTTGTTTTCTCTTTCCCCATCCCCCGCGGGAGAGGCGGCGCAATTCCTCGACGGCCCCGATCACTACTTCGTCGGGGACATCCGCCGCGATTTCGACTTTTCCAATCTCGCGCGGCAGGACGAAATGCACCACGCCCCTCTGAGTTTTCTTATCGGCTTGCAGGCGAGCGAGAATTTTGCGGGCGCTCACTTTCAGTTCCGGTAGGCGGCCCAGGCTCAGGATGGCATCGGCGATGCGGCCCGCAGTCACGCTGTCCGTGCGCCCAACAGCTAGAGCGATGTTGGTGGAAGCAATCATGCCCCAGGCGACCGCCTCGCCGTGAAGCAGGCTGGTATAACCGGTTTCGGCTTCAAGGGCGTGGCCGATTGTGTGACCCAGGTTGAGAACGCGCCGCAGGCCGCCTTCGTGTTCGTCGGCAGACACGACTTCAGCTTTCAGTTTGACGGACTGGGCGATCACGCCTTCAAGTTCTACGGGATCGCGCTTCAGAATCTGAGCTCGCTTCTGTTCGAAGCGAAGAAAGAGATCGAGATCTCCAATGATTCCGCACTTGAGGGCTTCGTAGAGGCCGGCGCGAAACTCGCGGTCGGGCAGTGTTCGCAAGACCTCAGGATCGATTAGAACGGTGCGAGGATGATGGAACGTGCCCAACAAGTTCTTCCCGGCCCCAAGGTTGACGCCAGTCTTGCCCCCGACCGATGCATCCACCTGTGCGAGCACCGTCGTGGGAATCTGCACCAACTCCACGCCGCGCATGTAAAGCGAGGCGAGCAGACCTGTGACATCGCCCACCACGCCGCCGCCGAGAGCGATCAGCACGGCTTTGCGGTCGGCACCCAGGCGAGACAATCTTTCTGCAAGGGTTTCAATCGTCTTGAGCTTTTTTGCCGGCTCGCCGTCGGGCATTTGAATCATCTGCGGTTTGAACCCAGCCGAAACTAACGATCGAAGCAGCTTTGCGCCCCAGCGTCGGCGTACGGGCGGAACAGTCACTATGAAAACTTTGCTTGCTTGCGGCAGCAACTCAGCGAGCAGGGCGCCGGAGCGGGCGAGCAAGCCGTTTTCGATCTTGGCCTGGTACGGCCGCGGCGGGACATGGATGGTAACTTGCGCCATGGGAATTCCATCATAGCGTATGCGCGGCGGAACTTTGATCGGATGGACATTGGAAGTGATACCATTCTGCCACTTATGAAGGGTCTTCCAGCCGAGACCGATTTCGTAGTCATTGGCACAGGGGTAGCCGGGTCGCGGGCGGCGATCGAACTCGCGTCCGCCGGACGGGTGCTGTTGCTGGCGAAAAGAGAGTCTCTGCATTCCAGTCCTGCAGGCGGAGTTTCGTCTGCTCTCAGCGACGAAGACGAGGTGATTCTTCACCTGAAAGATTCCTTGATTGCGGGCGATGGACTTTGCCGACCGGAAGCTCTGAAAACGCTGATCGACGAAGCTTCAGAGCGCGTAGAGGAGCTGATTGCATGGGACAAACAGTCGGACCGGCGCAAAAGCAAACTGGTGTTTGAAAGCGAAGCCTCTTACAGCCATAGCCATGTTCTGCGCGCTCCGGGCGATTCGGTGGGAAGCGAAATCACTCGGGTCCTTCACGCCAAGGTGCGTGCTAGCAAGAACATTACCGTGCTTGAGTTCGAATTTTCCACCGAGCTTCAGACTGACGAGCAGCGGGTGACCGGAGTTTCTGTGATCAGCAGCAAGGGATTGCCTGAGGAGATAGCTTGTTCGGCCGTGCTGCTGGCTAGCGGCGGGATGGGACAGCTTTATCGCAACACGACGAATTCCGACGCAGCCACGGCAGATGGAGTGGCGATGGCTTTCCGCGCCAGCGCGGAAGTGAGCGATATGGAGTTCGTGCAGTTTTTTCCGACCGTGCTGTACATGAAAAAGGCGCCGCGCTTTCTGCTGGCGGAGGGTCTGCGCAGCGAGGGCGCTTATCTGCGCAACATTGAGATGGACCGGTTCATGGCGAAATACCATCCGCTCGCCGAGATGGCACCAGGAGATGTCGTGGCGAGGGCGATGATCCACGAGATGGAAGTCAGCCGGGCCAAAGATCCGTTTGTATATCTCGACCTCACTCATCTCAGTGCCGCCAGAGTGCAGAAGCGGTTTCCCCGCATTTACTCCGTCTGCATGCAGCACAATATTGATATTACGGAGGACGTGATTCCGGTTCGCCCAGCCGCACACTGTTCCATTGGAGGAGTGCGCACGGATCTGGAAGGAAAGAGCAGCTTGGCTGGACTGTACGCGGCCGGAGAAGTGGCTGCTACGGGTGTGCACGGGGCGAATCGGTTTCCCAGCAATTCCCTGCTCGAAGCGCTGGTGTACGGGGCACGAGCGGGAAAGGCGATGCGCCAAGAACTGAAGACAGCGCGCACTATGGATAAGAAAGAAAAAAAGGCTGCATCACAAAACGGGCCGGTCGATGCGGGCATTGAAGAACTGATCGTGCAGATACAGGACACGATGTGGAAGAACGTCGGCGTCGTGCGCACGCGGGCGGGAATGCTGGAAGCGATAAAAGTGCTGGAAGGGCTTGCGCCGAGAGTCGCGCATCCGCGCACGAGGCGGTCCTATGAAGCGGCAAATCTTTATGCGGCCGGACTGTTGGTGGCGCGATCCGCGCTGGCGCGTGAGGAAAGCCGTGGTGCGCACTATCGCATCGATTATCCCGGCCATGATGACAAGAG
>Ga0307476_10002798_pt1 | contig 10346 bp, 8 predicted proteins | sample atmos_gasesECM2C_2_FD_203314 | JGI IMG/M metagenome (GOLD analysis project Ga0307476, IMG submission 203314) | Hardwood forest soil microbial communities from Morgan-Monroe State Forest, Indiana, United States - atmos_gasesECM2C_05 | ecosystem: Environmental > Terrestrial > Soil > Temperate...
CATCATCATGGTGCTCGGAGCTTCCTCGAAAGAGAACAGGACGCAGGATTCACCCCGCTTAGCCGCGGTTACCGACCACTGCACTGCCACGCTAGTCTTGCCGCAGCCTGCGGGGCCGATCAAAAGTGTGCTGGTGCCGCGGTCAAGACCGCCTCCTGTCAGCGCATCAAGTTCGGGGATACCGCTGGAAACCGGCTCCGGCGGCTGATCTGATCGCGAGTCGGCTGCAACCAGGCGGGGAAACACCACTACGCCGCCAGTCACAATCGCATAATCGTGAAATCCTTCATGGTAGGCGGTTCCTCGCAGCTTCACAATCTCGATTTGCCGGCGGGTCTTTCCGTACTCGCGTGGCACTTTGTCCATGCTGACCACCCCGTGCACCACGCTGTGCAGTTGGAGGTCGGGATCGCGCGAGCTGCGGTCGTCCAGCAAAAGCACGGTGCATTCCTGACCAGCCATAAAGTCTTTCAGCGACAAAATCTGGCGCCGGTAGCGCAAGGGATCTTTCGCCAACATACGCAATTCGCTAAGCGCGTCGATCACCAGCCGGTCGGGGCGCACCCGTTGAATCTCTTTGACGATGCGCTGCATGCGATCATTAAGTTCCACTTCAGCGGGATGAAAAACGGTGTACTGCTGCTCGGGCAACAAGTCACCTTCATTAGGCAGCAGTTCCACGATCTCGACGTCATCGATTGAGAGACCATGCGAATGTGCCGCGTGACTCAAATCGGCACGCGATTCCGACAGCGTGATGTAGAGTGTGCGCTCCCCTTTGCTGATGCCTTCGCGCGTAAATTGCATGGCCAACGTGGTCTTCCCCGCCCCCGGGTCGCCCTCGATAAGATAAAGACGGCCGCGGGGAAAGCCCCCGGCGAGGATATTGTCCAGGCCCGAACACCCCGTGCTGACTCGGGCATCAGCTTGCGGATCTATTTTTTTCGCGGGGTTTTCGTGACTGGCAGTTGCCATTTTTTCTCCATAGTTTTGAGGTTCGGGTAGCGCAGAAATCCTAGCGCCAGTCGAAAGCTTCGAGGGGGACAGATGTCACGCACTGGAACCTTGATGATTTCTTAATCGTATAATTTGACAGCTCTAAACCACTAACATGACCAAGGACCGCATTTGCTAGTATCGGGATAATTGCTGAAATCCCCAGGGAGCTTGCTGTAGGCGAAAGTGATTACGGGAAAGTTCGGGACGGGGGAAGACGCTCTAAGATGGGATAGCTAGTCTAAGGGTTTTATGAAATGAGTCTCAACTCAATCAGAATCATCCTGCCGCAACATCTTCGAACCCTCGCCGGCGTCGGAAATGAGGTGCAGATCGAGATCAAAGCTCCTGCCACTCAGCGTTCGGTGCTCGACGCGCTCGAAGTTCGTTATCCCATGCTGCGCGGCACCATCCGTGACCAGATTACTCAGCAGCGCCGTCCTTATCTACGCTTCTTTGCTTGCGAAGAGGACCTGTCCCATGAGCCTCCGGATGCGCCACTTCCACAGGCCATCTCCGACGGCACCGAACCATTTCTCATCATCGGCGCCATCGCCGGCGGCTAGCCCGCATTTGACGCGTAAGTTGATGCTATCGTTCCTGTCAGCTATAGTTTTCTTAGCATGTTTGGAGATTTCACCGCCACTGATCGCTGGACCAAGAAGCAAGTTCACTGCGTCTACCAGGCGCTGATTGTTGCCATTGCCACGCGTCATGCCGACGCCGTCGACATTAAATTTCTGGTCGACGGAAAGCCTGTCTGGGTCGCGCTTCCTCATCCCGCGTGGGTTGAGTACAAGAGGCGAACCGGCAAAGCCATCACGGATTCTCTGGCCATTGAAATTGCCGGTCACTATCTGCAGTCTGCGCTACAGTCTGGGGAAGGTTTAGGCCGTGAGATGTACTCGCTCACAGTCGCGGAAACTTTGGACCATCTTGAAGCTGTGGTCTCCGTAATGCAGCAATCGTCCGTCCCCGCTTAAGGATTTGCCCGCCTGCGATTTACTCGAATTTTGATTTTCAATGGTGAGCGCTACAAATAATTGACAGCGGTACCTGTTGCTTTGCAGCGCTGCCGCTGGCCGACAAAGTTGCAAAATAGGTGCCGGCCTTGACGCTGCTGAGAGCGCTCAATTTAAGAACGCTTGTGCCGGCCCCAGGTGCCACCAAGATCGTGCGTGAGAAACTGGCCGAGATTCCGCTGGGCAACCCAGTCACGGAAAAGGAGACAGCGGCATCGAAGCCGCCACTGATGGTAACGGTAACTGTGGCACTGCTGTTCGATCCAGCAGTGACGGCAAGCGAACTCGGTTCAGCCGAAGCTCGAAATGCGGGAGTGGCAGTTCCATCGCGCCAGTGGCTGACCAATACAAGACCATCGATGGAGCCAAGTCCGGTGGCCTCGTCGTATCCCGCTGTAGCGTTGAAACCAGCTTGCCCGGGAACGCTGTTGCTGCCGCTTGTGATGTCGTGAAAAACCGCCGCTCCGCCCACCCGCTGCTTACCGGCTAAGGAATACAGCACTGGGTTGGCGCTGCCTTGTCGTGCCGCTGCATTTTGTGTAACTAACGCCATCACTCCGGCAAATGAAGGCGCGGCAGCCGACGTCCCGCCGACTACGTAGCGTCCTCCGTTCTGGTAAATAGGATAGCCGTCATGCCCCGCACTGGTGAGTGAAACGTCAGGGACATCTCGCTTGCCGTCGGCAGGGACGCCCGTCCCGGCTTGCCAGGAAGGCTTGGCATAAATCGTGCTCATGCCTCCGCCCGTTGCCCACAAACCTCCGCTGCCACTTTCGTTCCACGCCACTTCCGGGATGTAACTCAGCGCCGACGACTGAGTCCCGGGTGCGTTCGAGGTAGACCAGTACAGCGATGGATGAGAGGCATCATTGAGTTCCGTGCCGCCCACGCACACGCTGTAAGGCGAAGAGCACAGACCGTTGACAGCTCGCCCATGGCTGGCGTGCGAACTGGACGCCGAATCGCATCCCGCTCCGCCGCTGTCTCCCGACGATACGAAGACTGTAATACCCTGCGCTGCCGCCTGCTGCCACAAACTATTGATGAAGGTGTTCCCCGACGAGCCGAGCGCGGCTTCGCAGATTCCGAAGCTCATACTCATCACCGGCGCAAGGTTGTGGTTCACGATGTATTGTGCAGAAAGATAAGTACCATCACTGGTATTCGTGGATTTCGAGACGACGAACTTGATCGCGGCATTCTTTGCCACCGCGCCCGACCATTCCACATCCAGATCTGCTTCTGTCTCCTCGCCGGAGCTAGAAATTCCTGGATCACTTCCATTGACGATGATCTGGGGATCGTTTGCTGGCAAATCGAACGCTGTGCGGAAATGGCGCACGTCTGCGATGTTGATGTTCGAACGCGCTACGATTGCCACTGACTGGCCGCTGCCGCTGATGGCCTGCTGATAAAGCGGGGCGAGGTTGTAGATGGTAGCGAAATCCACTGGAGCAAGGTAGTAGGAGCCGCCGCTCGTGAACTCAGATGTTGGGATTCGAGCTCCAGTGTTCATCGGTCCACTGCGAAAATCATGCAGCGAAACAATTCCTCCTACGACGCCGGAGAACGCTTTGGGAATTTCAGGATCGCTGGCGTTGGCGTGATGGACTTCTGTGCCAATCTTGTAGGTATGAATCCTGGTATGAAACGTTGACTCAACCTGGGCTGCGGTTCCACTGAAGACGATGGAACGGCGTCCTGTCGTCAGCTCCTCCACTTCCATGCCGTGGGCCTGCAGCCATCCAGTTAACTGCGCTGCGTCAGATTCGGAGACACCGAAGAGTTCTCCATATTGTTGCGGAGTAAGCCATTGATGGTAGTAAGGGGACTCGGGATTGTGCTGTTCATCGATCAGTTGGATAAGCGCATCTTCCTGAGCGGCATCAGGAAGCAGAGTGATCAGCATCCGGTCCATGCGAAAGGCAGGCGAGACAGCGCCAGCATCGTATTGCGCATTCGCCAAAGGGTGGCGGTTCCCGGGCAGGGGCACACGTTGCTCATCGTCGACGAAGCTGGTGATCCGGTCTTTGGCTTCCGCAAACGGAGGCTGCGTAAAATAGCGGCGGCGGTTCGGAGGGGACTTGGGCGATGGCCGCGGACCCCAGAAAAAGCAAAATTAAGAAAAATCTTAGGAGCAAGAACGAAAATCCACGACGACCGACTGGCGTGATGAACAAAGCGAACATTCGACCTCCGAGGGATTGCGCGTCCAAACGGCTTATCGGCAGGAACGACCAGGCACTGGAGGGATCAGGCTCTTGATTAAAGTGACGAGAGTAACCGGAAAGGGGATGGCTGGATTACCTCGTCCGGGTGATGCGGCGTTAGAGAGTCTTATCGCCGAAAATTTCCGCAGTGAAAGCTTGAAGTATCGCTCCTTTTTGCCAGGCGTCCGGCGGTAGATGAGCTTTGCGGCAAGTTTGTTCCAGGAAAGTGTTGCGGTCCCACTGATGCTCGACCGCAACTTGTGGCAGGAGCAGACCGCGGCGGCCGTGCTGACTGATGAGGAGGCCATGGCGTCCAATTTCGATGGCGTCGGCGTGGATTAATTCCAGCGACGAAAGAATGCTGAGTTCGATTTCGAGGTGCGGCGCTTCGTCTCTGGTCACGGGTGGAAAACGGTTGTCCTCAAATGCCGCGGCGCGAGCGGTTTCCGCGACGGTGCGGTAGAGCGTCGAAGTTGGCACAACATAGCCGACGCAGCCGCGCAACTCGCCGCGCAGATAGAGGGAAGCAAAAGTTCCTCGCATTTCAGACAGATGCGGAGTCGGAGGATCCAAAGAGATTGTCCGGCCCTCCAACTTGCACACAATCGAATCGTGCGCCAGCCGTAGTAATACTGCGCGTTCTTCCGAGGAGAATTCTTCTCCGGAACCTTCCGATGAAGTAACTGCCGACTGCGAGTTATGTTGTGGGGGCGACATCGGCATCGGTGGCCGGGTGCGGTTTACGGCGGCGGCTGAGAATGAAAGCGCGGCGTCGTCGCTTGGAGACGCGGCGGTCAATCTTCGACCAGAACGCGGCGAAATAATCGATCGCGGAAATCAGGGAAACGCAAACTACGAACCAGATTGCGGCATAAGCAATCCAGTGCACCGGGAAAATGAAGTTTCCGTAAACCGGCCACTCTTTCCAGCGATGATCGAGAATCACCGCGACCACGGAGACGATCTGCACTACCATTTTGAATTTGCCCAGTTCGCTGGCCTCGATAGTAAAACCACCGGAGGCAGCGATAGAGCGCAGGCCGCTTACCAGAAACTCGCGACCGATGATGATGACGGCGATCCAGGCGGGAACCAGACTGGGATTGAACTGCACTAGAGTAACGAAAGCTGCGGCGATTAGAAGTTTGTCGGCCATGGGATCGAGGAGAATGCCCATGGTGGTGATCTGGCCGCGCTTGCGGGCGAGATAACCATCAATACCATCGGTCATGGAGGCGGCAATGAATATCGCCGAAGCGAGCAACTCCTTTGCCCCATGTGCACTGCTGAAATGGTTCGAGGACAGAATCCAGATCAGCAAAGGAATGCTGCAGATGCGGATTAGCGTGATGGAATTCGGCAGGTTCACTGCAGCTCGGGAGGTTTCCGGAAGGGCACCGGAACTCAAGTTGATTATGCTCCACGGTGCGAGGGAACGCAATCGGGAGAATGTACTCCTGCGTCAAGAATCTTCCTGGCGCAGTCCCGCAGGAATCGTCGGCAAATCTATTTCGACGTAGACGGAGTCATCGCATTAGCTTTTGGCTGCTTGGCGATAATCTGATCCTTGATCTTGTCGTAAGTGGCCTGAGGAACGATTTTCTTGTGGACCAGATCGAGTTTCGTTCGATACGGGCGTCCGGCAATAATTTTTTGGGAATAGGCGTCACCAATACCGGGTAGAGCCTTGAGCTGTTCCGCGGTAGCAGTATTGATGTCGAGTTTGTCAGCGGCTGCCATCTGTGACGCAACGGCCACATTGGTGATGGATGGAAGCAGTCCGGCGCCTTGCAGCAGGAAAAAAGCAAGAAGCACAAGCATCGTGCGCGCAAGCAGCTTTCTGGTCACGGAGTTCATAAGATTTCCTTAGGCGTATATTCCGCGCTGACGAATGGTGTAAGCCACGCGATCAATGGCTAGCATATAGGCCGCGATTCGATTGTTGACCTTGTGGGTCTCGGCATAGCGCACGACATCCCCAAACGAGGAGACCATAATCTCTCCCAGTTGCTCATTGACCACCGATTCCTTCCAGAAATATCCCTGGCGATCCTGCACCCACTCGAAGTACGAAGTAGTCACGCCGCCGGCGTTGGCCAGAATGTCCGGGATGACAAAAACTCCCTTGTCGGTCAAGACATCATCGGCTGCCGATGTGGTGGGCCCATTGGCGCCTTCGGCCAGAATGCGGCACTTCACGCGATCCACGTTGCGCGAGGTGATTACGTTTTCCGTCGCGGCGGGGATTAAGATTTCGCAGTCGGTCGTAAGCAACTCCGCGGGATCGTATGCTTCCGCGCCCGGAAAGCCGTGGACCGTGCCATTCTTCTGACGGTATTCGACCAGAGCGTTCAAATCCATTCCGTTCTTGTTGTAAAGGCCACCGCCAACTTCCGCGATGCCAACCACTTTATATCCGGCTTGATACATCAGCTGCGCGGCGTTGGAGCCGACGTTGCCGAAGCCCTGCACAATCACGCGGCTGCTCTGGCGCGCGATGCCGAGCTTCTTGGTAGCCTCATCGCATACCACCATCACACCGCGGCCAGTGGCTTCGCGGCGTCCGCGCGACCCGCCGATATTAATGGGCTTGCCAGTCACGCATGCCGTCACCGTCTGCCGCATGTGCATGGAATAGGTATCCATCATCCACGCCATGATTTGTTCGTTGGTATTTACGTCAGGTGCGGGAACGTCTTTTTCTGGTCCGATGAATTCAATCAGCTCGGAGGTATAGCGCCGGGTCATGCGCTCGATTTCGCCCATCGACATCTTGTGCGGATCGCAAATCACGCCGCCTTTCGCCCCTCCGAATGGAATGTTGACTACGGCGCACTTCCAAGTCATCCAACTGGCCAGGGCGCGCACTTCATCGAGCGTGACATCAGGGGCGTAGCGGATTCCGCCTTTGGCGGGGCCGCGCGCGATTGAGTGCTGCACGCGAAATCCGGTGAAAACTTCAAGGTGGCCGTCGTCCATCTGGACCGGGATGTAAACCGTGAGTTCACGGTTGGGATAGCGCAAAACCCGCCACAGTCCATCGTCCAGATTCAGCTTCTGAGCGGCCAGGTCAAAGCGCGCCCGTTGCGATTCCCACGGATTGCTTTCTTTGTCGACCTGCGGAGGAGTAGTCATGGTAGTCATAAATTCGGTCTCCGAATGATTGCAAATCGATGTGCCGGCCTGCGTCAGGGCGATTTCCCAGAATAAGCGGGCAAACGTTCAGAGTATATGAGCGTGGAGGGTGGAGAAGCAAGGTCCAGAACGGGAAACCACTGTCTTAGAAGGTACTTAGCGAAGCCGAGTACTCTTCACAAAGTCGCTGCGGTCACCCGCTCGCGCTTGCTTCACGCCGGGGTCGCGAGCGTTGCAAAGCCGGGCACCGGAGAGCTGGAGCGTGTCCGCTTATTGGCAGCTTGCGGAGCGCTCGTTATATTCCAAAGATGAACCGCGGCGTACGATCGCCAAGGCCGCCAGGCCTCGGCAAGCCGCTCCAACTCGCGCGCGCTCTGCAGACGCATTGCGCGCATCAGTCCGAGGTCCGTCGAGGGGAAGGCGTCAGGCTCGCCCAGAGCGCGCATGGCGACATATTGCGCCGTCCACTTCCCGATGCCGGGAATTTCACACAGGCGTGAGAGGAATTCGCCCGAATCGGTAACACCGTCGAACCTTATGTGCCGATCGCAAACTGCCCGGGCCAGAGAGCGGATTGTTTCCGATCGCGCTCCCGGCAGGCCAATGCCGGCGAAGTTGGCGTCGGCAAGCGCGTGGGGTTGCGGGAAAATATGAGTGAGGCCTGTAGCGGCGATAAACTCCTGCCCGAAACTCCTCACCAACCGCCCAGCCAGCGTGGTTGCACCTTTGACGCTAACCTGCTGGCCGAGGATTGCCCGCACTGCTAGTTCAAAACCATTCCAACATCCGGGTACTCGCAACCCCGGTTCGGCCTTAATTCGGGCAGCCAATATTGGATCGGCTCTTAGAGTTTGAGCAATCGCCGCCCAGTCTGCATTCAGATCAAACATGCAGCGGATGCGTTCCGTGATAAAAAACAGCGAGCGCGGATCGCCAAACTGTACCCGCGCAACCAGCGCATGATTCGCTTCATCCAGCGAAATCTCAAAGTAGCCGTGGCTGTCATTCAAAGAAATGGAACGCCGATAGCACCCATTCTCGACTGCTTCTACGCCCGGCGTGGCGCGAGCCGCAAGAAAGGACAACATGCCCTTCCAGTCATAAGGCGGCCGGAAACGAAGGCGGAATAGATACTGATTTTCCGGCTGCACTTGGGTTTTGCGGGCGAGCCTTCGTATTTGCGTCGGAGTTCGATGATAGACACTACGAATTCCCGCATTAAATCGGCGCACACATCCGAAGCCCGAAGCCAGCGCAATTTGCGTCATGGGCAAGCTCGTCTCGTCGATAAGTTTCTTGGCGAAGTGCAGACGGCGCGTGTGAGCCACCGAAGTCGGGCTCGCGCCGAGATGTTTTAGAAATAGGCGGCGCAGGTGACGTGAACCCACTCCCAGACGCGCCGCGAGAACTTCTACTCCGCCATCCTCCAAGCCGCTTTCACCGATCAGCCGCAAAGCTCGCGAAACCGTATTGGAAGTTCCTAACCACGCCGGAGTTCCCGGTGAGCATTCGGGCCGGCAGCGCAGGCAAGGGCGAAACCCCGCTTCCGCAGCTGCGGCTGCAGTTGGGAAGTAGCGAACATTTTTTTCTTTCGCCGTGGGCGCGGGACAAATCGATCGGCAGTAAACACCGCTGCCTACCACGCCGATGAAGAATTTGCCATCAAATCGGGGATCGCGTGACAGCCTGGCTCGCGAACATACTTGCCAATCGAGCGTCATATGTCGCACTCATCATAGCCGTTCTGGCATTGCTAAGTGGACGTTTTCGGACCATGTTCTTGAGAGTTGCAGGAGAGCGTTGCAGTAGAGGAGGAATCAGCGACGCAGCGGGGAGTCGGCTACCCGGAGCGAAGTCCGCAAACGTCCAACTACAGCGAGCAAAGTCCGTAAACGTCCAACCTGGCTCTGGGAGTCAATCTATCTTGCCTGAAACGGGAGTCCCAGGGCTCCCGGTCTTTTCCCAAGAAGGAGTCGACATGAAGTCCCGGATTCTGACTTACATCGCCGCGACGAGTCTTTTCTCTGGTCTGGCTTTCCCTCTCGCTGCACAAGATCAGCAGAAAACCAGCCAGCCCCCCGATTACTTCGTGTTCAATCTCGGCGCACCCGGCACTGGAACAATCGCCATGGCGGCAAGCATCAATGACATTGGTTGGATCGCCGGCAACGCCTATCAATCTGGGAATGCCAGTGAGCACGCCGAACTGTGGGTCGGATCTCCTTTCGACCTGGGAACTCTTGGCGGAGCTAACAGCGCCGTGGCTTGGCCGAATAAAAACGTCAAGGGCGAAGTCGCGGGTATCGCCGAAACCGGGGAAGCTAATCCGTTCAAGGAATATTGGAGTTGTGCCCTGGCAAATTTCCCCACCATCACTAATCAAGTTTGCCTCGGCTTCGCGTGGCATGATGGCGTCATGTCCTCGCTTCCTCCGTTGCCCGGCGGGCTGGACAGCTACGCCGCCGCCGTCAATAACCAGGGACAGGTCGCCGGGTGGGCAGAGGATGGTGTTCACGACCCAACCTGCAACCTCCCGCAAGTTCTGCAGTTTGAGGCGGTCATCTGGGGACCGAAATTGGGCCAACTGACCCAGCTTCGTCCACTCCCGCTTGATCCCGACTCGGCCGCTACCGCAATCAATGACAAAGGTCAGGTAGTGGGGATTTCTGGTCTGTGCTCGAACGCAGTTGGCGGCGCAAGCGCCAAGCATGCGGTGCTCTGGGAAAACGGAGAACCGATGAACCTGGGCAACTTTGACGGAGGAATGGCCTGGAACACCCCCACAGCGCTGAACAATCTCGGCCAAATCGTTGGCTTTGGCAACCAACCCGATACTCCAAGCGGAGACTTCAACCCAATCGCTTTCCTGTGGACCAAGGAACACCACCTGCAAAAAATCCACCCTGTAGGGGAAGATGCCAACAACCTTGCTTGGGGAATCAACGAGCAGGAGCAGGTGGTCGGCGATTCGTGTGTTGATAGC
>Ga0307476_10002801_pt1 | contig 10341 bp, 10 predicted proteins | sample atmos_gasesECM2C_2_FD_203314 | JGI IMG/M metagenome (GOLD analysis project Ga0307476, IMG submission 203314) | Hardwood forest soil microbial communities from Morgan-Monroe State Forest, Indiana, United States - atmos_gasesECM2C_05 | ecosystem: Environmental > Terrestrial > Soil > Temperate...
AGACGAACCTGATGCGATAAGCAAGTCCCGACCCCGGGTCAAAACAGCTCGGGCAGGGCCGCCCTAGCCAGCGGCGCCAATACTGCGACCTCCTCGTCGGGTACCGAGCTGTACGGCCACCGGGCCCGGGTGCCGATCGGCGCCCACCCGCCTACCGCGGCCAAGGTTTTGTCCAGCGCGGTGTTCGAATAACCCCTGGCCTTCAGAGGAAGAATATAGGTATCAAAAAAGCTCATAATTCGAGCACCTAACGCCTCCGCGCCGACCGGGTCCCGGTCCATCTGCCTCTCCCAGGCCAGCGCGCCAGCTGGCTCCAGGCAGGCGACATTGGAATAAGAACCGACAGCCCCCAGCCGGCGGGCGTGGGCCAGCTCGTGACCGGGCGCGAAGATAGCTAATTGGGGCGCCGCCGCGTGCAGCCGAGAATAGAACGCGTCATTGCCGGCCACCTTGACTCCTACCATTCCCGGAAATGCCTGTGCCAAGGCCGCCAGCTGTTCGGGGCTGCACACCGTCTTGGCGTGGGGTGGGTTGTACAGCACGAGCGGGATGTCGCCCGCCGCTTGGAGCATGCGCTCCAACGCCCGCTCTACCTCGCTGGGGCTGAGTGGCAACCAGTCGGGGAGGACCACTTGGATTGCGGCGGGAGAGAGGGCACGCGCTCGCCGGATGCGCGACAAGCTCATTTGACCGCTCATGTGGCTCGCCCCGATCTGGAAGGCGGCGCCGGCACGCCTGGCTTTTTGCGCCACCACTTCGCTCAGTGCGTCGAATTCATCTTCGTCCAGGGTGTAGAACTCCCCGGCCGTCCCGCACGTGTAGACCCCGGCCAAACCCACTTCCAACAAAACGTCAAGTTCGACCTCCATTGCCGAGAAATCAATGCTTTCATCAGCGCGGATGGGAAGCAGCACCGTACCCCACGTACCGCGCAGCGGTGTCACGGTCGCCGGCGTGGGCCCGTCACGGCCTGCCGTCCCGCTCGCACTGTCCGCACCGCTCGCCCTGTCCGCCGCACGCTTCGCCGACGGTGCGCCACCGCTCATCTTGAGCCGAAGCGGCCGATGTCCACGCCGAGCTCATCGGCCAGCTCGGTGATCTGGCGACGGATCTCGACGGGCACCACCACTCCCTCCCTGCTGCGGGCTGCAAGGGCCCGGGCCTCGGCCTCGCCGGGGAGCAGGATGTCGACATGCTCGGGCCCACCGCCGATGCGTTTCGCCTCACGGCGGAACGTTTCTGCCTGCTCGAAGTAACTGTCCAAACCGATGAACGAACCGATGTCGAGCGCCATCAGCAGGGTCCCGTTGCCCCCCAAGTAACCCGGGTCACTAGAGGTGCCCATGTGCGACACGAGCCCTGCGGTCAGCTCGATGAGCATCGACATCCCCGAGCCCTTGTGGTCGCCGAAAGCCAGCAGCGAGCCGCCCGCATAGAAGTCTGCTGGGTCGACGCTCGGCCGCCCCGAGCTGTCGATGAGGCTGCCCGGAGGGGCGCTGTGCCCTTCGGCCAGGGCGATCTTGAGCTTGCCCTCGGCCACCTTCGAGGTGGCGAAGTCCAATACCACCGTCCCGTCGCGAAGGGGCGCCGACCATGCGAACGGGTTGGTGCCCATCACCCGTCCGGCCCCGCCGAAGGGAGCGACGACCGGGCCAGAGTTGCACCACGCCATCCCCATCTTGCCCGAGCCGGCGATCGTGGCCACGTATTCGCCGAGGCGGCCAATATGGTTGCAAGCACTGATCGAAACGGCGGAGACGCCGTGGGCGTCCGCCAACTCGATGGACAGCTTGGTGGCGAGCTGGGCGGCCGGCTGGCCGAACCCCCAGGCTCCGTCCACATTGGCGACGGCGCCGCGCCCGGAAGCCACTGAAGGCTGGCCGTCCGGCCGGATCTGGCCGGACTTGACCCAGTCCGAGTACTGGATAAGCCGCACGATCCCGTGCGAGTCGTGGCCGACGAGATTGGACAGTGCGAGCGAGATAGCCACCACGCGGGCAGTGTCGTCCGATGCTCCCAGTGCACGCAGGACGTCGGTGCCGGTGCGTACGAGGTCGTCCTCGCTGAACCGGGGCCCCAAATCGCCGGCGCCCGGCGACGTCGTTTGCAAGCCGGTAACTTCCATATTGAGCCGTCCTCGCTTACGGGCCGCCCCGGCAATGCGGGGTGCCGGCCCGAGGTAAATTGTTTACTGTTAGCGATGCTACGCTATACGAGGCAGACTACAAGTCAAGGAGAAACGAGCTGTGACGAGCGATCCAAATGTGGGTGGTGCGGCGCGCCCTGGCGCGGGCAAAACTGGGAGGTGGCTGAACGGGATCGTCCCGCCGGTCTGCACTCCTCTCAGTGACGACGGGGAAGTAGACACCGCCTCCCTCGAGCGCCACATCTCCTTCTTACTCGATGCCGGGGTCCACGGCCTGTTCATGCTGGGTTCTTCCAGCGAGGTGGCATACCTCACCGATGCGCAGCGCGACCGCGTCGTCGAGGTCGCAGTCAAGACGGCCGGTGGCCAGGTGCCGGTACTGGCCGGCGCCATCGATATGACGACGAACCGTGTCGTCGACCACGCCCTTCGCGCCAAGGAGCGCGGCGCAGATGCAATTGTCCTGACCGCTCCGTTCTTCGCCCGGTCCGCACACCCAGCCGAGGTAAAGCTGCACTTCCGCAAGGTCCGTGAGCGCGTGGGCCTTCCGCTCGTCGCCTACGACCTGCCGATATCGGTCCACAACAAGCTGGACTTGCCGGTCGTCGTCGAGCTCGCCGCCGACGGCACCATCGATGGTGTCAAGGACTCGAGCAACGACAACCACGGTTTTCGAGCAGTTGTCACAGGTACTCGCCGATTCGAGAAGTTCTCGGTGTTCACCGGATCCGAGCTCGTGGTTGATTGTGCGTTGTTCCTGGGCGCCGAAGGGGCCGTCCCGGGCCTGGCCAATGTTGACCCCCACGAGTACGTGGCCTTGTACGAGGCCAGCCGGGCGGGCGACTGGGCCAAAGCCCGTGAGATCCAGGCCCGCCTGGTCCGGCTGTTCGACATCACGGCCTGCGCCGACCCGGCCAAGAAGGGGGCGAGTTCTTGCGGCCTCGGGGGGTTCAAGACAGCGCTGATGCTCCGGGGCGTGATCGCCGGCAACACGATGGCGCTACCCCAAATCCGGCTCGACGCCAACGAGGTTGCGGACGTGAGGGCCGTACTCGTCCGGGAGGGCATACTTTAGCGAGGCAGTGACTAGCGAGATAGTGCCTAGCGAGAGGTAGCCCGCGAGATAGTAGCTAGCGGGGCTCGAGCGCCGGCACTACTTGCTCGGCCAACAGGTCGACCGTTTCTTGGTCCCGGCCGTTGACCGTTGCCAGGAAGTACTCGGCGCCGGCATCGAGGAGCCGGCTGTAGTGAGCAATGGCCTCCTCGGGCGTGGCAAATAGCGGTTGAGTTTTCAATGTGGCGTCGGGGATGCGGGCCGCCTGGCGCTTTCGCTCAAGTTGGTCGTGGCTCGGCGCCAGAGTGAGCAGCGGCGTCCAGTGGCTTCGCAGGACCGCTTCGTACGGCCGGCCTACTTCGTCGCAGTAGCGGCGGAGCACGTCGTACTTGCGCCGGACGTCGACGGGCTCGAACGCTTTGCCTACCCATTCGTGCGGGCCGAAATTGGAGACATCGGCGTACTGGGCCACTTGACGGAGCGTGAAACGTTCGCCGCCCCCGCCGATCAAAAGCGGGATGCGCGGCTGCTGCACCGGTCCTGGCTTGAGCGTGGCGCCGGTGAGAGCGAAAGGCCCGGGACTGCTCTGAGGTTCTCCCGCTAACAGGCCCTGGATGGTCTTTACCGCATCCGTCAACACTCGGTGGCGCTCGGCGGCCGGGGGGAACGGCAAGCCGAGCTGGGAAAATTCAGGCACGTCGTCGCCCACTCCGAGCCCTAGGACCAGGCGTCCCCTGCTCATGCGATCGACGTCCGCCGCTCCTCTGGCAATGAGGAACGGATGGTGGTAGTAGACGCAACTTACGAGCGAAATAAGCCGCATCCGCGTCGTCTCGGCGGCTAGCGCGGCCAGTGTCGTGAAGGTATCCATCGACCGTGTCGGGTGGTCGTTGACCCAGTATGAGTCAAAACCTCGCTGTTCAGCACCGACAACAAAGGCTTTCAGCTCGTCGAAGTCGGGCAGGAAAGCGCCGACCACAGAGAACCTGACCCTGGACCTGGCCTCAGTGACCCACGGGTGCACTGCGCCGTTCACTGGGGCTGGCGCTGCTCTATCTCGCCGCCCCGGGCCGCCGGCGGGCTCTCTGTCGGCCAATGTCAACGAGCTTTGGATGGCCCGTCCTGGCCGGGCAACTCTCGGTTGGCCTCGAGCACTCGCTGGTACGTTCCCGTGATGTGACCTTGGACCATCTTTACCGCCTGACCTCGCTTGCGCCGCTTGAGCACCTCGAGGAACTCGAGATGGTCCTTGAGCCATGTCTGGGCAAAGTCATGGCGCAGGGCGCCCCGATGGACCAGGTAGAGAAAGATCTGCGAGCGCAGCGACAGCCAAGCTTGGTAGAGCCGTAGGTGGTGGGCACCCTGGAAGAGGGCGTCGTGAAAGGCGACGTCGAGCCCGGCGACTGCTGGGCGAGTAAGGGGGCGCGGGAGCTTGTCAAACTGTTGCAGCACGGCGGCCATCCGTTGGAAGTCCGCCTCGGTGGCGTTGACGCAGAGCCACTCGGCGGCTAGCGACTCGAGCGCCGTGCGCAGGCTGTAAATCTCGTGGACTTCGTCGAGGCCTAGCTCCGCAACGGTCGCTCCCCGGTGGCGCTCCAGGATCACCAGCCCCTCCTGGGACAGGAGAACCAACGCCTCGCGTACCGGCCCGCGGCTCACGTTCATATTCGAGGCGAGCTCTTCCTCCACCAGTCTGTGGCCCAGGTCGATGCGGCCAGAAAAGATGGCCTCGCGGATCCCGTCGGCAACCTCGTCTGCGAGCACACGCCGGCGCGCGGGACCGATAACAAGGCCAGCGTTGCGGATATCGGTCACGGTCAGCCTCTCGGGGTGAACAACCAGGTTGAAGGGCAACAGTCTACAGGTGGGGGTGGTGCCCGACCCGTGTTCTGGCCAGGCGTGCTCACGCGGCGCGACAGCGATTGACCAGGCTGCCTATGGCCTCGATGGAAGACGTCACCGTTTGGCCGTCCTGTAAGAAGACGGGAGGCACCATGCCCTGGCCGACCCCGCTGGGTGTCCCTGTGAAAATGAGGTCGCCCGGGTCGAGGGTAATGATCCGGCTCAGGTACATGACCAGTTCGACCGGCTTGAACAGCAAGTCAGAAGTGCGGGAGTCTTGCCTCACCACTCCGTCGACGGCGCAGCTGATAGCTAGGTCAGGCTCCACTCCGGTGACGTCGGGCGTGGTCATGCACGGTCCCACAGGCGTCGTCGACTCGCATGTTTTGCCCTGCAGCCACTGTGACGTCCGGCTCTGCAGGTCGCGCGCGGAAATGTCATTGCCGACGGTGAACCCAGCGATCGAGGCGGCTGCTTCTTCGGCTCCCGCGTTGCGGACCGGTCGGCCGACGACGATAACGAGCTCGACCTCCCAGTCGACTCGTTGAGAGATGGACGGCAACATGATTGGGTCGCCGTCGCCGATAAGGGCGCGGGTGTACTTGGCGAAAACCGTGGGGTAGTCGGGAACTGTTGCACCGGTTTCCTCGATATGGCGGAGATAGTTCTGGCCGATGCAGAGCACCTTGGGAGGTCGCGGCACAAGGGCCCGCACGGCAACAGCGTCCTTGGGCACCCGGGACGCGGCCGTCGCAGTGCGCGCTGCCTCAACCCCTCCTGGCATTGCCAGCAGCGCGCCCACGTCTGTCGGCTCCAGTAATTCGACATGGTCGTCTCCGACCCGAGCGGCATATGTGCGCTCGCCGTACCGCACCGTCGCCAGTTGCACCTAGCCGTCCTCCTTGAGTCGATGAAAAATGAGCCGGTCCTGGTTCACCCGAGGAACTCGGGGGCCGGGAGACCCTGGACACCAGGGTCGAGCGCAAAAATATAGCCGGCTTTCTCAGTGCTGAGCGAACTGTCGTCCAGGCCGTGAGCAGAAACTGCGATAAAGAGGGTTCCCAGGTCCGGCCCGCCAAAACAGCAGGTGGTGACCAAGCTCCCGGGCAGGCGGACGACCCGGTCAAGCCGTCCGGCCGGCGTGAACCGGTGCACCTCCCACCCGCCGCAAAGCGCTACCCAAATGCAACCGAGGGAGTCGACCGCAAGCCCGTCCGGTACAGCGTCCACCTCTGCCAGCGTCCCGCGCTCTCCGAGCGGCTCCCCGCTGTCCGCGTCGAAAGGGTACACGTCGATTCGCCGGCGAGCGCTGTCGATGTAATAGCAACGACGACCATCCGGGCTCCACCCGATCCCGTTCGAAACGTCGATGTCGCTCAATTGTTCGGTCGCCTGCAAGGTCACCGGGTCGAGGCAGTAGAGGTGGCCCGCGCCCGGGTACGCCTCGGGCTCCAGGCATGTCGTGCCAGCCCAGAAACGCCCCCGGGCATCGACAGCACCATCGTTCATCTGCAGGTACGGCTGGTCGCGCAGTTGGTCTGTAACCAGCGAGAACTCGCCTTGTGCGCCCAGGAACCCGAAACCTTCTCTTACGGCGCAGACGAGACCTCCGTCCCCGCGGCGCGGCGCCACTGCGCCGACCGCGCGACCGATGTCCCACGTTCGCACGGGGGCCGATGCGAGGTCATGGGATAGGACCAAACCGGCGAAAATGTCAACCCATAGCAACCTGCCCTGCCTGGCATCCCAGACGAGGCCCTCGGGGTGGTCGAAGACCTGGTCCACTACAACCGACACGGCCGGGCAGGCCTGCTCAGCCATGTTGTTCGTAGTCGTGGATGACCCGGCCACCGACGAGGGTGAAATCCGTCTGCCAGTAGAACCCCTCGAGGTAGCCGAGGACGGGCAGCCGGTAGAGGGGCGAGGTGGCGTTGGGCCGGATCTCCGCCGTAGAAGGGCCGGCCCAGCACCCGCGGACGTCGATGTCCGTGAGGTCGCGCGCCGTCAGCTGGCGGAGCGCGGTGCGGCCGTCGATCTGATGGACGATCTTCAGGTTGATGTTGGTGACGAGATTTACGCGCCGGCACAGCTCCTCGAACGAGCTGCGGACGGACTTGTACGGGAGCGTGCCCGTGAAGATCTCGATCCCGTTGTTGGCCACAGTGCCGACGATTAGGTCGCCCCGGTGCTCGAGCTTCACCGTCCCGAGGCGTTTAGGCTGGCCGTGGAGCTCTCGGCCCCCGGCCATAGCCCGGTCACTCGTGACCCAGAAGTAGGGCGAATAGCTCCCTATTAGCTCGCCCAGGCGAGCTCCGAGCATCACGTTTGCCTCGTAGGTATCCCGGCCCAGGCCGCCGACATCACCCCAACGTGCGATCTGGACCATGACTGTGTCATTGGCGGGGAGCAGCGGCTCGGGTACGAGCGAGCGGATGGCAGCCGGGTCGCTGCGGTATTGGACGGTCAGCACCTCGCCATCGGTAAAACGGCCGGGGGGTGGCCCGTTGAGAGGCGAGTCGATCGGCGTCGAGTACGCGGTTTCGGGCGACGGGACCGCAAAAAAGTCGTGTGGAACGCTCACGCCAGGCTCGTGTCCGCAGTCAACGATGGATCTCCCCGGTCTGCGCGCCACCTGCACCTGCTCAACGGCAGGGCCGGGCGAGCTGTAGGCCCTCCCACGTACCTTATCTATATAGGGCGTCGTCGTCAACAATTGACCGTGAGCTCGGGGAGCCGCGACCTTGAGGCCCGGCGCCAAGTCGTATACTGTTGACGAAACGCTCCGGCTCGCGGTGCTGATGGCGCGCCAACGAGGCAGGGACGCCCAGGAGGGGAGAGAATTGGCAGCCCAACATCGACCATCGTCCCGTCCTCCGGGGTGCCCGCCGCTGTTGGACAGTGTCCTACCGACCGTTGCCGAGCGGTGAGCGCAACATCGGCGGTCGCGCCCGCGACCCTCGCCCCGGGGCCACGAGGGCGCTCTCGGCTGAGCTCGTGGCTGGACAGGCGTTTCTACGTGATGGCGACGGTCCCGGCGCTTGTCGTCGTCACCGCAATAATCGCCATCCCGTTGGTCATAGGCATCTACTTATCGTTCACCAACTACACCCCGGTACGGCCGACGTTCAGCTGGGGCGGGCTGGTCAACTACGACCAGGTTTACAACAGCCCCACCGTCGATGCCGCCATCAAGAACACTGCCATCTTCGCCGGCGCCGGCATCGTCATAGAGATGATCTTCGGCTTGTTCTTCGCTGTGCTGCTGGCCCGCAAGCTGCGCGGCATCTCGTGGTTCCGTGTTGTTTACATGATGCCGCTGCTTGTCCCTGGTGTGGCATCCTCGGTGGCTTGGTCTGTGTTGTTCAATACCGGCAACGGCTGGATCAACTACTTCGCGTCCGTGGTAGGACTGCCCCAGCTGAACTGGGCGGGCGGCGCGCACACCGCAATGCCCACGGTCATCATCGCCAATGCGTGGGCGGGGATCCCGATCATTACCATCATCCTCTTAGCGGGATTGCTCTCGCTACCCAAGGAACCGGTGGAAGCCGCCAGGATCGACGGCGCCTCGGAACTGCGCATCCTGTACCACGTCACGCTTCCCGCCCTACGCCCGGTACTGGCCTTTGCGGCCCTGTTCCAGATGGTCAACTTGTTCCGCGAGTTCGCGGAGTTCGCCATCATCACCGGCGGTGGCCCGGGCCTCGCCACCAGCGTGCTCAACTACTACGTCTACCAAACGACGTTCGTTTTCGGGGAGCTTGGCCTGGGCGCCGCGCTCGCCGTCGTGCTCGTGTTCCTGATGGCGGTCCCCCTGCTGGTCATATTCAAGCTTTCCAAACGAGGAGCAGCACCAAAGTGGGCCGCATGAACCGAGGGTGGTCCAGGCGTGGCCGTTGACGACTTGGTGGCCCCTGGGGCTGTGAGCCGAGAATCCTCCTCCGCGACAGGCTCCGCCCCAGCCCCGCGGCGGCGACCTCCCTGGAGACGCCTACGACGACGGGCGGGGAACATCTTCACGGTCGTAGCGCTGCTCATCGGCGCCGCCTTTATCCTGCTGCCGATCTTCTGGATCGTTACAACCGCGTTCAAGCCTGCGGGAGAGGCGTTCGTACTACCCCCGAAGTTCATCTTCACACCGACGCTGAGCAACTTCAGTTCGCTCCTAAGCGGTCAGTACAACCAGTACGTCGATGACATCGAGCACTCGCTCATTATCATGGCCGTCAGCGTAGGGATTGCCCTCCTGCTCGGCGTCCCCGCTGGCTACGGCCTGGCGCGTTCGCGCTTCAAAGGAAGTGGTGCCATCACCGGCTGGCTCATCGTCGCTTACATCGTGCCTGCGCTCGTTTACATCGTCCCGCTGTACGCCATCTACCAGAGGCTGAACCTGAGCGGCAGCTACCTTTCGGTCATCCTTTACTACCTCACCTTCGAGCTACCCTTCGTCGTGTTCATGATGCGCGGCTACTTCTCCGACCTGCCCAACGACCTCGAAGACGCCGCTCGAGTCGACGGCTGCTCGCGCTTCGCCGCCTTCCGCCGGATCATGCTGCCCCTGGCCATACCCGGGCTCTCGACGGTGACGATCCTCGCGTGCATCCTGTCCTGGGGCGAGTTCTTCGGGGCTCTTATCTTCACGGGCTCGACGAACATGACCGCCCCGGTTGCTATCGAGGAGTACATGGGCCAGACCACCTTGGACTGGAGCACGCTGGCGGCGGCCGCAGTGTTCCTCGTCGTACCCGTGCTGGTGCTGGCCGCCTTCGTGCAGCGGGGTTTCCTGCGCACCGCGGTCTCCGCCACCCAAGGTTAATCCGTTCCCTGAGGTTAATCCGTTCGCTGCTCTTGGCAGCCCGACCAGATTTTGTTACAGTCAACTGTTAACGTTTGGATGGTCACCGCTTCAGGTGGTCCGACGACGTCAACGCCAAACAACAGGTCCAACAACCGAGAGAACAACAAGAGCCCAAATATGAAGGGGGCAGTATGAAACTTTCACACCAGAGAGCCCGGCTTGTCGGGTGCGCAACAACCGCTGCGATCGCCATGCTCGGCACCACACTCAGCTTCGTCGGCACAGCCTCTGCGTCGCGAGTCGAGGCCGCCGCTAGCGTCACGCCGGCCACGAGCATCACGATGTGGACCGGTAATGGCCCAGACCAGGCTTGGCAGCAGCCGCTCATTCCCGAGTTCACCAAGCTGACGGGGATCAAAGTCACCTACGACTCCATCCCCGAAAACGTCTTGCAGAACAAGGTGCAGGCCGCCCAGGAAGTAAAGTCCACCAGCTTCGCCA
>Ga0307476_10002803_pt1 | contig 10338 bp, 10 predicted proteins | sample atmos_gasesECM2C_2_FD_203314 | JGI IMG/M metagenome (GOLD analysis project Ga0307476, IMG submission 203314) | Hardwood forest soil microbial communities from Morgan-Monroe State Forest, Indiana, United States - atmos_gasesECM2C_05 | ecosystem: Environmental > Terrestrial > Soil > Temperate...
GCCGTTTTTGATGTTCATCTTGACCATGGCGTTCATTTCTAATCCGGGCGCGCCGGAAGGTTACGACCCCAGCGACGAAGATTCAGTCGCCGCGGGCCTCAAGCGTTATTGGCCGGGGAAAAAGCGGCTGCGGACCGTACGGCGCTCTGCCACTGAGCTACCGGAACTTTCGCTCCGGGCGGGATTGGGACCCGCGACCACCGGCTTACGAGGCGAAGTAACCGCAATCTGCGCCACCGGCCAAGAGTGGCAATCAATTGCAACAACAAATGCTGCGCCGGGGAATCCTCGAAGAGAGTTCGGAGCCTCACCGAGCCTTTCTCTGCTCTGTGATTGATGGTTCCGGCAGGGTATCCTAGCCCCTGCGGGCCGCTTCTGGCAGGAAGTAACTCGCTTCATTCGCCACCGGCGCTGAGTTAGTCAATTTCAAGACCTAGTTATCCTGTCGACGATCGAACGTAACTTCAAGCGTCGTTCGGAGATACACCTTGGGTTATCGCAACTTACCCGAGGGAAAAAACGAAAGACAGGGGAGTCGTGTCAAGACGATGAATCTGTCTTCTTCACCACCCGGGCGACTGACGAGAACAGATACGCCTGATGGAGACCCTAATGGGCTCGGTGCCAATTGAAGATGTGCGGTGAGCGTAGGAGGAAGATGCCCAGTGGGCTACTGGTAATTAGGAAAATCCGCCCGGGAGCCGGTGACGGCGCTCTTATCGAGCCATCCCAGCCTACGCATCGAAATTTGCGTTGTGTGTACCATCGGGCGTTCTCCTACGCACAATCGATTATGCCATAACTCGAAACGAAAAAGCAAGTTAGTTATCAACATTTCTTGCAATCTGCTGAGTTATCGCACTGTGTCTCAGCTACTACGAAGCGCGCCGCGCGATGAAGCGCAGGCGCACGTAATCGGCCACCCACTTCCCTTCCTCATCTCGTAGCGCGGTACCAAGCAGCGTGCAGCACTCGGCAATCACGGTCTCGCGCTGCGGCTCAGGTATACCCTCGAGCACTCCGCGGCGAAACGTGCGCAGCCAGCCGTCCATCCCACCTTCAGAGAGCGGTGTAGGGCGCGGAATCAGTTCCATGCGCTCAACCGTGAATCCATGCCGCTCGAGACGCGCCGTGTACCCCGCGGGCGTGGGATAGTAGTTCACGCCCTCTTCTCGATCGCCGTAACCGTGACGTCCGAGCACGGCCCTCAATGCCACATGGATTGCCGCGATATTGCCGTGCCCACCCATCTCGGCGACAAAACGGCCGCCCGGCCGGAGCACTCGATGGACTTCGGCCATCATCGCATCCTGTCCGCGGACCCAGTGAAGCGCTGCGTTGGAGAAGACCGCGTCGAACGAAGCATCCGCATAGGGAAGACTCTCGGCCGGCGCGCGATCGGCCGCGACCCCACGAGCGCACGCAGCGGCAACCATCTCCGGCGACGCATCAACGCCGGTCACGATGGCGCCGGTCGCAACGAGACGCTCCGTCAACTGGCCATCACCGCAGCCGAGGTCGAGAATGCGTTCGCCGGGTTGCGCATCGAGCCACTCCACCACTGCGCCCGCCAGCTTGTGCACGAATGAACCTTGGCGGTTGTACGCCTGCGGATCCCAGGTCTGCGTCATAAACGCTCCTCCTGAAATCAGTCTCGGCCAGAAGAGCACCATAACACAAAGTTATTGTGATTTTACCTTTGATAAGCCAGATTTATGGATTGCGAATCAGGCTCCGCGCTTGATGGCGCGCACATCATCGTTAGCCGCACGAATCACCGGGTCGTTCATGCGGGCCAATTGTACGGCCGGCGTGGGAACGGACCATTACCGCGGCGGTGGGGCCCCCTGGCGCCTGATCTGGACGCTCGTCCTTGCCCACTCCCCTGCCGAAGAGGGGCCCACGAGCGGGGCAAAGATCGCCAGCACCACGATCGGCAAACCGAAGACGATGCCCCAGCCGGTGAGGCACAGCATCATTCCCACGATCAGCATCAGCGACAGCGCGATGAGGCCGAAGTAGAGCCCGCTCAAGGCGCCGCTGACGGGAACCTTCTCCGCCGGGGGAGGCTGGTGCGGTTCTTCCTGCGGATGTGTGACGCGGGCCCCGCAGCGGGCGCAGATTGCAGCGGCAGAAGATGTGAACGACATCACAGAACGAACCCTCCGGCCGATTCCGCGGTGCCGGGGGCACAGCCTACAATGAGGCTTGGAAAATCTACCGCGAGGAACCCGAGATGATGCCGCTTTCTGGAGAAGCTATTCGCCTGATGAACTACATTGACGATGTTTCGGTCACGCTGCGCCGCATGCTGGCGTTTATTCCTACCCTCTCGCCCGAGGAGCGGGCCCGTGTCTTCGACCATCTGCGGGCTTCGAAGCCCAGCGTCGAGGACATCGCCAACGCGCTCGAGGCGGAGTAGGCCCGGCGAGTCAAACCTCTCATCGAGCACAATCCCTTTTGACAACGGTTGCCATTATCGGGGCGGGCCCGTTGGGCCGCTGGCTGGCGCTCGTCGCCGCGCGGGCCGGCTATCGCGTGCTGCTCGAGGACGTGATGCCGGCCAATCTCCACCATGCGGAGGAGTACCTTCGCCAGGAGTTGGGTACCCAGGCTCTGACTTCGGAATCGTTGGTCGAGTTCGTTTCGACGATAGAGGACGCGGTACGGGAAGCAGACCTGGCCATCGATTGCGTTCCCGACGAGCTCGAGTCGAAGCTGGAGATCCTATGGCTGTTGGACCGGATGGCGCCGCCGCGGACCGTGTTGGCCACGCCCACCACGCAGCTGTCCATTGCCGACCTCGCCGCGTGCACCTATCGCTCGGAACGATGCCTGGGGATTGAGATCGATCCCCGGGATCTGTCGCGCCTGTCGCAACTCGGCTCTGAAACAGCCCTCGTCCTACGCACGATGCATCGTACCGCTCCCCAAGCGATTGACCTCGTCCGCACGTTTGCAGAGCGACTGGGATTCGGGGTTGTCCTCAAGCGCGAGTGATCGCATGTGCCGGGGGGGCCTCCTAGGTCCTAGGAGGGCTCCCTCCCCGGAAACGCCTCCGTCTTGAATGATCCGTCGCGCTGCTTGATGAGCACCTGCACCTTGCCCTCGGCGGCGTCGAGCTCCTGCTTGCAGACCGCCGACAGGCTCACGCCCTCTTCAAACAGCTTGAGTGACTCCTCGAGCGGAAGATCGCCCTTCTCGAGCTGGTCCACGATCGTTTCGAGCTTCTTGAGCGACTCTTCGAAGGTTGCCACTGGGGCGTGCTCCATTGATGCGTATTGTAGGCGGGCCGGCCAAGGCGTGATCTAGGACGAGACCGACTGATTGACCGCCGGCGACTGTGATTGCGGCAGCAAGCTGGCGATCACTTCAGCGGCCGCGTTGTAGCGTCCGAAGGGAGCGCTCACCTGGACACCCTGCACGTAGGGTCGCACGGCCTCCAGCATCCCCTGGGCGATGGCGATGCCCTCCCTGCTCGCAGCTTCGGGCGAGTCGGCCTGGGCCATGCGCAGCATGATCTCCTCTGGCATGGAGACGCGCAGGTCGTTCTTCATGAACTCGGCATTGCGCAGGCTGGTGAGAGGCCATATCCCGGCGATAATCGGAATCCGATACTCAGCGATCCGCTCCAGGAAGTTTTCCAACAGCCGCAGGTCGAAGACCGGCTGCGTGATCGCATACTCAGCTCCCGCCTCCACCTTGTATTTGAAGCGGCGCAGCTCGTGCTCAATGTCGGGGACGCCGGGATTGGCGGCGATGCCGATGGTGAAGTTGGTGCTGGAACCAATGGAATTCGACCCGATGTCGAGGCCGTGGTTGAGCCGCCGCACCATGTTCACCAGGCCGATGGAGTCCACGTCGAAGACGGCCGTGGCGTCAGGGTAGTTGCCCAGCTTGGGCGGATCGCCGGTAAGGCAGAGAATATTATGCAACCCGATGGACGAGGCGCCCAGCAGATCCGACTGGATGCTGAGGATATTGCGGTCGCGGCAGGTGTAGTGCAGCACCGTGTCGATGGCCACGTGCTGCTGAATCTGGATGCAGAGGCTCTGCCCGCTCATGCGCGCCGAGGCGCGCGGCGAATCAGGAACGTTGATGCCGTGCACCCCCTGCGAAGCTAGCAGGCGCGCGCCTTCGATCTCCTTGTGACAGTCGATGCCGCGCGGAGGAACGATCTCAACCAGGGTGACAAACTGCTGGTCGGCAATCAGCGCGCCGATGCGGGAACGCTCGCGCATGGGCGCCGGCGGCGTCTCCGTCTCGATGGGGACGACGGTTTCGCCTTCCACCACGTGGGCCTGGGCATCGATGGCGCGCATCGCCGAGCGCATGGCGCGGATGTGATTCGGGGTCGTGCCGCAGCACCCGCCGACAATCTGCGCGCCCGCGTCCACAGCCTTGCGCGCGAAGCTGGCCATGTACTCCGGCGAGCACAAGTAAATGTTGCGGCCTTCGATGGCGCGGGGCAGGCCGGCGTTCGGCATGGCCGCGATGGGCAGGGTGGTGGCAGCCCGCATCGCCTCGATAGCCGTGAGCACCGTCGCCGGACCTGACGAGCAGTTCACGCCCACCGCATCCGCGCCCCACTCCGAGAGCACCGCCGCCGCGTGCGCAGGCGAGGAGCCGTCGAGGCAGTTGCTCTCGTCGTCGACCGTAACCATCGTGAGCACGGGCAGATCGGGCGCCGCTTCGTGGGCGGCGAGCAGGGCCTCGCGGGCCTCGTTGAGCGCCGGCATGGTCTCCACAATCAGCAGGTCCGCCCCCGCAGTCTTCAACGCGAAGATCTGCTCGGCAAATGCGGCGCGGGCTTCGTCCAGGCCGGTCTTGCCGAGCGGCTCCAGGCGCACACCCAGCGGCCCAATTGCGCCGGCCACCCACGCCGCGCCGGCTTGCTTTTCCTTAAAGTGGTTCACCGCCTGACGCGCAATCCGGACGCCGGCGGCATTAATCTCCGCCACCTTGCCGGCAAGTCCGTGCCGCGCTAGCCGGAAGCGGTTGGCGCCGAAGGTATTGGTCTCAAGGATCTCCGCGCCGGCCTGCAGGTACTCCTCGTGAATGGCGAGAATCAGGCTGGGGTCGGAGAGGTTCAGCTCGTCATAGCAGCGGTTGATGAAGATCCCGCGCGCATAGAGCACGGTGCCCATTGCGCCGTCGGCAAGTACGGGCCTGTCTCCGAAGATGTCGATCAGCGACGGCATTCTGCCTTCATGCTATCGCACTTCATCCGCCGTGGGAGACGGTTTACGGGCCGGGCGGGGGCCGGGCGGCGGGAACCGGGGCGGTGGTTGCTTTGTTATACTTCGGGAGTCAAACGCATTGTCAGGCGGCAACAAAAGGGGGCTCAGCCGCTATCCTTGCAAGTAGGTCGCCGCCAAGATACCCAGCTGCACCAATGCCGCACACTCCGTCGAGGTAGAGGATTTTGAAGAAGAGCAGTTTTTGGTTGAGCGCCCTCGGGGCACTCGCGATCGCCGTCACCCTGGCGGGATGTGGGCAGACCTTCTATTTCGCGGGCCGGACCCTGCCCCCGAGCGGGTTGCGCAACCGGGTCCTCGTAGCCATCCAGAACGCCAGCGTCGCCAACCGCGGCTCGCTGCAAATCCTGGATGCCTACTACGACATCCGCTATGCGTACAACAACACCAACACCACATTCTCCATCTCCGGATACTCGGGCGCCCTGCCGATCACCATCCAGAACATGCCGGAAGAGCAGGCCGGCGCCGTTTATGGCTCCGGCGACGGCAGCCTGGTCGCCGTCAATTACGAGAAGGAGACCACGACGGGCGCGGAGAGAGGCCTCACCGGACTGTCTTCGAGCCTGTTCATCACGCGCAACCAGGGCTATATCTTTGCGGCGAGCCAGGCCAATCACGTGTTGACCGTGGTCGACAACTCAACCGGCACCTCTTATGGCCTGAGCCTTCCCGGCGTCTACCGCGTCAGCGTCAATCCCGGCGGATCAACCGCCCTGGCTTTCGTGCAGAACTCGAACTACATGTACTACCCGGTCAAGCTGAATACCTCGCAAACGCTCGCCTACTCCGGCGGGCCCACAAGCTGGCCCAAGGCTGCCGTGGATTGCGAGCCGCAAACCGCGCCGGGCTGGTGTCTCTTCCAGGCGCAAAGCCCCGACGCGGTCGACTCGACGGGGACAAATTACGGGGCGCCGCTGGTCTTCGATCGGCCGGTCAAGGCCGTATTCTCCAATGACGGCAGCACCGCGTATGTTCTCAATTGTGGGGCGGAGTGCGGCGGGACAACATCGTCGATCTCGCAGCTTCCTGTCGCTCCCACCCTCTTTACGCCGAACCAAGGCTCCGGACAGCTGCCAAAAACCGGCAGCATCCCCCAGATCCTGGTTCCCGGCGGCTCCAGCAACGCGCTCATCGACAGCTCCACTATGTACGTGGTTGGGCAGCAGCTGTTGTCGGATGGGCTCTTCACGGGCAATCTCACCATCGTCAACCTGAACAGCAATACCGCGGGCAACTCGATTCCCATCAGCGACGGCGCGCCGGGCGGAACGAGCCGCATCATCGAGGCTGACGACAACACGCTCTGGATCGGCATGACCAAGTGCACCAATGGCGAGCGCTATGCCAAGGGCCAATCCTACGGGTGCCTGACCATGTTCAACAGGTCGAGCGGCACCGTGACTACGATTGAGCCGTACCAGGGCGACGCCACCGGCATCGCCGCAGTCACCAGCCTGCACAAGTTGTACGTGGCCGAAGGTGGGCAGGTATACATCTATGCAACCACCGACGGACACGCGCTCAATAACCAGTACGTGACCGTGACCGGCACGGCCTACGATGTGGCCTACATGGACGGGCTGACCGACGCCAACAACACCGTCTACTGAGAATCGCGAGAGACTGCCTTGGCTTCGGAATCGATCGCCGATGTGCTGGCCATCGCCGCGCACCGCGACGACGTAGAGCAGACCTGCGGCGGAACCCTGCTACGCTCTGCGGCGCGCGGCCTGCGCACGGCCATTCTGGATCTCACCCAGGGCGAAGGGGGAACACGCGGCACGGCTGAAGATCGCGCCCGCGAAGCCGAGGATGCGGCACGGCTTCTCGGCGTAAGCTGGCGCCAGGCGCTCGACCTGCCCGACGGCGCCATCGCCAACACCCTTGAAAACCGCATCAAGATCGCGCGCGTGCTGCGCACCGTGCGCCCGCGCGTCGTGATCCTGCCGTACTGGCAGGCGCGGCATCCCGATCACGCCATCGTTGCTTCCCTCGGGTACGAAGCCTGCTTCCTCTCCGGTTTGGCCAAAATCGACACCGGCACGCCGCCATACCGCCCCTTCAAGATCGTCTACGCGAGCCTGTACGCTGACGTGCGCCCCAGCTTCATCGTCGACATCACGCCCTTGATCGAGCAGCGCCACGCCGCGCTCATGGCCTACCGCTCGCAGTATGCCAACCAGCAGGCCGGCGGAGGCCTGTTCGTCCCCGAAGAGGACATTCGTGAGCGCACCTTCGCCGAAGCCCGCCACTATGGCCTGCTCGCGGGCGTGCTCTACGGCGAGCCGTTTGTGCAAAAGGAAGTGGGGCTCATCGATGACCTGACCCTGCTGCCGGTCCAGTCGCTCTAGAGCCCCAGCCAATCCCAAGCCATTCCGGCCCGCACACTTATTGCTTGGTCACCACGATGGTGTTTCCGTTCGTCGTCACCGTGTACCCCGTCGTGGTCCTCGTGAACGAACCGCTGATCGAGCCGGCCGTCAGTGCCGTGTAGCTCTGCCCCGACTTCGGCGGACGCTTGGGGTTGATGGTGATGTTGAGCGCGCCTGATAGCGTGGCGGTCCCACTCACATTGAGTGTCGTGCTGAACTGCTCGGTCAGCGCGGCTGCACTCGACTGCGTGTAGCTGCCTGTCACCGTCAGATTCGTCGGCGACACGGTCCCGTTGTTCGTGACCGAGCTCTCGATGGTTCCTTGCCCTCCAAGCGTCGAGCCGGATTCGACAGTGACTGCGGCGGCGCTCAGCGTGCCGACGCTGAAGTTGGTCGCGGAGCCCGACGTTTGCGTGTAGCTGCCGTTGACCGTCAGCGTTCCCCCACTGCCACTCCCAACGTTGACGACTCCCTGGTTGGTGAGGGCCTGCTCGACAGTGAGCGTACCGGAGTACACGACTGAGAGCGAGGCGCCCGGGCCTACCGTGGTCAGCGTCGCCAAAGCGTTGTTCCCGGAAGCGTTCTCGATGGCAGCGCCGAGATTGTCGATATCCACTCCCGTACCCTGCCCCGTGAGCTCCGTGATCTCGCCGGGGATGACCAGAACACCGTCAACGAACCAGAAGCCGCCGCTGAGGTTCCCGTTTGAAAGCTGGACGGGATTGTCGGTGAGTTTCAGGGTAACCCCGGGGCCAACGTCCACCGTGCCGGACGGGTTCGAGAACGCGGGGGTGGTGATGGTGCTGTTGTCGTAAACGGAGATCTGGCCCGGGCTTGGGTTGTCGATCGACGCCGCTGACATCGTGGTTCCATACAGAGTGATAAGGCCTTCGTTGATCAGGGAGGTCGCGATAGAGACCTTTCCCGATCCGAAAAGAATGGCCCCGCCCTCGGCGACCTGGATCGAATGAACCGAAATCGTCGACGATGAGCCGTCCAGCCCAGCTCCCTGGGCCTGGTCGAAGGTCGGGATGCAGACGTCGCTCGACGCGCCCGGCACCTTTTTGGGGCTCCAGTTGCCGGGCGTGCTCCACGAGCCATTGCCCGCGTTTCCGGTCCAGGTGGCGGTACACGTCTGCGCCTGCGCCAGGTTGCCCGAGGTGAATGCGGCAGCCAGCAGAACGCCTGCACACACAAGCGCCTTCACGGTGTGCGTCTTCTTCATAGACAAACCCTCCATCGTTGGTTATGCGCGTTCGGATGATCGTTCCGGGGCGGGCTCAACGAGCGGAAAGTTGAATCTGGTCGGCTTCACTGCCGCTGCGTGCGCCTGCTCCGTCGGAGGCTTGACCCCTCTATGCCGGGACAGTGCTGAGATGGCGGGGAAATGGTGAAAGGCTTTCGAGCCGCACTGTACGAGCGCGAACCGTCGACTCTCCTTGACTGTACGCAACTAACGTGTAAGCAAATGTAAAAATTGACGAGTTGCAGCGTCAGCCTTGCCCGTGACCCGACACTTCTGCGGGTGCGCTCGCTCGAGAGTCGGGTCAACGTCTTCTTCTCACTGTGCTCCCCCGCGTTCGCCCAAAAACGCGTGCCGCATGCGCTTGCCTGACGACTGCCAACGCCGCACTACCTCGTACACGATCACCGTGGCGTAGGTGACGGCGATCCATACCACCACCTCTTCGATCGGCAGCCGGCTCCAGGCCGTGATGAAGATGCCGAGCATCTGCGCCTCCTGGAACCCCCACCAGCCGTACGGCACGCCGAGCGTCGCCTCCCACATCAAGCTCATTAGAAGAATAAAGAACATCGTCAAGCTCAGCGCGCGCCAATTGATGACCGGCAGCGCCGAGGGCAGCAACAACACCGAAGGCCCCAGCGCGCCGACAACTAGAAAGATGAAGTAACCCGGAAAACCCGGCTCGGGCACGAACCACTTCCGAAACGCGATGGCGCCGGCAAGCAGCGCGATGCCGAGAATCAGCGACAGCGGGTGAAACTGCACAAGCCGCGTAAAGTTCGTGCGCTCGGCGGCATCGACAGGAACGCTGTAGGCCGTAAGCCAGTACTCGTCGAGCCAGATGTAGATTAGCAGCACCGCGACGAAGCCGGTGAAATAGAACAGATACTCCTCAACCGGAACACTGCCGCCGATAGCCGGCCCTGGAATGCGCAAGGTAGCATCGGGATTCGGAAAGGTAAGAAACCTCTTCGCAAAGAAAAAGTCGAGTCCCGCGCCCAGCGGAAAAAGCAGCCCAATCGTGCGCACAAACGACTTCTTCGAGATCCTGAGCTGCTCGGCAGGAACCAGCCAGAAGAGGATCACAACGATAGGAATAACAAACAGCAGCAGGCTGACCGTATACCCGTAAGGCGAGGACGTCGCGATCGGCCCCGGAATCTGCGGCGAAATGCGCGCCGTGTGCAGGGTAAGCCCGGCAGGCACGCACAGCATCGCCAGCATCGTGAGAACGATAAGAAAGCTGGTGCGCGGCGTGGGCTGAGGAGGCACGGAAAGTCTCCTTGTTTCGCAGCTCCAGCGATGGAACTATAACACCCTCCGCCCCTCCCTGTTCCCTACTCCCTATTCCGTGACTTTAAACATCGAGGCGGTCCACCCTCCCACAAGAAGTGGACCGCCTCTCTGCATTCCGGAGACTAGCCGCCGGAAACTCTATTCGGGTTCAATTCTGTCCTGC
>Ga0307476_10002804_pt1 | contig 10337 bp, 8 predicted proteins | sample atmos_gasesECM2C_2_FD_203314 | JGI IMG/M metagenome (GOLD analysis project Ga0307476, IMG submission 203314) | Hardwood forest soil microbial communities from Morgan-Monroe State Forest, Indiana, United States - atmos_gasesECM2C_05 | ecosystem: Environmental > Terrestrial > Soil > Temperate...
AGCGAGATCCAGCAGGGGCTCGCAGCTCCGCACGCGAGCTCCGAGTCCGACCTGGAGTCGCGCATCCAGGTGCGTCGCGCGGAGCTGGTCGCACAGCTACGCGAGCTCAGGGCGGACAGGCGCCTCGAGGCGGGCGAGGCCGGCGACAAGCTCAAGGCCAGGCTGTCCGAGCTCTCGCACCTCCTCAAGTGGGGCGTCGTCGATGGCTGGGCCAGCCTCGGTGACAAGGTGAAGCACAGGCTCGAACACTGGCTGGCGGAATCCAGAAGTCAACTCCCCGCCCAGGGCGGATCCGCCAGGACCGGGCAATCATGATGATCCGTCCGCTCTACGATCGCATCCTCGCCCAGCGCGTCGACGAACAAGCCAGGACGTCCGGCGGCCTGTTCATCCCCGACAGCGCCAAGGAGAAGCCGCTCGAAGCGGTGGTCATCGCGGTCGGCAGCGGCAAGCTGCTCGAGAACGGCACGCGCCAGCCGATCGCGGTCAAGGCCGGCGACAAGATCCTGGTCGCGAAGTATGCCGGGTCCGACGTGAAGCTCGTCGGCACGGACCACATCATCGTGCGCGAAGACGACGTCCTCGGTGTGCTCGAAGAAGGTATCCAGTGACCGCGAAAGACATCCTGTTCGACAGCAACGCACGCGCACACATCGGCGCGGGGCTCGACGCGCTGGCCAACGCGGTGAAGGTCACGCTCGGGCCGCGCGGCCGCAACGTCGTGATCGAGCGATCGTGGGGCGCGCCGACGATCACCAAGGATGGCGTCACCGTCGCCAAGGAGATCGAGCTCGAGGACCACTTCGAGAACATGGGGGCGCAGATGGTGAAGGAGGTCGCGTCGAAGACCTCCGATGTGGCCGGCGACGGCACCACCACGGCGACCGTGCTCGCGCAGGCGATCTACCGCGAGGGCGTCAAGCTGGTCGCGGCCGGCGCCAACCCGATGGACCTCAAGCGCGGCATCGACGCGGCGGTCGAGGTCGTCGTCGCCGAGCTGAGGCGCCAGTCGACGCCGACGCGGGGCAAGACCGAGATCGCGCAGGTCGGCATCATCAGCGCCAACGGAGACGAGACGGTCGGCATGCTGATCGCCGACGCGATGGACAGGGTCGGCAAGGAGGGCGTGATCACGGTCGAGGAGGCGAGATCGATCGACACGACGCTCGAGGTCGTCGAGGGCATGCAGCTCGACCGCGGCTACCTGTCGGCGTACTTCGTCACCGACCCCGCGCGCATGGAGGCGGTGCTCCCCGACGCGTACCTCCTGATCCACGACGCGCGGCTGTCGAGCATGAAGGATCTCCTGCCGATCCTCGAGCAGGTGGCGAAGCAGAGCAAGCCGTTGCTGGTGATCGCCGAGGATATCGACGGCGAGGCGCTCGCGACGCTGGTCGTCAACAAGCTGCGTGGCGCGCTCCAGGTGTGCGCGATCAAGGCTCCTGGCTTCGGCGATCGGCGCACGGCGATGCTACAGGACCTCGCCGCGCTGACCGGTGGCACGGCGATCACCAGGGATCTGGGGCTCGATCTCGAGACGCTGGTGCTCGCCGACCTCGGTCGCGCCAAGCGGGTCACGATCGCCAAGGACACGACCACGATCATCGAGGGCCACGGCGACAAGGCGGCGGTCGACGCGCGCGTGAAGACGCTGCGCCGCGAGATCGAGGCCAGCACGGCCGACTACGACCGCGAGAAGCTGCAAGAGCGGCTGGCCAAGCTGGTCGGAGGCGTCGCGGTGATCAAGGTCGGCGCCGCCACCGAGGTCGAGATGAAGGAGAAGAAGGCGCGGGTCGAAGATGCGATGCACGCGACGCGCGCGGCCGTGGAGGAGGGCATCGTGGCAGGTGGCGGCGTGGCGCTGATCCGCTGCGCGCCGGCGCTCGCCACGATGGTGTTCCATGACGATCGCCGGTACGGCGTGAACATCGTCCGGCGCGCGCTCGAGGAGCCGCTCCGGCAGATCGCGCAGAACTGCGGCGTCGAAGGCGCCGTCGTGGTCGGCAAGGTCCGCGACGGCAAGGATGGCTACGGCTACAACGCCGCGGCCGATCGCTACGAGGACCTGATCGCCGCCGGGATCATCGATCCGACCAAGGTCGTTCGCGTCGCGCTCCAGAACGCCGCGTCGGTCGCCTCGCTCATGCTGACCACCGAGGCGGTGATCGCGGAGCACTCGACCTCCCCTCTGCCCGTGCGACCGTAGCGCGTGCAGGTTCGTGAACCCCTGATCCAGGAAACGCGCACGTCGCGCGCGGCACGGCCGATGCAACGACTCCGGGAATGCCGATCCCAGCCGTGTCGCACTTCATGCAGAAGCCGATCACGATCGAGCGCACCGCGTCGCTGGCCGATGCGCATCGCGTGATGCGCCAGTACCAGATCCGCCACCTGCCGGTGGTCGAGCAGGGCAATCTCGTCGGCGTCGTCACGCAGCGCGATCTGCACCTGCTCGAGTCCGTCGGCGAGCCCCACGCCGAGACCAGCAAGGTCGACGAGGCGATGATCGAGCACCCGTTCATCGTCACGAGCGACACCGCCCTCGACGAGGTCCTCGACATCATGGCCGACCACAAGTACGGCTCGGTGATCGTGATGGGCCACGCCGGCGTCGAGGGCATCTTCACGGCGACCGATGCATGCCGCGTGCTCGCGGACCTGCTGCGCGACCGGGCCGGCATGTCGGCGGAGCATGACGAGGCGCGACCGCTCGGCTGACGGTCACCGGCGAGAGATTGCGGGGTTCACGCGCGCGCCGCGTCGTGCAGCTGGAATTGCGACGGGCACACCGCATCCACGTCCTCTGGCGCGCTGCGCTCGATGATCTCGTGGAACGCGAGGACGGCACCGGTCACGCAGCCATCGCGCCGGACCGCGGTCGCCGTGTAGCCCGCCCGGAACCGCGAGCCGTCGGCGCGGACGATCAGGTGGTCGTCGCTTCGCACGCCGGCGCCGGTGCGCATCGCGACCGCCAGCGGGCACTCCAGCGCGTTGCCTGCGCGGTCCACGACGCGTGCGACGTCGGCGGTGGATCTGCCGAGAGCCTCGTCGCCGCTGCCGCGGAGCAAGCTCGTACCGGCATCGTTGATGAACGCGATGCCGCCATCGAGGTCGACCACGAGCGTGGCCTCCCGGAGGCTGCGCATCACGGCGCTGGTGAACGAGAGCTGGTCTCGCCTCCGGTCCTGCTCGGCCCTGGCCGCCGTGATGTCGCACGACAGGCCCTGGAACCGCGGGGCCTCGCCGGGCACGTCGGCCAGATGCACGCTCGTGTGCAGCCACAGGATCGCGTTGTCGGCCGTGACACAGCGATGGTCACATTGCTGGCTGCCCCGCTCCGCGAGCGCGCGCGCGAAGGTCTGTTCCAGGAGGCGGCGGTCGTCGTGATGAACATGGGATCGCCACCAGTCGCGCTCGTCGAGGCACTGACGGCGAGGAAACCCGAGCATGCGCTCGAACTGGGCGCTCACGTAGGAGATCCGACGCGTCTCGAGGTCGGCCTCCCAGACAAAGGCGGAATCGAGGCGATCGACGATGCTCTCGTACCTCGCTTGCGACAGCTGGGCCTGGCGGCGCCGCACCACGTCGTGCCGCCGGAGCCGATCGCGGTCGAGCGCGATCGCCAGTTGATTGGCGAGCGCGCTGACGAACTCGACGTCCTTGCGATCGAGCGCCGACGCGGCTTCGAGCTGCAGCGCACCGAACACCATCCCCCGCCCCACGACGAGCGGGATCACGATGAACCGCCGGGTATGCTCGCTCGGAACGGTCCGACCGCGCGGCGCCGGCAGCGTCGCAGACCCGATGCGGTCGCGCAGATCGAGCGTATCGACCGATCGGGCGCCGACCAGATAGACGTAGGCCGCCTCGGCGTGCGCCCTGGCCGCGAGCACGCGAGCGGGAGCGCTGTCCTCGCACTGCCACGCGGTGATCTCGGTATGACAACCGATGGTCGCCTGGATCAGGAACGCGCTCTCCAGCGGGAGCGTGGCCGCGATGACCTGGAGCGCCTTGCCGACCGTCTCGTCGACGCTCGCGAACGCGGTGAACAGCTTGCTCAGCTCGTACAGCTGTTCGAGCCGGTGAGGCCCGCTCGTCGAGACCGAGGTGATCATTCGCTCGCTCCTTCCCGGTCCACGTGGACTTCCCCGTGACCGATCGCGAACCGATGGGGCCCGCGACCGGAGGGCGCGGTGACGGCCTCGAGAGCCGCATGGAGCTCACCGCGAAGCACTTCCGCGGTCAGTGCCCCGATGACCGTGAGCAGCTCGATCAGGCCATATCGCAGGCTCTCGATCAGCGCTGCCCGCGGCACCGTCACCAGCCGCTCGTATAGCCGCTCCGTCCATCGTGCGTCACCGCTCGACCTCGGATCGATCGCGGACAGGAATGTGTATCGTTCGGTGGCGCGGTGGAGTACGCGCTCCGCGATCGCGGTGAGCGTCACCAGACCGAGGATCGTGACCGCGCGATTCCACACCGCGTCGAGCGCTGCATAGAACAGCCGCACGATCTCGACGGACGACTCGTGGTCGATCGATCGCGCGAGCCATGCATCGACCGCCGCTTCGTGGCTCGGCTCATCGTGCGCGCGATCCATCGGAACCTCGGGGTCCCACCAGGGCCGGTGGCTGCGGTCGCCTCGACAACACACGCGATGATCTCGTCTTCCGGTGCCACATGAACCCTCGACCGATATGCGTATTGATGCTCCTGGCAAGACCACTTGTCAACGGCGACACACCAGACTTCACCGCTTGCCCCCTCGGGCGCTCGAGGCCTTACCGGCGCGAGCGCGAGGACGCGAGCCTGGTCGCGGTCCGCCCCGCCTGCCGCGGGGTATCCCCAGGCCGCCGTCGAGGGCCCAGCCGACACCGGTCGCGAGCCTCGCCGCGGCGCGGCCGACCGCGGTCTCGATCCTTCCATTGATGGCCTCGGCCCGCACATCGCCAGCTGACTGCAACCACGCCCGCATCCGGCATCGCCGATCAACGCCCCCCAGCGGATTCGCTGCCACCGCAATCCGAACGCTCACCTTCTGCACCCGTCGACCGAAGCGGCTCAGCGCGAGCCGCACGCGCCGATCCACCATCGTGCGCACGACCTGCGACACACGAACATCGGCCGCCATGACATCGATCTTCAAGGTCCCGCGGTTGGCATGAGACGAGCGCTCCTTGTGGCCCGCTTGCAGCGTGGCAGCTGACCGAGGTGTCGTCCTATACTTCCTTGGGGTAGGATCTATAGGCTCACCGCGATGGATGGTGCCACCTGGACACGCTCAACCATCACCACCTCTACCATTTCTGGTCGGTCGTTCGCGAAGGTGGCGTGACCCGGGCAAGCGAGAAGCTGCATGTCTCGCAGCCCACCATCAGCGGTCAGATCCGGGAGCTGGAGCTGGCGCTCGGCGAGAAGCTGCTCCGGCGGTCGGGGCGCACGGTCGTCCTCACGGACGCCGGCCGCACGGTGTACCGGTATGCCGACGAGATCCTCGCCCTTGACCGCGAGTTGCTGGGGGCGGTGAAGGGCGGGCCTCGCCGCGCGGGAAGGCTGGCCGTGGGGCTCACGATGGTGGTGCCCAAGCTGATCGCCTACCAGATGATCGAGCCGGCACTGCGTCTTCCCGAACCGATTCGCCTCGAGTGCGTCGAAGAGAGGCTCGAGCGCCTGCTCGCGGAGCTGGCCGTCTACGCGCTCGACCTGGTCCTGGCCGACGCGCCGGCGCCGCCGGCGGTCAAGGTGCGAGCCTACAGCCACCTCCTCGGTGAGTGCAGCGTGTCGATCCTCGGTGCCGAGACGCTGGCCGCGGCTCATCGCAAGGGCTTTCCGCACTCCCTGAACGGAGCCCCGTTCCTGTTGCCGAGCGAGGATTCGGCGCTGCGGCTTTCGCTCGAGGACTGGTTCCGAGACCATGGCGTCCAGCCCCGCGTGGTGGGCACGTTCGACGACAGCGCTCTGCTCGACGCGTTTGGACAGGCGGGGGCCGGGCTGTTCGCGATACCGTCGGCGATCGAGGCGGAGGTCAAGCGGCAGTACAAGGTCCGGGTCGTGGGCCGGCTCGCCGCGGTCCGCCAGCGGTTCTATGCGATCACGGTCGAGAGGAAGCTCCGGAACCCTGCCGTGCTCGCCATCTCCGAGCGAGCACGCGTGCTGTTCAGCTGAACGATCCATAGGGATGCGCCTATGGATCTGAACGAATGAACGTATTGGTATTTCTGCGGACTCTGCGAGATCCTGCGACCGGTACGCTGGCCACGATGCGCAAGGAGCAGGCGATCGAACCCACCGCCGCAAGATCCGATTCCCTTGAACAGCATGACCGAGCGGTTGTCGCATCGACTGGCCAGCTTCAAGCGGAGTGACGCCGTCACGGCGCTCGCCGAGCTTCCGGACGTCGACCGAGCCGGCACATCGCCAGGGCCGTGATCGGGCTGATTCACGGGTCGCGCGCGTTGCGCTCGGCGACGTCGAGCAGCAGGATCTCGGAGTCTGCGCGTGCGGTCAGCGAGACCGCGCGCTCGGTGATGACGCCCGCGCCATCGCCGGTGACCAGGACGAGGTCGTCGAGCGCGACCTCGCCTTGCACGACGTGCAGCCACGCAGCGTGGGCCGGCGCGAGCGCGTGAACGACATGCTGCCCGGGCTCGAGCAGGGCGGAGTAGATCCAGGTGGCTTGACCGAGGCGCAGCGACCCACCCCGGGAGTCGGGCGAGGCGACGACGCAGAGTCCGCCGCGGCGCTCCGCCGCGCTGAAGCGCTTCTGTTCGCGCCCAGGCTCGATCTCGAGCTTCGAGCCGCGCATCCGGATCTGGAACACGTGCGCCCAGTCGACGCGCGACGCGTTGGACTCGCTGTGCCGGGCTCCGTGCGTCGTGATCATGCGCTGGAACTCGCCCATGTGGATCGTGCCTGCGTGCCCCGTCGAGTCATCGTACGCGACCGTGCCCTCGCGCACGTAGGTGACGATCTCGCCCTCGCCGCCGGCGCGGCGTGGGACATCGGCGCACGGGGGAAGACGGCTCTCGTCGAGGGCCTCGAGCGCACTGAAGTGATCGGCGAGGCGATCGCTTCGATCGACCGGACCGAAGGTGCGCCAGACCTCCCGCTTGAGGCGTCGGTCGTGATGGCGTTGAGCGGCGAGGCGGAGGCTGATCATCGGTCGATCATGGCTCTAGCAGAACCCGGACCGCATGGCCGTCGAGCAGATTCACATATCTACAGATCAAGCACGAGCTATTCGTTCAAGGTGAAGTACACTGTCCATCGTTTTGAAGGAGGTCGACCGGTGCGCGCGGACGAGCTGGACCACAAGGAGCTCCTGGAGCTGGACCCCGACGGCGGGGTGATCCGCTTCGCGGGTCAGCGCGCGCTGCTGCTCGACGCCGTCGCGATCGGACTGCTGCGCAAGTACCTCGTCGAGAACTTCGGCATCACGGCCGCACGCATCGTGCTCACCCAGTTCGGCTTCGCCCACGGCTGGCGCATGGCCGAGGCCATGCGCGTCGAGTTCCCGTGGGAGAGCGACGACGAATGGCGAAGCGCCGGCACGCGCATCCACGCCCTCGAGGGCCTGTTTCGCGTCGAGCCTGGTGGCAGCGGGCCGCTATCGAGGACCGGAGCGATGGTCGTTGCCTCCTACGAGGCCGAGCAGCACCTGCTTCATTTCGGTCGCTCCGACGTGCCCGTATGCTGGACCATCTGCGGGCTCATGAGCGGCTACCTGAGCCGGATCGCGGGCAAGGATACCTACGTGCTCGAGGATGGCTGCGCCGGCAAGGGCGACGCTGCCTGCCACCTGTTCGCACGCTCGCGTGAAGAGTGGGGCGGCGAGCACGCCGAGGAGCTGCACTTCTTCGAGCCGAGCCGCCTCAAGGAGTGCCTGGATGTCTCGCTCCAGCGCGTCACGAAGTCCTTGCAGGCAGCCGAGCGCAAGCTCCACCGACACCGGCGAGCGCTGGTCCGCGTGGCGCGCGATGTCGAGGAGCCGCTGGGCATCGTCACCCGGAGCGTCGCGATGCGGCAGCTCGTCGAGCTGGCGCGCCGCGTGGCCAAGGTCGACTCCACCGTGCTGATCACCGGCGAGAGCGGATCGGGCAAGGAGCGGATCGCGCGACTGCTCCACGACGAATCCACCCGCGCAGCCGGGCCGTTCATCGCGGTCAACTGCGGTGCCATCACCGAGACCCTGCTCGAGAGCGAGCTGTTCGGGCACGCGCGTGGTGCATTCACCGGCGCGACGCAGGATCGACCGGGTCTGTTCGAGGCTGCCAACAGCGGGACGCTGCTGCTCGACGAGATCGGCGAGGTGTCACCCGCGATGCAGGTCAAGCTGCTGCGCGCGCTCCAGGAGCGCGAGATCCGCCGCGTCGGCGAGAACAGGAGCCGGCGGGTCGACGTGAGGGTCGTGGCCGCGACCAACCGCGATCTTGCCCACGGCGTCGCCAGTGGCGGATTCCGCCAGGACCTCTACTACCGGCTCAAGGTGGTCGAGCTGCACGTACCTCCGCTCCGGGAGCGCAGAGACGACATCTTGCCGCTCGCGCGCGTGCTGCTCGCCGACGCGGCGCTGCGGATGAAGCGCAAGGTTTCGGGTCTGCTACCGAACACCGCCGAGCAGCTGCTGCGCTATGGCTGGCCCGGTAACGTGCGTGAGCTTGAAAACGCGATGGAGCGCGCGGTCGCGCTCGCGCGCGGGAGTCGCATCGAGCTCGAGGACCTCCCCGAGGAGATCCGCCGCACGCTTCCCAGGGAAACCGCCAGCGGGGGGGTGCGCCCGCTCGACGAGGTCGAGAAGGAATACATCGTCGCGGTGCTCGAGCTGAACAAGGGCAATCAGACCCACACCGCCCGCCAGCTTCACATCGGATCTGCGACGCTGTACCGCAAGCTGAAGAGCTACGGCCTGCTCGGAAGGCCACGGACACGGAACGGCCACCGGCGTCGCGATTCGGTGTGACATCCAGATACGGTCCCGCGAACACATGGATGAGGAGATCCAGGCGGTGGTGAGCATGGCTGCTTGCCGATGCATGCGGTGCGCCATTGCCGCGATCACACCGCTCGAATTGATTGACAAGCTACCTCGTTTTGAGTGAACAGGACCCGCACGACGAAGCAGCATCCGCTCTGCTTGCCCACGCCTGCTCGCGCGATCGGGCCAGGGAATTGCTTCCTCGAAGATCGCATGCGGAAACGAGATATCGTTCTTAGATCAGCTGTCATCCTGGTCCTCGCTACAATTCTTCTCCCGCTGGCCGCGGTCCTTCTGCTGTCGACCGCCGTGCTGCTCATCCCGGCCGCGCCAGTCGTCGCCATGGTGGTGCTCGCGGCGCTGATCGTGCTGGCTGCGCGCAGCGGCCGGTCCTGGGCCGGCGGTCCGCCCCAGGTCGACGCGCAACCTCATCGATGCCCGCTACCTCTCGCGCGCGCTCGTGTCCCGTCGCGGCGCAGATGAGTCGCGGGTGCGCTCGCGCTCGGTCACGGCGTCGAGCGGGTCGCCGCGATCGAGCGGGCGGATCTGGATCACGAGCGTCTCACCGGGTACGCGCCGGGATACGGACGGTGAACGTCGCGCCTTGACCCGCGCCCGGACTGGCGACGTCGATCGTGCCGCCTTGCCGGACGACGAAGTGTCGCACGAGCGCGAGGCCGATGCCGAGGCCGTTGTGGGTCCTGGTGCTCGACGGGTCCGCTTGCGAGAACGCCTCGAACACGCGAGACAGGAACTCCGGCGGGATGCCGGGTCCGGTATCGCGAACGCGCAGCTCCATCGCCCCGCGGTCGCGATCGAGCGCGACGGTCACCGTGCCGCCCTCCGGCGTGAACTTGATCGCGTTTCCGAGCAGATTCGACGCGATCTGACGCAGGCGGCGAGGATCGGCCGCGATCTTCGGCCCCGTCGTGAGTGTCGTCTCGATCGCGATCCGCTTGCTGTCCGCAGCGGGCCGCGCGGCCTCCACCGCGGCCTCGACGATCGGCGACGGATCGACGGACACCAGCTTCACGACGAGCTCCGAGGTCCGCGATAGCGCGAGATCGAGCAAGTCGTCGACCAGCTGGACCTCCGCCCGCGCGCTCGACTCGATGGTCTCGATCGCGCGCAGGCGCCGCGGATCGGCGTGCTCGAGCTCGCGCAATGCCTCCGCCCACAGCAGGATCGCGCTGAGCGGCGTGCGCAGCTCGTGGGACACGGCGTCGAGGAACGCGTCGCGCTCGCGACGCGCCGCGGCGCGCACCTGCTCGAGCCGGCGGTGCTCGGTGACGTCCGCGATCGCGACCAGGATCAGCCGGGGCTCGGCCGACGGCAGCGTGCGCGCGCCGATCCGTAGCACCAG
>Ga0307476_10002805_pt1 | contig 10336 bp, 10 predicted proteins | sample atmos_gasesECM2C_2_FD_203314 | JGI IMG/M metagenome (GOLD analysis project Ga0307476, IMG submission 203314) | Hardwood forest soil microbial communities from Morgan-Monroe State Forest, Indiana, United States - atmos_gasesECM2C_05 | ecosystem: Environmental > Terrestrial > Soil > Temperate...
CCGGGCACAAACAACGTGCGGACATCGGTATTGAGCACCTGCGCCGTCTTGCGCAGGGCCCCTTTGAGCTTGTCGAGCGTTTTGGAGAAGAATGCCATAGCGAGAAAACGCCAAATTCAGAGAGGTTTGCGTGGAGAAGCTCACACTTCTGTATTCTGACTTCTGTCTTCAGACTTCTGTTCTCTGGCTCGTTCGTGTTCTTTCAGCACGGCATCCAACACGCCGTTGACAAACGCCGGGCTCTGCTCGGTGGAGAACTTCTTGGCCATCTCGATGGCTTCGTCGATGACGACTTTGGGCGGCGTGTCAGTGTTGGTCAACTCCCAGACGGCCAGGCGGATGAGATTGCGGTCAACCCCGGGCTGCCGCCGCGGCGGCCATTGGGGCGCCAATCGCTCGACCTGGCGGTCGATCGCTTCGCGCTGGTCCCAGGCGCCGGCGGCCATTTCCATCGCCGAATGCCGGATCACGTCATCCGCCGTGCGCTCCTCCAGGATTCCGCTGGCCAGGACCACGTCGCGCTCGCCGTTGGTGTCCCACAGGAACAGCGTCTGCATTGCCAACTCGCGCGTCTTCCGCTTGCGCAACATCCGGAGGCAAGTATAGGGCTCGTCTCAAAGCTCGTCATACTTCACAACTCGTTGCCGCCGTCTCTGGCGGGCGCTAAACTCTTTGTTCATGCCGGAAGGCGCGCACATTCTGCCCAACATCCCGAAGGTACCGGCGCCGGAACGAGAGGCGCTTCCTTACGAGCCGGTTTGCGCGATCTTTCGGCGTTACCTGCACGGGCAGAAGCTGAAGTTTACCCCCGAGCGGGCAATGATCCTCGACGCGGTGCTCCGCCAGAAGGGACTCTTTGAAGCCGAAAAACTCGTTTCCGATCTCAAAGGGCTGGGGCATGCGGTGAGTCGGGCCACGGCTTACCGAACGCTCGCTCACCTTCAGGATGCGGGGATACTCAAGCAGGTCTTTTTCGACAACAAACAGTCCTATTATGAAGTGATCGCCGGGCGGCAGACGTATGATTATCTGATTTGTGTCGCCACGGGAACCGTGATCGAATTCAGCAGCGAGAAACTCCGGAAACTGCGGGACGAGATTTGCCGCGAGCACGGCTATTTGCCGCTGTCCCACCAATTCCACATCTATGGTTTAAGTCCGGAAGGTCAGAAGGCGGCTGGGCAGAAGACGCCTAACACATCGCGATGAACGTGGCCAGGGCCAGGAGTGCGATCTTCACTTTCTTCTGCCAGAATAACGGGCTGCTGAGGACTTGCATCACGGGCGCTCCTGAGAAGCCGATAACAAGCGGTGTGCCACCAGCGCCACAGGGTTCTGCCCGTGGCCCGGTGGTCCGGATATAGCGGATGATGCTCCGGCGCGACAAATCGGGCGTTCGCGTGCAACAGCGCGGCCCGCCCTTGCTCCGGACCAAACTCAGCCGTTTTCCGTTTTTGCAAAATAATTCGGAGCGGCTTCCTTTTATGCGAGGTACTGCATATAAATGGCTGTAAAGTTTCGGTAAAGGTGCAATCTTCTGATATCAGTCCGCATTGACGAGGATTGACGGAAGACAAGAACAGTTAACCCTTTAGCATAGGACTTCGAACCGTGAGCCATTCCGCACGCGAACAGGCGCCCAGCCGCCACCTGCTGGACAACCTCCGCAAAGTCGTGTCTTTTTCACAAGGTCTTGTCGTTACCACGATGCCGCGAGGCGGCTTGCAGATCGCTCAGCCGGCCCACCTGCCCGAATCGGTGCTGAAAAGCTACAACCGCGGCCTGCACGCCGAGGACCGCGCCGCCTGGCGGGCCATGACCGACCGCGAAGCGGTGCGGCCGCAATCCTGTTGGGAACCACGCGACTTCGAGGGTAGCATCTATTACCGCGAGCTCCTCCAGCCGCTGGAGGCCCGCCATGTGATCGTGCTTCCGCTTGCATCGCCCACCCTCGAAGGCTATCCCGGCGCGGTCTACCTCATCCGCTCGGCTCACGAGCCGGATTTCAAGCAGTCGGAGATCGACCAGGCCTTGGCTGCGGTCAGCCAGTTCGACGAAAAGGTACAAGCGGCCCGGGCTTCTCGACGTGCCGCGTTGACCAACGCCGATTCCCCCATGCACGAGCGGCCCCCGACCTACTTCGTGGTCATCGACCACCGTCTCGACCCCCGGTTAGTGGGCACCGACTGGGCCGGCCTCGACGACCGCCTGCGCCAACAGATGATCGACCAGGCCCGCAAGCGGATGCACCACCTCAACGGCGACGGGCAACAGATCGATCGGGCCATGCTTCCCGACGAGCACGGCGACCTCTGGGGCTTCCGCGTGGTCGCTTATAAGAGTTACCCGGCCCTTGGCGAGGGAGCGTACTGCTTCTTCTGCCTGGTCCCAAGCTGCAACGAGTGGGGGATGTTGAAGCCCGCCGATTTCATGGCCGACCAGGAACTCGCCCGCCTCATTCCTACGCTCAAGTTCATGCAGCAGGAATTCCACCGCGGGCCCACGCTGATCGAGATCGCCAAGCAGGCCGAGCTCAGCCCCTTCCATTTCCACCGGCGCTTCACCGAGTTGCTGGGAATCACGCCCAAGCAGTACCTGCTGGAGTGCCAGATTCATGAGGCCAAGACGCAACTCCTGGCCCGGGAGAAGGAACTGGCGGAGATCGCCCGCGACTGCGGATTTGCCCACCAGAGCCACTTCACCAGCCGCTTCAAGCAGGCCACCGGCCTGACGCCGACGCGCTGGAGAAAAATGATGACGCAACGCGAGGCGGCCGTTGCATAGGGGTGGAAACGTAGAACGTAGTGCGTAGAACGTAATAAGACCGGCCCGCCGCGATTCCCTTTACGTTCTACGCACTACGTTCTACGCTCCCCTTCATGGCCAAGGCGCGCGTCCAATTCCTCTGCAATCACTGCGGCAGCATCCATCCCAAGTGGGTAGGCAAATGCCCCGATTGCGGGACGTGGGATGCGCTGGAGGAATACAAGGCCCCGACGCCCGATGCGCGTGCCGACTTGCGGGCCGCACCCGCGCAGACCGGCGACATCGCCCACGGCGCGCGGCCCCTGAGTCTTGGCGAGATCGACGAAAGCGAGACCCCGCGCCGTCCGACCGGCATCGGCGAGTTCGACCGCATCCTCGGCGGTGGCATCGTCGCCGGCTCGGCGGTTCTCATCGGCGGTGAGCCGGGAATCGGGAAATCCACCCTCCTGCTCCAGGTCGCACACCGCGTCGCGACGGGCTGCGGGGCCGCCGACGAGGGTTCAGGGTTCGGGGTTCAGGGTTCAGGAAGAGAGGGCCCCGGAGGTCCGACCACTGAACCCCGAGCCCCGAACCCTCACCCCCAAACCCCGAACCCTCCCGCAGTCCTCTATGTCACCAGCGAGGAATCCGCCCGCCAGACCAAGCTCCGCGCCGCACGGCTGGGCATCGAAGCCGCACCGATGCTGGTCCTGGCCGAGACGAACCTTGAGCGGATCATCAACCAGATCCACCTGTGCAAGCCGCAGGTCGTCGTCATCGATTCGATTCAGATGATTTACAAGCCGGACGTCCCCGCCGCTCCCGGCTCGGTCACGCAGTTGCGCGATTGCTGCATGGACCTGGTTTACCTCGCCAAATCGAGCGGCATCGCGGTATTGCTGGTCGGCCATATCACCAAGGCCGGCACCCTGGCGGGTCCCAAAATCATCGAGCACATCGTGGACACGGTGATCTATTTCGAGGGCGACCGCTTCCACTCGCACCGGATCGTGCGCTGCGTGAAAAACCGCTTTGGCAGCACTCACGAGGTCGGGCTCTTCGAGATGACCGACGGCGGGCTGCGCCAGGTCACGGATCCCGCCAACCTGTTCGTCGAGCATTACGGCCCGCAGGGCCCGCCCAGCGGATCGGTCGTCACCGCGGCAATGCAGGGCAGCCGCGTGCTGCTGGTGGAAGTGCAGGCGCTGACCGCCGCCAGCGTAATCGGCGCCGCCAAACGCAAGACCAGCGGAGTCAGCCCCGATCGCGTCGCGATGATCCTGGCCGTGCTGGAAAAGCGGGCGGAGCTGCGGCTGGCGGCCGACGACGTCTTCGTCAACATCGCCGGCGGCGTGAAGATCGTCGAGCCGGCCATCGACCTGGCCATCGCCCTGGCGATCGCCTCTGCCCATATGAACCGTCCGTTGCCCGGCGGTGCCCTGGCGGTTGGGGAACTGGGCCTGGGAGGGGAGGTCCGCTCGGTTCCCCAACTGGAACTGCGATTGCGCGAAGCATCGCGCCTGGGCCTCGGTCATGCGATCGTTCCCCACATCGGCGGTCACATTCCCAGGCTCGGCGGCATGGCCCTCCACGAGGTCCGCCGGCTTTCCCAGGCGATGGCCGATCTCTAATCTGTCGGCATGCGGGTGCCGATGCGCCTTCGCGTCAGCGACAAAAGCCTTCCCCTGCTGGCGACGCTGTCCTTCTGCGTACTGCTTTACCTGACCGGCGCGATCCTCTTCTATCAGAAAAACTTTCTTTCATTTCGCGTGTTCGAGCTGCTGTTCTCGGGAAAGGCCGCTCTGGGGATCGTCGCGGTGGGGATGACGTTTGTCATCCTGTCCGGCGGCATCGACCTGTGCGTTGGCTCGGTGGTAGCGCTGAGCACGATGATCGTCGCATCGCTCATCGCCAAAGCCGCCGTTCATCCGCTATGGGCGATGGCCGCGGCGTTGGCCGCGGGCGCGGCGATCGGCCTGGCCAACGGGCTGGTTATCCAGTTCTTCGAGCTCCCCCCGTTCCTCGTCACGCTGGCGACGCTGTTCCTGGCACGCGGCATCGCGCTGGTGATGAACCACGCCAACCGCATCGCGCTCGATCCCGAGCAATATCCCTTCTTCGACGCCTTCACGTCGCTGAAGCTGCGAATCGGCGGCACGCCGATCTACTTTCGTTCGATCGTCCTGCTGGCGCTGGTGGCGATCGGGTCGATGATCGCCGGCTCAACCCGCTTCGGCCGCAACGTCTACGCGATCGGCGGCAACAAGTCCGGCGCATGGCTCATGGGCCTGCCGGTAGGGCGGACCAAGGTCCTCGTCTACACGATCAGCGGTTTTCTGGCGGCGCTGGCCGGGGTGGTCATCCTGTCCGATTCGCCCGCGGGCGATCCGACCATCGCCGTCGGATGGGAGCTGGACGCCATCGCGGCGGTCGTGATCGGCGGGACGCTGCTCAGCGGCGGCGTCGGTTCCGTCGCCGGCACACTGCTGGGCGTCCTCATCATCGCCCTGATCGAGCAGCTCATCTTCAACAGCGGCCGCCCCGAGGCGGATGCCCGCGTCGCCAACGGCCTGCTGCTGTTCGCCTTCATCGCGCTCCAGAAGTTCCTGACCGCCTTGCCGCGTCGACGCTCAGCGGCCCGGCGCCGAACCCCGCCACCATCAGCAGCCCGCCCATGATGGCGATGTTCTTCAGGAAATGAGCGAGCTGATCCTGGTGCGCCATCGAATCGCTGATCGCCCAGAAGTTGTGGAAAATCAGCGTCGTCGGAATCAGATAGACGAACAGGCCGAATGCTCCCAGCCTGGTGAGAAATCCCAGAAACAGCGCCAGCCCGCCCACGATCTCGGCTGCCGCCGCGAGTGCAAGCATAAGTTTTGGCGCCGGCATCCCTTTGGACGCCATGTATCCGGCCATCCCACTAAAGCCCACGACTTTCATGAAGCCGCTCAGCAGGAAAATCGAGGACATCAGAACGCGGCCGGGGATCGCGAAGTACGCGGACGGGCAGCTTCCCCCGGCACGGTCCTCGGATGTCTGATGGTTCGTTTGGGGATACGCGGTCATGGCTAAAGCTCCTTTCTTCAAAACGGCCCACCTCGGGCCGATGGTTTATGGTTAAACTATATGCCCGTAAAAAAAGTCAATCGGACAATTCGCCGTTTTCCACGGTTGCCAGAAGTCGGCACAACAGTTGACATTGCTCATCAGACAAAGCGGCCATGTGCCGCTGAACCACGCCCAGGTGTGCCGGAAACGCCTCGCGAAGCGCGCCCCGCCCGCGGCCGGTGAGATATAAGCGGTTGGCCCGACGGTCCCTGGGGTCCGGCCGGCGCTCGACCAGGTCTGCCTCTTCCATCCGGTCCAGCACGCCGCACACGTTGCCCTTGGTCACCAGCAGCCTCCCGGCCAGTTCCTGCTGGGTGATCCCTTCGGACATCCCGAGGTTCGCCAGCACGTCGAACTGCGGCAGCGTCAAGCCGGCCTCGTCGAGGATGCGCTCCAGTTGCCGCTGGATCGTCTGATACGCCCGCGCCACCGCCAGCCACGCCCGCAGCGGGTGGTCGTTGACCTGTGGCATGGCGAGCCCGGCGCGCCGGGATTTGCCGTTCGCGGCCATTGGTTTAAGTATAAACTATTTTGCTGGCGAAGTCAAGTCTGAGACCATTGGTGGAGGTCGGCGCGGGTGCGTGACCATTTCGGCGGGCCTTTTCCCCCTCCTACCGGAGGAGGGGAGTGAAGGCAGCCCGCCGAAACTGTCACGCACCCGATCGGCGGGCGAACGACCGATGAAACTTCAACCCGCGCGGCGCGTCAAAAAGTGAGGTGAATGCGCGGGTAAAAATCGTCTTGGTTTTGGCAACGTGCCTGCTCGCGGCAAGCCCCGCCGATCCGACTATCGAGCAGAAAACGCTGAGGCTGCGGGCCCAATGGGAGCCACGCCTGGAAGCGGACGGCCTCCGTTCCGTCGTTGCGCCGCCATTCGTCATCGCGGGCGACGGGGACGAATCCCAGCTTGCAGTCTATCGCGACCGCACGATCCTGGCTGCGGCTCATGCGCTGAAGGCGACCTACTTCGACAAAGACCCGCAGGAACCGATCCTCATCCTCCTCTTTGAATCCGAGGTTTCCTATAAACGCCTGGCCAAGAAATGGTTCAACGACGAACAAGTCCCCCATTTCGGCTTCTTTCGTCCCACGGATCACGTGATGCTCATGAATGTCGCCACCGGCACCGGAACGCTCGTCCACGAACTGACGCATGCCCTGATTGCCCCGGACTTTCCCGCCGTCCCGAGCTGGTTCAACGAGGGATTGGCGAGCCTTTACGAGCAGTGCACCGTAGGCCCCGACACGATCGAGGGCCGCGTGAACTGGCGGCTGCCTGCCCTCCAGCAAGCCGTCCGCGCCGTCGCCCTGCGGCCGCTTTCGGAAATGATCAACGACCCGGACTTCTACGGCGCTCGCCTCGTCGGCCTTAACTACGCCCAGGCCCGCTACCTTCTGTTCTATCTCCAGGAACAGCATCTCTTACGCACCTATTACAAGCAATTCCGCGATCACGCCGCCGCCGATCCCACCGGCCTGAGCACGCTGCAAAAGCTCATTGCGCCGCGCACCCTCGACCAGTTCGACAAGCAATGGCAAACCTGGGTTTTGCAACTGCGTTTCGAGTGAATGGCACAGCACACCCAAAGCCCGCAGGCCACGAAGAAAAAATAGTAGACACGCCGCCCGGCCCATTGTATTATTGAACTAATACAATTGTTCCCGGATGCAGCTTCACCTATCCAATTCGAACGGCGTGCCCATCTACCTCCAGATCGTCAACCAGGTGAAATACCTGGTGGCATCGGGCAGGTTGGGCGAGGGGGACGAACTGCCGCCGATCCGGGTGCTGGCCGAGAAGCTGCTGATCAATCCCAACACCGTCGCCCGCGCCTACCGCGAGCTTGAACTGGAAGGGGTGGTCGAAAAGCGCCGCACCGCCGGAACGTACGTTTCGGGGGCGGGCTCGCGGCTGGCCAAGCGCGAACGGCTGCGGATCCTTACCGAGCGGATCGACGCCCTGCTGGCCGAGTCGCGGCAGATGGACATCGACCTGGACGACCTCGTCGAATTGGTCCGCCGCCGCGACGCGGCGATGAGATCGCCCGCCGTCCCCGCTCCATCCACACGAAAGGGTTGATGCCATGGTCGCCCCACATGCCGCTGTCCTCGACGCCGCTCCCGAACCAGTCGAACGCACCCGCCATGTCGTTGAAATCCGCGGCGTCTCGCGCCGGTTCGGGGGCAAGCTCGCCCTGGACAATATCAGCCTGTGCGTGCCCGCCGGCGTCGTTCTCGGCCTGGTCGGTGAGAACGGCGCGGGGAAGACGACTCTGATCCGCCACGTGCTGGGTCTGCTCAAGGCCCAAACCGGATCGGTGCGGGTCTTTGGGCACGATCCGGTGCTGGATCCAGTTCGCGTGCTGTCGCAGATTGGGTACCTCTGCGAGGAGCCCGACCTGCCCGGATGGATGCGGGTGCATGAAATGCTGCGGTACGTGGCGGCGCTCTATCCGACTTGGGACCCCGCCTATGCCGAGCAGCTTCGCCGCGATTTTGCGCTCGATTCGCAGATGAAGGTGAAGCACCTGTCCAAGGGCCAGCGGGCGCGGGCGGGTTTGCTGGCGGCGCTGGCGTACCGTCCGGACCTGCTGCTGCTGGACGAACCCTCCTCGGGTCTCGATCCGATTGTCAGACGCGACATCCTGGGCGCGATCATCCGCACCATCGCCGACCAGGGAAGAACCGTGCTTTTTTCCTCACACCTGCTGAGCGAAGTCGAGCGCGTGTCGGACCGGATCGCGATGATCAAGTCGGGCCGCGTGCTCTTTTGCGACACGCTTGATGGAATTCGAGACCGGTACTGCCGGGTGACGTTGCGGCTCGACGAGCCGCGGGCCAGCCCGCCGCCGCTGCCTGGCGCGTTGTCATGGGAAGGATCGGGGCGGGAATGGACCGGTGTTTTCCAGTCGTCGCTGGAGGAGGTCCGGGCGGAGGTTGCATTGACCAATGACCAGGTGGTGGAGGAATTCCCGCTGAATCTCGACGAAATCTTCGTCGCGCACGCTCGCGCGAGCCATCCGGCGGAGGTGAACCGATGAGCGCACGCGCCGCGGCGGTGGGGATCGGCTATCAACTTTGGCTTCGGTCGCGGTGGCTGCTGCTTGCGTGCGTTGGAGGGGCGCTGGCTCTGGCCCTGGCGGTGCATCTGGCGCCCTCGGCGATGGCCGCCCGCGCGGTGAGCGCGCTCGGGGCGATTCCCATCGGTTTTGCCGCAGTGACGCTCGTCGCCATTTTTACCTACAGCGGCGACATGAGCGCCACCGAATCGGCATTCCCGCGGCACATGATGGTGCTGCCGCTGAGCAGCCGCGCGCTGGCGCTTGCGCCGCTGCTGTATGGCGCCGGATGTATGGCGGCGCTGTGGTGGATCGTCGGGCGGCTCGTGCTGATTCCGGCGGGGTGGGCCGTGCCGATTCTCTGGCCAATGGCGATGCTCGCCGCCATAACCACCTGGCTCCAGGCGACATCGTGGATGCCGTTCTGGTTGCCGTTCGCGCGGGTGGCCGCGTGCATTGCCGGGCTGTTCGCGATTTGTGGGTTTGCCGTCGTGGCGCAAACCTTCAGGTTTTCCGAAACAGTTTTGATCGGCGGCCTTGTGTCGGCAATGGGGCTGACGATGCCGGCGGCGATCGCCGGTGTCGCCCGTGCCCGCAGAGGCCAGGGGACGCTGCCTTCCTGGATCGCGCTTCCTCAACGTGTCCGCATGAACACGTTCACGCGGCGGCCATTTGCTTCGCCCCAGGGCGCCCAAATCTGGCTGGAGCTGCGCCGCAACTGCAGCATTCTGCCGGTTTTCATCCTTCCGCTGCCGCTGCTGACGCTCCTGGCTGGGCTGTGGCCCGGACATCGCAACCAACCGGCGCCCCTGTACCTCGGCGGGTTAGTCGTTCCGGTGCAATTGATCTGGGCCGCGGCGTGCCTGCTGATGCCCCCGTTCATGGCGGCCGCCATGGGGCCGAACCTTGGGAAGGTTGATGCATGGGGAAAGGGGCGAAAGATGCTGTCCTTCGTGGCGGTTCGCCCGATGGCGGATGCCACGTTGATCTCGGCCAAGCTCAAAGCCTCTGCCCTGACAGTCGGCGCCACCTGGGCGCTGACACTGGCGCTGCTTGCCGCGGCCTGGGCGCTGCCGCACAGCTACAGCCGCGACGAATCGATCTTGCACCTTCTGGCCGTTCACGCGACGGCCCGTCGTGCGACGATCGCGGCGTTGGTCCTCGCATTTCTCGTCCTGGAAACCTGGTTGAATGCGATCCAATCGTTTTCGATATCCCTGTACGGACGGGCGTGGCTGCAGAACGCCGTGCAGTTCTCCGTGATCGGCGCGTTTATCGCGCTGGGTGGGCTGGCGTATTGGACTTGGCAGCACCCCCATGCGCTGCCTGATGTGCTGCGGGGCTGCAAGATCGCGGCGTGGGTGCTGGTGGGCGCGAAAATCGTCTTGGCGGGGATGATTATCCGAAGTACCCGGCGCTGCGGC
>Ga0307476_10002806_pt1 | contig 10335 bp, 16 predicted proteins | sample atmos_gasesECM2C_2_FD_203314 | JGI IMG/M metagenome (GOLD analysis project Ga0307476, IMG submission 203314) | Hardwood forest soil microbial communities from Morgan-Monroe State Forest, Indiana, United States - atmos_gasesECM2C_05 | ecosystem: Environmental > Terrestrial > Soil > Temperate...
TTTGACGCTTACGCAAGGCAATCTCTATAGCTGCCCTATCGCTTAGCGTCCGCTCCAGCTTCTCGCTAAAGCGCTCACGTAGCCACGCATCGGTTGCTTCGATGCGATCAAGCTTGGCTTCGTAAGGGTCGCAGTCATGCCCGTAGCACTGCTCGCATACACGGCGATAGCAGCGCTTGCATTTATGCCTATCCGGATCGCTACGGGCTGAGACAAAGACGATAGAGCAGCAGTGATGGCACGTATATGTGTCTTGCCGCTCTTCAATGCCCCAGCTATCCGTAACGACTGAATAGCCCTTGGGAGCCAGAAACACGGATCAAATCTCGGTAAAGTTCATCCGAGCGATAGCCGTGGAGGCGTACGTTGCCGAATAGGCGCGCAAGCCAGGACCGGTAGATGCCGTGTTGGGCAGGAAGATCTCGCCACCGGGGGCCGCTTGCCAGAAGGCCGCGCCACGCTGGTTGATCGCCTTGGCATAGAAACCCTGAGCCGCTGTGTAGGTTGTCGGCTCAGCCGAGTAGTTGCCGGTTGCAACGGTAACTGCCGTATCAAGGTTGCCGGCAGCAACAAAGCCGCCGCCCGTTGGGATAGGCGTAGTTGCTGTCCCGGTGCCCGCTGTGGTTGCCGAACACTGCTGAAGCTCCCACTGAACCGAACAGTCGGTCGCATTGGGCGGGCCCGATTGGCCAAGGTCAAGCTCCCAGATATAGAAGCGCTTGCCGGACGATGCCGGAACGTTGAGGCGTAGAATGCTGATGCCCGAGCTTGTCAGGTTTTGCTGCGTGCCCGCCATCAGGTTATTGATGGTGTAGCCTGGAACTGCCAAGGGAAACTAACTCCTTATCTAAGCGTGCCTTCCGGCTTCGCTATCACATCGATTCCCTGCAAATGATTGAAGGTGGAACCAGCCGGCAGGGTTAGCTGAAACCTTGTGTAACGCCCCGTAGAGCGCTGGGGACAGTCGCCTATGATGTTGCTGGGGACAGTCGCCTCATAGGTAACGGAGTTCTGCAATATGTCGCGGTGGCCCACGCTGATGCTGGGAGAGCCGCCATCGCATAGGGCGCGGGTATTGTTGATAAAGGCTCTGCGGCCAGGGAAGATCTGGCTTTCGGTTGTCTCTACCGTGGGCGCTAGATTGGGGCCGCTAAAGAGGTTGAGCGAATGCGTGCTGTCGAACATTGCCAGCGAAGGCACACCGCCCACCCAGATACGGCTATCCAGCGAGTACGGTACGAGGTCAAGATTGGGGTAGATGTTGGCGAGGGTTTCCATCGTGTAGCCAATGCCCTCTATCCGCATCAGCCACTCAGCAGGCGTGGCGCTAATATCGCACGGTGCCCAGCGGTTCAGATCCCAGTTGTAGACGAAGAGCCGATTGTATAAGCCAGCATTACCGGGCCCCATGAAGGCGAAGAACACCAGCTTGGTATTCGGATCAGCTACGCCTTGGACGTAGGACAGATACGTAGGATCGAGCGTATTAAAGAACGTCCTGTCGATCTTTTCGGCCCCAATGGGCAATGTATTTGCCCCATCGAAGGCATAGAAGCCATCTTCCCCCAGGTAATAGACAACGCTCGCCACCATGGCAGTGCGCAAGCGGCGCTGGACTATCGAGAGCGGGGCCTGTGTGCCAGCCGCGCCCTGCGCCACCTGAAAGCTAAAGATGTCAGGGCTGCCGGCATAGTTGATAGCGTAGATGCCGCGCTCGCAGAAGGCAGCGCCATCAGCTGCCGAGAGCAAGCCACCGACAAGCCCGGTTACCTCGCCTAAGTCGGTTTGCTGTAAGTCCTCTATATCCGACTGCACCTCGATGGCGGCATTCGTCCCCGGTGTCGGCCAGTTTAGCGGGTTGCCAATAGCACTCCACCAGAGGCGCTGCGGCAGCGGACCATTGATATTGTCCGAGGTGTTGCCGAACATAACGAAGTCGCGGATGACAGCAACATACTGCGCGTGCGGGGGACCGCCACCCAAGTCAGAGAAAGCGCTGTCGGTGCCGAGCAGGAACGTTTGGGGTACGTCATCGAAGTCAGTAGCAATCAAGCGCTGGCCGAATAGTGCGAACTGCCAGAAGCCTGTGGGGATGCTGCCTACGCTATAGGGACCACCCGCAGCTTTCGACACATCCGCATAATTCTGCGAGCCAGCTTTTTGCAGATATAGCCGGTTAGCGTCGCCTGCGAAATTGTATACATTGCCCTCCGCGTCCTGTGCGCTATAAGCGCCCTGGCAGCGCAGGTTAAGCCCCGCACCACCGGACTGCACCGGGGTAGCCATCGGGCCGTAGCTCTCCTGTGTACGGGGAACCACGTTGAGGATATTGACGCTACCGGGATTCGCAAAATCTGGTAAGTCCGGCAGCCACTCGCCGAATGGCAAGCGTACCGGAGGGGCTGCGCCTCTCATTTACGGATTGCCAACGTCCGTCTTGATTTGTAAGGCTTCCCCACCCCACCGAGATTTGATGTCGGCAACCAATAAGCGCTCTATAGCCTTGTCGCGGCGAGTGAGCCATGTCACTAAGCGCTCATCATCGCCGATGAACGGCTCCGCTTCTGCCAGCGCACCAAAGAGATAGATACTGGGGTAATCGGTCAGCAGCCAATTAACGCCACCGACAGCCATAGCTAGCGCCGGTATGCCAGCCTGATATGAACACACGATATTGTAGGCTGCATCAGGCACCGGCATGAACCGGAAGTTTGGTCCTTCTATCGTGAAGAAGACGGGCTGATCTTCGGTCGAAGACGTATCGTCGTTAACCTCCATAGCGTCTAGCTGCTCTGGAGTCTGGAATTGCAGAACGGCGTTGGCATAGCCAGGGTTCTGCAATACAAGCTCGCGCGCCTCTAGGAACATAGAAGGCAGCGTAATCGTGTTGGTGCCGGCCGTTGTGGTTAGCGTTGTCTGCTGCCAGCCCAGCCGGGTTTGCAGCCGGTCTCTCGCCTCCTCCTCAGCCAGCACAATCATATCCGGGATACTGCCGGATATTAGCATGTCGCCAGGGCGCGCTAGCCAATTCAATATGGCTGTTTGTAGATCCGTATAGTTATCAAGCGCCATCTTCGCCCGAGTCTTCCGGAGCTACATTATCTTCCGGATCGGCTCCCGCAAACATCAGCTCTTGCTGCAATATCATGATGGCGTATGACATATTAGCCATGGTCGTGCCGTACCATGTCGGGACAGGCGTGCCATCTTTGAGGAAAGCGACCAGCACAACGCTGTCTAGCTCCTCATCATTCATAACCTCAGCCAGCAGCGAGCGGGCGCTTTGATGCTGGCCGCCAATAGGCACTATCTTGTTAGACACTATTACCCTCATTGATGAATATCTGTAGGCTCTCACGCAGCGGCGCATTGATGCTAGGCAGCGCCACCGTATGCAGCATTGGCGTTTCGTAGATCAGCCCCACGTTGCGTGTTGGGATAATTGCCTTCAGGCAATTGTCCTCATCGCATTGATAGATAAAGTAGCCAGCATGGTCAGGCTGCCATGTTTCATGCAGGTAGACCGTTACGTTCAGCTTGTGGTTAGCGTCGTTGTGCCATGGGATAAAGGATAAGCGGCTACCGAGATGGATGCTGGCGTCCCATTTCATCTTGAAGAACTTAGCGTCCAGGCGCGGCCGCAGCTCCTGCTTGACTCGTGTCAGCAGCGCGCCCTTAACCGGAATCTGAATGATAGGACTAGACCAGCCAACAACCGAGCTATTCCACTGCGTCAGGTTGGTATTAACTAGCTTCGTCTTGCGGCCATGAGCCCGCAGATCAGCGAACAACTGATCCGAAAAGATGCCTTCAACTATATCCATCCCATCCCCCCTCAGATGATGATGTCCTGCGTCCTCAGATACCTATATTCGTTGCTATTCAAGAGCCGGCGCACGCCTTCCGCATGGTTCTTGTCCCATGCCCGCACACCGTATTTGGTAGCCCACTCATACATAATGCCGATAGGTATGCTGGCAACATGGCGCATATCCTTCGCCTTGTTCCAGCCATCCGTGTGCAAGTGAGCGCGCTTATTAGCGTCCAGCTGCGCCCCCACGTTCTCAACCCGCTGGACAGCCCAGTTATCGGTTGTCTCGTCGTAATGGAACCACTCTTGCGCTCCGCTATCGGGATCAACGTCAAGCAGACGCTTCATGTCTTGATGATGTAGTTGACGATAAGTGCCGGGGGCACAGTGTTGTGACCCGTGCTAGAGCCGGCATTCTGGGTGCTGATGCCGGTGCCTGCGGCAGCAACAGATGCCCCCGTGCCAGCACCTTGGATACCGATGCCGGTCAGCGCGTAACCCAGATAAACGCCAGTGCCGGAGCCCTGGATGCTGATGCTCGTAGTGGAGGTACTGGTAGGCTCGCCAGGAAACTGGAGGAGGCTAGGACCAGCCTGGTAAATGACCGTGCCGCCACCGCCTTGAGTTTGGTCATAGGTATGGGCGTGGCCAGGGTCGTTAACGCCGTGTCCGTGGCCTGGATCACCAACACCATGGATGTGCTGCGGGTCGCTTACGCCGTGGCCGTGGCCAGGATCGTTGAAGCCATGGCCGTGGCCGGGATCGCTGACACCATGGCTATGCGCAGCAAGCTCGCCCGTAACTAAGGTGTGAGATTGCTCGCCTCCTGCATTAGCCAGGGCTGATGCGCTAGCCCCTCCACTTGATGCTGCCGTAAGACGCCCGCTAGCATTGCTGGGGTCGTACCCAGCCATAAAGCGGCCACGGCAGTCAGGCACGTTAAAGGTGGTGGAACCGTCGCCCGTGCCGTAGGTGGTGCTGATCGCCGAGAAGAGCGTGGCATACGTGGTACGCGAGACAGCCGAGCCGTTGCATAGCAGCCAGCCTGACGGTGCCGCAGTAGCGGCATACATCATCATCGAGCCGGGTGGTATGAACGATGCCGCACCGGCAGCGCTATTTACCAGCTGGAAGCCACCAAGGCCGCCGTTGAGCGCGCTGTCGTAAACGCACTCCACCATGGCATTAGTCTGAATATCGCCGGCAACAACAGCCACCATGCCGGATGGCGTGGACTTGTAGATACCAAGAGCGCCAAGGCTATTGACGTTTAGGGTATCACCCCCAACAGCCGTGAAATTAGCTTTAAAAGCGTAAGTCTCGCCCTGTACATAAGCAACCGGGTATGAAGCGTTAGACGGCGTGTATACGAACGCCCCGGCGCTGCCCGTGCTAGTGACCGTAGGATTGCTGCGATCCCATGAGCGCTTGACAGCGCCCATCGTAGCACGGCCCCAATCGTTGACGCTGGCGGGCGACCAGCCTTCCGGAGCGCCATTCGGTGGAGATTGGTCGTTAGTAGCGTCAATCTCCGACCAATAGGTGGCATTGCTGATGTCAGCCATCAGTTCTGCCACACCTCAGGCACAACCGTGATTACCTCGTTAGCCGTCGGCGTATAAGCAGCACCAGCCTGCACCAGTCCGTAGATGAATGTAGAGCCAGCGGCACACGCGCCGTTCAGCTCAAGGCCAACAGCGGCCGCACCCATGCCAGCCGCGCCATCGGTGAACGCGACCCAGTTGGCTACCGGGACTTGGATAGAGCCGATCCAGCCACTTGTGGTGGTTGACCATGCCGCACCATCGCCATTGGCACACGTTGGCGACGATTGGTAGAAATGGACGTTGAAGGTTGTGAGGGTTACGCTTGTCGAGCTGGTATACATCTTCACGCGCCGGACAAGGAACGTGCCGTTAGGCACGCGCCCTAGCGCCCATTTCAACGGCACCACACTTCCGGCCGTCACGCTATTGGCGACAAGGTTGCCGGAAGCGTAAGCCGTGGTGTTGTTGGGACGCGTGAAGGAGGACGATGGCGTTGTGACAATAATGCCACTGGCAATATTGTAGCCATTGCTGGCGCTACTTACCGCCATCGGTTAGACCGGGATAAAGTAGACGTATAGGTTCCCGATGAGGCCGGCACTTGCGCCCGCTTCTGTGGAAACAGTGAACCAGTTGGCCGGCGCGAGCTTGATGCTCTTGATGCCGCTGTTGAATGTGCCGGTAGACGTATGCACGTCCTGCGCGGCGAAGAAGTTGGTCGATACCGTGGTACCGCTAACCGCCGTGGTGCCAACCTCAAGCGAGCAGGCAGCCGTGGCAGCCGTGGTCACGTCGAGCACAGCTAGCTTGATAATGATGTTGTAGCCGAACGGGTTCTTCCACGAGACGATACCGCCGCCCGTGTCAGTGCCGGCCACCAAAGCGATCTTCATGACGCGCTCGCCATAGAAGCGAGGCACGACAGCAGACGGCGACTTGGGGCCGCCCACCAGCATGTCATGCACGGAGTCAGCGTCGTTGATCAGCTCAAAGCCGCCAGAGACAACCGTGTCCTGATGAATATTAACGCCCATAAGGGTTCCTTAAGGAAAGGGAGGGGTGCCCGTAAGAGCACCCCAATGCCTTAGTTGATGTCGAAGACGCCGCCCGAACCCGCTTCGTTGCGGGCTTCGAGCGTATATTCGCCAACGAGCATGCGCTTCTCGGCATCGCCGGTTTTCGCCAGGTCAACCAGTTTAATCGGCCGTAGCCACGCGATAGCCCACAGGTCAGTATTGATAACCAGGGCGTCACGGGTACGCTGGAAGCGGTTTGGAACCACCCGCAGCGATCCGAAGTCGTAGACGTAAACGTCAACGCTAGCCACCAGCTTCTTGCCTTCCGCGTCAACGAAGCGGGTGCTGTTGCCGGTAAAGGCCGAGACTTCCTGCTTCTGAGCGGGGCCGACCATCAGGAACTCTGGCTCGTCACCGGAATTCGTAAAGATGTCCTGCAAGCAGGTCTTCAGGTCAGCTTCGATGAAAGCACCAGTGGTGCCGGCATCGGTACGCGTCCCAGTGCCGTCTGCGGCAGACGGGTTAGAACCCGCCGAACCGGTCGCGGTGCTCGCCAGGACGCCATTAGTCTTGATCCACGAAAGGATCGAGGCTGCCTGAGGTGCCGTACCGGAGCTAGCGACAGTCTTTGCCTGGTTGAGCGAGAGTAGGTTGTACTCAATGTCGCGCTTCAGTTCCTTGCCCTTCTTGGCAATCTGATACGCAACTTCGCTCTTTCTGCCGGCCTTCCGCACCGCCTCTTCAGTATCGGCGATGATCACGGTTTTCCGCGAGATCTGGGTATAGTTGCCCAGACGGACAGAGGCAGTCACCGAGTCGAACGAGGAAATGTCGTCGCCCTGTACCTGCTGGTTGGTCGCAGCAGATGCCAACACGTCGCGCTGCCACTCGTGCAGCACTGCATTAGCCTTGGTACGAGCAACGCCAGTGACGAAAGGGGTTTCCGTGGGGGAAACGTTCCAGATGACATCGGTCAGATCTTCACGCAGACCGATGGCCGAATACGTCATGAACGTATTCGTGATAGCATTACCAGCCATTTAAGAGGGAACTCCTAGGGGTGAGTCCCTTAGCGTGCTTCGGGGATTATCCTGTGATGAAAGTCTCTAGGAGCCGGCCAGCGTCACGCACGTCGCCCGTCTGGCGTAAGCGGCTCATACCTTCCCTGGCTGCCCGATTGCCGCGATCTTCCGACGTTGTATTGCCGGGTGTTTGAACGCGTGGGGGTGGGTTAGCCTTCTTTACCTCTGCGGTTTTACGCGCAGTCGCCGTTTGCTCAGCACGCATAGCCTTCAGCGCTAAGAGCATCAGCCGATGGTCAGCCGCCTGGCCGATTTCATCGCGCGTGAACCCCTGCGTTTCCAGCCACGCGCCTAGCTCCTTGGCTAAAGCCGGCCCCTTAACTTCATCAGCAAAGGTGGGTTCCTTCGCGTTGAGTTGGGTGCGCTGCTCATCCATGAATGCCGCTAGGCGCTGGGTTTGTTCAGCTGCCTGCTGCTGCTGGGCGCGTTGCGTCAGAGCGTCGATGTATTGAATGCGTTCCATGGCAGCCTTTTGGATGCCTGCCAAACGCACCATTTCAGCCGGGTTCTCAGCGCCCAGCCTTTGCCAATCGACATTCTGCAACTGCTGCAATTCCGGCATTGCAATAAGCCGGAGCTGCCCGAGAGTGGTAAGGTACTGTTGCCGTTCGCCTTGATACGCTGTGCGCTCAGCCTCAATGGCTTTACGCTGGTCAGCGTTCTCCTGCATATGCCTGTTGACCGCTGCATCACGCTCGGTTTCCCGTCGCACAACAATCTCTTGCTGGGCTTTGGGCAACTGAGCGAATAGCTCGCGATCTTCAGCGTTCCACGATTTGGGCGGTTCGATGGGCGTCTCAGACGCTTCGCTTTGGCCCTCTTCATCCCCGGTGGAGTCAGTCTCCTGACTGCCGGTTTCCGCTTCACCAGCGGTAACTTCTTGCGCCTCATCCTCCAGGTCTAGCAGACCCTCCAGATGCTCTGCGGCGCTATATTCATCGGTAATAGGCGGCAGTTGTCTGCCGCTTTCCCCTCCAGGGGAAACCGTTTCCGTGTTTCCTGCCATGATTTCCTACTGGTTAATATCCGAAGCGCTCTTTGCGTTCAGCTTCTCGCCGACGCTCCCCCTCTTTGCGCTCGTGTTCTGCGCGCATCATCTGGGCATCGCCCAGCATTGTGCGCAGCTTTACCCTCACCTGCTCGATAGCCCAGTGCATCCGGTAAGCAGCTTCACGCTGCTCCTTCTCGCCAACAGCACTGTTGCGCCAGCGGTTATCGATGTCGCGCTCTAGCTTTTCGAACGCCAGCGCCAGGATAGGATCGTGTAGTAGCGCTTCAGCGCGCGCGCCAATCTGGAGCTTATCTTGTGGTGCATTCAGGTGCAGCGGGCCAGTGAGTTCGCCATCAGGGCCAACCTTAACGGCTCCCCGGCGCGTAATGTAGCCACGCGCCCAATCCCAATTACCCACCCTCATTGACATACTCGTTGATCCGGCGCTGCTCATTCTCACGGAACGCCGCTAACGCCTGCCGCCCCAACTTAGTGCGCATGTCCCACCAGTAGCCCCTGCGCTTAGGAGCTAGCACAAAGATGCTGTCAGCAGGAACTTCGTATGCACCCATGCAATCAGTGATCACATGGATCATTGGGCAGCCATTCTATCAATCACGTAGCTGCGCACGTCATGCCCCTCAGCATACCTGAACGCGTAACGCACATCATCCAGAAGCATGTAAGCTAACCTGAAGTCTTTATCGTTAACCGCGCTCATGAACTCCACCAGCGCGCCGTACAGGTTATTCCTGATAGCTTCCGGCGAGTTCTCGCTCACTTGCGCTTAGCCTTCTGCGCGCCGCGAGCCGTCACCTTGTTGCCGCGCATCAAGCCATCCTTGTTGGCGACAGCGTACATCTCGCTCTTGGGCATCCTGCCCTTAACCTGGCGCTCAAACGACTCGATCTTGCTACCTTTAGGCATCTTTCCTCCCCCTAAACAGCGCTAATTCCGCGCCTATCAGACCCACACGCTCCCATAACGCATCTAACGCTTCGCGATTGTTCTCTGGCGGCCTCATACAGGGCGCTATTGTCACAATAAGCCCCATCATTATCGCCATTTGGTTCTCGGCGATAAGCTCAAGCAGTCGCCGCTCATCTTTTAGCATTCCCCACCCCTAACGCTCGACCGACGAAAATTGCCACACAACCGCCGACAATGGCGCTAAACCATAGCCACGGATCGAAAAGCGCTATCAACCCTCAGCTTGCCCCATTGTTTCTTGCGCCCCTCCACGCGGCCCATAGCCGCCGGCAGCCACCGTTGCCTGATGGCGCATCATATCCAGCCGCGCATTAGCCTCGAACTTCTGTTGCTCAAGCTGCGCGTCTATGGCCGCCGATTGCTTCTTTAGCTCCATCTCCAGCTGCGCCTTCTGGCGCATGGCATCCAGTTCAGCAGCTAAGCGCGTCTGGGCCTGCTGTTGCTCCATCTGAGCCTTCTGCGTAGCCATCTGCATATCGGCTTTCTGCTTCTGCTGCTGCAATGCCAGCTGACCCTGAGCCTTCACCATATCCGGATCTTGCTGTTGCTGCTGACCCTGCTGTGGCTGCGAGGAGGGATCGGTGAAGAATGTCTGCTTAAAGCCAGCGTTCTCCGTCAGGCACGATAGCACATCATAAATGTTCTTGCCGGTAACTAGCGGCCCCTGGATGCCCTTCTGGAGCATCACAATCGTGTTCTGATAGTTCAATATCTTATCGAGATGCATCAATTGTGCATCGCGGTTGCCAGTGCCAAGCCCGACACTGACGGTAACCTCCATATTGTCTTTCCAGTGGCGCGGGTCCATCGGGACCCATTTGCCCGTCAGCCGGATAATGCGCTCCTGCTGCTGATATTTCGTCACTAGGCGCAGAATCTTGCGCCCAAGCTCCTTAAC
>Ga0307476_10002807_pt1 | contig 10335 bp, 7 predicted proteins | sample atmos_gasesECM2C_2_FD_203314 | JGI IMG/M metagenome (GOLD analysis project Ga0307476, IMG submission 203314) | Hardwood forest soil microbial communities from Morgan-Monroe State Forest, Indiana, United States - atmos_gasesECM2C_05 | ecosystem: Environmental > Terrestrial > Soil > Temperate...
CTACGGCGCTGCGCCACCCAAATACAAGAAACCACCTATTCTTAAACTTTGCTCGCGACTTCCCACGTTTGACAGCCTGTTCGGCACATTCCTATACTTCTCCACCGTCACGTATTCCCGCCTTGGAAGGACTCCCATGACGAAACGCTCGCTGCTAGTTTTCCTGCTCTCCGCATTCTCGACTCTCAGTTTTGCGCAGACAGTTCACCAGCCGAAACTCACTCCGCAAAACAGCGGCACGAACCAGCTTCTGATCGCGGTCAGTCCGGTGAATTCCCGCGTGGTCTGGGCCGCTGGAACCGGCGGCACATATGTCGTCACCACCGATGGCGGAGCCACGTGGAAAGCCGCCGTCGTGCCCGGCGCCGAAAGCCTGCAGTTCCGCGATGTGCAAGCCTTCAGCGAGAAAGTCGCTTACCTGCTCTCGATCGGCAACAACACGACCGATTTCAAGATTTACAAGACCACCGACGGCGGCGCCACCTGGACTATCGAGTTCACCAACGAAACCGTGAATGCCTTTTACGATTGCTTCGCCTTCTGGACGCCGCGCCGGGGCCTCGCCCACAGCGACTCGGTCAGCGGAGTCTTCCCCGAACTGCGCACCACCAATGGCACGACCTGGGAATCGATCGCCGGCAACATGCCTCCGGCGCTGCCCGGCGAAGCGTCGTTCTCGGCCAGCGGAACCTGCATCACTACCCAAGGCGGACGAAATGCCTGGGTCGCGACCGGCGGCTCAGACATCGCGCGCATCCTCGCCACGCGCGACGGAGGCGATACGTGGAACGCCTATGACACTCCGCTCGTCAGCTCGCCCAGCGCCGGCGCGATCTCGGTGGCATTCCGCAATCCGTGGAATGGCATTGTCGGCGGCGGCGACCTGGGATCGAACAGTTCGGCCGACGCGGCGACGTCCGACGATGGCGGCATGACCTGGACTCTGACCACCAAGCCTCCCGTGCAGGGATCGATCTTCTGTCTTTCTTATGTTCAAGGCACCGGCGGCGAAGCCACAGGGGATGATCAGCAATTCGATCGCACCGTGGTGATCACCGCCGAAACCGCACCCGATTTCGATTCCGGCTCGGCCGCGTGGACGCCCAATGAAGGCAAAACCTGGTTCGCGCTCCCGCAAGTCAGCGGATACTGGGCGGTCGCCTTCGCTACTCCGAAAGCCGGATGGTTCGTCGGCAACAACGGTCAAATCCTGAAAATCAGCTTCTGATCTTTTCGAAAATAGCGCGGGGCGCCAGCCGCCCCGCGTATCCGTCCTGCTAATAGCGAGTGCAACCTTGCCCCCCGCGTGAGACTCCGTCTCACGCTGAGACAAAATGTTCCCAGCTCCTGCCGCTCCGCATGAACTCACACGCGTAACCCACTGAAAACTCGTTCACCTCGGTACTACTCCTTTCGTTCGCGGAGATGGTTCCCGTGTTGCTCCGTCTTCTGGCGAACCGCGGAAACCGGCTCCCCAAAGCTTTTCCAAACCAGGAAGAGGGGGAGCCCGACCGCATTTCACCGGGTCAGAACGAGCCTGGCTCAGAACGAGCCTAGGGCAGAACGAGCTTGGGTTAGGAGATTTTCATCCGCTTGGCGCACTCCGCTGCAGCAACGGGTCGGGCACCTCAGAATGCCATTTCGGTGGCCGATCTCGCGCGCTTTTTTCCGGATGCGACTCCCGTCCGCATCCCGGTTCAGATCGCCCGCACGGTCGAGGGCAGCGCCATCCCGAATTTCGGCGAAAGCACCGTCATTGAATTTGGCACGTCCCGCGAAGTCCTGTTCGCGTCGAAGGCTCCGCTGGATTTTGCCGATATTCTCCGCCTGCGCACCGCCGATGGCTCGCTCGATGTCGAAGTGACCGTGGTGGCCGTGCAGTACCAGCCCGGAAAGACTCTCGTGGCCGCGCGCTTTCGCCGCGACGTGCCCAACTGGATCGTGAAATCATGAATCCTTCCACACCTATACAAGATCTCGCAGCCCAATGGAGCTCGGCTCGACGGCTGTATCCCGTTTATTTCGAACTCGCCCGCGAGTTCGCCATCGACGTCAAGCCCTGTAACGATCTGGAAGCTGGCGTCGACACGCCCGGCAAGGAAGCCGTGGAGCAGGCCAACCAGTGGCTGGAGCAGATGGACAACGCCATCCAGGTGCACCAGCTTCGCCAGTTTCTGCAGACCAGTTCGCTGATCAACCAGCAGCAGTTGCTGTACTTGCTCCAGCATTTTCTGGCCAAGGCCACGAAGAGCGACATCGTCCGCGACAAGGTTGACTTTTTGCTGGTGCAGTATTTCAGCCAGATCGCTCCGGCCGGCCTTAATGACGACGAGGTGGATCTTGCCTATGTGGCCCAAGCCATGGAGCCGATCGTCAGCCAGGTCGACCTTAAGCCTCCTGTCTGGTTGAACTCGCTCGATCGCGTGCTGGAAATGGCGCGCCGTTGCCGCTCGCTCGACGAGCTACTGCATGGCGGCGTCCTTGAGCAGGGCCGCAAAGCCAAAGGGCAGGCCGGCGAACTCTTCTACCTGCCAGTCGCGCTGGTCGCCTTCACGCGCTTTGGATATCTCATGCGCCGCGCCTTCTTCCGTCTCATGCTCGGCGACCTCAATATCATCCTCGACGGCTTGACCGAACTGGAAGACAAAGGCGTGCAGACTATCGATTGCCGCCGCGCGCAGTTCTCCGCGCAGGAACCGATCATTCGCTTGCGCATGATCTGCCAGTCGTGGAAGGTGATGTTTCAGGCCGAGTATTCTTCCGGATCGCCGCTGCGCATGCTGGTCGACCTGCGCGCCTCGGTTGACCACGCGCTTGGGCGCGGCAAAGCTGTTGAATCCGGGCCGAAAGCCGCGGCAGTCGCTCAAACGAAGCCCGGAGTCGCAGTCCGAAAGCCTGTTCCAGCGGCCAAAGCGGCGGCCGCAGCCGCGAGTGGGGCTGGATCGAAGCCAGCCCCACCGGCTTCCAAGGCGGATGAGTTTGAAATATCCGCCTCCTCCGATTGGGATCCGGATGCGGCATCAGAGTCGCCGAAAAAGTAGCGGGCCATGTGGAGGGCCATGTGGAGCGGGCACTCTTGCCCGCTGCTCTTTCGCCGTCATGGTGTGGCCGAGAGTTGCAAGTTGGGAAAAGACCAGAAGGGAAGCTTGCCGAGGAAATGCCGACCGTACTGATCATCTCCGATGAAGCCGATTTTTCCCGGCGCATCACTGCCCGCTGGCAGAGCGAACGCAACGTCCCCACCTTCACGCTTCTGAGCGGCGAGTTGTGGCCGCGCTTTGCGGCGGACGTGTTCGATGTCGCCATCGTCGGCGAGTTGCGCCGCGATCTGCTCTCGGTTGTGCTGGAGCCGCTGCATTCTACCGGCCAACCCATTTTCTGCGTCTGCCACGAAGCCACCACCGCGCAACTGATTCGCGACCGCTGGCCGCGCGTGACGATTCTGCGTCCCGTCGAGCACTGGCTGGAAACGCTGGTTCTGGCTGCGGCTGAAGCGGTACACCGGTCCCGCGCCGAAGCCCGCGCCCGCGCCGCCGAACTTTCCTGCTGCAACCTCGAGCGTGAGGCGATGCTCGGTCGCTACATGATCGAAATGCGCCACAACCTGAATAACGCGCTCACCTCGGTGCTGGGCAATTCCGATCTGCTGCTGCTTGAACCCGGCAGCCTGTCGGCCCAGACCCGCGCGCAGATTGAGACCATTCGCAACATGGCGCTGCGCATTCACGAAATCATGCAGCGCTTTTCGTCGCTGGAAAAAGAAATGAGCGTAGTAGCCCAGCAGGCAGTACAGGATTCGGGCAAGTCGTACGCGGCTAGCGCTGGTTGAGCAGTAAGCAATGAGTAACGCGCTGGTCAACGAAACGAGAACTTTGAAACGTTGAAACCTGCAAAGGTTGAGACCTTTAAACTTCGCAACCTTGAAACTTTGAGCTCCGCTCCTCCCCCAGGCTGCGGCCGAGATCTGAGACCGGTCCGCCACGACTGTTGAGGAAGGGAATTTATGCATAGATTACTGGCCGGCGTAACCATTCTCGAGCACGAACTTTCCGAACTGCGCCTGCTCATGGAGCGGCAGACGGGCATTCTGCTCGACTGTCCCAACAGCGCGCTGGCGGCGCATCTGGCGGAATATCTCGAACGTCACGAACTGGAATCGGCCGCGGCTCTGCTCGGCCGGTTGCGTTCTTCGGAACTCGATCCCTCCGAACTCGCAGGATTTCTCGACGGCGTGCTCAACGTGACCACTGGGTTCTTCCGTCATCCAGGAGCGATGAACGCGCTGTCGCGCCAGATCATCCCGCAGCTTTATGCCCGCAAGTCGAGCGAGAGCGCGGCTACGCTGCGTATATGGAGCGCCGGATGTTCCACCGGCGAAGAAGCTTATTCCATCGCGATGGCGATCTGTGAATCCCTACCCAACGGGAACGGCGCCAGCAATGGAAATGGGAGCAAAGAAGGGAAGCCCGCCAGCCGGAATGGCGGCATCTCTGAAAATTCCGCGCCCGCTTCCTGCAAGACGACACCCCGGGACTGGTCGATCCACATTGTCGGCAGCGATCTGCTGCCTTCCGCCATCAAGACGGCCGAGCGCGGACTTTACCCGCAATACGCGCTCGCGGGACTGCCTCCCGCCATCAGTCGCGCCTGCTTTTCGAAGATCGGAACGACGAGTGGAGCCACCAACGGCGGCGCCAACGCCTCGCCCGACGCCGTTTCGAACGCCGCGGCCAACGGAAACGGCAATGGTTCGGCGAATGGTAATGGAGCAGCGAACAGCCATGGCGCTGCGCATGGTAGCGGCACACATCTTCTAGTCAAGCCGCGCCTGCGCAGCCTGGTCACCTTCAACACCATGAACCTGACCAAGCCGGTCTATATTGGCCGCTTCGACTGCATCTTCTGCATGGACGTGCTGCCGCACCTCTCCCGCGCCCAGCGCCTCGCTCTGATGGAGCGCCTGCATCTTTATCTCGAGCCCGGCGGATACCTGTTCCTCAGCCAGACCGAAAAACTCTGCGCCCCGAATCTGAACTTCCGCTCCGAAACCTACGATGGCTACACCTTCCACCGCAAGCCCATGGCTGCCAGCGCCGCGTATGGCCGCTAAGAAGCTTCAACCACCAGAGCACACGGAGGGGTCGCATTCCTCCGTGATCTAGGTGTCCTCTGTGGTTGATCTTTTTCTTATGCGAACAAGAATTCCTTCGTACGCAATTCCTTGATCGTGTCCCGGAGCTTGGCCGCCTTCTCGAACTCGAACTTCTTCGCCGCCTCGCGCATATCGCTTTCCAACTTCCCGATGTACATATCCACTTCTTCCTGCGACTTGAACTCTGGCATGCCTTCCGCCTCGCCGCCAGTCAGGTCGGCGTAATCGGCCGCCACAATCGCCGCCAGCGTCATGTCCAGCGGACGCACGATCGACTCCGGCGTGATTCCATGCTCCTCGTTATAGGCAGTCTGGATGGCGCGCCGACGCAAAGTCTCGTCCATCGCGCGCTTCATCGAATCGGTCATGCGGTCGGCATACAGAATCGCCCGCCCGTTCAGATGCCGCGCGCAGCGACCGATGGTCTGAATCAGCGATCCCGCCGACCGCAGGAATCCTTCTTTGTCCGCGTCGAGAATCGCCACCAGCGACACTTCCGGCAGGTCCAGCCCTTCGCGCAGCAGATTGATGCCGATCAATACATCGAATTCCCCCTTGCGCAGATCGCGCAGGATTTTAACCCGCTCCAGCGTCTCGATCTCGGAATGCATGTAGCGGCACTTCACGCCGACTTCGGCGTAATACTCGGCCAAGTCTTCGGACATCCGTTTGGTCAGAGTCGTCACCAGCACGCGCTCACCCTTGGCCACACGCGCGCGAATCTCGTGCAGCAGGTCGTCGATCTGCCCCTTGACCGGACGCACTTCCACTTCCGGATCGATCAGCCCGGTCGGCCGGATAATCTGCTCGATCACCACGCCCGCCGACTTGGTCAACTCGTAAGGCCCCGGCGTCGCCGAAACATAAACCAGTTGGTTGGTGCGATGATCAAACTCGTCAAATGTCAGCGGACGGTTATCCAGCGCCGACGGCATGCGGAATCCGTACTCAACCAGCACTTCCTTACGCGACCGGTCTCCGGCATACATGCCGCGCAACTGCGGCACCGTCTGGTGCGACTCGTCGATGAACATCACGTAATCGCGCGGAAAATAATCCAGCAGCGTTGGTGGAGGTTCGCCCGGCAGCCTTCCCGTAAAATGCCGCGAATAATTTTCGATGCCATGGCAGTAGCCCATGGCCTTGATCATCTCCAGATCGAACATGGTCCGCTGATGAATGCGCTGCGATTCGACCAGCCGTCCCTGCTTTTCGAGTTCCGCTTCCCACCACGCCAGCTCTTTCTTGATCGAATCCACGGCTGACGCGCGTGTTTCTTCTTTCATGACATAGTGCGTCTTGGGATAAATCGGCAGCCGCATGTACTTCTGCTTGATCGTGCCAAACAGCGGATCGATCTGCGTGAGCGAGGAAATCTCGTCTCCCCACAACTCGATGCGGTACGCCATGTCGTCATACGTCGGGTAGACCTCGATCACGTCGCCGCGCACGCGAAAGGTTCCGCGCCGGAAATCGCCGTTCGTGCGCTCGTAGAGAATGTCGACCAGTTTGTGGGTGATGTCCTCGCGCTTGAGATTCTGTCCTTTTTCGAGGAATAGCATCATGCCGTAATACGCTTCCGGCGAACCCAGGCCGTAGATGGCGCTCACCGACGCGACAATCAGCGCATCGTGCCGTTCAAACAACGACCGCGTTGCCGACAGCCGCAGCTTGTCAAGTTCATCGTTGATGGTCGCTTCTTTCTCGATGTACAAATCCGCCGCCGGAACGTAGGCCTCGGGCTGGTAGTAGTCGTAATACGAGACGAAATATTCCACCGCATTGTGCGGAAAGAAACTCTTGAACTCGTGATAAAGCTGCGCCGCCAGCGTCTTGTTATGCGCCATCACCAGCGCCGGGCGATTGAGCGCCTCGATCACCTTAGCCATGGTGAACGTCTTGCCGGACCCGGTGACGCCCAGCAGCACCTGATGCTGCTCGCGGTCAAATATGCCGCGCGTGAGCGCCTGAATCGCGGCCGCCTGATCCCCCTGCGGCTTGTAACTGGAAACAAGTTTGAAATCCATAAAGAAGCTTTCAGCTGTCAGCTCTCAGTTCAACCGCTGCTGAAAGCCGATATGCTCATGTGGAGAGAGCCGCCCTCGGCTGTCTGGCCGAGCAAGCTCGGCTCACTTTTCGCCGCCAGTTCCACAGAACCGAATTTCAGCGACAGAGAATCTGTTTATTATAAATGCAGAGGAACATTGGCTGACGAAAGAGAAGAGCTTCAACCACGAAGGACACAAAGTAACACGAAGGAAAACCTTGCGGGGTGTTACTTCGCGCCCTTTGTGGTCGACGTTTTTCCTAGAACCCAGCAGGCCGCTCGCCCGCAACGCCAAACGCCCGTTCCAGCGCGATGCCAGCGGTCCCGAGCGTCCCTTCGTCAAACAATCGGCCGATCAGTGTGACCCCATGCGGCACGCGCCGCGGGGTGGCAAACGTCGGCAGCGGATGCTCCGGGTCCGGCGCCCAATCGCTGCGCGCCTTCTGCACTTCCACAAATCCCGCGCGCACGGTCAGCGAGGGATGCCCCGTATTGTTGCTGATCACCAGCATCTCATCGCGCAGAGACGGCACCAGCAGCAGATCGACCCGCGAGAACAGCCGCTCCATTTCTTCCGCCACTCTACGCCGCATGCGGTCGGCCTGCACAAAATCCACCGCCGACAAAAAGCGCGCCTGCCGGAACAAGTTCGGCCACGCATCAGGAACCTGCGCCTTCAACTCGCGCAGCCCACCGCTCAACGTCAATTCTTCGAAAGCCGCCGCGCCCTCCGCAAACAAAATTAAGTTGAGGCAATCGTAAGGCCAGTCGGGAAGGGAAACCTCGACCGGTTTCATGCCCAGCTTCTTCACGGTCTCGAGCACAGCTCGGTCCACCTCGGTTGCGGGACGCTCTTTCATCCAGGCAGGGAAGTAGCCAACGCGCAGTCCCTCGACGCTGGCATTGGCATCGAAGTCGAGATGGCTCGGCACGCTCGCCGTGTCGTGCGCGTCCGGCCCCGTGATCGCCTGTAGCACCAGCAGAGCGTCTTCGACGCTGCGCGCCATCGGGCCGAGCTTGTCGAGCGACCAGCATAGCGTCATCGCGCCGGTGCGCGGAACTCGCCCGTAGGTCGGCCGCAGGCCGGTCACTCCGCAGCGCATCGACGGACTGACAATGCTCCCTCCGGTTTCGCTGCCGATCGCAAATCCGACCAGGCCCGCCGCCGTGGCCGCGCCCGGCCCGGCGCTTGATCCCGACGAGCCTTCTTCCGGCAGCCACGGATTCATCGTCTGCCCGCCAAACCATATATCGTTCAGCGCCAGTGCGCCCAGGCTCAGCTTCGCCACCAGCACCGCCCCCGCCGCGTGCAACCGCTCGACCACGGTGGCATCTTCTTTCGGCACGCGGTTGCGGTATGGCTCCGCGCCATAAGTCGTGGGAATGCCCGCGGTGTCGAGCAGATCTTTCCCGCCCCAGGGAATTCCGTGCAGCGGCCCGCGATATTTTCCGGCGGCAATTTCCGCATCTGCCTTTTTGGCCTGTTGCAACGCCAGATCTCGCGTAATGGTGATGGCGCACCGCAGCTTGGGATTGAATTTGTCGAGACGCTCCAGATAAATTCGCGTCAGCCGTTCTGAAGTGAGCTTTCGGCCTTCGATCCAGCGCGAGACCTGCGTCACGGTCGCGAATGCAATGTCTTCATCTTTGGCCGGCAGGGAAGTCTCGGCGCGACTGCGCACGAAGCGATCTTTTTCCGCGATCGGGTTCATGCCTCGCAGCATGGGATTCCACGTGGTCGCCGGAGCGAGCGTCTCCTCCAACGCGAGCTTGCGTGGACCCACCCGCCGCTCGTACAGCGAGGCCAGTGTTTTGCGCCAGCTCGCCGCGGCCATGGCGCGCTCGGAGTCGGTCAGCGGAAACTGCACCAGCTTCTCCGCTTCGGCAAACGTGGTGGCGGAGACCTCCGGCCCAATTTCTGGCCCGGCGCCGAACGCCGACGGAGCGCCCGGAGGCAATGTGGACATATTCTGCGCGTGGATGCGCGACGCGGCTGCGGCTCCCAGCACTCCCAGCGAAGTGATGGTCAGAAATTCCCGGCGTGATTTCAACATGAACTCTCCCAAGTGGTCAATTTGAGTACGGTGCGCGCTCAAATTACAAAATGTCATCTCAATTACACGGCGGCGTCATCCCGAAGGGTCGCGTTTTATTCAGCGGAGCGTGGGATCTCCCATGCAAAGTCTGCGTGAGTTGCGGATCGGCCCGGCCGCGCTCTCGATGGGGAGATCCCCGCTCCGCCTGAACCCCGGCTCTGCTCAGGATGACGCCCCTCGCTGAGTGCGATTTCTAAGCCACGCTTGGCCGCAGCTCCGCCTTCTTCGTGGTGATAGTCACCTTCGCCGGCTGCAATGCTCCGCGCCAGTCATCGCAAGACGCTTCCACGGTGATCGTTCCCGCCGTGCGGATGGTCTGCACTATCACTTGTGCCAGGCCGTTGAACAAACTTCGCGTCGGTTCCTTATCCGATTCCTGGCAATTGGGATCGCCGTTGCCCACGCCGATCAGCGCGCCTTCGCCAGAGATTTTGAAGCTGATCCGATGATCCGCCGTCGGAACGGCGCGTCCTGCACTGTCGAGCGCCTCGACCGTCAGAATGCAAACGTCCTCACCGTCCCCGTTGATTTCAATGCGATCGGCGGTCAGCCGAATCGATTCTGCTGCGCCAGTGGTCTCGCGCTTTTCCGTGAGCACAGCTTTTCCATCTTTCGAGCCGCGCGCTTCCAGCACGCCCGATTCATACGGGACTTTCCACTCCAGGTGCGTCAGCGGCACAACAGTTTTCGAGCCCAGGCTCTTGCCATTCAAGAAAAGTTCGACCGAATCCAGATTCGAGTGAACCCACACCGCGATCGGCTCGCCCTCGCGCTGCTCCCAATTCCAGTGGGGAAATAAATGCAGCACGGGCTCCGAGCCCCACCATGCCTTGTAGTAATAAAAGTTGTCCTTGGGAAAGCCGCACATGTCGACAATGCCGAACTGCGAGTTGATCGACGGCCAGCCGTAGGGCGTGGGTTCGCCGCGATAATCGAAGCCGGTCCATGCAAAGCCGCCCGACAGCCATTCCCGCGTGGCGTAGAACTTCCACCATTCCTCCGCCAACTCCGCCCAGGGCGGATGAACCGCATCGTAGGCA
>Ga0307476_10002810_pt1 | contig 10331 bp, 5 predicted proteins | sample atmos_gasesECM2C_2_FD_203314 | JGI IMG/M metagenome (GOLD analysis project Ga0307476, IMG submission 203314) | Hardwood forest soil microbial communities from Morgan-Monroe State Forest, Indiana, United States - atmos_gasesECM2C_05 | ecosystem: Environmental > Terrestrial > Soil > Temperate...
GATTGCGAACGCTGGAACATGCTGCACCCCGGCGAATCGCCGAAAATGCCTTTCGTGACGCAAACCTTGAAAGATGCGCCCGGACCCTTCATCGCAGCATCAGACTATATGAAGGTGTTGCCGGAATCTCTGGCCAAATGGGTTCCGGGACAATTTGTTTCTCTCGGAACCGATGGCTTTGGCCGCAGCGAGAGTCGGGTCGCGCTGCGCGATTTCTTCGAAGTGGATGCGAAACACATCGTGCTGGCCACGCTGGGCGCGCTGGCGCGGGAGAAGAAGATCAGCCTTGACGTCGTGAAGCAGGCGATCCGCGACCTTGGAATCGATCAAGAAAAACCGAACCCGGCTACGAGTTAGGACGCCGAGTCGTGAACGCCTTCAACCAGAATAAGGAATGGAATCAGTGATCGAATTCAAACTTCCCGCTCTTGGTGAAAACATTGATCAGGGCGACCTGGTTCGCCTGATGATTGCGCCCGGCGCGACCGTCAGCGAAGGCCAGGCCGTCATGGAACTTGAAACCGACAAAGCCGTGGTGGAAGTTCCTTCGTCGGTGAGCGGAACGATTAAGGAAGTTCTAGTGAAAGAAGGCGACAAGATTAAGGTCGGCCAAGTGGTTTTTACGGCTGACAATAACGGAACCGCGGTCGCTACCGCAAAAGAAACTCCGCGCCAAAAAGAGGCCGCGCCCGCAACCGGCAAGCCTGAGCCCGCGCAGACCGCTCCCGCTGCCAAAGCGCGACCCGCTCCCGCTGCCCCTCAAGCGGCAGCTCAGACCGCACCGCAGCGAACCCGTTCGACCGACGTCCCGGCACCAACCGAATTCCGTTTGCAGGAACTCGGAGAAAACATCTCCGAGGGCGACCTGGTGCGTTTGATGATCGCCCCGGGCGCGAAAGTTTCCGAAGGCCAGCCCGTCATGGAACTCGAAACCGACAAGGCTGTCGTTGAAGTCCCATCCACGGTTAGCGGTGTTGTTAATGAAGTGAAGGTCAAAGAAGGCGAGAAAATCAAAGTCGGTCAGGTGATTTTTACTCTCCAGGGGGGAGCAGCGTCGCCAGCCGAACCAACTCGTCCGCAGAGCCAGCCCGTCGAGCACGTCTCCGGCCAGCATGGCGCGCGCCTCGCGTTTCAGGCGGCAATTCGCGCCGAAGGCAAAACTGAAGAGCAGGCGCTGCCTCCCGATCAACCGCGCCAGCGCCCGGCGGCGTTCTCCATGCCCGTGCAGTTGGGCAAGGTTGCGGGAACCGAGCACCGGAGCCCGGTGCCTGCGGCCCCGCACACTCGCCGCCTGGCTCGCGAGATCGGTGTCGACATCTACGAAGTCAAGGGCAGCGGCCCCGGCGGACGCATTAGTGAAGACGACGTCAAAGCCCACGCCAAGGCCGTGCTCGGCGCCGCGTCTCCCGCCGCGCAAGCGCCACGCGCCGGACATTTTATCGAGCCCAAGCTTCCTGACTTTGCCAAGTGGGGGAAGATCGAGCGCGTTTCCATGCGCGGCGTTCGCCGCAAGACGGCGGAACATCTGGCGGAATCATGGAACACCATCCCACATGTCACCCAGCACGACCGCGCCGACATTACCGAACTCGAGCAGTTGCGCGCGCGTTTCGCGCCCAAGGCCGAGCAAGCCGGCGGCAAAATGACGGTCACCGCGATCGCGCTGAAGGTTTGCGCAGCCGCTCTCAAAGTGTTCCCGCAATTCAACGCCACCATCGATATGGAGAAAGAAGAAATCATTTACAAGCAGTACATCAGTATCGGTGTCGCGGCCGATACCGATCGCGGCCTGCTGGTTCCAGTAATCCGCGATGTGGACAAGAAAAACATTGTGGAGCTTGCAGTCGAGCTCTCGCAGCTTTCCCAGAAAGCCCGCGACAAGAAAATCACTCTCGCCGATATGGAAGGCGGTACTTTCACCATCACCAATCTCGGCGGCATCGGAGGCACAGCCTTCACTCCGATCGTAAATCATCCGGAGGTCGCGATTCTCGGGCTCTCGCGTTCACGCATGGAGCCGGAATGGATCGGCGGAAAATTCGAGCCGCGGCTGATCCTGCCGCTCTCGCTCTCCTACGATCATCGCCTGATCGACGGCGCGGACGCCGCGCGCTTTCTGCGCTGGGTCGCGGAAGCCTTCGAGCAGCCTTTCCTGCTTTCCGTTCAAGGATAGCTGTAATCGCGGAATCCCCAAGAGAATACCGAAAGAAACCCATGAACGAATCTCTTAACCAAACGCCGGACGAAACTCCAGAAACATCCAAGAAGTCAAGCCTCGCGGTAGTGGGCGGCGGACCCGGCGGCTACTCTGCGGCATTTCTAGCTGCGGACCTCGGCATGCAAGTTACGCTGATCGATCCCGAAACAAACCCCGGCGGCGTGTGCCTCTACCGTGGCTGCATTCCTTCCAAAGCCCTGCTTCACGTTGCCAAGTTAATTGAAGAGTCGCAACAATCCAAGAATTGGGGAATCGAGTTCCCGCGTCCCAAGATCGATCTGGCGCGCTTGCGCGGCTGGAAAGAAAATGTTGTCAAGAAACTTACCGGAGGCCTCGGGCAACTCTCCAAGCAGCGCCACGTCGAATACATCCAGGGCCGCGCAGCGTTTGAAAATTCCACGACGCTACGAATCACCAAATCAGATAACACCGAAGCACTGCTCACCTTCGACCGAATCATAATCGCGACGGGTTCGCGCCCAGCCATTATTCCAGCGCTCAAACTCGATTCGCCGCGCATGATGAATTCAACCGGAGCTCTCAATCTTAAAGACATCCCCGGCAGCCTTCTGGTAGTAGGCGGCGGATACATCGGCCTGGAACTCGGTTCGGTATACGCCGCGCTGGGCACGCGCGTCACCGTGGTAGAAATGCTGTCCGGCTTGCTTCCCGGCGCAGATCGCGACCTGGTTCTTCCGCTGCACAAACGCCTGGAGAAGATGTTCGAAGCAATTCTGCTGAACACTACCGTCGCTTCCCTGAAAGACGACGGTACAGGAATTCGCGCGACCTTCGAAGGCCCGGCCGTTCAAGGAGAAAATCGGAGTAAAACATTTGACCGCGTGCTGGTTTCAGTAGGCCGTAAACCGAACTCCGAAATCCCCGGCCTTGAGCACACACAGGTGCAAATCAACCCCCGGGGATTCATCGAGGTTAACCAGCAACTGCAGACCGCCGATGCCTCCATCTATGCGATCGGCGATGTCGTCGGCGAGCCCATGCTGGCGCACAAAGCTTCGCATGAAGGCCGAGTCGCAGTCGAAGCGATTGCCGGGCATAAGGTTGCGTTCGAACCCAATGCCATTCCGGCAGTCGTCTTCACGGATCCTGAAGTTGCCTGGTGCGGCCTTACCGAAACTCAAGCCGAAAAAGAAAGCCGCGAGATTAAAGTTGCAAAGTTTCCCTGGGGTGCCTCTGGGCGTGCGGTCACTCTCGACCGTCCCGATGGCATGACCAAGCTCATCGTTGACCCGCAGACCGAACGCGTGCTCGGAGTAGGAATCGTCGGAGTAGGAGCCGGAGAGCTGATCGCCGAGGGAGCGCTGGCCATCGAAATGGCCGCGCTGGCCGGCGATGTCGCCATGACGATCCATCCGCATCCCACACTTTCTGAAACCGTGATGGAGTCCGCCGAAGTTTTCTTCGGCACCAGCACCCACGTATACCGTCCCCAGCGGGGATAACCGCCGGCGTTTTGTTGGACCCCTTGGCCATCGCGCTTAACGCGCTCTCCGTGCGATTCATCTACTTGCGAAGCGTGAGTTCTCGCACACCCGGCCAGTTCCGTTACAATAAACTTTCAGTTGCGCGAGTGGCCGCATCCAGCGCACTCGGCTGCCCGCAGAAAACCACGGCGCGGAAGAATTCATGCCTATTTTTTCAAGAAAAATTGTTCTTCTTATCGTTGTCCTTGCTATCTGCCTGCCACTCTCGGCTCAAGGCGCTCTTACCCAGATCCTGCAACCAAGCGCCGCTGCGAACACTCCCGCCAAGACTGGGGCCGACCCGCTCGGTCGTGAAACGCCGTATGGAACGGTCTTCGGATTTCTGGAGGCGGCGCAAGCCGGCAACTACAGCATCGCAGCGCAATATCTGCAGATGAGCCCCGCCCACCGCCAGACTCAAGGCGACGCCATGGCGATGAAGTTGAATGTGGCGATGAACAGCTCATTCGCGGGCAGCCTGCGGCCCAGCAGGCAACCAGAAGGTACGCTACAAGAAGACGTTCCGTCTGACCGGCAGAAGCTGGGAACCATGGTTTCCGGCGACTCGGAAGCCGAGCTCGAGCTGGTTCGCGTTACCGATCCGAACGCGGGAAGAATCTGGCTGATCTCTTCCGACACCTTGAGCAGAATTCCTGAGCTCTACGATCAGATCGTAGCCCGCCGGGTGGAAACGCGATTGCCTGCATGGGTGGTGCGGCATCAACTGGCGGGCATGCCTCTGTGGCAATGGTTCGCTCTAGTCCTGCTGATCCCCGTGGCAGCGGCAGTCGGATGGGTGCTGTTGGTAGCGCTCGAAGTTCCTCTGCTGTGGTGGATGAAGAAACAGGTGCAGGGGTTCTGGCAGTGGCGCTCGGTTTCCGGCCCAGAGTGGCTGCTGGGTGGAACCCTTGTTCACCGGATTCTGGCCAGCTATCTCGGAATGCCGCTCCTGCCCCGCCACTACTACTTGCAGGTCACGGCAGTGCTAATCGTTATAGGCGCGAATTGGATTTTATGGCGAGTGATTCGCTGGTTCCTGCACCGCGTACGCAATCGTGCACTCGCCCACGGCCACGGCGGCACAGGCTCGCTTATGCTGCTTGGCGAGCGTTTGGTCAAGGCCGCAGTTGTCATGCTGGCAGCCTTTGTCATTCTCGGCATCCTCGGCTTCAACATGAGCACTGCGCTGGCCGGCCTCGGCATAGGAGGTCTGGCCATCGGTTTCGGCGCCCAGAAAACCATTGAGAACTTATTCGGCGGCGTTTCTGTATTGGGCGATGAAGTGATTCGCGTTGGCGACGTCTGCCGCTTCGGTGACCGCACGGGAACGGTCGAAGACATCGGCTTGCGCTCCACTCGCGTGCGTACGGAAGAGCGGACGTTGCTGGCCATTCCCAACGGCACGGTCGCGACCATCAATGTCGAGAATCTCAGCCGTCGCGATAAAATGCTTTTCAAGACCGTCCTCGGTTTACGCACGGAGACCACTCCAGATCATCTTCGCTATGTTCTGTCTGAAATCCGCCGCATCCTGTACAGCCATCCCAAGATCGAAACCAAAACCGTCCGGGTGCGGCTCACGGAGCTAGCCTCCAGTTCCATCAACGTAGAACTTGTCTGTTACGTGTTGACGCAGGATTTTAACGAGTTCGCCGCTGTTCGCGAAGATTTACTGCTGCGCATAATGCATCTGGTCGAAGACTCCGGAACCGGCTTCGCCCTTCCCTCGCAGACTCTTTACTTGGGCCGTGACTCCGGATTGGAAAAAGACAAGGCAGACGCCGCAGTAAAAAAGGTCACCGAGTGGCGCGACGGAAAGCAGTTGCCCTTCCCAGACTTCACAGACGAAAATATTTCCTCCTTCCGTGGATCGATCGACTATCCCCAACCTGAATCCGCGCAGCGCAACCAAACCCGTGAGGCAGGAAAAAATAACGGTAAAGACGACTAGGACGTTCCGCGCCATCGTCGCGTCATCCAGACGAGCAATCGGTGGGTTGGATAGTAAACCGCTGCCGGAACGGCAATTAAGTATGCCAACAAATACAGCAGTCCAGGCACCGCGTGCTGCTCGCGAAAGAATGGGCCCCGCGCCCAGTTCACGTCGTATTGCGCACGCCAGAAATAATTGATCGGCACTACGATCCACGCCGTCAGGGTTTGGTACTTCCAGCTTCGCCCGTCGTAACCCAAACGCCAAACCGCCCACAGCAGCAGCGGTGGTGTCACCACATGAAACAGGCTGAGCAGGCGAATCCACAGGGCAAGGTGCGGATCGAACATATATTCCGTTCCGCCGATCGGGTGCAGTCCACTTAAAAACGCGACCGCCAGGTCGATGGAGAATAGACTCTGGAACAACAGAAGTGAAGATGTCTGCCAGGAAAATATCAGAGAGCTTTCGAGCCAGAGCCCGACAGCAATAAACAGATTGCCCAGATCGCAGAAATAAAGAAAGTTCTGCGGACCATATTCCCGCCAGTAGACGGGGACCCACACAATCACACACACCGTCCAACCCACCTTCAGCCAAAGCGGAATCTGCATCACCGGATTGTATTCGCTGCGCACGCGGGATTCGCCAAGCGCCAAAAGCTCATTCTGGCAAGGCCAAACACCCTTCGATGGAATTACTACCGTAACTTGATGCGCCTTACGACTGTACCTACGATGACTTTAATATGGGTTATCAAGCACTCCTCTTCTGTCCCGACGAGAAGACAGCTCGCACCGTCACGCAAGTTCTCAGCGAGTTGGACTTCATCGTCACTCCCTGCACCGAACCATTCGCTGCGGTCAAGAAGTTGATGGGAGAGCACTTCGATGCCGTTGTGGTTGATTGCGACAACGAACAAAACGCTACGTTGCTGTTCAAAAGCGCGCGCAACACGACCAACAACCAGTCTTCCCTTGCCGTGGCAGTTGTAGAAGGGCAAGCAGGAGTCGCGAAAGCTTTCCGCATCGGCGCAAACCTGGTTCTCACCAAACCCATCAATGTCGAGCAAGCGAAAGGTACACTGCGAGTTGCCCGCGGACTGCTGCGTAAGAACGAAGCTGCAAAGCCTGCAGCAGCCGCCAGTGCGAATCCCGCTGCGCCCGCACCGCAGCCTTCCACGCAAGCCACTATTTCGAGTCTCGACGCGGCGCGCCACGCCGCGATTACCCGCGCGACACCAAGCGCTTCGCCCGCGAAATCACAAGGGGCTGTAGCATCTGCTTCTACCAACCTGTCTGAAAACCGAACCGAACCCTCCGAGTCAGCGACTGAGAAAATCCTTTCGCCGGGGACAACAAAACTACCCGCGCCACAAACTCAGGTTCCTGAGATTGGGTCTTCTTCAGCCAGCGCCAAGGCTGAAATAGCGGCGAGTCGAGCTGGGTTTGGCATGAATGCCGGCAGCGCTCCCGCCCCCGCCCGCGATCCGAAAGCCAGTGTTTCAACTGAGGACAAACTATCGACAGTTCCTTCGCAGCCAGAGACTATCGGAAAAGTTTCTGACTACGACATTAAACCTCAGGCTGAGCGAGAGTCTGCGCCTGCGCCGATGTTCACCTTCGGCGGAACGATCGGCAGTGAAACTGAGCCCTCCGGCGGCGGCAAGAAGAAATTGCTGCTGGCAATGGCGGCGGTTGTGCTCATTGCGGCAGGCGCCTTCGCGGCCTGGACGCACTGGGGACGGCCGAACGACAGCACTCCTGCTCCTGACCACGTTGCCGAGTCGCCGGTAAAGACTCCTGTGCCAGTTCCGCAGGCGTCGCCAAGCCAGGCTCCGCTGGTGAAGTCTCCTGCTGCAAATACGCCAACGGCTGCGAGTGCGGAAGGCGAAGATGTAGAGGCGCATCCCAGCAAGCTCACGGCCGCAACCGACTCATCGAAGCCTTCGCCATCGTCTGTGGCGGCGAATAAAGCTCCCGCGACGAAAGAGGACGCGGAGCCGATTGTGATCAAGAACAATCTTCCCAGACCCACACCAAAATTGCTCGCGACTCCCGAGGCTCCGGCTCCGCCCAGCATGGCTGGCATCGCCCCCGCGGGTAACGGCGGAGGTCTGCCGAATCTGATGGACAGTCAGAGCCAGGCGCCAACTCCGGTTCTGCAAACGCTGACCGTGTCGCAAGGAGTTTCGCAGGGCCTGCTGGTGAAAAAAGTGCAACCCAAATATCCACCCAACGCCCTGCGCCTGCGCGTTGAGGGCGGAGTCCAGTTGCTGGCCACGATTTCGAAGAACGGCGATATCTCCGCGGTCAAGATCCTCACCGGAGACCCGCAACTCTCGCACGCCGCGGTTGACGCGGTGAGGCAATGGAAATACAAACCGTATCTGCTCAACGGAGAACCGGTTGAGATTCAAACGCAGATCACGGTGAACTTCAAATTGCCCAACTAACTTACAATCAGTTTCCAGTTTCCAGTTTCCAGTTTCTAGCTCTTAACTCTTAGCTCTTAGCGCCTGCCTTCTGGCTCCTAAGCCTCTAGCCTCTCTTGAGGTTCGCCAGGGCACTTAGGCTCGATGCTCTGGGTTGTGGAGTCCTCCCGAAAATAAAGTTTGCGGCGACGGCACCGGTGCGGCTGCGGGTTGCGCTGTTGCGGCAAAAAATCGGGGTATCCCCCTCCCCCCTGGGTCCAGTGGAATCATCGGATTAGACACGAAATTCCCCGCAAAATCCGCGAGACAAAGAACTTAGATACTAAAATCCATGAAACAAAGGAGTTAGCGCGCGACGACTTGCTCTGGAGCAGACCGTCACGGCCTCGACCATGATCGCCGATTCAAATTGTGACGACAAGGTTAGATGTCACAGGGATGGTGTGGAAAAGCGCTAGCGAGCCGCGCCAGCATAGGCTCGAGTTCATTGCCCAAGCTTTAGAATGGGAACGTCCCCCGATTTTCTCCCAAAGCCTTGAACGCACGGCATTTGATCCCTTTGACCGTGTTGCACTTGAATAGAGCGAGCAGGAAAAGTAACGCGGATCTTCACTGGCTCACCCGCACCAATCCGCCTTCTGTCCCTAACCACTATTGTCGTCAAATTTTTACAGACTGTTCATCTTCCTGTCGGGCCCACCCCAGCATCCACTCTCTACTCATCCCAAGTAGGAGGTAGTCCGTGGCAAGACGTTTCCATGTCCCACATCTCGCAGTCTCTTTGGCTCTCTGCCTGCTTCCCGCGAGCCTGGCATTTGCAGACGGTAGCCTGAACAAAGTCAATCACATCATCATCGTCATGCAGGAAAACCATTCTTTCGACAATTATTTCGGAGCCCTCCCTTACGCGCCCGGCAGTCCTTATCACAACGGAAACGGAGCGTGCTCCACCACCGATCACAAATGCGTCGACGGCTTAACTTGCACACTTTCAAGTGCCGGCGCCCTGAACTGTACCAACAGCAATCTTGATGACGACGGCAGCACGGTCTTCGCCTTTCACAATCCTTCCCGCTGCGTCATCCCTGACCTCGATCACGGATGGCTCGGCACTCACCTGGAAATGAACTTTGAGAATCCGAATGCCACGCTCACCGAGCCGTTGAGCGACGGCTTTGTCCGCCGGAACGACGCCACCGAACAAACGGATAACGGCGAGACTCCCACTGACGACCAAACTATTGGTTACTACACTCAGGACGATCTGCCTTTCTACTACAACCTGGCTCAGACGTTCGCGATGAGTGACCGGCAATTCGCCTCTGTGCTCGGCCCCACCTTCCCGAATCGCTCTTATCTGATGGCCGCGACTTCCTTCGGCCATCTCACTACGAACGACACTGTGCCCCCTCCGGGAGGCTACAAGCCGATCACCGGAACCATCTTCGATCTGTTCGATAAATACGGCGTCACTTGGGGAGATTTCTTTGAAGACGTCCCTCAATCCGGGAGTTTTCGTACCGCCGATTCCCACAACCTGCCGCTCACGACCTTCATGCTCGAAGCTTCCGGCGGAGGTACGCTGCCGCAAGTCTCGTTTATCGATCCCGATTTCGGCATCGAAGGTACTGCCCTGGAAGACGACGAACATCCGCCCACCGACATTCAGCGCGGCCAGTACCACGTTTCCCAAGTGTTGAATGCCGTGCGCAACGGTCCCTACTGGAAAGATTCCATCATCTTTATTCTTTACGACGAGCACGGCGGCGCCTACGATCATGCAAAACCACCCGCTGCTCAGCAGAAAAACTCGCGCACTCCTGACGGAATCAATCCCGGCCAGTGCGAAGACTTATCTGCGCCACCCGCTAGCGAACAACCTGGCCAGGGGGCGGAGTGCTCCTACAACTTCACCAGCACCACCGACACCAGCGTTCTCGACGCAGAATCTCTCTGCCCCGCATTAACCGCCAATCCAACCGGACCATACCCGAAGAGCTGTGCCAGCTTCGATCAAGTCGGAGTGCGCGTTCCGCTGATTGCGGTCTCTCCATTCTCAAAGCCAAGTTACGTCTCCCACGTCGTTGGAGACCACACCTCGCTGCTTGCCATGATTGAAAAACGCTTCCTGAATTTTGGAGGCTCTCCACTTCATCTGACGAGACGCGATCAAAGTGCGAACGACCTGGAAAGTATGTTCGACTTTACTCATTCCCCGTCGTTGAATACTCCCGTCGGTCAAGCTACGCCGCCGGTCACCGA
>Ga0307476_10002811_pt1 | contig 10325 bp, 10 predicted proteins | sample atmos_gasesECM2C_2_FD_203314 | JGI IMG/M metagenome (GOLD analysis project Ga0307476, IMG submission 203314) | Hardwood forest soil microbial communities from Morgan-Monroe State Forest, Indiana, United States - atmos_gasesECM2C_05 | ecosystem: Environmental > Terrestrial > Soil > Temperate...
CTATCACCCTAGGCAGCGGATTTACGGAAGTTTCTAATTCAAATCCTCCAGCGGCTTATCGAGAGGAAGCCAGTGACAGGCGCAGAAGAATACCGCTGTGGGGACCCGTTGAATCGTCCCCCTGACGCCTGGGGCACTTGCGGACGGTTTCGCGCTTCATTGACGCCATCAGTAACTATGGCGTCCCCGACGGGATTTGAACCCGTGTTACCGCCGTGAAAGGGCGATGTCCTAGGCCAGGCTAGACGACGGGGACGGATGCGAGGTAGATGTGTCTGGAAACAACACTTGATCGTAACAACCCTTCGAGGGCCTGTCAAAATGCGGTGGATCTGCAACCGGGCCCAAGCGTCAGAGGACGATTCGGGCCGAACCGCGATACTCTGCGCCTGACTCAACGATTCTTTTTACGGTCAAATATCCAGCTGAATATGAAAAGCTTAGCGGCAGTGTGAGAAAGTGCTCTGTGCTGCATCTTTTTCAGCCCCTCGTCCGTATAACCGGGTAGCATGAACGGCACTGTTTATTGCTTCCTGAATGCGATGGAATCCGAGGCTAGCGCAATTGCCCGCGGTCTTCGCCGGCGTGATCCGGACCTGCTCGACCGTCTCATCGAACAGTATCAGCACCGACTGCTCCGCTATCTCGTCTACCTATCGGGAAATCGTGAGCTGGCTGAGGATCTCTTCCAGGAAACCTGGATTCGCGTGCTAGAGCGCGGGCACCAGTACGACGGCAAACACGAATTCAGCACGTGGCTTTACGCGGTCGCAAGAAATATGACCATCGATTATTTGCGGAAGAAAAGTCCGCTCAGCCTGGATGGATTGATGGAGGACGAGGAGCACGCCCCGCTCGAACCAGTCGATACTCGACCCATAGGCTGGGAAGTTGTGCAGCAGCACGAACAAGCTGAGCGCATCAATGCGGCATTGGTCAGCATCCCGGCGGAATATCGCGAGGCGGTCGTGTTGCGCTTTCAGGAGGGATTAACTTTGGACGAGATTGCCACCTTAACCCAGGCGCCGCTGGGCACGGTGAAATCGCGATTGTATCGCGGAATGAACCTGCTGATGGGGTTGTTGGAGGGAATACAGGCATGACGCGGGACATACATCACGAGGCAAGGGAACTGACTACGCTGGCTGGGGCAAAGGACTTGTCCGACGCACAACGCAGTTGGTTACACGCTCATCTCGAAGAGTGCGCAAGTTGCCGGGACTATGCGGAAGCGGCGGGCCGTGTGGTCGCCGCTCTGCGTTCTATTCCTTTGGCAGCTGATTCCCGCCTGGTGCGAGCCACGCAGATGCGCGTGCGCTTTCACGCCAGCAGGCTGCGGGAAACACGCGAACGCATGTGGCTGGTGGCGATGGCTTGTCTAGGGGTGGGACTTTCTGCGACGCTGACCCTCCCCGTTTTGTGGCGGCTCTTCGCATGGATGGGAGAACGGGCCGGGGTTTCGACCTGGGTTTGGCAGGCGGGTTTCATGTTCTTCTGGGTCGCTCCCGCGTTAGTTGTGGGTGCGTTGCTTCTGGCTCGCGGCACCCACTTCACCAACCCCGTAGAAAAGCAAAAGCAGTGGAGATGAGAAAGCCGAGAACCCTATGCAGGTGAAAAACGAAACTCGAACCGGACTCAGTGCAGAAATCAAGATCGTTCCATGGTGGGCATGGATGCTCGCGGGAATCGCATTTGTCGCTGCGCAGATCTTCTTCAACGGTACGGCGCTTTGGCATTCGGGCGCGCCGCCGGCATGGTGTAAAGCGGTGCTTGGGCTGCTGGCTGGAATCGGGGGAGGGTGTTTCCTGCTCCTCATAGGCTATATCAACTGCGACGCGAAACGCCGCGGAATGAGTCCAGTCCTCTGGACGATCATGGCCGTTATTATTCCCAATGCTCTGGGCATCATTCTTTATTTTCTCCTGCGGCAACCGCTGGGCAGTGTCTGCCCGCAATGCGGGAATAGCGTGCAGACGGGATTCAATTTCTGCCCTCGCTGCAGCTGCAAACTGAGCCCGAGCTGTCCGCAATGCCAGCGTCTGGTTGGTGTGAACGATATCTATTGTCCGTACTGTGGAACTTCGCTGCGCGATCCGGCGACCCTGGGTTCTAGGCCCTCGCCGGCATGAAAGGTCACTCATCGATAACAGGAGTGCGGAACAATGCGATTGCCGTTATTAGTTCTTCACATCAGCGCCGGCGTGTTAGCGATGTTCGCCGGTGCCGCCGCGATGTCTTTCCGCAAAGGTTCCCGCCGGCACGGGAGTGCGGGGAACGTCTTCGTCGCAGCGATGCTGAGCATGGCGGTAGCCGCCTCGTGCCTCGGCTACATGAAACACCAACCGAATAATGTGTTTGGGGGCCTCCTCACTATCTATATGGTGGCGACAGCGTGGGCGACGGCCCGGCGTAGAGACGGCGAATCTAGTGTTTTGGATTGGATTGGCTTTTGTTTTGCGCTCCTAATTGGGGTCGTTGGTGTGATCCAGGGATTCCAAAAGGCTACTGGGCGGGCACCGGCAGATGATGGAACCTTCCCCTTCATGCAACTTTTCATGGGTTCGGTGATTCTGTTTGCCGCGCTGGGAGATTTGCGCATGCTGGTATGGGGAATTTCCGGCAGACGACGGATCGCACGGCACCTTTGGCGCATGTGCTTCGGATGGTTTATCGCCACAGGTTCTTTCTTCCTGGGGCAACAACAAGTATTTCCCGCGTGGTTGCGGGGATCGCCGGCTCTGCTACTACCGGCCATTCTGCCACTGGCGCTGCTGATTTTCTGGATGATTCGGGTACGCTTCACCACTGCTTACAAGGGAATCTCACTTTCCGTAGCGAGCGATGCCTACTCCTTACGGTGACTCTCGATCCTGAATCTAGCGCCGCGCTCGGGCGCACTTATTTTTGATTCTTGGCGCGTGACGTGACCCGGCGCAGGATGAACTCCTGTGCCAGGTTGGCGGCCGCTCGCTGGCCGGTTCCGATGAGGAAGTTGCCAAATACTAGCCCGGCGCCGCGATTCGATGGCGGATAGTAGGCATTCGAGATGGCAGCTGAGGCCAGATCTCCACCCACGGTCGAGTAGTTTGGCTGCAGCTTTCCGTTATCTCCTCTGCAGACGAATGGGCTCGTGACTGCGTGGAGTGCCCGAGACTTGTTTGTGCCCTTGCCCTGGTAGAAGTAGCGAGGATCTTGATGCAAAAGCGATGGCAAGATCGCCCCACCAATCATAATGTCGGTAAAACCGTTGCCATAGGCGGCGCCGTAGCGATCACCATAACCCTTCCAGCCCTGAGGATAGTTAGGATGGTCTCCCGCCTGCTCGGCGCCGGCGGCGATACCGACGCCGATAAACGTTACAGGATCGAACGCGACCCTGGTGGCGAGCCGGAACTTCAATTTGGTCGTGAGCGGCGCGGCATTCGAATCATAGGCTACGTAGTAATTAGGAATGATGCCGAAAATCCTCTGGTGCTCCTCGATCTTGACCTGCTCGGTGGCCAGTTCCTCGGCGGAATAACCTACGATTACTGTGGTCAAAGCTTTCGCGATGCGCAGCTTGTTGACCGTCAAGATTAAATACTGGCCCGGGTTCAGAGTGACTGGGGGTGAAGTCCAGCTGGCAAATCCGGGAGCGCTGATCTCTACGCGATAGGTAGTAGGATCGAGATCGTTGAACTCAAAAAATCCCTTGTCATTTGACAAGACCGTGTGAGGATTTTTGAGGGCCGACCCTTCAAGGATGACCGTCGCACCAGGAACGGCATCGTCATTCAGATCGACGACCGTGCCGACAATGATTCCCGGCTGCGCCCTGGGGGCATCCGGCAACGCAGTCTGGTCCTGCGCTCTTGCGGGTGTTGATCCAGAAAGACAGAGGAACAGCCCAAGAACACCCCACATCATTCCGTGCTTTGTATGGATCTTACGAATCGACACGATTCCCCCAAGGGCCACACCTAGGAGGGCAACTTAACGACCAAACCTATAGGGGATCGGATCGTCTCGTAAATGCCTGGATCTAGTGAGAAAGTCGAGGTCCAAAGTGGCAGGTGTCAATGACTGTCGAAGACATTCTTCGACACTTGTCGACAGTTCGCCTCCGAGGCAAATTGCAGAAATAGGCGGCAGGGCGTCCGTCAAGGAAGTAAAGAAGGTCCGGAAAGCCACTAGGGGTCTTTTCGTCCCTGTGACGCCTAGCAGGAGGGTCAACCTACAGGATTTTATTGGGCGTGCTTTGGCAGCTGTCTTGCATGATCGAACCGAATACAGACGGTTCACCCAGAGGAACCGCTGCGGAAAAACTTCTTTGAGGTGATTCGCAATGGCCACAGCCGCTAGATTCCGCATTGACGTAGCAATCCACGACCTGCTTACGAACTCCAACCAGCGCCCACCTGCGCCTGCGCAAGCTATGGGCCTGACCCTTCCGGATCCTGTCTTCCCACAGTACCCGGAACGCCTGAGCGATCCCGGGCCCGAAACTCCGCCCGTAAAGCGACAGTGGGGTGCAAAAGATGTTTACCGATACTCACGCGGGTGGCTGGGTCCATATGTGCGATCGAGAGTTCTACCGGGAGAGTTCCATCCCATCACCGCCTATTTGTTTGTGGAATACAAGTGCAATCTCGACTGCTGGTACTGCTGGTCCTATAACAACAAAGTGAAGGGAATGACCGAGGATGTCGCCCGGCGCTCGATCGACTGGCTGCACGACAATGGCTGCCGTGTGTTGGCGCTGATGGGTGGTGAGCCTTTGCTGCGGCCCGATTTCATCCATAAAGTTGTGTACTACGCGGCTAAGAAAGGTTTCTGGGTTTACATTGCCACCAACGGTCGTCTGCTGCGCCCCGACGTTGCCGACCGTCTGGGCGACGCGGGTGTTGCGGTGTTTAACTTCGCCCTCGATTCGTGGGATCTGCAACCGAGCCTGCCCAAGGCTTTTGTTCCCTCGGAGAAAAATCTGGAACACATCTTGCGCAAGCAGTATGCGCATCGCTATCTGGTGTTTTTTAACATCAACATCTGCCGCAACAATCTGCAGGACGTGAGAAAACTCACGGAATACGCTTACGATCACCGCATTGCCACGGACTATCACATCAACGAAACTCCGATGCTGGAACAGGATGACCACTTCAAGCACCTTTATGACAACCCGACCTATATCCGGCCGGAAGACTGGCGCGAGATCGACTCACTGGTCGACTGGCTGATCGAGAAAAATAAGGCCGGGTACCAGATGGTGAACTCAGTGCAGCGACTGCAGGAGATCAAGGCCTTCGTTCGCATGTCTTCCGGACTCGATTTGCGGGAGTACGGGTGGAATGGCGATGGCACGCGTGGAAACGGGCACCAGGCAGAGCTGCTCGCGTCGTTGCCAGGAATTCAGCAGGATGCGGACGGCGAGTTGCACTTTGCCGAATGGAATTGCCGCGCCGGTCAGAACAATGTAATCATCCGCACCGACGGTACCGTCGCTCCCTGCTTCCCGATGTACGGTGCAACGTTCGACTGGGGAAACATCGATCAGCCAAAATTCGATCAAGGCCAACTCTCAGCGATGAAGTCCACTTGCCAGCAACACTGCTTCTCGACCCTGAACCATAATCTGGCGTATTGCTACAACGATTCGAGAGTGATCAAGTGGCTATGGGCCAACGCAAAAAATAGGTTCCAGGGTGGCGTGCGGAGCTTCGAGGATTAACAGGAGGCGAAAGTTGCGGGCTAACCCCAAACGCAAAGGTTTTGAACGCGCTCGGGGCAAATCAAAGTTTGCCTTTGAGATTGCTTTCGATAAACGAGTCGCCACATTCGGGTCAGGCATGGAGTACGTCTTCGAGGAGGGAAGGGTAGTTGGGATTAGCTGAAGGGGCGTCCACGTCCTGCTCAAGATGAAATCCGTTCGCCCCTCCGATTTGCTGCAGGGCGCGACTTCGCGCCGCAATCACCTCCCGGCGGGAGCAGTCTAGAAGGAGGGAACACTCGTGATCGGAGTAGTGTTCGAGAATCGACAGGACGAAAACGAAACGTTCGAACGGCGCCAGATTGAGAACCGCGGCCATCTCCGTGGGATGGAATGTCGGTATTTCGTCACCGCCGTTGAAGCCGGAAACGGGATCGGCTGCGACGAACCGGGGGTTGATCAGTCGCACAGCATTCTGAATAATCGCCCGCCGCGCCCATGAGTGCGCCCATTCCTTGAACACCGGGTTTCCCGCCACCGAATCCTCCAGTCCACAGACAACGGCCTGCTGCGCCCTCTCGCGATCCGCAGTCAGAAGGAGCGACAGGCCGTACAGGCTGTCACTTTCTTCGCAGAAGATGCGGCAGAAATCGCCGTCGCTCGCGTAGGCCGTGCGGCCCTCGATGCGTTTTGTTTCCGGCATGGCTACCCTCGCTGTGATTCCCGTTGCTTTTTTCGCGCAAGTTGCTTCACCAAGTGTCGCGTGAGGACCCCGCAGCAGGAAAAGTTCGCGCCTTGCTTCATCAGATCGAAGATCGCGCCTTCTCCCTCCGGGCTGATGAGTGTCAGGTTCCTCAGGTCGATGAACAGTTTTCGCCCATCTAGTTCCCGGCTTGCATTTCTCCAGGCCTTTCCCAGCTCAGCGACCCAGGGCCCGCTAAGGGTTCCTTCCACGATAAGCGTCCGCCGTGACGGCGTATCGGCGATAGAAATCCTGAACACGGTGCTCTATTCCGGCTTGAGTATCGCAAACCGCTTGCCAAACCCGAGCTTTCGGCAGCCCAGCAAGCTGTTGAATTTATTGCCTGCAGGAAACTAGCGAGTAGGGGTGTCAAAAAATGTCGAACCTGAATCGACAATTGTCGACGACGGGGGAGTTCTTGAAGTTGCCGTTGGCAGCTCCCACGGCCGGTTAACGTGATCAGGATAATTGCCGCGGGTCGATGCCCAGTTTCTTCATGCGCGAGATCAGCGTCGTTCGTTTGATATTCATGCGCGCCGCGGCGCCCTCGGGTCCCGCTACCCGCCCCTTTGTGATTCTCAAAACGCGGATGATATTGTCACGTTCGTTGGCCTCGTATGCGCTCGCTACCGGAGCGCTCCTGCCATTGTTGTTCAGTTCAAAAATCGGAGCCTGCAGCGCCGCGCCTCGTGTAAGGATGACCGAACGCTCGATAAAGTTTTCCAGCTCACGAATATTTCCCGGCCAATGCCAACTCGATAGTTTCCTCAAAGCCACCGATGGAATAGACTCGATTTGTTTCTGCATGCGGCGGCCGTATTTCTGAGTGAAGTAGCGGACTAACAGCGGAATGTCTTCTGGCCGTTCCCGCAAAGGCGGAATACGGATGGGAAACACGTTCAGGCGATAGTACAAGTCGGTGCGGAACTCACGATTCTTGATCATGGTTTCGAGGTCGCGATTCGTCGCCGCTACCAGACGTACATCGACCTGCTTGGTTCGGTTGCTCCCCAAGCGTTCAAATTCACGTTCCTGCAGAGCGCGCAAGAGCTTCGGCTGGATCTCAAGCGGAATATCTCCCACCTCGTCGAGAAAGAGCGTGCCTTGATCGGCTAGTTCAAACCTCCCAATCTTTTGTGCGATCGCTCCGGTGAATGCACCTCGCTCATGCCCAAACAGCTCGCTCTCGAGCAGTCCGCCAGGGATTGCGGCGCAGTTGAGCTTCACGAAAGTCCACTCTTTGCGACGGCTGCGTTCGTGGATGGCGCGCGCGATCAATTCTTTTCCCGTGCCGGTTTCGCCCAGCAGCAACACCGTGGAGTCGCTAGGAGCTACCGTTTCCACCAGTTTCAAAACATTGCGCAGAGCTGAGCTCTGCCCCACAATTCCTTCAAAATCCACCTCACCGCGAATTTCATCTTCCAGGTAGAGCTTTTCTTTTGCCAGCTTGTCTTTGAGTTCGGCGATCTCGCGATACGCCAACGCATTCTCTACGGCGAGCGCCACTTGCGAGGCTGCGCGCATCACGAACTCGACGTCGTCCGGGCTAAATGAGTTCTGGACTCGGCTGGCAAATGTCAGCACCCCGAGCGTCCGCCCTCTGCTGAACAGGGGAAGAGCACAGCCAGATTCGAGGGCTTCGGCGTGAGCTTCTGAAGCCTCTCCGGGAGCCAGTTGTTTACTGATCGCATCCAAAACAATGGGTTCGCCGGTCTTGAATACTTTGCCGATCACGGACCCTTCAATCGGCTGCCGCGAATCCTCACTCGCGAATCCCTTGCTCTGAGGGAAGTCCATCGCGAATTGACGCAAGTGCACTTGATCCGCATCCGGTACCCATACGCCAACCGTGTCGCAATGCATCACTTGCCGAATGCTAGCCGAGACTGCGCGAAGCAGATCGCGACTTTCCAAGTTCGACACCAAGGTGTTCGTCAAGTCCAGCAGCAGCTTAAGGCGGTCACTTTCGCGTTGCAGCTCCGGCCTCGCGCTCGGAGCTGTGCTTGGAGTTTGAGAATTGAATAAGCTGTCCGGTATGGGCGAGGAACTCATCGTTTGACCTCCCGATGCTCATCGTCGCAACCGCTGCTTGCGCCCATCGACATGGGCAAGGGGCAGCTTTGCTTCACAGAATTACGTGTATAGCGGTGAGATTGTTAGCGAATGAAACAACTCACCGCGATCACTGCGACGGGAGGACGTCTGCCAGTCCGTCGACATGTTTCATCAGATGTAACGAGAAGGCAGAAGGCTTCGAAGAAAAATGGCGCGCTGGTCGCTGGCCGGAGCGAGTGAACATCAGATTCGCTTGTAACCACACGGAATTCCCTGATAAGATTTCAAAAATCCACACATCGGAGCGAGAATGCAGGCTACGCTTGCTCTGGAAGACGGCAGAGTCTTCCGAGGCAAAGGCTACGGCGCCAAAGGCGAGTGCTACGGCGAAGTCGTTTTTAATACTTCCATCACCGGCTACCAGGAAGTTTTCACCGACCCTTCCTACTCAGGGCAAATCGTTGTCCTGACCAATCCTCAGATCGGCAACTACGGTACCAATCAGGAAGATAACGAAGCCACGCGTCCGTGGATCGAAGGCCTAGTGGTGCGCGAGTTCTCGAAGGTGAGTTCGAACTGGCGCTCGCAGCAGGTGGCGGAAGAATACCTTGAGCAGTTCAAAGTGCCGGTTTTGTCGGATATCGACACGCGCGCTCTGGTGCGCCATCTGCGTGATCACGGCGTGATGCGTGGCGTGGTTTCCACCATCGAGAGCGATGCTGAGAAACTAGTGGCGAAGGCCAACTCAATTCCGAAAATGGATGGGCTTGACCTCGCCAAAGAAGTGAGCACCAAGCGCCCCTATGTGTGGGAAGTAGGCGAGCGCTCACACGAGCCAGTGGCTCAAGTCGGGGTAAAGGACGATCCGGAGCGATTTCATGTGGTGGCTTATGATTTTGGCATTAAGCAAAACATTCTAAGGAAGTTACGTGGCGAAGGCTGTCGCGTCACAGTGGTCCCGGCACAGACCACTTCGGAAGATGTTCTCGCCCTGAAACCCGATGGAGTGTTTCTCTCGAATGGTCCTGGCGATCCCGAACCTTGCACTTATGCAGTCGATTCGATTCGGCGCTTGATGGGACGGCAACCGATCTTTGGAATTTGTCTGGGGCATCAACTCACCGGCATTGCGCTTGGCGGAAAAACTTTCAAACTGAAGTTCGGCCATCACGGCGGAAATCATCCGGTGAAACAGTTGTCGACTGGAAAGATTGAAATCACGGCGCACAACCACAACTTCGCCGTCGACCCGGATTCGCTGCCACACAGTGAAGTTGAACTGACGCACATCGATCTGAACGATTCAACGCTGGAAGGCCTGCGGCATCGCAACCTGCCGCTGTTCAGCGTGCAATATCACCCCGAAGCCGCGCCGGGGCCGCACGACTCGCATTATTTGTTCAAGGAGTTCACGAAGATGATGGAGGAGTGGAAAGGGTGAGCCGACAGCGCAAGATCGCTGTTTCGCTGTTGTTGTTAATCGGCCTCGGTGCTGCGGCGCAGGTTCGTTTACCCGAACTGGATTTTCCGTCGGCGCACGGAAAGCACGAACGACCGACCAAAGTTCGGACGATCCGAGGAATTGTAGTCGATTAAAACGAGGCTGTTATTCCGAATGCGCAGGTGGAGCTTCATCGCGTTGACGGCGACAAGGCTGTTGAAGTCACGAAGAGCGCGACGGATTCTGTGGGAAGGGTTCCACTACGACTCGGCAAGCGGCAAGTACCAATTGACTATTTGTGCGAAGGGCTTCCGCGAAGAAATTGTGCCGCTGGAGATCTCGAAGAGAGTTCGGCCAGGTTTCAAGTTAACGCTTAAGGTTGGGGAAAACATCAATACGAT
>Ga0307476_10002812_pt1 | contig 10322 bp, 8 predicted proteins | sample atmos_gasesECM2C_2_FD_203314 | JGI IMG/M metagenome (GOLD analysis project Ga0307476, IMG submission 203314) | Hardwood forest soil microbial communities from Morgan-Monroe State Forest, Indiana, United States - atmos_gasesECM2C_05 | ecosystem: Environmental > Terrestrial > Soil > Temperate...
TCAGGAGCGCCAGCACGATCAGCGACGTGCCGGCGCCGAGCGTCATCGCCCGCTTCGGAACGACTTCGATGGCGGGCGCGTCGGTGACGACTTCCTGCACGGCGCTCATGCTTAAACTCGCTTCACGATGGGCCGGCCGAACAGTCCGGCGGGTTTGACAACCAGAACAAAGATGATCAGCGCCAGCGCAATCGGCAGCTTCAGCTCATTGCCGACGCCGGGAATGTAGGTGCCGGCGAGATTTTCGATGATGCCGACGAGGAAGCCGCCGACGACGGCGCCGAACGGGCTGGTCAGGCCGCCGAGCACCGCGGCGGCAAAGCCGTAGATCAGGACGCCGACCATCATGTTGGGCTCGAGAAACACGACAGGCGCGATCAGCATGCCGGCGATCGAGCCGATCGCGGCCGCCATGCCCCAGCCGAGCGCAATCATCCAGGAGGTATTGATGCCGACCAGCCGCGCCGATTCGGGCACCGAAGCGGCCGCGCGCATGGCAAGCCCGATCCTCGTGTAGCGGAAGAATCCGTAAAGCGCGATCAGCAGCAGTATGGTCACGCCGATCATGCCGGCTTGGTGGGTGGAGATCAGCTGGCTGCCGAGGAACGGCGAGGATCCGAACGGAGTCGGATACTGCTTGATGGTGAAGTCCCAGATCAGGCCGGCGCTGCTGTTGATGATCGCAAACAGCGCGATGAAGCCGGCGACGTTGGTGAGGATCGGCGCTTTCGCCAACGGCTTGAACAGGAGCCGTTCGATCACGATGCCGCCGGCAAAGGAGAAGGCCAGCGTGAGCAGGAACGCGCCCCAATAGGGCACGCCCCATTGCATCAACTGCCAGGAGATGAACGTCGAGAACATCGCCATTTCGCCCTGCGCGAAATTCAGATGGTCGATCGCCTGGTAGATCATGACCACCGCAAGCGCCATGCAGGCATAGATCGCGCCGGTGGCGATGCCGGCCAGGATCTGGTTGGTGAGAAGCTCCATGGCCCGCGTTTCCTTCAGTAGCCGAGATAGGATCTGCGGACGTCTTCATTGTCCGCGATCTCGTTCGCTTTGCCCGACATCACGATGCGGCCGGTTTCGATCACATAGGCCTGGTCGGCGATTTCCAGCGCCAGTTGCGCGTTCTGCTCGACCACCAGGATCGTGACCTTGTCCTCGCGATTGATCTTGCCGAGGATCTTGAAGAGATCGCGCACGATCAGGGGCGCAAGCCCGAACGAGGGCTCATCCAGCAGCATCAGCCGCGGCCGCAGCATCAGCGCGCGGGCGACCGCCAGCATCTGCTGCTCGCCGCCCGACAAGGTGCCGGCCTGCTGGGTATGGCGCTGCTTCAGCACCGGAAAATGCGCATACATGCGCTCGATGTCGGAGGCCACGCCGGCCTTGTTCCGCGTGATCGCGCCGAGCTCGAGGTTTTCCTCGACCGTCATGGTGGTGAAGGTGCCGCGGCCCTGCGGCACATGGGCGATGCCGAGCCGAACGATGTTTTCGGTCGAGCGGCTGGCGAGGGGAGCGCCATCGAATTCGATCGCGCCCGTGGTGCGGACCATGTTGCAGATCGCGCGCAGCGTCGTGGTCTTGCCGGCGCCGTTGGCCCCCAGCAGCGTGGTGACGCTGCCTTCGTTCAAGGAGAACTCAAGACCATGCAGCGCCTGGACCTGGCCGTAATAGGCCTTCAGCGCCTTGATATTGAGGAGCGCGGTCATTGGTCCTTGCTCCCGAGATAGGCCTTGATCACGTTGGGATCGGATTGCACCGCGGCCGGCGTACCCTCGGCGAGCTTGCGGCCGAAGTTCAAGGCCACGACATGATCGGCGATCGACATCACGAGGCCCATGTGATGTTCGACCAGGAGCACCGTCATGTTGCGCTGGTCGCGGATGCGCTTGATCAGGTCGCCGAGCGCATAGACTTCTTCATGGTTGAGGCCGCCGGCGGGCTCGTCGAGCAGCAGGATCTTCGGCTCCGACGCCAGCGCCCGCGCCAACTCGACGCGCTTCTGGGTGCCGAAAGGCAGTCCCGAAACGGTGGCGTGCGCGACCCCTTCCAGGTCCAGATAGTTGAGGATTTCGGCAACACGTTCGTTGAGCGCAGCCTCGCCGCGGCGGATCTGCGGAAGCTTCAAGGCATCGCTGACAATGTCGCTTGAAGTGCGCGCATGCGCGCCGACGCGGACATTGTCGAGCACCGACAGGTTGGCAAACAGGGCAACATTCTGAAATGTGCGGCCGATGCCGATTTCGGCGATCCGGTGCGGCGGGCGTTTGAGGATGCTCACGCCCTCCATCAAGATGTCGCCCGCGCTGGGCTGATAAAGCCGGCTCAGACAGTTGAAGAGGGTGGTTTTGCCGGCGCCATTGGGTCCGATCAGGCCCAGGATCTGTCCGTGGTGCATGTCGAACGACACGCCGTTCAGTGCAATGATGCCTCCGAATGCGACGCTGACGTCGCAAACCGCGAGCAAGGGCGCCTGCGCCGTCTGGGCTGCGGTCATCGTCCACCATACGGGCAGGCCGAATGGCCGGAACCAGCCGGAGCCTTTGAGGAATCAGGGCTAAAAAGGCTACCTGATCCTTTCAACCTCACGCGCAACTTTCCCTCCTGCTTTCAGTTTCCGGCCGTCCTGTTTTTTTACTTGCGGCGCTATTCCGCCGAGTGCGGCCTCGATGTTCCTGACCATGGTCAACAGACGCGGCCCGATATCGGTGCGCAGCCGCTCCTCGGTAAAGCGGAAGGCTGGCGCCCCACAGTTAAACGCATAAGGGCCCGTCCCGTCATTAAGCTTTAGTGCAACACCGGCGGCTGCGATGTCGTCGTGCCACTCGCCGGCCGAGATCACGAAGCCATGTTTGGCCACGGTCTCGCCGGCGCGTTCGATGCCGTCGCGCATTTTTGCCCAGCGGGGGCCGTAGTGCTCCTTCAGGTCCTGGAGCAACTCGTTTCGCTCGTCTTCGGGGAGTGCCCAGAGGTAGGCGCGTCCCATGGCGGTGGTGGCGATCGGGACGCGCGAGCCGACGTCGAGCTGAACTCCGATGGTCATGCCGCGGCTCTGGCCGAAATAGATCATGCTGAGGCGGTCGCGGCCGCCGACGGCGACCGCCCCGCCGGTCTCGCGCATCAATTCTTCCCGATAGGGTTCCGACAGATGACGGACGCCCAGATTGGCGAGCGCGGCATAGCCAAGCGCCATGGCAGCCGGCGCGAGCTGGTATTTCTCAAAACGCGGAACCGGCGCAAGGTAGCCGAGCTTGGTGAGGGTATAAGTCAGCCGGGACACGGTCGGCTTGGGCAGGTTGGTGCGGGCCGCGATTTCCTGATTGCCGAGAAGGCCGTCATTGGGCCGAAATGCGCGCAATACATCGAGACCGCGGGAAAGGGCGACCACGAAACTGCGATCGGTCGCCACTTTCTTTCCTTGACGCTTCATGCTCGCTCGCCGACGCTACTGCCAGTGGATCAGATTTGATTTCGCTACCGATGTACCCGCGAGTTCAAGCTCTGCGAGGGGCTTTGTTGACAAGGCACGTGCTTCAAAATAACCCTCCCTGTCAAGATGCGGAATTGAATTCCGCAATGCGGAACCCGCTGGTATATCGAATTAACGATGCAAGAACAGGAAATTGAGGGAGACGTCCGTGAGTGAAGTTGTCGGTTTTGAGCGTCATGACGTCGTTGCCATCGTCACGGTCAACAGTCCTCCGGTCAATGCGCTGAGTGCCGCGGTCCGCGGCGGCATCATGAAATGTGTCAAGCAGGCGATTGCCGATGCCGAGGTCAAGGCCATCGTGCTGACCTGCGCCGGGCGGACCTTCATCGCCGGCGCCGACATCACCGAATTCGGCAAGCCGCTGGTATCTCCGAGCCTTCATGAGGTTCTGGACGAGATCGAGAACTCGCCGAAACCCGTGGTCGCCGCCATTCATGGCACCGCACTTGGCGGCGGGCTCGAGGTCGCGCTCGCCTGCCACTACCGCGTTGCGGTGAAGGAAGCCCGGCTCGGCCTGCCCGAGGTAAAGCTGGGGCTATTGCCGGGCGCTGGCGGAACGCAGCGCCTGCCGCGCGCGGTGGGGCCGGAGCTTGCGGTCAAGATGATCGTCGGCGGCGACCCGATTTCGGCCTCCGAGGCGCTCAAGAACGGCCTGATCGACGACATCGTCGAAGGTCCGGCCGCCGGCGGCGAGGCTTTTGCCCGCAAGGTGCTGGCCGAAAAGCGTCCTTTGCGCAAATTGCGCGACGACGACAGCAAACTCAAGGCTGCGAAGGCCGACCGCTCGATCTTCACCAATGCGGTCGCGGCGATGACGAAAAAATCCCGCGGGCTGGAAGCGCCGTTCGCGGCGGCCGACGCGGTCGGCGCCGCAATCGACTTTCCGTTCGAGGAAGGGGTGAAGAAGGAACGCGAAGGCTTCCTCAAGCTGGTCTCGGGCGATCAGTCCAAGGCCCAGCGTTACGCTTTCTTTGCCGAGCGCGAGGCCGCCAAGATCGCGGGCGTGCCGGAAGGCACCAAGCCGCGCAATGTGGAGCGCGTCGCCATCATCGGCGCCGGCACCATGGGCGGCGGCATCGCGATGTCCTTTGCCAATGCCGGCATCCCCGTCACCCTGATCGAGACCGGCGAGGAACAGCTCAAGCGCGGCATGGGCGTGATGCAGAAGAACTACGAGGCGACTGCTGCGCGCGGCGGTATCCCCGCGGACGCGCCGGCCAAGCGCATGGCGCTGATCAACGGCGTGGTCGGTTTGGAGAACGTCAAGGACGCCGATCTCGTCATCGAGGCGGTGTTCGAGACCATGGCGATCAAGAAGGAAGTGTTCGGTGCGCTCGACAAATACGCCAAGCCCGGCGCGGTGCTCGCCTCCAACACCTCCTATCTCAACATCGACGACATCGCCAAGGAAACCAAGCGTCCGCAGGACGTGCTCGGCATGCATTTCTTCTCGCCGGCCAACGTGATGAAGCTGTGCGAGGTCGTGCGAGCGGCAAAGACCGCGCCCGACGCCTTGACCACGGCGGTCACGGTAGCTCGCAAGATCGCCAAGGTTCCGGCGGTGGTCGGCGTCTGCGACGGCTTTGTCGGCAATCGCATGCTCGCGCAGCGCGGCAAGCAGGCGGAAAAACTTTTGTTCGAGGGCGCGTTGCCGCAGCAGGTCGATGCCGTCGTCACCAAGTTCGGCATGCCGATGGGTCCGTTCGCGATGGGTGATCTCGCCGGCCTCGACATCGGCTGGCGCTCGCGCAAGGACCGCGGCATCAAGTCGGAGATTGCGGATGCCCTGTGCGAAGCCGGGCGTTTCGGCCAGAAGAGCGGCAAGGGCTACTACAAATACGAGGCGGGCTCGCGCGCGCCGCTGCCCGATCCCGAGGTCGAGAAGCTGATCGACGAGACGCTGCAGCGCCTCGGGCGCAAGCGCCGCGTGGTCAGCGACGAGGAAATCCTCGAGCGCATGATGTATCCGATGATCAACGAGGGCGCGAAAATCCTCGACGAGAAGATCGCCGCGCGTCCGGGCGATATCGATGTGATCTGGCTCTATGGATACGGCTGGCCGATCTATCGTGGCGGCCCGATGTTCTATGCCGACCAGGTCGGCTTGAAGCACATCGCCGATCGCCTGTCCTTCTACGCCAAGGAAACCAACGATCCGTCGCTGGAGCCGGCGCCGCTGCTGAAGAAACTCGCCGCCGAGGGCAAGACCTTTGCGTCGTGGGCGCAGGGCGCAAAGGCCGCATGATGGGTCCGAAAGCGATGCGTTGTTCCCGCGCTCGGTCGCACCTCTCCCATTGGGAGAGGTCGGATCGCTCCTGGCGATGCGATAGCATCGTCCAGTGCGATCCGGGTGAGGGGTTACGGCGTATCGATAGACCTTACCCCCTCACCCCAGCCCTCTCCCCATGGGAGAGGGGGCGCAGCGAGTCCTGAGGCGAGAGTATGCATCCAGGCGAACAGTTTTATCCGCAAGGCGTCCGCTGGGACGACGAAATCGAGCGCGGCACGCTGCCTGGCCTGTTGTCGCAAGCCGCGCGCGAATTCGGCGCGCGCCCGGCGATCGAATTCCGCGATCGCGCCGTCAGCTACGCGGAGCTGGAAGCGCTTGCCGATGTCGCAGCGTCCGCCTTCCTGCGCGCCGGTTTCGGCAAGGACACGACGGTTGCGCTGTTTCTCGGCAATTCGCCGGATCATCCCGTCAATTTCTTCGGTGCGCTGAAAGCAGGCGCCCGCATCGCCCATCTGTCGCCGCTCGATGGCGAGCGCGCGCTGTCCCACAAACTGAGCGACAGCGGCGCGCGCATTCTGGTCACGTCGAATCTCGCGACGCTGTTGCCGACGGCGCTGAAATTTTTCGAGAAGGGCCTCGTCGATCGGCTGATCGTCTGCGAGGACGATCACTGGGGCGCGGTCGGCAATCCGCATACGCCGATTCCGGACCATCCCGCGATCGTCACCTTTGCAAAATTCACCGAAGGCGCGGTGAAGCCCGCGCAATGGCCAACTGTTTCGGCGGACGACGTTGCGCTATTGCAATATACCGGCGGCACCACGGGCTTGCCGAAGGGCGCGATGCTCAGCCACGGCAATCTGACCTCGGCGGTCTCGATCTACGATGTCTGGAGCAAGACGGCCCGGCTGGAACGCAACGCGATCGAGCGCGTGATCTGCGTGCTGCCGCTGTTCCATATCTATGCGCTCACGGTCGTGATGATGTCCTCCTTCCGGCGCGGCAACCTGATTTCGCTGCACCAGCGTTTCGAGGTCGAGGCCGTGATGCGGGACATCGAGGTCAAGCGCGCCACCATCTTTCCTGGCGTGCCGACCATGTGGATCGCGATCGCAAGCCTGCCCGATCTCGACAAGCGCGATATGTCGTCGCTTGTGATGGCGGGCTCCGGCGGCGCACCGCTGCCGGTCGAGGTCGCCAGGGTTTTCGAGCGCAAGACCAACATGAAACTGAAAAGCGGGTGGGGCATGACCGAGACCTGCTCGCCCGGCACCGGCCATCCGAAGGAAGGGCCGGACAAGCCCGGTTCGATCGGCCTGATGCTGCCCGGCATCGAGATGGACGTGGTTTCGCTCGACGATCCCAAGAAGGTCCTGCCGCCGGGCGAGACCGGCGAAATCCGCATCAGGGGACCGAACGTCACCAAGGGATACTGGAACCGGCCGCAGGAAACAGCGGAGTCTTTCGTCGGCGATCGTTTCCTGACCGGCGATATCGGCTACATGGACGCCGACGGTTATTTCTTTCTGGTCGACCGCAAGAAGGACATGATCATCTCCGGCGGCTTCAACGTCTATCCGCAGATGATCGAGCAGGCGATCTATGAACATCCCGCCGTGCACGAAGTGATCGTGATCGGCATTCCCGACGACTATCGCGGCGAGGCGGCGAAAGCCTTCATCAAGCTGCGCGCGGGCGCGAACGCGTTTTCGCTCGACGACCTCAAGGCGTTTCTCGCCGGCAAGCTCGGCCGGCACGAGATTCCAGCCGCGCTCGAATTCGTCGACGAATTGCCGCGTACGCCGGTCGGAAAACTCTCGCGCCATGAATTGCGCAGCCAGCAAAGCAAAGGCCAGCCTGCGCCCGTCAAGATACAACAACTCGCAACAGGAGGTCGCCCATGACCGACGCCGTCATCGTTTCCACTGCCCGCACCCCGATCGGCAAGGCCTATCGCGGCGCGCTGAACGCCACCGAAGGCGCAACGCTGCTCGGCCACGCCATCGGCGAAGCTGTCGCGCGCGCCAAGGTCGATCCCAAGGAGGTCGAAGACGTCGTGATGGGCGCAGCGCTTCAGCAGGGCACGACCGGCGGCAATATCGCCCGCAAGGCGCTGTTGCGGGCAGGGCTGCCGGTCACGGTCGGCGGCACCACGATCGACCGGCAATGCGCCTCGGGCTTGCAGGCGATTGCGCTTGCAGCGCGCTCGGTGATCTTCGACGGCGTCGAGATCGCGGTCGGCGGCGGCGGCGAGTCCATCAGCCTGGTGCAGAACGACCACGCCAACAAATTCCACACCCAGGACCCGGCGCTGCTCAAGATCAAGGGCGAGGTCTACATGCCCATGATCGACACCGCCGAAGTCGTCGCCAAGCGTTACAACATCTCGCGCGAGCGGCAGGACGAGTATTCGCTGGAGAGCCAGCGCCGCGTCGCCGCCGCCCAGCAGGGCGGCAAGTTCAACGACGAACTCGCGCCGATCACCACCACGATGGGCGTCGCCGACAAGGCGACGGGGGCCATTTCCTTCAAGGAAGTGACGCTGTCAAAAGACGAAGGCCCGCGGCCGGATACGTCGGCCGAAGGGCTCGCAAGCCTGAAGCCGGTGCGTGGCGACGGCTTCACCATCACCGCCGGCAACGCCAGCCAGTTGTCGGACGGCGCCAGCGCCAGCGTGATCATGAGCGACAAGGAGGCTTCCAGGCGCGGCCTCAAGCCGCTCGGCATCTTCCGCGGCTTTGTCGCCGCCGGCTGCGAACCGGACGAGATGGGCATTGGCCCCGTCTTCGCCGTGCCGCGGCTGCTCAAGCGTCATGGTCTGAAGGTCGAGGACATCGATCTCTGGGAGCTGAACGAAGCCTTTGCTGTGCAAGTGCTCTATTGTCGCGACAGGCTCGGCATCGATCCCGAGAAGATCAACGTCAATGGCGGCGCGATCGCGGTTGGCCATCCCTATGGCATGTCGGGCGCGCGGCTCACCGGTCACGTCCTGATCGAAGGCCGCCGCCGCAAGGCGAAGCTTGCAGTTGTGACGATGTGCGTGGGTGGCGGCATGGGCGCTGCAGGTTTGTTCGAGGTGGTGCAGTAAAGTCGTTGCATTGATGTGGAATGAAAGCGCGCCGCAGGCACGGTCTCACCTCTCCCATGGGGAGGTCGGATCGCGTAGCGATCCGGGTGAGGGGGTACGGTTCCTCGATAGAACGTAACCCCTCACCCCAACCCTCTCCGGGAGAGGGGGCGCACTTGCTTTGCGGATGCATCTTTCAATTTAATTCGCTTCACAGGAGGATCCGATGGATCTCGCTTTTACCAAGGAAGAACAGGCGTTCCGCGAGGAAGTGCGGGCCTTCTTTCGTGACAACGTGCCGCCGGCCACACGGCAGAAAATGGTCGAGGGCCGCCATCTCAGCAAGGATGACATGGTCACCTGGTGGCGCATTCTGAACAAGAAGGGCTGGGGCGTCTCGCACTGGCCGAAGGAATATGGCGGAACGGGGTGGACCTCCGTGCAGCACTATATCTTCAACGAAGAGCTTCAGTCGCACCCGGCGCCCGCGCCGCTCGCCTTCGGCGTCAGCATGGTCGGGCCAGTGATCTACACCTTCGGCAACGAGGCGCAGAAGAAGCACTATCTGCCGCGCATCGCCAATGTCGACGACTGGTGGTGCCAGGGCTTTTCGGAGCCCGGCTCCGGCTCCGACCTCGCCTCGCTGAAGACCAAGGCCGAGCGCAAGGGCGACAAATACATCATCAACGGCCAGAAGACCTGGACCACGCTGGCACAGCATGCCGACATGATCTTCAACCTCTGCCGCACCGATCCCTCCGCCAAGAAGCAGAGCGGCATTTCCTTCATCCTGGTCGACATGAAGACCAAGGGCATCACGGTGCGCCCGATCCAGACTATCGATGGCGGCCATGAGGTCAACGAAGTCTTCTTCGATGACGTCGAGGTGCCGGTCGAGAATCTCGTCGGCGAGGAGAACAAGGGCTGGGACTACGCCAAATTCCTGCTCGGCAATGAGCGCACCGGCATTGCGCGGGTCGGCGTCTCCAAGGAGCGCATCCGCCGCATCAAGGATCTTGCCTCCAAGGTCGAGGCGGGCGGCCGTCCTGTGATGGAAGACCAGGGTTTCCGCGAGAAGCTCGCCGCGGTCGAGATCGAGCTGAAGGCGCTCGAGCTCACGCAGCTCCGCGTGGTTGCCGACGAAGGCAAGCACGGCAAGGGCAAGCCGAACCCGGCATCGTCTGTGCTCAAGATCAAGGGTTCGGAAATCCAGCAGGCAACCACTGAATTGTTGATGGAAGTGATCGGCCCGTTTGCCGCGCCCTACGACGAGCATGGCGACGACGGTTCGAACGAGACGATGGACTGGACCGCCCAGATCGCGCCGAGCTATTTCAACAACCGCAAGGTCTCGATCTATGGCGGATCGAACGAGATCCAGCGCAACATCATCACCAAAGCGGTGCTGGGATTGTAGTTCTTCTCCTTCGCCCCGCTTGCGGGGAGAGGGGCGGGGTGAGGGGGACTCTCCGCAAATTCTGCGCGTGGTGATTCCCCCTCACCCGGCGCTTTGCGCCGACCTCTCCCCG
>Ga0307476_10002813_pt1 | contig 10320 bp, 12 predicted proteins | sample atmos_gasesECM2C_2_FD_203314 | JGI IMG/M metagenome (GOLD analysis project Ga0307476, IMG submission 203314) | Hardwood forest soil microbial communities from Morgan-Monroe State Forest, Indiana, United States - atmos_gasesECM2C_05 | ecosystem: Environmental > Terrestrial > Soil > Temperate...
AGCCTTGCCGCACATGAGCTGGTTCAAGAGCCGCAAGACTGAGCCGGGCGCCGACGAAACCGCGGCCAAGACTCATGAGGAAAATCAGAGCCATCGCTGATTCGATTGGCACTCTCAACAATTCAAAATTGACCGTCTCAAATCTTCCCTTTCTGCTATCTTCGCCTCATGCCTCACGCGTCCGGCCTCTATGCTGTGATCCTCGCCGCCGGCGAGTCTTCGCGCATGGGCAAAGACAAAGCGCTACTCCCCTGGCCGCCGGCTACGCCCGGTGCTCCGCCCACCGGCCAGACCTTTTTATCCGCCGCCATCCAGGCTCTTGCGCCTTTCGGCGAGACCGTCATTGTGGTGGTGGGCCGGAACGAAGACAATCTCGCTCCGGTCGTCTACGCCAACGGCGCGTCTCTGGTGCAAAATCCCGACCCTGACCGAGGACAATTCAGTTCCCTTCAAGTCGGTTTGCGGGAGGTGCTCAATCACGGCCGTGATGCAGCTATGATCACGCTGGTTGATCGGCCTCCAGCCAACGCGACCACCTTGAAGACGCTCTGCTCAGCCTTCACCGAAGCTGCACGCGACGTTTGGGCGGTTGTTCCCGAATACGACGGCAAACACGGCCATCCGTTCTTGGTGGCAAGGGAGATGATCGAAGCCTTCTTAAAAGCTCCCGCCAGCGCAACCGCGCGCGATATCGAACACCAAAATCTGCAGCACGTTGCCTATGTTGCCGTCGCTGATCCGTTGGTCACCATGAATGTCGACACGCCCGAACAATATGCGGCATTATCTCCATAGCCTGACATAGTGATGGTAGAGAAAAGGACGAACATACTTGGCCTCAACCGTAAGCACTGGATCGGCTGATTTCGTCGAATCCGTTCTCCGTCTCCAACCGCAACTCGCGGTCTTCGATTGCGATGGCACGCTGTGGTCGGGCGATGCCGGAGAAGGCTTCTTTGCCTGGGAGCTGAAGCAAGGCGTGCTCCCCGATGAGATCGCGCGCTGGGCGCGTGCACGCTATGCCGACTACAAAGCGGGCAAGGTCAGCGAAGACGACATGTGCGGCGAAATGGTAACCATGCACAGCGGGCTTGCCGAATCCGAAGTGCAACGGGTCGCTAAACAATTCTTCGACGAGCACTTTGTCAGCCAGATTTTTCCCGAGATGCGCGAGCTGATTCAACGCCTGCAGCGCTCGGGGTGCGATGTTTGGGCTGTGTCATCGACGAACGAATGGGTCATTCGAGCGGCCATGAAGCACTTTGGCATCGGCGACCAGAATATTTTGGCGGCCTGCGTCAAGATTGAAAACGGACTGGTAACCGACCAGTTGATTCGTGTACCCTCCGGCGAAGGCAAGCCGCGCGCGATTCGCGAGGTCATCGGCAAAAACCCCGACGCCGCCTTCGGTAACTCCCGCTGGGATGCCGCCATGCTCGCCATTGCCCGCCACGGTTTCGCCGTGAATCCAAACCCCGACCTGGAGCAGAAGGCGCGCGAGCAAGGCTGGGCGATTTACTCGCCTGCCGCGGAGAAGATCGAAAACATCCGTGCTCATCGGTGAAATCGGGGCTAGCTCTTAATCTGCATTAAAACCGCCGCCAGCGCATCCATCGCGAGAAAGCTGGCGTGGGTAGAAGCTTCCGGCAGACCTCCGATAGCCTGCACCAGTTCTTCCCGCCGCAATCGCTTTGCTTCGTCCAAGGTTCTTCCCTTCACCAGCTCCGTTAGCACCGAGCCGCAAGCCATGGCGGCTACACATCCTTTGGCGAGAAAACAAATCTCCGCGACCCGTCCGTTCGCAACTTTTATGCTCAGTTTCACAATATCGCCACAAGCCGGATTCTCGACTTGCGCGATCGCATCCGCATCGGCAACTTCGCCCGGATTGCGCGGATGCTCGAAGTAATCGAGAAGCTGGGGAGAGTACACAGGAGAATTGTAACTTGCCGTGAATCCGCCAGAACCCTTGTAAAATTAATCTGTCGTGCCTTCCGACTACACCCCGCAACGAATCGTTTCTTTGCAGCCAAGCGCCACCGTAATACTCGCAGCCATAAGCCGTCTCGATCGCATTGTGGCTTGCACGAAATATTGCGCGGACGTTTGTCCTGAAATCACCAACCATGGAGCCACCATCGTCGCTGACTCCTGGACGGCCAACACCGGCGAGATTGTCTCGGCGCGGCCAGATCTCGTCATCGCCGCCGTTCCCTACCAGGAAAAGGCAGTCACGGAAATCCTGAAATCAGGCGCGCGCTTTCTCGGCCTTGCGCCGAAGACGCTCGCCGACATCTATACCGACATTGCCACTATCGCCGGAATCATGGGCGCCGCATTGGACTGCGGAGAGCAAGTGATCCGGGAAATGCAGCGGGAAATCGAAACTGTTCGCCTGCGTGCCAAAGGCGCGAAACGTCCTCGCGTATTTTGCGAGGAGTGGGGTAAACCCTTGATCTCATCGCAGCCGTGGGTGGCCGAGTTAGTGGAAGCAGCCGGCGGAGAGTTCGTTGGCAGTCCAGGAAAGCAAATCTCGGCCGAAGCCGTTCTCTGCGAGAATCCCGACGTGGTCGTGGCCGCGTGGTGCGGCGCGGGCGACCGTGTTCCCCTGGAAAAAATCATTCGCGATCGGAACTGGGAGCAGATGCGTGCTGCGCAAGCAGGCCGGGTTTACTGCATCCGAGACGAATTCCTGAATACTCCCGCCCCCACTCTCACTCTCGGCCTGCGGGCTCTGGCCGCAGCCATTCATCCCGCCGCTTTTCCACAACCTCAGGGTCTAAGATGCATTAGCAAGGTACCTCTCTCGGAGAAACTCCCATCTCGGTGAACACTTCGTCTCGCCCCGCCAGCAAGGGTTCTCCGCTCAGAACGTTGGCCTGTCCATGAAGCGAGTGGTCGCAGGGTTGATTTTCAAAGATGGCAAAGTGCTGGTGTGCCAGCGCACGCGGCATCAGAGCATGCCATTGAAATGGGAGTTTCCCGGCGGAAAAATTGAAGAGGGGGAACAACCCCGCGCTGCCTTGCGCCGCGAACTGGAAGAGGAACTCGGCATTGATGCAAAGATCGGAGAAGAGGTGTCGCGGATCGTCCACGAGTATCCCGGCGGAGGCTCGGTCGAGTTACGCTTCTTCGTTGTGCATGAGTATGACGGTAAGATCGAGAACAAAATCTTCCGCGATGTTCGATGGTCTCCGCGCTCGGAGTTGCCTTCGTACGATTTTCTCGAAGCCGATCTGGCGTTGGTTCGGGATTTAGCGGCAGGAAAAATCACGTAGCCCCAGACACCTCTTCCGGGGGACGAGCGTCAGCGAGCTTCGTTCGCCGCTATTGCGAACTACTGTCCCGGCGTTTAAGCGTGGGGTGCTCATCCGCATCGCCGTCATTGCCCGTATCACTAGGGGTAGTGTGCGTGGCCCGGCGCAGGGTGGGACCATCGCCGCCATGAGTTTTATCAATCTTGTGGCGATTCTCCAACTGGGCCAGCCTCTCCTTTACATCCTGAAATTCGGAAGTGTCTACCTTGTATTCCGCTTCCGGTGGTAAAAGAGTGTTGATCTCCTCCTGGGTTTTGGCAATGCGGTCCGGCGTTTGCGGATGGGTGTCGAAGGTCTTCGCCAGGGTGCCTGGCTTATGCTTTTCCAGCGCTTTGACTTTTTCAAAAAATGAAGTCAATGCCTGGGGATCGTAACCTGCCTTGTACAAATACTCGACCCCAAGGAAGTCAGCCTCCGACTCGAAGCCGCGGGTGAACCTCAGAAAACCCATCGGTATAGCCAATCCCGCCAGGCTTTGGGCGGCATATCCGATTCCGCCCCCCACGAAGATCAAAGGGATCGATGCCAGTTGCATTAATTGTCCGCGCGTGTTTTCGCGAGCCAGATGACACGCGGCCACGTGTGCGATCTCGTGCGACATCACCCCCGCCAGTTCGGCCTCGTTGTCCGCCGCCAGAATCAGCCCCGAATCCACATAGAAAAAACCGCCGGGCAGCGCAAATGCATTAATGTCGTCGGTATCGATGACTTTGATCGTGAAGGGTACCTGGGCATCCGAGTTCCTCACCAGGTTTTGCCCGATGCGGTTCACATACTCCGCTATCACTGGATCGGTAATCAGTTTCGTGGTCGACTCTACCTGCTGGGCATACCCGCGGCCCATGTCCATCTGCTTTTCCAGGCTATACCAGTTGCCCAGACCGCGATCGCAGCCCACCTTGCGATTGCCAATCGCATCGATATCGCGAAGGCTTCCATCATGATAAGTTTTGGCTGCTTTGGGAAGGGGCGCAGTAGAAGCAATCGAGTCAGGCGAAGACTGGGCTCGCGCAACCGCCAGAGCCCCGAGCAGAAACAGACAAACCACGGCAATCGGGACACCCGGACGACGCATAACCCCACCACCCCAGCGGATTGTTGCACATTTGGAGGCGAAAAAGTAGTTCAAAGTTTGCCGCTTCCCGCAGGTTATTTTGCTCGCTCGAGCGCGGCTTCGACCGCCACCAAGGCCTCATTGCCCGGATCTCAACGTCCAGAACCAGGCGATGCTCAGCACGGTCATAATTACAGTTGTCGCCCACGCGATAACGTTGTAAGTGCGCGAGTTCACGTACTCGCCCATTAATTCTTTTTTGTTTACCAGCAGCAACATGAAAACCAGCACGGGAGGCACGGCTACTCCATTTACCACCTGGGAAAGAATCGAAATCTTCACCAGCGGCAAGTTCGGCACGAGAATCACGCCCGCACCCGCAATGATTAAAATCGTATAGAGCCAGTAAAATACCGGGGCCTCGCCAAATTTCTTCCCCACCCCAGACTCAAATCCCAATCCTTCGCAAACCGTGTACGCCGTCGAAAGTGGCAAAATCGAAGCCGCAAACAGCGAAGCATTGAACAACCCCACAGCAAAAAGGATATACGAGAGATCGCCGGCTAGGGGGCGGAGGGCTTGGGCTGCGTCTTTTGCGTCGGAAATATTGTAGTAATGGTTCGCGTACAGAGTGGCGGCGCAGGCCACGATGATGAACCACGCTACCACGTCGGTGAAGATGCAGCCGGCGATGACATCGATTTGCGAGGCGCGGTATTGCCGTTTGGTTACTCCTTTTTCCACGATTGAGGATTGCAGGTAGAACTGCATCCAGGGGGCAATAGTTGTTCCTACGACTCCGATGGTCATGTAGAGATATCCTGGCAGCATGAACGCAGCCTTCGGCGGAGGCTTTACCGTGGCCACTAAGGCGTCGATCCAAGCTGGCTTGGCGAAAAACCCCGCCAGAATGTAGGTCACGTAAAAGAACGAGGCCGCCAGAAAAATCTTTTCCACGCTCTTGTACTGGCCTTTGACTACGATCAGCCAGACAATCACAGCACACACAGGAACGGTTATGTACTTCGAGAGGCCGAAGAGTTCGAGGCTGCCCGCGATCCCGGCAAACTCACCCACCACATTGCCGAAGTTGATGATCAGGATTCCAATCATCATGAAAAAGGTAATGCGGAAACCGAACTCTTCGCGGATTAGATCGCTCAGGCCTTTGCCGGTGACTGCGCCCATGCGGGCGCAAATTTCCTGAACCACGATCAGAGCCAGCGTAATCGGAATGAGCGTCCACAGCAGCAGATGCCCGAACTGCGCCCCGGCAGCCGAGTAGGTGTAGATGCCGTTGGCATCGTTGTCAACGTTCGCGGTGATAAAACCTGGACCGACAACGGCGAAGAACAGCACGATCCAGGCTTTCGAGCGTTTCAGGAATTTCATGCGTCCAATTCGCAGCCATACGAAGAGACATTGTTAAACGATCAGACAGAATAAACGGAGAAGCCAAATCTGAACAGGTGAAAAGTCAGATGGCGGATAATTACTTAAGATTGCGGCCGCGCTATATCATGTCGTTGTTCATTGTTCGTTGCGGTGACTCTGGTGTGCCCATCTATGGAGCGCTCGTTAATCTGGATCGAGAGTGACGTGAATGGCTGGGCCTGCTCCAACTGTCGATGGAGTTTCCCCGTGCCCACGCTGCTAAGCGGAGTAGAGGCAAAGGGTGCTTATGATCGCCTGGCCGCAGCCAAGTTTCGCGAGCACAGGTGCGAAGCCGCAACCAGCCATTTCGCGACACAACCGGACGCACAACGGGAGGCTGCCAGCGCTTTCGCGGAACGTGTGCGCACGCTTATAAAGCGAGGATACAAACCGAAGGACGCCGTGGAACTTTTACTGCAAGAGACGCAAATCGAACATGGCAACAATCCCAAGATGATGGAAAAGGCGCGGGCGGAGGCCGAGGATTTCCTGCAGAAAATCCGCAAGGGTCTCATCTGAAAGCGACGCGAGCACGATTCATCGGGTCACAAGAAGCGGGGATTGAGGTATCCCGGCCGGGCGCGTTCGTTTTGCGGGGAGGTGGAGAGGAATGAGGCGCTCGAAGTTTGCGGGGCCATGAGGCTCCAGGCTTCGCGGTATTGTTCGTAGTGGCTGCAGCGGGCTCCGCCGTAGGGGAAAAAGAGCAGGCTTTTCTTTTTGATCTTATCGACAGGGATTACGTACCAGACGTCGATAGGGACGAGGTAGGCGACAAACATGTCGATTTCCTCGGATGTGTAGAACGCGTTCTCGTGGTTGCCGCATGTTGCATGCAGATCGTAGTAACGGTTGTGATGGTGGCATCCGGATTTGACTTGGACACGCCACAGGCGCTGGCCAGAATCGAGGATGAAGTCATCGCGTTCGCTGTCGCCCCATGGTTTGGCGACTCCGAAGCCGAGGCTGGCGGCTTTGTAGAAGAAAGCGAGTTCAGAGAGTTCGCCGCGACGCTTGGCCCAGAGGGGTCCGCGCACCATGGGTGTTTTCGTGCCGAGCAAGGCCTCCGCATTGGCTTGCCGGTCGCGCTCGAGGTTGGCCAGGGCCATGGCAGTTTGATTGGCCCGGCGCTGGTACCACGGCGACAGCGGAGTTGGATTTTGTGACACTTCTGGGATTTGCTTTTGAGGCATGGGTTGGGACTCCAATAAAAAAGGCGCGAGCCGGATTTCCGGTCGCGCCTGTTGTTTTTATCTCTACTTCCAGACTAGCAAATTGGAGGGGGTAAACCCGCCAAATTTTGAAGTTTATATTTCCATCTTAATCAGTGGGTTGGGAGGAATTGGAGGGTTTTACCCCCTTGACAAGATTTTGGGGAAATCGGGGTTTTGAGGTTTTGGGCATGAACGGAGGCGGTTATCTCATCAGTCCCGCCCATCTTGGCATTTTGCCCAGCGACCAACAGGGTGGAGCTTTTCGGTGACCCCATGCCGTGCTGGTCTGTTATGGTTGGCAATCCGAGGATCGGAAACGATCTTGAAAACCTGAAATGGACGCCAATGCAAGGTTCTGGATCATAGTCTTTGTTGTGGTGATTCTGCTGGTTGCCGCCAGAGCGCAACGGCGGCGGGAACCCGTGCCTTGGATCCACATTTTGTTTTTCTGTTCAGGGTTTCCTGCGTTGATCTACCAGATCGCCTGGCAGCGGGCGCTGTTCACCATATACGGTCTAAACATCCAATCCGTGACGATAGTCGTTAGCGCCTTCATGCTTGGCCTTGGGCTGGGTAGTTTGGCGGGTGGAGCACTATCCAAGATTGAACGGGTACCGCTGGTGGTGCTTTTCGCCATTGCTGAGTTTGGAACGGCCGCGTTCGGGACCTCGTCGCTTAAGCTATTCCGTTGGATCGCTGAATTCACCGCAGGTAGTTCCCCGCTAATGACAGGGCTGTCCTCCTTCTCATTGATCGTTATGCCGACCCTGCTCATGGGAGCGACTCTACCGCTCCTGGTCGAACATTTAGCGCGCTCATCACAGAATATCGGAAGTTCAGTAGGCGGATTGTATTTTGCCAACACGCTCGGATCAGGCGTGGCGTGCTTCGTCGCCGCGGATGTGCTGATGCGGCTTTTGGGCCAATCGGGATCAATCCAATTCGCGGCGTCCATAAACACCTTGGTGGCGGCAGGCGCTTTGGTGTACAGCTTTAGTCCAAGGCGCGAGAAGGAACAGATTCCTCAGGCTGAGCGGCCGATGGAATTGAGTGTGACCGCGAAGCAGGACCGCCTTTTGCCTTTTCCTTTCGCTCTTGCCTGTGCAGCTTTTTGTGGCTTCGCCGCACTCGCTTACGAGATCATCTGGTACCGCTTGCTAACCTTCGCTACGGGAGACACTGCGCGGGTATTCGCGTCTTTGCTGGGCAGCTACCTGCTGGGTCTCGCACTGGGATCAAGGTTCGTTGAGCGATATTGGGAGCGTCAGCGGAATCAAGGAGCTGCGGTAAACATGTTGGGCGGGCTCATATTCGCCTCCGCCATTCTCGGCTTTTCAGTGAGTCCGGTCGTCGCATTTGCGATGAAGTTCGTATCGCTAGCTAACGCCAGCACTGCGACGGCGCCCGCCTATCTAATCGATTTGCTATCAATCTGTCTGGGAGCGCTGTTTTTCGGGGCGACCTTCCCCCTCCTCGCGCATGTGTCCGTCGGCCCCACGAGACACGCCGGTACCAAACTAAGCTTCCTGTATGCAGCAAACATCGTCGGCTCGACTTTGGGCAGTTCTGTGGTGGGCTTCCTCTTGATGGACGACCTTTCCTTGTTTTCGATTTCGTTGCTGCTTCTGGCAGGCGGCGTTGTGTTTGCCACTGTAGTGCTCGCCATCAATGGAAGATTGACAAGGAGGTTAAAACTCCGGGCAGCATTTGGTGTAGCTGCGGCATCACTCGTCGTGGTTGGCAGTCGCCCGGTATTTAGCACGATTTATGACCGCTTGTTGTTCAAGAACCGGTATCCGAAGGTGCACTTCCAACAGGTGGTTGAAGACCGGAGCGGTGCCATCGGCGTGACCCCAAACGGGGTCGTGTCCGGCGGTGGCGTTTATGATGGTCGATTCAATGTCGATCTGGTGCACGATGTAAACGGAATTGCCCGACCCTTCGCGCTCAGTGCATTCCACGCCACGCCGCGCCGGGTGCTGATGATCGGACTCGGATCTGGCTCTTGGGCGCAAGTCGTGGCTAACCAGCCGCAGGTCGAAGAATTGACGGTAGTGGAAATCAACCCAGGGTACCTGAAACTCATTCCGCAGTATTCCGCCGTGGCGAGCCTCCTGGGAAACCCTAAATTTCGGATCATCATCGACGACGGTCGACGGTGGCTCGTGCGAAATCCTGGGCAAAGGTTCGATGCCATCGTAATGAATACGACGTTCCACTGGCGCAACCATATCTCCAACTTGCTTTCGGTAGAGTTTCTGCGAATAGCACGCCAACACCTCAACTCGGGTGGCGTTCTGTTCTACAACACGACCGGTTCAGAAGATGTGATGGCGACTGGATTGACGGTATATCCTTATGCTCTCCGGTTTTTGAATTGCCTGGCCGTGAGTGATTCTCCGATCGTATTTGATCGCTCCAGGTGGAAGGCAGTGCTTCTCAGCTACGTCATCGACGGCAAGCATGTCATCGATGCGAACGATCCCATGCAGATGGCAAGGCTCGACGAGATTGTGAATATCCATGAGGATCCAACCAGACGGCAGCCCTTTTCGATCGAAAATGATGCCCAACTTCGCAAACGGCTGCAAGGTCGGTTGGTCATTACCGACGACAACATGGGCGTGGAGTGGCGTTAATTAAGGCAGCAAAACGTCGTCCGCCGCTTGCCGGGTGGGTCGGTCCTGGCGTTTTGTGCGAGGGACGGGTGCCCGCATCACGCCGAATGTCTCATCCTCATTTGCAGAACATCGGAACCATTGATTCGCACCAGACCGACCTCACCGGAGGCATGGCTTGGATAGGTGCTCCGGTGCCACTGCTCGGGTTCCTTGACCAGTCCCCGCTTCGCCGGATTGCGGTGCAAGTAGCGCAATTTTCTGATCCGCTTGTCCTCCGTCCAAACATTGAAACCGTAAAAGCGTGGCTGCCAGATGGGCGTTGACTGCGTCCGGGTCGGGTGCACGTCTAGGGAATTTCAGGCAGCGGCAATTTCATCCTTGCGCTGTTATTCATCGGCATCTCATCGCGAAAGAAGCTTGGGGCAAGCGTTGTTGGTCCCCTGCGGGGCCTGGATCGAATTTGCGGGTTGGCGGCACGACTGAAGTCGTGCCCTTCCCAAAGGCGTTGGTGATATTGATGCAAAGGGCCGGCCAGACTTGGCCGACTAAAAGCCCTACCCAAGCAAAGAACGCTTGGATGGGCCACCCGGTGGAGGGTAAACTCGGTCCGGCAGGAAAGATGTGACGGTCAACCGCTCCCGCCCCTTGCAAAAACCGCAAGGATCGGGGCAGCCGGCGCTATA
>Ga0307476_10002814_pt1 | contig 10318 bp, 8 predicted proteins | sample atmos_gasesECM2C_2_FD_203314 | JGI IMG/M metagenome (GOLD analysis project Ga0307476, IMG submission 203314) | Hardwood forest soil microbial communities from Morgan-Monroe State Forest, Indiana, United States - atmos_gasesECM2C_05 | ecosystem: Environmental > Terrestrial > Soil > Temperate...
CGATCCGACGCGCGGCAGCGATTTCTCGAGCCTTCCGGGCTGGACCGACCGCCTGCGCCTCATCCTGGTGAGCGGTTTGCAGGTCGACCGCGCGGTGCTGTTCTCCACCGCGATCATCGTCGCGGCTTTCATTCCGCTGTTCACCATGCAGGGCGTCGAAGGCCAGATATTCGGCCCAATGGCGCGGACTTACGCCTACGCCCTGGTGGGAGCGCTGATCGCGACATTCACTGTGACGCCGTGTCTCGCTTCGCTGATCGTTCCGGAGCGGATCGAGGAGGTCGAGACCGTCGTCGTGCGCAGATTGCGCGCGGTCTATACGCCGGTGCTGCGCTGGTCGCTGACCAATCGGAACATCACCGTCGCGATCGGGCTGATCTTCCTCGTCGTATCGGGCTTCATCGGATCGCGCCTCGGCAGCGAGTTCCTGCCGACGCTCGAAGAGGGCAATCTGTGGATTCGCGCCACCATGCCGCCGACCATATCGCTGGAAGCCGGCATGCCGATCGTGAACAAGATCCGCGACATCATTCTGAAGCATCCCGAAGCCATCACCGTGGTGTCGCAGCACGGCAGGCCCGACGACGGCAGCGATGCCGCGGGTTTCTTCAATGCGGAATTCTTCGTGCCGCTCAAGCCATTCGATCAGTGGCCCACCGGCTTGACCAAGGAAAAACTGATCGACGAGCTGCAGACCGAGTTCGGCAACGAATTCGTCGGCATCGATTTCAATTTCTCGCAATATATCCAGGACAACGTCGAGGAGGGGCTGTCCGGCGTCAAAGGCGCCAATTCGGCCAAGATCATCGGGCCGGATCTCGCCACTTTGGAGCGGATCGCCAAGGCCGCCATGCACGAAATGGCGCAGGTGCAGGGGATCACCGATCTCGGCGCGTTCTGGGTGCTCGGCCAGCCGAACCTGAATATCCGGGTCGATCGCGCCAAGGCGGCGCGCTACGGGCTCAGCGTCAACGATGTCAACAATGTCGTGCAAGCGGCGCTGGGCGGCAACGTGGCGACCAATCTGCTGGAGGCCGACCGCCAATTCGGCGTCGTGGTGCGGCTCGCGCCCGAGTTCCGCAACAACATCGACGACGTGCGCAATCTCAAAATCGGCGTGCCGTCTTCGTCGGGCAACGCCTATATCCCGTTGAGCGAGCTTGCCTCGATCACCCTCGATACCGGCGCGTCCTATATCTTCCGCGAGCGCAACCAGCGCTTCGTGCCGATCAAGTTTTCCGTGCGCGGCCGCGATCTCGCCGGCGCGGTCGAAGAAGCGCAGCAGCGCATCGCCGACAACGTCAAGCTGCCGGCCGGCTACCGCATCGAATGGTCCGGCGAATTCGAATGGCTGCAGGAGGCAAAACTGCGGCTCGCGATCATCCTGCCGATCACGCTCGTTCTGATCATGATCCTGCTCTATACGCTGTTCAATTCGCTGCGCGACACGTTCCTGGCGCTGCTCGGCCTGCCGTTTGCGATCGGCGGCGGCATTCTGGCGCTTTTTGTCAGCGGGCTGGATTTCAGCGTCTCCGCCGCGATCGGATTCATTTCATTATTGGGCGTTTCGGTGATGAGCGGCATTTTGATCATCAACGGCTATTACCGGGTCGCCGCCGAAGGCATGACGCCGGTCGAAGCCATGTTCCAGGCCGTGCAACAGCAGATGCGCCCGATCCTGATGATGACCCTGTCGGCCTGTATCGGCTTGCTGCCGGCCGCGATCTCGACCGGCATCGGCAGTCAGGTGCAGCGGCCGCTCGCGACCGTCATCGTCGGCGGCATGCTGATCGGGCCGATCCTGCTGCTCGTCGTCGTGCCGGCGCTGCAGACCATAGTCCTGGGGTGGGAGCGGCGAACGCCGTCGACGGCCACGTCGGACTCCGGTTAGAAATTACGAATTGTATATTTTTGGCACGCTTCTTGTATAATTGCGATCGCCATATTGGCGCGACAGGTGAGTCTCAAAATGAGTCTCCCCGAAACTCAAATGCCGAATGCGAAAATCCCGGCGTGGCAGCAATTCGCCGGCCTGACGTTGCGGTCGGTTTTCCTCATTGCGCTCGCGGTTTTGACGTTTCGCGTGGCGCTGCCGCAAAACGAAACGATCGCAACGGCTTACGATACGCCCAATGACCTCGTCAGGCTGGTCTTGGGTTTCGCCGTCTGCGGCTGGCTGGTGTTCGAGCTATTCCGGATGCCACGCGATGCCGGCGGCTACCGCAGCTGGCTTTATATCGGCGCTGCCGGCGTGCCGTTCGCGTTGGTCTGCCTTTATTACACTTGGTGACTGAGTCTCACGGCTCGATCAGGCGGCCGGTTGCCGCTTTCAATACCGCCTCGGTGCGGGTCGCGGCGCCCAGCTTGCCGCGCGCATTGTCGATATGGAAATCGACCGTCCGCTTGGTCAGGTCGAGGATTTTGGCGATCTCCGCCGAGGTCTTGCCGCGCGCCGACCAGGTCAAGACCTCGACCTCGCGCTCGTTGAGCGCGATCGACTTCGGCCACAGCCCGCTGCGGGCGACGCCGGCAAGCCGCGCGGTGATGATGGCGGCGAGCATGTCGAAGTCGATCGGCTTCGTCACGTAGTCGTCGGCGCCCAATTGCCGGCCTTTCAGCTCGTTGTCGCGGTCGGTCAGCGCGGTCAGGAAGATGAACGGCATTTTCGAGAACCGCGGCGCCAGCGCGATCAGGTTTTCCAGGAGCTCAAAACCCGACATCGCCGGCATGCTGATGTCGGAGAGCACCAAGTCCGGCATGGTGCGCAAAATGGCGGCAAGCCCTTCGCGGCCGTCATGGGCGAGGGTGACCTCATAGCCGCGGTCGAGGAGCTCCTCGGCGATCAGCGCCGCGGTCTCGCGGTCGTCCTCGATGCAGAGAATTTTGATTGCCGTCTCAGCCATGGCGAATCCGCGTTCACGCCGGCGAACAACTACACTATAATTCCGCCAAGTCTATTATTCTGCAAAGCCTGTCGGCCGAGTCTGTAATTCTGCCAGGTCAGCAATTCTGCCAGGTCTGCAATTCCACCACGTCCAGGGAGATTGTTGGTTGCCGATCCGTATTTTCCCCGAGTGGTGCAGACGTCTCACGCGGCGGCCGCAGTCGATTCGCTATCACCTCGCCGGCGTGTTTCTGGTTTTTTTCCTGCTGGTCTGCGTGCTGGGCTCGTTTAGCATCTGGCGGCTGAGCAATTTCAACCGGCTGTCCGCGGACGTCGCCGAGGTCTGGCTGCCGACAACCCGCGTGCTCGGCGACCTCAACAATTTCACCTCGGACTTCCGCGCCATCGAAGGCAGTAATTTGTTGTCGACCGATCAATCCGAGATCGCCGCGACCGAAACCGACATGGCGGAACTCGACCGCTCGATTGCGCAGGCCGAGCGCGGTTTCGAGAAGATCGCGCACGATGCCCCGGAAAACGATCTTTACGACCGGTTCAAGGCGCACTGGACCGACTATCGCAAGATCGTCAACCAGATGCTGGTGCTGTCACGCGGCAATCGCAAGGCGGAAGCGCTGGCGATCTACGGCGGCGCCTCGCGCGTCGCCTATAACGCCGCCAGCGACACGCTCGGCCAGCTCACCGATCAGGCGGTGGCCAGCGCGCAAGTTGCCAGCGATCGTCTTGCGGTGGCGTACCGCCAGGCGTTCTGGCTTATTCTCCTGGCCGTGGCGATCGCGGGCGTGATGGTGGTGGCGGCGCTGTTTCATATCAGCCGGTCCATCTCCGGTCCGCTGTTGCAGCTTTCGGACCGCATGCGCCGGTTGGCCGCCAACGACACCGATATCGACGTTCCGGAAACCGGGCGGGCCGACGAAATCGGCGAAATGGCGCAAGCCACCGTGGTGTTCCGCAACAACGCGATCGAGCTGATGCGCAGCCAGCGCATGCTGGCGCGCCAGGCGGCGATGCTGGCCGAGCAATTGGCGCAGGAGCAGCGGCTGGCGCTGTTGCAGCGCAATTTCGTCTCCATGGCGTCGCACGAGTTCCGCACGCCGATGACCATCATCGACGGCCATGCCCGGCGGCTGGTCAAAATGAAAGACAGCATGAGCCCCGCCGAGATCGGCGAACGCGCCGGCAAGGTGCGCAGCGCCGTGCTGCGCATGACGCAACTGATCGACAATCTGCTCACCTCCTCGCGGCTGATCGACGGCGGCGTCGGGGGTGGCGGCGGACAGTATTTTCACCCCTCCGAGATGGACATGGCCGCCCTCTTGCAAGAGGTCTGTCAGTTGCATCGCGAGATGGTGCCGGGAGCGCAACTCGCCGAACGCGTCGCTGTGGCGCCGATGCGCATGGTCGGCGATCCGAAACTGCTGTTCCAGGTTTTCAGCAATCTTCTGTCCAACGCCATCAAGTATTCGCCGGACGGCGGCGTCATTGCGGTCGATGCCGCGATGGCAGCCGACGAGGTTGTCGTCGCCATCACCGACCATGGCATCGGCGTTCCCGCAGCCGACCTCGACCGGGTGTTCGAGCGCTATCATCGCGGCGGCAACGTGTCCGGGATCGTCGGAACGGGTGTCGGCCTCTATCTCGTCAAGATGGTGGTCGACATGCACGGCGGCGGCGTCACGGTAGAAAGCAAGGAGGGCGACGGCGCGCGTTTCACCATACGCTTGCCTCGCAAGCTCGATTCGGCAACGCAGTCGGCGCCGATTGCGGAAGCCCCATCGATTGCTGATCCGCCCGATGTCGTACAATCCGACCTGTCGCGCGCCAGCGAATGAGGCGAAGCCCGATGTTGAAAGCTCTTGTACTCGCCGTTCTCGCCGCTGCCGCGTCGGCATCTACCGCTCGCGCAGGCGACATGAGCCCGGCAAGCGGCCTCGTCGTCCGCGTGGACTGGCAGGCGCCCGAGCAGCTGCCGCCGCGGTTTCGCAACCATTGCACGTTGGAGAACTTCACCAGGCGGCCCTATTGCTCGGACCATTGCGGCATCGACTATCAATTTTATTACTGCTCGGAAGCGTCCTTCGGCTGTTGCCATCTCGGCCATGGCTATTGCGACTGGAACGGCGTGTTGCGCTGCCACCCCTGACGCGCAGATCGCTGTTCGGCCGGCAAATTCGCGTTAGCCGCGCCATCGCCGGGATGCTTTCCAAACCGTTGCGCTTTTCATTTCCAATTGTCGGAAAAGCGCCGCGAGGAATCGAGTATTCTTCCGTACGCGATTTCACGTAATTTTCAGATTTCGAATTTTAGGTAGGAGACCACCGCGCGTTTGAGGGCGCGCCGGTCACGCGCGGATGAGCGACCCTTCCCGCGATCGGCTTGCGGGCGTGATCGGGCAACAGATTCGGGGCTTCGCCTATGGCAAATCTCAGTCGCCTGTTTCGCAATGCGCTCGACCAGATGGGGCGCTTCCGCCGCAACGAAGGCGGCACCATGGCGCTGTTCGTCGCGCTCTCGGCCATTCCGGTCATCTTTTCGGTCGGAGCCGGCATCGATTACTCGACCGCCAATATGGCAAAGAGCAAGCTCGATGCAGTGGCCGACGCGGCGGCGCTATCGGCGGTTGATCACAACGCGATTTCCGGCACCGCGGCCGCCGCGCAGGCCACGGCAACGACCGTTTTCAACGCCGAGGCCGTCAACCTCAAGAATGTCAAGGTCGGCACCGTGACCGTCACCGTGACCGACGCCAATGGCGGCCGCACCGCGGTCGTTGCCTATACCGCGACCAAGACCAACACCTTCATGGGGCTGATGGGCATCCCGTCGACGACGATCAGCGGCACCGCGTCCGCCGCGGCCGGGCTGTCGGTGAACATCAATTTCTACCTGCTGCTCGACAATTCGCCGTCGATGAACATCGCCGCGACCTCGGCCGGCATCCAGAAAATGGTGGCCAATACTTCGGCGCAGGGCGGTTGCGCCTTCGCCTGTCATGAATCCGATCCGGCCGCCGACAATCTGGGCAATCCCAACGGTGAGGACAACTACACGCTGGCCAAGAACCTGGGCGTGGTCACGCGCATGCAGAATTTGGCCAGCGCCACGCAATCGCTGATGAGCACGGCGGCGGCGACGGAAGGCTCGAACACCTCGCAATATCAGATGGCGATCTACACCTTCGCCAATAACGGCCTCAATACCATACAGGCGCTGACGTCCAATATGACGACGGCGCAGACGGCCGCCGGCAACATCAACGTTCTGGAAGTCTACAAGAACAATTGGCTTACCAGCAGCAACAACAACAGCGACATGGATACCAATTTCGAAACCGCGATGTCGCAAGTCAACGCCATCATGCCCAATCCGGGCCAGGGAACGCCGACTTCGACGCCGCAGGAGGTGCTGTTCATCGTCTCCGACGGCGTCGATGACGAAGCCTCCACCACCTGTTCGCAGTCGTTGAGCGGCAGCAACCGCTGCCAGCAGCCGTTCAACACGGCGTGGTGCACGACGGTGAAGAATCGCGGCATCCAGATCGCGGTGCTGTACACCGCGTATCTGCCGCTGACGACCAATTCCTGGTACAACAGCTGGGTCGCGCCGTACCAGAACCAGATCGGTCCCAACCTGGAAAGCTGCGCGTCGACCGGCATGTTCTTCACCGTGACTACCGACGGCGACATCACCGCGGCGATGCAGGCGCTGTTCGCGCAAGCCATCTCGACGGCGCGCCTGACCAAGTGAACGTCCGGCGGCGCCGGGGACCGTGCGCCCCGGCGGCGAGCCCACCGCGCGCGCGGCAGCCAAGAAACCCGTGAAGTACCCGGGCAATCCCGGCCATCCGGGCGGGCGCAGGACCGTCCCTGCGGCGGACCTTGTTGCTTCTGCTCGAGGCGCGGTATCCTGGGTTGGCCGCGGGACGCCCTCCCGCGAGAAGGTACCGAGGGACAGTTCAATGAAGCGCGTATGGCTTGCCGGAATTCTCGCCGCCGTCCTGCCTGGCGCCGCCTTGGCGCAAGGGCCGATCCCCGACCCGTGGGTGCCGAACAATTTCGTGGTCACGCCGGCGCCCGGCGGCGGCGCCTACGCGCTCGGTTACGATTCACGCCAGTGGTCGTATTGGCAGACCCAGACCGATCCGCACGGCAACATGTACGGCTACGACGCCCACGGAAACTATTGGACATATAGCCGGCGCACCAATAGCTATCGGTACTTCGGCACCGAGCCGCGTTGGCAGGCGCGCTGTTACGCCAACGTTGCCGACTTTTGCTGACATTTATAATGTGCGCGTCATAAAGTGTACGCGTCGCGTGTGCGTTTCACGCGCGGGTGTAGCTCAATGGTAGAGCAGAAGCCTTCCAAGCTTATGACGAGGGTTCGATTCCCTTCACCCGCTCCAATCTTTCAAGGACTTGCGTTATTACAGTCTGGCCATTCTGAGGGTGCTGTCGGGACGGTGCAGCGGATCAATCGGGAGCTAAACTGAAAATTTGCGTAACGAGAGGGGGATATCAATGGTCACTGGCGTCACGTCGCGGCCTTTGGAAATTGGCGATATTGCGAACGTATTGAGAGCTTGAGAGGACAGCCAATGAAACGAGTTGTTCAAGTTGATGATAAGGGCTGCGGGATAGCCTGTATCGCGATGCTGGCGGATATTAGCTACAAAAAGGTACGAAAGAGGATTTTCGGCAAGCGCCGTGTTGTTCCAACCAATACTAAGGCTATACGAAAGGCTTTGCGCAAGTTTGGAATCACGTCCTCAAAAAAATTGATCCGTTCGACAAGAGCGCAGCATTACACAAACTTGCAGCAAGACGCATTATTAAGAGTCAAATTACCAAAGCGAGATGCCCCCAATTGGCATTGGATCGTATGGGATGCTCGGCGACAACGGTTTTTTGATCCCGGCGAAGACCCTTACGTGAAACCACCAGTGACTTCATTCCTGACAATAAATCGTCTGCCAAAATCAAAGAAGCCCACAGCCATAATTGATAAGTTCACGTCCTAAGTGGAAAACAGTACCGTTGCCATCCTCCGCGATACACTGCCGCCCAAGCTCATCTCTGGCGAAATAGTGTCACGGATGATGAGCCTGCAGGACAACGGAGCGCATAGGGTGGACCCGCGAGTTACCGAATTCCATTGCATCATGCCGATTGCAAATCTTGCCTCCGTCATGAACCACGGCATCCTGTCACATGAACGCGCAGCCAAGCGCTCCCATCGTTCCGTGGCCCTGCAACCGGTTCAGGACAAGCGAGACAAAAAGCAAGTGCCCGGTGGCCTGAAACTCCACCAATACGCCAATCTCTACTTCCATGCGCGCAATCCAATGATGTACAAGCGTCAGGCCGAGGCACCCAGCCTCTGTATCCTGCGGGTCGCCACAATGGTGCTGACACTTCCTGGCACCGTCATCTCCGATCAGAACGCCGCCAGCGACTATGTGCGCTTCCTGCATCCCCGGCAGTGGCAACTGCTGGACTTCGATGCCATTTACGCGATGGATTGGCGGCATCAAAACGACCCGGTGGCGTACTACCGGCATAGTTCGCAAAAGTGCGCAGAGGTTCTGGTGCCCCAGTGCGTCGAGACGCGGTACCTCAATGGCGCTTACGTCGTCGACGATGCAGTGAAAGCAGGTATAGACGCGCTTGGATTGGCCCTGCCGGTCACAACCAATTCCGTGCTATTCTTCCGCTAAAGGAATCATCTTGGCGATGTTCAAGGCGCTGATCGGAGACTTATTCGAGAGCCAGGCGCAGACCCTGGTAAACACGGTTAATTGCGTCGGCGTGATGGGAAAAGGAGTTGCTGAACAGTTCAAGCGCCGCTTCCCCGAAATGTTCGAAGACTACAAATGCCGCACTGATCGGAAAGCCGTGCGGCCTGGCGAACCGTATCTTTATCGGGGCTCGGGCGTACAAATTATCAACTTTCCGACCAAGGATCACTGGCGTTCGCCATCTCGACTTTCTGACATCGAGCGCGGGCTCGATTATTTGGCAGCGCACGTTGCGGAGTGGGGGATTTGGAGCCTTGCTCTGCCACCGCTAGGCTGCGGCAACGGTGGATTGGAATGGTCCGAGGTCGGCCCATTGATGTTTCGCAAGCTGCATGACCTGCCAATCGACATAGAGGTCTACGCGCCCTACGGAACTCCCAAACAACAATTGACGAATGAGTTCCTATCGGCTCCCTCACAGATGAGCCTGGAAGGCCGAGGACGAAGTAATGTCCCGCTCAAGCAGGAGTGGGTAGTGCTCATGGAAGTATTGCGGGAGTTGGGATCACAGCCTTACGCCAGTCCCATTGGGCGGACGATCTTCCAGAAGATCAGCTACGTCGTGACCGAGATGGGCGTGCCGACGGGATTCCAGTTCAGTAAAGGCAGCTATGGCCCCTTCTCAGGCGACGTGAAGGTCGCGCTGCACGATTTTGCCAACCGCAATTGGTTAAATGAGCAGCACTTAGGACGTATGATCGCACTTCGCGTCGCGCCCCAATACGAAAAGGATCGGGGTCGATATAACGATCAGATCGCGCTCTATCAGGCAAAGATCGCCAAAGCGGTCGATCTTTTCAGCCGCATCAAGAGCACGGAGCAAGCTGAGGAAGTGTTGACAGTCCTCTTTGCTAGTCGCCAGCTTAAGCAGTCCAAGCGCAACGATGATGTGGCCGAGCAGGACCTACAAGACTACATTCTCGATTGGAAAAAATCTTGGCGCGCCGACGAGAAGAAGCGTGCAGTGGCAAATGCCATCCGCAATCTTGTGCTGCTGGGTTGGGTGCGACTGAGGATCAGCGAATCCCTTGGTGAGGCAACGTAAGTTGTCGAATTGAAGTTCTCCCGACCCGAACGGTTTGGCTCTTTCGTCGCCGGTGCCCTCCGGCCTACTCCCCTTCGGTCATGTTCCCAAAGGTACGTTTGGCGGATCGAAGCTGTCGGAAAGCACATAAAAGTCAAAACAGACATTGGGACTGTAAACGTCCCGATGCCTTCCAAGCTTATGACGAGGGTTCGATTCCCTTCACCCGCTCCAATTCCTTAGCGCTTGCGGCGCGTCAGTGGCGGTAAAGCCCGCGCAGGGTCTCTTTCTTGCCATCGTGCTGCCAGGTGACGTCGCCGACGCGCCAGTCGTTGCCGGTCTTGACCAGGTCGAGCACGACGACGGTCGGCGTATCGCTGTTGCGGAATTTCACCGTGGCGCTGGCGGCATTGTTGACCGCATCGGTGACGGCGATATCGAAGGCGGCAATATCCCAATCCTGGGCATCGACGAACGGATCGCCGTCGAGATTGGGCGCGTCGTGCCGGCGCGCCGCGTCCTTCCGGTCTTTGATCATCTGCGCCGCAAGCGCCGGCTCGAAATAGCGCCGGATATTGGCCTCGGTGTCGAG
>Ga0307476_10002815_pt1 | contig 10314 bp, 10 predicted proteins | sample atmos_gasesECM2C_2_FD_203314 | JGI IMG/M metagenome (GOLD analysis project Ga0307476, IMG submission 203314) | Hardwood forest soil microbial communities from Morgan-Monroe State Forest, Indiana, United States - atmos_gasesECM2C_05 | ecosystem: Environmental > Terrestrial > Soil > Temperate...
AGGAGATGCTTGCCTCCATCGAGCGTCGCTATCCCGCACGCCACTACGTCATGGTGGATGACAAGCTGCGGATACTCGCCGCCATGAAGAAACAGTGGGGCTCGAGGCTCACGACCGTATTCGTCCGCCAGGGGCACTATGCGCTCGATCTGGCCAGCATCTCGACCTATCCCCCGGCCGACGTCACGATCGAGCGCATCGCCGATCTGGCGACTCACAACCTAGCCAACCTTTCCGGAGCAAAATGAGCACCGTAAAAGTGAACCCGCTGGCCGGGAAGCCCGCCCCGGTCAGTCTGCTGACGGACATACCGCGCCTCGTCATGGCGTATTTCACCTTGCGTCCCGATGTGTCGGTCGCGAACCAACAGGTCGCCTTTGGCACTTCGGGCCATCGCGGATCTGCTCTGGATTCGGCCTTCAATGAGTGGCACGTGCTCGCGATCAGCCAGGCGATCTGCGAGTACCGCAAGGCACACGGTGTCGATGGGCCCCTGTTCATGGGCATCGATACCCACGCGGTCTCGCCGGCAGCCTGTGCGAGCGCGATCGAGGTCCTCGCTGCGAATGGTGTTCACGTGATGCTCGCGGAGCGCGACGAATACACACCGACTCCTGCGATCTCACACGCCATTCTCGTCTACAACCGCGGGCGTACGAGCGGCCTGGCTGACGGCATCGTGGTGACCCCTTCGCACAATCCGCCGACCGACGGGGGATTCAAATACAACCCGCCGAATGGTGGCCCCGCCGACACCGATGTGACCGGTTGGATACAGGCGCGCGCGAATGAATTGCTCCGCTCCGACCTGCGGGACGTGAAGCGGATCAATTACGAGAAGGCGCTGCGAGCACCCACGACCCATCGCTACGACTATCTCAACACCTACGTGGCGGATCTCGCTCAGGTCATCGACCTGAACATCATTCGCGACTCCCGGCTCAACGTGGGCGTCGATCCCCTCGGCGGCGCCGGGGTGCATTACTGGCCGGCGATCGCCGAGCGCTACGGGCTGAACATGACCGTAGTCAACACCGAGGTCGATCCGACATTCCGCTTCATGACCGTGGACTGGGACGGCAAGATCCGCATGGATCCCTCCTCGCCGTACGCCATGCGCAGCCTGATCGGCCTCAAGGACCGGTTCGATGTTGCATTCGCCTGCGATACGGATCACGACCGGCACGGAATCGTCACGCGCAGCTCGGGTCTGCTGCCGCCGAACCACTATCTGGCGGTGTCGATCGATTACCTGTTCCGGAATCGCCCGCTGTGGAAGAGCACGACCGGCGTGGGCAAGAGCGTGGTCAGCAGTCAGATGATCGATCGCGTGAGCGCCAGGTTGGGCCGGCCGTTGTGCGAGGTTCCGGTCGGCTTCAAGTGGTTCGTGAGCGGACTCGTGGACGGATCGCTCGGGTTCGGCGGCGAGGAGAGTGCGGGCGCGGCCTTCCTGCAATTCGATGGCACGGTCTGGACCACCGACAAGGATGGGATCGTCCCTGCACTGCTTTCGGCGGAGATGACAGCGCGTACGGGCCGCGATCCGGGCGAGGCCTATCGCGCGCTGACCCGGGAGTTCGGCGAGCCGGTGTTCCAGCGCGTCGATGCACCGGCGAGCAAGGCGCAGAAGCAGATTCTCAAGCAGCTCGCACCCGAGCAGGTGCACTCCAAGGAGCTCGCTGGAGAGAAAATCACCCAGATCCTCAGCAAGGCTCCGGGCAATGGTGCCCCGATCGATGGGTTGAAAGTGTCAACCGAGCATGGTTGGTTTGCGGCGCGGCCCTCCGGAACCGAGGACATCTACAAGATCTACGCCGAGAGCTTCCTCGGGGATCAACACCTGGAGCGCCTGATCGAGGAGGCGCAGAAGCTCGTAACCGATAGCCTCGCTGCCGCTGGTGCCGGTAAATAAGCGCGTAGGCTCAGATGATGGCGTAGTAGCGAAACAGGGAGTGGTCGGGTGGGTCGCCGGGATTGATCTTCGGCATGCGCTTGCCTACTCCCACTATAACCGTGCGGTTCAGCCACCCGTGCGGGCCCTCGGGGGCGCGGAAATAGGGTGTGCAGCGGAAGTAGGTTTCGTGCACGTATCCAAGGTTGCGAACGTAGATGCGCGCGCCGTCGTCGGCTTCGATCATGTAGTGAGCGTTGAGCTCGACCACGCCATCCGCCCGAATCACCGGCCAGTCGGCACCGCTGTAATCCACGACCTTGCCGTTGAGGCGAGGTCCGCTCACGGTCGATCCCGCTCCCACTGACGTATACCCGTGGTGGGCTCCGCCGGACACCGGACCCCAGGTCCAGCGTTTGTCGAAGTTGATTCGAATGTCAAAAGCATGCGTGTAGCTCAACGCCAGAGCGGCATCGTTCATCTCATGCTCCTTTACCCGCCGCCGGGTCCCAGGAGGTCAGCTCCTTTCTCTGCGATCATGATGGCGGGCGCGTTGGTATTGCCGCCGACAATCGCTGGCATGGCGGCACAGTCGATCACCCGCAGGCCCTCGATACCGTACACCTTCAGCCGTGCATCGAGTACGGCATTCGGGCCCGTACCCATCGCGCAGGTGCTGGTCGGGTGCATGGCAGTCCCGATCCGGGCGCGTATATACCTGTCGATTTCCTCGTCCGTCTGCACCGGGCTGCCCGGCGCGACTTCGCGCGCGACGAGCCCGGCAGCCGGCTCGCATGAAAAGAACTCGCGCGCAAAGCGGATGTAGCGCCGCAAGGCGACGCGATCCTCCTCTGCCTGCAGCAGATTGAATTGGATCCGCGGTTTGTCCCTGGGGTCCGCGGAGCGCAGCTTCACCCAACCCGTGCTCTGCGGATGCAACAGGACGTTGGACATCGTAAAGGCATGGCCCCGCGGTGAGCGCCAGCCGGGAAACCACAGCCGGGCGTCCATGGCCACGGGGCTGATGAGCGTCTGCAGGTCGGGGTGATCCAGGTCCGTGCGTGTGCGGACGAATCCCTGCACCCCGACGGGCAGGCTGCCGATGACGCCTGCGCCGAACAGCTGCCATCGCAGGACGGAGCAAACCATGCGATCGAGTCGTAGCTCGTGGTCGAAGGCGACCGGGCCGCTCGCATCGTAGATCACGCCGATCGAGGCATGGTCCTGCAGATTGCGACCCACACCGGGCAGATGGTGCAGAGGCTGGATTCCAACTTCGCGCAGCTCGTCCGCCGGCCCGATGCCCGACAGCAGCAGCAACTGCGGGGAGTTGAACGTCCCGCCGCACAGAATCACTTCCCGATCGGCCGCGACGGTCTGCTGCTCCCCGTGACGCGCGTATTCGACACCGAGCGCGCGGCCGCCGTGGATGAGAATTCGGGTGGCGAGCGATTCGGTCAGCAGCGTGAGATTGGATCGGGTGAGCGCCGGCCGCAGGAAGCGCTCGGAAGTGCTGGCCCGGCGGCCGCGATGCACGTTGAAGTCAGGCGCGCTGAAGCCTTCCTGCTGCTCACCATGAAAGTCATCGAGGCTCGCGAACCCCAGCCGGCGGGCAGTCTCGACCAAACGCGGGTACACGTAGTCGTCGGTCACGTGCCGCGACACGGTCAGGGGACCCGTGGTGCCGTGAAATCGACTTGCGCCGCGCCAGTTGGCTTCCGATTTCCGGAAGTAGGGCAACACGTCCTCGTAGCTCCAACCCGCAAGTCCTGCCCGGGCCCAGCCGTCGTAGTCGGCCCGATTGCCGCGCGAGTACATCATGCCGTTGATGGAGGAGCAGCCGCCCAGGATCCTGCCGCGGGGCGCGGGAATACATCGGTTGTCCGCGTACGGCTCGGGTTCCGAGAGAAAGCCCCAGCCGATTGCCGGAGTGCGCATGGCCTCGAACCATCGTAGTGGCATGGCGAGCAGTGCACCCGCGTCAGGACCCCCAGCTTCCAGCAGCAGCACCCGATTGGCCCGATTCTCGGCAAGACGGCTGGCGAGCACGCACCCGGAGGACCCCGCTCCGACGATGATGTAGTCGAATGTCCGCATGCCCGCGCGCCCGCACCGTGGCTCCTGCGGCGCTTTGTGCCAAGCGGCCGCGGGAGCCGCTCAAACCAGAGCGAAACGAAAGGCGCTCAGGAGCGAAGCTCGAACGCGCCTCGCAGGGTAAAGCCTGTCAGTGGGGCATGGTGCTGAGGGCGCTGTACCCCGTCCAGATGATCTCGATCCCGATGCACATCAGGATGAACGCGGACAGCCGCACCATCACCTCCAGCCCGGTCCGGCCCAGCAGGCGCGCCAGTCTGCCGGCAAACCGATAGGCAATGTAGATCGAGAGCGCGATCGCGATCACGCCAGCCAGCGCGCCGATGGCATGCAGCGCGATCAGTGGAAGTGACAGCTCGGTCGCGGGCTTGCGACTGCCGATGGTGATCGCCACCGAGATGGAGCCGGGTCCCACCGTGAGCGGCATGGTCAGGGGGTAGAAGCTGCCGAGGGGGCGGATCTCCCCGGGCTGCACGTTGGCCTCGCCGTGATCGGACCACTGCTCCTCAGTGAGCAGCTTCCAGCCCAGCGCCGTGACCACCAGGCCGCCGGCGATGCGCATGACCGGCAGCTCTATTCCGAAGAACTGCAGCAGCCAGGGTCCGAGCACCATCGAGCCCAGCAGCAGGGCAAAGCCGTTGATCGCGACGTTGCGAGCCAGGCTCCGGCGCTCGAGTTCCGAGAGATTCGGGGTGAGCGCCAGAAAGAACGGCGCCGCCTCGATCGGATTCACGATGGGAAACAATCCTGCAAATGTCAGCAGGAATGCGGTAAAGACTGCACTCACGTCCCGACCTCACCTTTGCGCTCTTGATCAATGGGAAAATCTCAATGGGAAAAATCGCGGCAGCAGTCTGACAGACAGCCAACGGCGCCGTCGCCCCTCAAGCGGGTAAAAATGAGGCCGCGGGACTATTCTACGCGAGCGGAATCGCGGGTCGTGTTCACGTCCGAAAACGGCCAGTCGTCCGCGGGGGCCGGGGGTATCGTGGGCCGCATGCCAGACATCCTCGGACTGGAGAGGGAAGCCCTCGATCGCGCACGGCTCAGCCGTGACCCGCGTTTCGACGGGAAATTCTTCATTGCGGTGACATCGACAGGCATTTACTGCCGTCCGGTTTGTCCGTCGTCACCGGCCCCCAAGAGCGCCAATGTGACGTACTTCGCGACCGCCGCCGGTGCATCGGAAGCAGGCTTTCGACCGTGTCTTCGGTGCCGGCCCGAAGCTGCGCCTGGTACGCCTGCGTCGATGGGTACCTCCGCGGTGGTGCGTCGCGCCCTGAGGCTGATCGACGCTGGCGCGTTGGATGAGGCAACGGTCAGTTCTCTCGCTACTCGCATTGGTGTAGGACCGCGTCACCTCGATCGACTGTTTCTTCAGTATGTGGGTGCATCGCCCATTGCCGTTGCACAGACGCGCCGGCTGCATTTCGCGAAGCACCTGCTCGATGAGACAGGCTTGCCAGTCACGCAGATCGCGCTGGCCGCGGGCTTCGGCAGCATCCGCCGCTTCAATGCCGCCTTTCAGAAAACCTATCAGCGTTCGCCTCGGGAGCTGCGCAAGCGGTCGCCGAACGCACGAGCGGCGGGTGGACGGGACGAAGTGGTCCTCAAACTCGCGTATCGGCCGCCCTATCACTGGACTCACGTGCGCGATTTTCTCGCCACTCGGGCAATACCAGGTGTTGAGCACGTCGATGCCAGCGGTTATGCGCGCACGGTTGGATTGAGCAGCGGCGCCGCAATCGTGCGCGTGCGCCCGCTGGAGTCCGAGGACGCGCTCGAGCTTCGGGTGCGCGGGGCGCCGCCAGCGGCCCTGTTCCAACTATCAGCCGCGGCGCGCCGTACATTTGACCTGGCCGCGGATCCGGCGGCCATTTCGTTGGTGTTCAAGTCGGACCCACTGCTGTCGCCGCTGGTGCGCGCTCAGCCCGGATTGCGGATTCCGGGCGCCTGGGAACCGTTCGAGTGCGCGGTGCGTGCGGTGCTGGGACAACAGGTTAGTGTTGCAGCGGGACGTACTCTGGCCGCTCGGTTGGTTGCACGCGCGGGGCAGCGGATCGATGCGGGTGTCGAGGGACTGTCCCACCTGTTTCCATCGCCTGCCCAGCTCGCCGCGGCCACGCTCGACGGTCTGGGTATCACGGGGGCGCGTATACGGGCCCTTCAGACCATGGCACGGGCGGTGCTCGACGGGCAGCTCGATTTCACGTTGCCGGCACCGGAGGTTGCAAGGATTCTGGCGTCGCTCCCGGGGTTCGGTGACTGGACTGCCCAGTACATAGCGCTGCGCGCACTGGGCGAGTGCGACGCGTTTCCCAGCGGGGACTTGGTTTTGCGCCGGATTGCGGGTGGCGAAGGATCTCCGCTGAGCGCGCGCTTGCTCGAGGCTCGGGCTGAGGCGTGGCGACCCTGGAGAGGCTATGCGGTCATGCATTTATGGCAGCTCGCAGTGCAATCCGTGCAACGCGGAAGGCAGCCGCCCACGCCCTAGTTAACAGGGGAGAGTGCCCAACCGGACGTATGGCAAAAATATAGGTCCACCCTTGTGAAAAAAAGGCGGGCCACTTCTGCAGCACGTCGCAACATAGTCGCATCGCATGGGGCTCTGGAGCTAGTCTTGGAGTTATGAGTCAGGAGGGACTGTAGAGACAATGGCCAAACACGCAATGCTCGAGTTGGCGATCACTCTGCCTCCCCGGGGGTCCGGCGCCGTGATGCGTGTGCTGCACAAGGAACTGCGCGCGGCGATTCTTGATGGGCGTTTGAAGCCGGGTCTGCGGCTGCCTTCGACGCGCGTTCTGGCGGAGTCCTGGGGAGTCTCACGCAACACCGTGATGGGTGCTTACGACCTGTTGCTGAGCGAGGGTTATCTGTTCGCCCGCCACGGCGCGGGCACTTATGTCGCGGAAGCGCTGCCGGTTCGCGCCGAGCGGCCGGTCATGGCCGAGGAGACCTCCACCGACGGGCGCCTGAATGCGTTCTGGGCCTCCCCGCCGCCCTATCTCGGAAAGCCGTGGGCGTCCCTTGTCCCGCCGGGCTCGATCTTCCGCCTGGGTGTGCCTGACACGGAGTGCTTTCCGTTTCACATCTGGCGCCGCTTGCTGGCACGCTCGCTGCGTGCCCTGGCACGGCTGCCGGCCGCCTACGTGGAAGCCCAGGGACGGCCACTGCTGCGTGAAGCGATCGCCAATCACGTTTCGTTCGCACGCGCAGTGGCTTGTCGCCCGGAGGATGTTGTCGTGACGGCTGGCACGCAACAGGCCTTCGATCTGCTGGCCAGAATCCTCGTCACGCCCGGAAAGACAACGGTGGTCCTGGAGGATCCGGGATATCCCCCGTTCCGCGCGGCGTTTGACGCAGTCGGCGCCAGGATCGTGCCCGTCCCGGTGGATCTGGAGGGGTTGGTTGTCGAGCGCCTGCCCGCTGATGCGCGCGTGATCTGCGTGACCCCGTCGCATCAATTCCCCCTGGGTGTCGCGATGTCCATGCGCCGCCGGGCCGAGCTGCTCGAGTTTGCGCGCGTCAACGGTGCGGTGGTCATAGAGGACGACTACGACGGAGAGTTTCGTTTCGGCGCGACGCCGCGTGATGCGCTTCAGACACTCGATCGCTCCGGCTCGGTGTTTTATGTCGGGACGTTCTCCAAGAGTTTGTTTCCCGGCATACGGCTCGGCTTTGTCGTGACACCTCCGTGGGCACGCCGGGCACTGACGAATGCCAAGCAGTGTTCTGACTGGCATTCCCCCGTGCTGGAGCAGGACGTGCTCGCGACCTTCATCGGCGAAGGACACTTGGCGCGACACGTGCGCAAGATGCGCAGGGTCTACGCTGAGCGGCGCGAAGTCATGGTGAGCGTGCTGCAGACGCACTTCGGCCAGTGGTTGGATCCCATCCCCTCCAGCGGCGGCATGCACCTCACCGCGCTGACACGAATCGACATTGACCCCATCGTCCGCAGTGCCCGCCAGAGTCAGTTGGATGTCCGCCCATTGCGGTCCTACTATCTGGGTGATGAGCCCCAGGCCGGCCTGGTGTTCGGTTACGGGGCCTCGAGTCCCGAGGTGCTCACCGACGGTCTGCTTCAACTGCGACGGTTCTTCCCCGCGAGCGGCCCGGCCAAACTCGTGCGCAGCGACTCCCGATCCATGGCGGCGCCCCGTTAGTGCTCCTGGATGGGATGAATCTGCAGGTTATCGCCCAGGGCGCTTCCGGCGCCGAGGGACGCGTCGACGCGGAAAAGATCGACTACGTGGAGTCCGACGCCAACTATGTGACTCTTCATGTCGGCGACGAGCGCTACCTGGCGCGCGACACCCTCAAGCGTCTCGCAGTGATATTGGGACCGCTCGGATTCGTGCGCATCGAGCGTTCGCTTCTGGTCAACCTGCGCCGGGTGGCGTTTGCACAGCGACTCGACCGGGGCGCCTTCGCGTTTACGCTGCGCAACGGCCAGCGTCTCGTCTCAAGCAGAAACTACCGCAAGAGTATCCTGGAGGGGATCCGGCGCGGGCAGTCCGCCACGGCGCTTGGAGCGCATTGAATGCCTCAGTTGCGGTAGGCTTGCCCGCAGGCGATCCGAAGGTCTGGCAAGTCGTGGCGAAGACTATCAACGAGGCAGTCCGTGAGGTCTGTTTGTCCTTCCCGGAGTCGGAAGAGCGCATATCACATGGCTCTCCGGACTTTTGCGTGCGGGGCAAGACCTTTGCCTCCTACGTGCTCAATCATCATGGTGATGGGCGAGTCGCACTCTGGCTGAATGCGCCGACCGGCTCGCAAGACCACTACACGGGCTCGGAGCCCAAGTATTTCTTCGTGCCGCCCTACGTCGGGCCGCGCGGCTGGCTGGGAGTGCATCTCGACAAGGGGCTCTCGTGGAAGCGCGTCGCCGCACTCGTGCGCCAGGCGTACGAGAAGGTTGCCCCTGCGACGCTCGCGAAGTCGATCGGCGAGACAGTGGAAATCAAACCTCCCACGGCAAAGCTGGCCGCCAGCGAAGTCGATCCGCTGAAGTCGAAGGGCGCGCAGAGCATCCTCAAACAGTTGCGCAAGCTGTGCCTGTCGTTCCCCGAGACCTCCGAAGGACTGCAGTTCGGCTCGCCCGTCTGGCGGGCCGGCAAGAGGTGCTTCGCGCTGCTTCATGCCGCACGCGATCCCACGGCGAAGCAGGCCGGCGGTGCCCGGCTGGAGGCGTACTTCTGGGTAGGTGTTGCAGGGGCTCATGATCTCCGATGAGCGTTATAAAGTACCTGCCTACATGGGGCACAACGGCTGGATCGCTCTCGATGTAACCGGCGATTGCGACTGGAACGAGGTGCGTGGGCTGGCGGTTGGAAGTTATCGGCATTTCGCCCTGCAACGCATGGTGAAAGCCCTGGATCAAAAGGTGTAGAGCGATGGAAGTGACCGGCGGTTGCCTGTGCAAGGCCGTGCGCTATCGGATCACCGCTGCTCCGATCGTCACGCGTGTGTGCTGGTGCCGCGTGTGTCAGTACCTGGCCTGCGGCAATGCCACCGTGAACGTCTGTTTTCCCACCAGCGCGGTCACCATCGACGGCAAGCTCGGCGACTATCAGCTCGTCGCGGACAGCGGCAACAAGATGCATCGGCGTTTCTGTCCAACCTGTGGGACGCAGATGTTCAGCGAGGCGGAGTCTCGGCCGCATCTGATTTTCGTCCGCGTCGGGACGCTGGACGACCCGGAGATCGCCAGGCCGAGCGCCACTATCTGGACCTCCGAGGCGCCGAGCTGGGCGTGTATCGACGAGAGACTGCCGCACGTCGAGCGGCAGCCTCCGCCTGCTGGTTGATGCGGATCCGTGCGGTTGCACCGACCCACAAGAGCGCTAAAGGTGAGGCCCAAGCTACCGCTGGACCCCTTACCCGGTGCGGAGCCGCGCACGGCGGCGCGCTACACTCTCAGTCCTGACCACATCAGCGGGGGACCATCCGATGAGACTCAATCTCGTGGCGACCACCTTGATGCTGATGACCTGCGCGCCGTTCGCAGGATGCACGCACCAGGAAGAGCAGCTGCCGCAGGCTGTGATCACCGAAGTCACGCGCGACTTCAACCAGGGCGACGCCGCCCGTACCGCAGCGCACTACGCCGTCGATGCCGAGATTCTTCCGCCACGGCATCCGGCCATTGAAGGTCGGCCGGCCATTACCGCCTTTTTCCAGGCTAACATCGACAAGTACATCAGCTTTGGCACCGACACGCAGTGGAGTGTCGTGCGCGGGGATCTGGCCATCGAGCAGGGCACCTACAACGTCAGGAACGTTCGCGTCGGCGAAAACGTTGAAGGCGGCAAATACATCCGCATCTG
>Ga0307476_10002816_pt1 | contig 10306 bp, 10 predicted proteins | sample atmos_gasesECM2C_2_FD_203314 | JGI IMG/M metagenome (GOLD analysis project Ga0307476, IMG submission 203314) | Hardwood forest soil microbial communities from Morgan-Monroe State Forest, Indiana, United States - atmos_gasesECM2C_05 | ecosystem: Environmental > Terrestrial > Soil > Temperate...
CGCTTCGATCATCTCGGGGGTGATTTCATCTTCGGGCGCGCCAGCTTCGGAAAGGTCCGAAACGGCACTATTACTAGCTTCGGTGGTTGTGGTGTCAACCATATAATTCCCGAAGCTTTTGACGAACGCAATGCGAACGTGGTCTTAGTGTGCCTGGCCGGTCTGCCGGGGCAGCAAGACGCGCCAAATGCAGATGGCTTCCGGATATTACTGAGGGCAAATGAAGCTCTTCATGGTCTATGTCGGCGGCAACTGCGGCAATTCGAATGTCGAATTGCACGACGTCCGATTCGCGGTCGGGCAAAGGCTCGAAGATTGCTTTGACGATCTGCGGCGGCAGTGGTGGGGGGAGCCTGGGAGCCTTCACCTCGATTGCTGGGGCGCGGTCGAGCAGGCCGACGGATATGACATCGTCCTTTCATCTGAGCCGTCACAAACGGGTGAACAGAAGCTCTTCTTTGTCAATCTTGGCGGCTATGATCCGGCCGAATTCACCGAGCTGCATCGGAACGTCCTGATCGTCGCGCCCGATGAGAAGACCGCCAAGGCAAAGGCCAAGACGCAGATCAATCATTGGCAGAAGCCGCATAGGGACAATCTGTTCGAGATCGAAAAAGCGCTCGATGTCAGCGGCCAGATTCAGGGCCATGGCTATCAACTGATATTGCGGCCGGCTGCGACCGAGAAGCCGTTCCGGTTCCAGTGTGATTATCGACCCATCAGTCGAGCGCGCGAATAAGCGGATCAGGGCAAGGGGGCCCCAAACAGCACGTGGCCCTGCTGGTCGAAGCCGCACTCGCCGGGAACGAAACCGGGGTTGCGCAGGCAGGCATCGTCAAGCGAGCTGTCCCAGCCGCCACGCTGGCGCCATTTGCTCCACGCGGTGTAATCGCAATATTTGCTGTGCGGATTTCCGGCTTCCCTGGTCGCACAAAACAGGCTTTGCACGGGATGGCCCTGGCTTGAGAGCAGGTGACGCGCCATCGCGGGCTCTGCGGGCAGAGAAAGAAGCACCGCGGCCACGCCCATCAGTCTGAGTGTCGTCATGCGTTCCTCCCTCGGATTCGGTTCACCGAGTATCTGTCAAACGCCCCTTTGCAGCTTCTAAAAGATACTTGAGACGCCGCCGGATCACCCAAGGTTGACGGTCATGGCTGTCGCGACGGGATCGGACCGGGCTCAGCCGCAAGATGTGCTCGGGTGCGGCAGGGCTTCAAACCGCACCGCAAGGATTGGTTTACCAACCTTATCCGCTTCCCAATCCTCCCCATTTCCGCCGTGTTCCCCCTGCGGTATATTGTGCTGTTGATGCGGGCGCACGCCCACATCGGGGACAAGGCCGTTCGGCACGCGGAAAACCGCGGCCCGCGGAATGGTATTTGGGGCAAATGCGGATTTTTGGGTCAGCACCGGTTTTGGGCGCCTGGCGGGGAACTGTCGTTGTTTCGGCATGTCTTCTGCTCGCCAATTGCTCCTCATCAGGCCTCACGAGCCGCGTCGATCCGAAATATGGCGTTTCCTCCAGCCCTCGCGTCGTCGAGATGGGCGATCCCGTGCCGAAGGGCGGGGGAACCTACCGCGTCGGCAAGCCGTATATGGTCGCCGGCCAGCTCTATGTGCCGGAAGAAAACGTCAATTATCGCCAGGACGGCCTTGCGTCCTGGTACGGGGACGATTTCCACGGCCGATTGACCGCCAATGGCGAGGTTTTCGATATGACCTCGCTCTCGGCAGCTCACCCAACGCTGCCGATGCCCTGTTACGCCCGTGTCACCAACCTTGCGAACGGCAAATCGCTGATCGTTCGCGTCAATGACCGTGGCCCCTACCACGCCAACCGCGTGATGGACGTCTCCAGCCGCGCGGCGGATCTCCTGGAATTCAAGAGCAGCGGCGTGGCGCGCGTGCGCGTCGAATATGTCGGCCGCGCGCCGCTCGAAGGCTCCGACGATCACCTGCTGATGGCCACATTGCGCACGGGCGAGCCGGCACCTGCACCTTCGCTGGTACGCGTGGCTTCGGCGCGGCCGTTCGTCCCCGACATGCGCGGCTATTCTCGACCGATCCGCGGCGAGGTCCCGCTGCCTGAGGGCAGGCCCTACAATCTCGGCACCGCGCAGCCGGAGCAGGCGGCGTATGCCGCGTCCGACCGGCGCACCGCCTCCTTGCGCTCGCGTTCGTACGATCAGAACGAGCCGCGCGCGGCTCATTATGAACCTGAGGATCGTTATGTCACCCGGCCGGTCTCGGCCTACGCGCCGGTCGATCCGCAGATTCCGAGCGAAATCCTCTCGGGACGCGGGCTTTACTGATCCCGCGGCACGACCCATCTGATCAAGGAAACTTGCGCTTGCGAATCGTCCCCGAAGCCAGGCTTCTGGGAGCGGACTTTGCCCTGTTCGCAACGCCTTATGCCATCGGTTGGAGCCAAAGACTCAACCAGGCCACCGGGCCGGTATCGCCGTGTTGTTAGGGCCGTTTCCAACTGTTAGAACGCCAGCCTGCAAAGGCAGTTTTCGATGACACCTCCGATGTTGCGGTTCCGCTGGCCCGCGGTCACGACTGGACGCCTGATGCGCGGCGTGATGGCGGCAGCTGTCCTGCTTGCCGTGGGTTGGAGCGGCGTCCTCTCGGCCGCCAACAACAGCGTGCAGGGCGCCAAGAAAGAAGAGGCCGGGTTTGATGGCGACGCGCCGACCGCGATTCTGACCGAAGCCTCCAGCGGAGCTGTTCTCTTCGAGAAAAACGCCGACGAACTACGCGCACCATCCAGCATGATGAAGCTGATGACGGCCGAGGTGGTGTTCCACGCCGTGAAGCAGGGCGACATCAAACTGACCGACGAATATCGCGTCAGCGAGAATGCCTGGCGCAGGGGCGGCGCGCCAGCCGGCGGCTCGACCATGTTCGCCGCGCTCAACAGCAAGATTTCGGTCGACGATCTCCTGCATGGCGCCATCATCCAGAGCGGCAATGACGCCTGCATCGTGTTCGCGGAGGCCATGGCCGGCAACGAGCGCGCCTTTGCGGAAGTGATGACCAAGCGCGCCCGCGAGATTGGCCTCACGCGCTCGAGCTTCGGCAATTCCAACGGCCTGCCGGACCCAGGCAACAAGATGACGGTGCGCGAACTGGCGATACTCGCGCGTCACATCATGCATACCTATCCAGAGTTCTACAAACTGTTCGGCGAGAAGGAATTCACCTGGAACAAGATCCGGCAGCAGAACCGCAATCCCTTGCTCAACTCGCTCGAAGGCGCCGACGGCCTGAAGACCGGATACACCAAGGAAGGTGGTTACGGCATGGTCGGCTCCGCCGTGCAGAACGGCGTGCGTCTGATCGTCGCCATCAACGGGCTGGAAGATCCTGACGATCGCGCTACCGAAGCCAAGAAGATGCTGGAATGGGGGTTCCGGAACTTCGAGGTGCGGACTGTGTTTGCGGAAAATCAGACCATCGGCTTCGCAAAGGTGTTCGGCGGCGACACCCGTTCGGTGGCGCTGGCAAGCCGTGAACCGGTCAAGGTCATGGTGCAGAAAAACGGCAATGACAAATTGATCGCCCGCATCGTCTATAGCGGGCCGGTGCGCGCGCCGTTCGAGGCCGGCCAGAAGGTGGGCGTGGTCAAGGTCTGGCGTGGCACCAATGTCGCCGTGGAAACGCCGGTCTATGCGAGGGATGCGGTTGGCCGCGGTTCGACCATGCGGCGCGCATTCGATGGCGTCACTGAGCTTGCGATCGGACTGTTTCGCGCTGGCGCCGAGAAGCTGTGACGATGGCCGAGCCGGCATTCAAAGCCACCGTGGGGCGCGGACGTTTCATCTCCTTTGAGGGCGGTGAGGGGTCCGGCAAATCCACCCAGATCAAGATTCTGGCCGATCGGCTCGCCGGCTTGAAACTGCACGCCATCGTCACCCGCGAACCCGGCGGCTCGCCCGGTGCGGAAGTCATTCGCCATCTCGTCCTCTCCGGAATGGGCAAGCTGCTCGGGCCTGAGGCCGAAACGCTGTTGTTTGCCGCCGCGCGTGACGACCATGCACGCACCGTCATCGAACCCGCGTTGAAGCAGGGCACATGGGTGCTCAGCGACCGCTTTTCGGATTCAACGCGGGTGTATCAAGGCACTCTCGGCCATGTGTCGCCGGGGCTTCTCAACGCCATGCAACGGGTCACGATCGGCGACCTGAAACCGGACCTGACCGTGATCCTCGATGTCCCCGTGGAGATCGGTCTCAAGCGCGCCGCGGCACGGCGCGGCACGGCGGCGGCCGATCGCTTCGAGTCGGAAGACATCAGCTTCCACCAGCAATTGCGCGATGCCTACCGGCAAATCGCGGCCAGCGAACCTGAGCGTTGCGTGCTGATCGACGCGACGGAAGAGCCGGCAAAGGTGGCAGCGAATATCTGGTCGGCGCTGCGCGATCGCTTCTTCGCAACAAACGCCGGCAACGCGGCGGCCCCTGCATGAGCAGCAAGACCGAGACGCACATTTCGGTTGCTCACCCCCGCGACACCGCCGACCTGTTTGGCCATCGCGAGGCCGAGATGGCGTTGCTCAGCGCCTATCGCAGCGGGCGCATTCCGCACGCCTGGCTGATCGGCGGCGCGCAAGGCATCGGCAAGGCCACGCTCGCCTACAGAATGGCGCGTTTCGTTCTGGCTCATCGCGATCCCTTAGCGCCTGACGTGCAGGGCGCCGACGGCCTTTACGTTGATCCCACGGACCCAGTCGCCCGCCGCATCGCGGCCGAGGCGCATGGCGGGCTTTTGGTTTTGCAACGAACAGCCAACGACAAGGGCGTGATGCGAACGGTGATCACGGTCGACGAGACGCGCGAGACCATCTCGTTCTTCGGATCGACCGCAGCGGCCGAGGGATGGCGGGTGTGCATCGTCGACACCGTCGACGAACTCAACCCGAACGCGGCCAATGCGCTGCTCAAAACGCTCGAAGAGCCGCCGCGTCAATCGCTGTTTCTCCTGGTCAGCCACGCGCCTGGAAGGGTGCTGCCAACAATCCTGTCGCGCTGCCGCCGATTGCCGTTGCGGCCGTTGGCCAAGGCCGATGTGATCCAGGCGGCGAGCAAGGCCACCGGCCTTGCAAGCGACGAGCCATCGCTGATCGAGGCAGCCGAGGCCGCGGAGGGAAGCGTCGCGCGGGCGCTGGCGCTGCTCGGCGGCGATGCGGTCAAGCTTCATCGCAAGACCGCGGCACTGCTGGCGACCCTGCCGCAGGTCGATCCACGCGAACTGCATGCGCTGGGCGACGCGCTTGGCGGCAGCGACAAGGTTGCGCTCGCGACTTTCATCGACAGCGTCGATCGCTGGGTCGGCGCACGCCTGCGCGTTGCGGACCCCAATGCCGAGTTGCCGCGCCTTGCACGGCTGGCGGAGGTGTGGGAAAAGATCAGCCGCGCCGCGCGCGACACCGCCGAATACAATCTCGAGCGAAAGCCGCTTGTTTTCTCGGTGTTTGGGATGCTTGCGGAAGCCACGCGATAGCGGCTGGCTCGACCAATCCCTATAATTAGATCTGGTCTGTGAAGGAATTCGTCGTGGCGAAGTCTGCGAAAAAAGCCGTCAAGAAACGCAAGGCAAAAAAGGCCAGGAAAACGGCAAAGAAACCGGCAAAGAAGCCAGCGCACGCCGCCGCGAAGCGTGCGGGTGCCAGGAAAGCCAAAAAGGCCGTCAAGAAGGTTGCCAAGAAACCCGCAAAAAAGGCGGCAAAGAAAGTCGCCAAAAAGCCTGCAAGGAAAGCTGCGAAAAAGCCGGTCCAGACGTCCCCCGCCAAGGCGCCGAAGACGGAAACAGCGGCTCAAACGACGCGTCCGAAAAAGGCCGCGGCACCACCGAAGCCTTCAAAAGCCGGCGCAGCGACGCAAGCGCCGGCGGCGCGAGCAAAAAACTCCTTCTACATCACGACCGCGATCGCCTATCCCAACGGCGCACCTCACATCGGCCACGCCTATGAAGCGATCGCAACTGACGCGCTGGCGCGCTTTCAAAGGCTCGACGGGAGGGACGTGTTTTTCCTGACCGGCACCGACGAGCACGGCCTGAAGATGATCCAGACGGCAGAGGCCGAAAAGCTGACGCCGATGGAAGTTGCCACGCGCAATGCGGCACGCTTCAAGGAGATGGATCAGCGGCTGAACATTTCGTTTGACCGTTTCATCCGCACCACCGAAGAACAGCATCATCGCTCCAGCCAGGAAATCTGGAAGCGAATGGCCGACAGCGGCGACATCTATCTCGACAGCTATGCCGGCTGGTATTCGGTGCGCGACGAAGCTTACTACGCCGAGGAGGAGACCACCCTCGGCGAAGACGACGTGCGCCGTGGACCGCAGGGCACGCCGGTCGAGTGGGTCGAAGAGAAGAGCTACTTCTTCCGCCTCTCGGCCTATCAGGACAGGTTGCTTGCGCTGTACGAAGCGCATCCGGATTTCATCGGCCCCGACACACGCAAAAACGAAGTGGTGAGCTTTGTCAAAGGCGGATTGCGTGACCTTTCGGTCTCACGCACCACTTTCGACTGGGGCGTGAAAATACCCGGCGATGGCGAGCACGTGATGTATGTCTGGGTCGATGCGCTCACCAACTACATCACCGGCGTCGGCTTTCCCGACGAGGGCGACAAGGACTGGCATTACTGGCCGGCCGATGTGCACATCATCGGCAAGGACATCATCCGCTTCCATGCGGTCTATTGGCCGGCCTTCCTGATGTCGGCCGGAATTCCGGTGCAGAAGCGCGTCTATGCCCACGGCTTCCTGTTCAACAGGGGCGAAAAGATGTCGAAGTCGGTCGGCAATGTCGTCGATCCCTTCAACCTAGCCGACCAGTATGGCGTCGATCAGACTCGCTACTTCTTCCTGCGCGAGGTGCCGTTCGGCCAGGACGGCAGCTACAATCACGAAGCCATCGTCGCGCGCATCAATGCCGATCTTGCCAACGATCTCGGCAATCTGGCGCAGCGTTCTCTGTCGATGATTGCGAAGCAATATCAGGGCGTGCTGCCTGAGCCCGGCGAGTTCTCTGACAATGACAAGGCCATTCTGGCGCAGGCCGACGGCATGCTCGCGCTGGCACGCAACGCGATGGCGACCCAGCAAATCCATCAGGCGCTGAATGCAGTGTGGGCAGTCGTCGCTGAAGCCAATCGTTATTTTGCGGGTGAAGCGCCGTGGGCGCTGGCGAAGACCGATCCGAAGCGTCAGGGCACGGTCCTGTATGTGACTGCCGAAGTCGTGCGCCAGATCTCGATCCTGGCGCAGCCTGCGATGCCGCAAGCTTCCGGAAAACTGCTCGACATTCTCGGCATTCCCGACGACATCGGTTCCCGCAACTTCGCCGCGCTTGCTATGCGGATCAAACCTGGCACGGCGCTGCCACCGCCGGCCCCGGTGTTTCCGCGCTACATCGAACCGTCGGCGGCCTGAGTTCAGCCGATGCTGGTCGACAGCCACTGCCACCTCGACTTTCCGGACTTCGCCGACGATCTCGACGGCATTGTCGCGCGGGCCGAGAGCGCCGGGATCGGCCGCATTGTCACGATCTCGACGCGCGTGAAGCGCCTCGACACGCTGCTCGCGATCACGGACAAATACGCCCAGGTCTATTGCTCGGTCGGAACCCATCCGCATCAGGCCGACGAGGAAGACGGTATTCCCGCTGAAGAGCTGGTTACACTGACCAAGCATCCCAAGGTCGTCGCACTTGGCGAAGCCGGCCTCGACTATTTCTATCAGCATGGCTCGCGTGAGGCGCAGGAGCGTGGCTTTCGTGCCCATATTGCTGCTGCGCGCGAGACCGGTCTTCCGCTTGTCATTCACACCCGCGAGGCGGACGAGGATTGCGAACGTATTCTCGTCGACGAAGTTGCCAAAGGACCGTTTCGCGCTGTGCTGCATTGCTATACGGGCGGGCGGAAGCTTGCGATGAAGGCGATCGAACTCGGGCTTTCGATCTCCTTCACGGGCATCATTACCTTCAAGAAATCGGACGCGTTGCGCGCATTGGCCGCCGAGTTTCCCGCCGACCGCATCATGGTCGAAACCGACGCACCGTATCTGGCGCCCGGCAAATTTCGCGGCAAGCGCAACGAGCCGGCTTACGTCGTTGAGATCGCCAAGGTGCTGGCGGAAGCCCGCGGCGTTTCGCTGGACGAGATTTCACGGCAAACGACCGAGAATTTCTTCCGCCTGTTCAGCAAGGTGCCGTCCCCGGAAAGGATGGCATGACGCTGACGTTGACGATCCTCGGCTGCGGGTCGTCGGCCGGCGTGCCGCGGCCGGCGCTCGGCTGGGGCGCCTGCGATCCCAAAAATCCGAAAAACCGACGCTTGCGCTGTTCGCTGCTGGTCGAGCAAACCGGCGAGGGCGGCACGACGCGAGTCCTGATCGATACGTCGCCCGACCTGCGCGAGCAGTTGATCGGCGCCAATGTCGATCACATCGATGCGGTTTTCCTGACCCATGAGCATGCGGATCAAACCCACGGGATCGACGATCTGCGGTCGGTCGTTCTGCATCAGCGCCGCCGGATTCCGGTTTATCTTAACAAATCCACCGGCGATCACATCCTGGTGCGGTTTTCCTACTGCTTCGTCAGACCGCCGGGCAGCGACTATCCGCCGATCCTCGAAAATTGCAGCGTCGAGGCCGGCGAGAGCCGGACTATCGAAGGGAAGGGCGGTCCGGTGACGCTGTCGGCATTCAACCTTGTCCACGGCAACATTCCCGCGCTCGGCTACCGGATCGGCGCCACGGCGTACACGCCTGACCTCAGCGACATTCCGCAAGCGAGCTGGCCGTCCCTTGAAAAACTCGATCTCTGGATCGTCGACGGTTTGCGTTATACCGGCCATCCCAGCCATTTCAGCGTCAGCGACGCGCTGTCCTGGATCGATCGCTTCAAGCCAAAGCGCGCCGTCATCACCAATATGCATTCCGATCTGGATTACGAGGTGCTGCGGCAAAGCCTGCCCGACGGTGTCGTGCCCGCCTATGACGGGATGAGGCTGGAAATCGCTTAGTTCAGCTGCCGTCATTGCGAGGAGCGTGAGCGACGAAGCAATCCAGTTCTCTTGCTGGATCGCTTCGCTTACGCTCGCGATGACGGCTAGATCTTATGCAGCTCGAGTGCTGACGGATGAAACAGCTCTTCCGGCGCAAGCAGGCGAGATGACAGGCCTTCGGCGTGATGACGTTCGAGGAAGCGCCTGAGCACCTCGCGGTTCGGCTCAAGTCCATACGACCAGAAGTCATCGCCCATCAGGCGCCGCGCCGCGCCGAGTTGCTCTTCGACGAACGGCAAGGTCACTTTGGTGGCGGAGGTGTCGGAAAGCTTCGTCAAGGCAATCGCCTTGGAGCGCTCGAACGCCTTGGTGACCGCAACCGGCAGCCACGGATGCTTGTCGACCAGCGTGCGGCGGATGCCGAGCGTGTGCATGATGGGGAACAGACGCGTCCGCCGGTACCAGTCGGTTGCGGTCGCCTGCGGATCGGCGAAGAGGTAGCCGACATCGGGGTGGCCGCGGTCGAAGCAGGACGGCGCACGCGGTCCGATCACGGCATCGACGTCGCCCTTCGCCAAGAGATCGGAGATCGTCACATCAGCCGGCGCGTTTTCGACGACCAAGCCCTGCGGCAGATTAAGACTGATCTTCTCGATCCGTCCGGGATGTTCATAGCCGCCGCGCACCCAGGTGATATTGGAAGGGCGAATGCCGTAATCCTCCTCCAAAAACAGCCTCACCCAGATGTTGGCCGTGAGCTGATATTCCGGCACGCCGACGCGGCGTCCTTTCAGGTCGGCCGGTGACTTGATCCGATCGGTGCGGACATAGACCGAGGTGTGGCGGAAGGCGCGCGACGGAAACACCGGCACGGCAATGTACGGACTGGTGCCTGCCGCAGTCTTGACCGAATAGCTCGAGAGCGACAATTCGCAGACGTCGAAATCGGCGTGCCGGAACGCGCGGAAGAAGATCTCCTCCGGATCGAGCAACATGAACTGCGCATCCACGCTGTCGATCTGGACCAGGCCGTCGACCAGCGGCCGCATCCGGTCATAGTCACCGATCGCGACGGAAAGTTGCAATTTGCTCATCAGAGGGCGCTCCCTTAATATAGTTAGGAACCTTACTATTTCATCCAAGCCCAAGAGCTCAACAGGGAAATCCCGCTATGTCCCATGCCGCCACCGAAACCCTGACGACGACCATTCGCGAACTGGTCGACGCCAACCATATTCTGTTCGACCAGGGCGTGGTGGACGGTTTCGGGCATGTCAGCGTGCG
>Ga0307476_10002817_pt1 | contig 10305 bp, 8 predicted proteins | sample atmos_gasesECM2C_2_FD_203314 | JGI IMG/M metagenome (GOLD analysis project Ga0307476, IMG submission 203314) | Hardwood forest soil microbial communities from Morgan-Monroe State Forest, Indiana, United States - atmos_gasesECM2C_05 | ecosystem: Environmental > Terrestrial > Soil > Temperate...
GACACTAGTGCCGATCGGTCTCGCCGCCGCCGGGCTCGGCGCAGTCTTCCCCATGCTCTGCCACATCTCGATTCCGCCGGATGGAAATGCCGGAGCGCGCATGAGCTACTTGTATCTCAGCAACATAGCCGGCTCGGCCCTCGGAAGCTATCTCACCGGCTTCGTTCTGATGGATGTCCTGCCCTTGAGCTATGTCAGCGTGGTGCTCACTCTACTGGGCCTCAGTCTTGGCGTGGTTCTGCTGCTGCGCGCACAATTGAAGCGAACCAGCTTCATCCTTGCGGCCGCAGGTGCTTTTGTTGGCGCGCTGTTCGTGGTCCAGGCTCCCGAGTTTCTGTTTCATCACATGTACGAAAAGATGCAGCTGAAACAAAATTATGCGCCAGCAGCAGCATATGCCACTGTTGTTGAGAACCGCAGCGGCATAATCTCAGTAACTCCAGACGGCATGGTGTTTGGAGGCGGCATCTACGACGGGCGCTTCAGCGTGGACCTGATTAGAGACGCGAATGGAATCGAAAGGCCCTTTGCTCTCAGCTACTTTCATCCCAATCCCCGGGAAGTACTGATGGTCGGGCTTTCCTCCGGATCATGGGCACAGGTCATCGCCAATAACCCGCAGGTCGAGCATCTGACCATCGTCGAAATTAATCCCGGATATCTGCGTCTCATCCAGCACAACGACATGGTCGCCAGCCTGTTAAACAACCCGAAGGTTCATATCGAGATTGACGATGGCCGTCGCTGGCTGATCCGCAATGGCGGGCGGAAGTTCGACGTCATTGTGATGAACACGACCCACAATTGGCGGTCAAACGCTTCCAACCTCCTCTCGGTTGATTTTCTGCAACTGATTCGCCAGCACCTCAACCCCGGCGGCGTGCACTTCTACAACACCACCGGGTCCGACGAAGTCATGGCTACCGGCGTGCGCGTTTTTCCCTACGGAATGCGCCTGGTGAATTTGCTGGTAGTCAGCGATACGCCGCTACAACTCAACGCGCAGCGTTGGCTGGATGTGCTCGTGCACTACAAAATCGACGGTAAGCCGGTATTTGACCTGTCGCAAGAGCAGCATCGCCGCCGTCTGGACGAAGTACTGCAGTTGACGACCACCATGGACCGTACATTGCCGACCCTTTTCACGCTGGAATCGGCGGACCACATCCGTGCTCGGACTTCTCAGGCCCGCATTATTACGGATGACAACATGGGCACCGAATGGTTTCAGCAAGCGCCTGAGTAAGGGAAAGAAACTCCGTACGCGGCGGGTTACTCTCCCGCGGCCACGATGGTGGAAGTAAGCGCTTTGATCTCGCCCGAAATTCTGCTCGAGATTGAAGTCGATGCCTACGTCACCAAAAAGTAAGCGTAGAATTCCTCAGTTCTTAATTCTCTGAAACCATTTCTGGAGCGAACTGTGAAGACTCACGCGTGGATCATTCTTCTGGCTCTGGTGATTTCCGCAGCCGGACAACAACAACAAAATAAGGTCTCCGAATCCTGGACCGTAATTCGCGCCGGCTCGCTGATTGATGGAAAGTCCGAAAAACCGCGGCATGACCAGGTGATCGTCATTCACGGCAATCGCATCGAGAGCGTGACTGATGCAGCCTCTGCCAGGATTCCCGCCGGAGCTGCCGTCATTGACTTGTCCACCGCGACCGTGCTCCCCGGTCTCATTGATTCGCACACGCATATCTTTTTGCAGGGCGAAGATCCGGCCCAGGGCGGATACGACGTTAACATTCTGAATGCGCCACTCGCCCTACGCGCGGCGCGGGCCACGGTTGCGGCGCGGCGAGCGCTGGAGCAAGGTTTCACCACGCTGCGCGACGTGGAAACCGAAGGCGCAGGCTACGGCGATGTGGGCATCAAGCAGGCCATCGAGCAAGGATATATTCCGGGGCCGCGTCTTTTTATTTCCACCCGCGCCATCTCGACCACCGGCGGCTATCCCCTCGAGGGCTACGCTCCCGAACTCGACATGCCGAAAGGCGCCCAGATTGTCGACGGGCCGGTTGAGGCACGCAAAGCGGCTCGGGAGCAACTGGATCACGGCGCCGACTGGATCAAGGTTTACATGACGCATCGCTCCTGGGTGAGCAAGAATGGAGAACTGGTTTCGCAACCCACGCTTACGGTTGAGGAGTTACGCGCGATTGTCGACGAGACTCACGGCTGGGGCAAGAAAGTTGCCTGCCACGCTTATGGTGGTATCGGACTGCACCGCGCGCTCGATGGCGGCTGCGATTCCATCGAGCACGGCCTCGATCTCGACGACTCGGCCATTGCACAGATGCTGAAGCAAGGTACCTGGTATGTGCCCACGATCAGCGCCTACTATCATGATTGGGCCCCGGCCGACACTCCAGCCGGGCAGCGCGATCGCCTGCGAGTCTCCCTACATGGACCGTCGTTCAAGAAAGCGCGCCAGGCAGGCGTGAAGATCGCCTTCGGAACCGACATGGGCGGAATCCCGTGGACCGAGCCCATTGCGCAGGAATTCTCGCGCATGGTCGAACTTGGTATGCCGCCGATGGAAGCCATTCAAAGCGCAACCTCGCGCGCGGCCACCATGCTCGAAATGGACGGAAAGATCGGCGTGATTGCTCCGGGCGCCTTTGCCGACGTTATCGCAGTTGGCGGCGATCCCCTCGGCGACATCAAAGTCCTGGAAAATGTCCGCTTCGTCATGAAAGACGGGAAAACCTTTGAGAAAGATGGCATCCCCCAAGCCGGTCAATGAAACGAAGTTCTGATCAGGGCAAGATAAAGAATGGTTGAATTCTGTTTCAATTTCCTTGACTTCGGCGCGGCCGCGAGCATAATTCATCAATCCGATTTTCGCGCGGAAAGCTGGCTTTGCGGAGCAGCCAGAGGGAGTTTTTATGAGCGTGCTTGAACTTTGTGACCGGGAAATCGCAGCGGTCCCGCTGGATGCCAGCGTGGCCGATGCCATCAATAAAATGCTCGACCACCACGTCGGGGCGGTAGCCGTGGTCGACTCCGAATACAGGGTTGCGGGAATCTTCACCGAGCGCGACGTGCTCCGCAAAATGTCGCTCACCCACACCGACCCGCAGATTACGCCGGTCCGCGAACTCATGACAACACCGGTCGAGATGGCAACCCGCCGCACCGGCGCCGGTGAAGCACTGAGTATCATGCTCGAGCGCCACTTCCGCCATCTGCCGGTTGCGGAGGACAACGGCAAGCTGCTCGGGATTCTTTCCATTCGCAATCTGCTGGAGTGGCGCGTCGACGATCTCAGCCGCGAACTGGAATCGCTCGAACAGTATGTCTCCAATGACGGACCCGGAGGCTAGCCTTCCGCCCTCGTCACTTCCCATAGCCCAGAATAAGCTGCTGAATGTGGCACACTATTTCCATGCCACGGCTCACTCTCCGCGACTTGGAACTCAGCATTTTTTCCGACGGCACTTATCCGCTCGACGGCGGCGCGTTTTTCGGCGTGATCCCCAAAGTTATGTGGTCGCGCAAAGCGCAGTCCGATGAACGCAACTACGTCCAGTCGGGACTGAACTCGCTGCTGATCCGCACCGGAAAGCAGAATGTTCTCGTCGAAACTGGCATGGGCAACAAGCTGTCGGAGCGCATGATCAAGTTCTACGGCCAGCCCGCGCAGCTGCTGGCGAATCTCGCTGCCGCGGGGATTGCTCCGGACGACATCGACATCGTCATCAACACGCACCTGCATTTCGACCACTGCGGCTGGAATACGATACGCAGCAAAGAAGGCAAGATCGTCCCAACTTTTCCTCGGGCGAAATACTATGCGCCGGAAGGCGAGTGGCAGTATGCTCGCAAGCCCAGCGAGCGCGATTCCATCAGCTACATCCCCGACAACTACGACCCGCTTGTCCAGAGCGGCCAGATGACGCTGCTCAAAGGCGGCGAAGAAATCGTCCCAGGCATCTGCGTGAAAACTTTCCCCGGGCACACCGCGCACATGCAAGCCGTCATCGTGAACGGACAGCCCGGCACGAGAACAATCCGGAAAGGCCCAGCTTCAGCCGAGCCCCATGACGCCAGCTTTGAAAGGGCGCGGCTGGCAGCCGCGCCGTCAGCGGCCCCCGAAGAAAACGGGGCTTCAGCCCCTGATGTGGCCTGTTATATATCAGATCTGATACCCACCACTGCGCACATCGACATTACTTGGGGCATGGGCTTCGATCTCTACCCGCTGCAGACTATCGAAAGCAAGAAGCAGTACTATTCCAGGGCAATTCCGGAGAAATGGCTAACAGTCTTCACGCATGATCCAACGGTGCCGTGGGCTTATGTGGAGCAGGATGATTCTGGGAAGATGGTGGCGCGTGCAGTTTAGACAACTTCGCCGGCGAGAGCGCTCACGCCACACAACCTCGCTTCAAAGAATTCTTCGACCCTCCTCAGAATCTCCACCGCGCTCCTCGAATCGTAAATCGCCTTGCGCAGTCCAGCCCCGCCCGGAACGCCATGCGTGAACCACGAGGCGAACTGCTTCATCTTGCCGACGGCGTCTGGGAGTTCTTCTTCGATCAGCATCCGGAAATATGTGCGGATCATCTGGTGGCGGTCAGCCTCGCTGGGCTGATCGTAGAGCTTGCCGACCGCTGAAGTTTCCGCCAGTGTCCATGTGGGGACATTTTCCCCGTCGGCATTTTCCATCGTCATACAATACTGCTGAATCTGGCGGAAGATCCAGGGATTCGACGGCGCGGTCCGTCCGATCATCACGGCGTCGCAGCCAGTCTGCGTGACCATGGCACAGGCGTCCTCCGGAGTGCGGATATCGCCGTTGCCGATCACGGGAATGTTCACCGCATCTTTTACGGCAGCGATCCATTCCCAGCGCGCCTGGCCACTGTAGCCTTGCTCGCGGGTGCGGGCATGGAGCGCGACCGCCGCCAGACCGCATGATTCCGCCATGCGCGCCAGTTCCACGCAGACGATCTCGGCATCGCTCCACCCGGCGCGAAACTTTACGGTGAAGGGAATCGTCACCGCAGCGCGCACGGCCTCGAAGATACGTCCGATGGCCGGCAAGTCCCGCAGCAGCCCTGAGCCTCCGTTGCATTTGACCACTTTCTTCGCCGGACAGCCCAGATTCAAATCCACAAGATCGAAGCCGAGGCCTTCGACCATGCGCGCGGCCTCCGCCATCACATTCGGATTGCTGCCGAAAAGCTGCGCGGAGATGGGATGCTCGTCTTCATAGAAATGAAGGTAGCGCTTAGCCTTCTGGTCTTTCTTGCGCAGGACTCCGTCGGCCGAGGTGAACTCAGTCATGATCAGGCCACAACCGCCGAGATTACGGATGAATCGGCGAAAAACCGTGTCGGTGACGCCAGCCATGGGAGCGAGGACGGTTGCAGGGGCGATCCTGACGCTGCCGATTTGAAGATCCACAGGAACTAGCTTTCGTGGCGCTGACTGGCGGACGAAAGTGTCCGCCCCACAAAGGCTTTCTCCACACGAGCTTTCTCCTAACGAATTGTCCCAGAACTTCTTCACCGTTCTATTCTACTTTGTCCCGCAAAATGTCCCGCAAAATCAAAGCCCCCGCCATTCGGCGAGGGCTGAAACTTACCGCGCGACGCGAATTAGTTCTTCGACGCGCCGGGCTTGGCAGGTTCGTTCTTGGCGTACTTGCGGCGGAAGCGCTCGACGCGACCGGCCGTATCCATAAGCTTCTGCTTGCCAGTAAAGAAGGGATGGCAGGCGGAGCAGATTTCAACACTGATATCCCCCTTATGAGTGGAGCGGGTAACAAAGGCGTTGCCGCACGCGCAGTGCACGCGAATTTCGTTATAAGCGGGATGAATGGCTGCTTTCATGGCGTTTAGACCTCGATTCGAATCCTTAGATTCTACCGGAACCCGCCAGGATTCAGCAAACCAGCATGGGCCTTCGGGAGGGAATACGTTAAAAGCGGAATAGATACGAAACCTTCACGAAGAACTGCCGGCTATCGTTCATAAAACCTCTGGCCGTATAAAGTCCCGCCGGGCCTTCGGGACCTGGAGTCAGCTGGTGGTCCAGGTTCTGCAAGTCGCTGTTGTAGCCGAGGTAAATTGCCGTGCCAGGGTGCACCAGATATGTCAGCAGGAAATCGGCGTTGAATTCCTTCTCGGTCGGCAGATAGGTATACGGATAAATCGTGTTGCCCGGCGTGTTCGCCAGCAGCGAGTTGTATTGCAGAATCACACGCAACGAAAGCTGCGGGGTAAACTGCCAGTTCCATTTGCTGCGGACAATGTGGTCGTTGAAAATGCCTTGTCCAATATGAGTGCCGGGCAACTGTGATTGCGCCAGCAGATATTCGTTTTGTGTGGCGCGCAGGCGCTCGAAAAGATAAGTATTCTCGATTTTCAACGGCTTCAATGGACGAAACGTAAGTGTGCCCGTAGCCGTATCCTGGCGTGCGACAAAGGGAACGTCGAGCGGCGGCGGAGCACCGGCTGAGGCGACGAAATTTGCGCCATCTCCCCAGTGATAACTGGCACCGGCGGTCACTTTGGGCAGAACGCTGGTCTGGATGGATGCCCCACTGCTGTGCTCGTGATAATCCTGCTTCGGGGTCTGGCAGGAGAAACCGAGAAAACAGAAATCCTGTGGCCGCAAACGCTCGCGTAGCTCCTCGTAAGGAAACAAATAGATGACCGTTTGCCCGCGTCCCTGAATCGCAACATAGGGCTGGTAATCTGTATCGAGGCGATTTCCTTCGTGATCGAAGACATAGCGCTGGATGATCGAAGGTCCCCAGTCAACCACCCAGCCTTTCTTCGGACGGAAACGGTAGTCGGCGGTTTGATAAAGTTCGCGGATGTCGACCCGGTTTACGAATCCGGGCACGGTTACAAACCCTGGACTGATGTCGTCGTAGATTCCTTCGTAAGTAAAGTGCAGACCATCGCGCTTCAGATCCAGCTTGTCTGCAGGGCCTGCGTAGTAATTATTATTGCCGACATTGCCCGAGCTGAAAGGGTACAGGTTGTACTCGCAGGTGGTTTCCAGGTTCGTCGTGTTGAGGCCCAGCAGGTTGCTCGAACCGGTTACGGCCTGGCCATCGAGGGACCAGTTGGCGTTAAACTTCAAGCGCGTGTCTAGTCCGCCGACGCGGTTAAACTCGCCGGTTGTAGGACATTCCCAGTCCGTATAAATCGCCCCGACACTCGATTCTTTGAAGATGTCGCGGCTCACGCGCGCAATGGTGAAATACGAACGAATTCCGCTGAGATTGTCGGCACAAATCGGGGAAGTCGCAGGACAGAAGTTCGGCACTGCGAGCCCAGGAGCGCGGTCATCAGTGGCCATCAGCCCGACGGAATATGGCCCTTCTTTTCCTGTGAGTCGAATGCCCCCTGAGAGATCCTGAATATTGCGGGTGAAAAACAAGTCCAGCGGCGTGCGGAAATAATCTTCATTCTCGAGAAAAAACGGACGCTTCTCCGGAAAGTACACTTCGAAGCGCTGATTGACCGTGATCTGCGGATCCTCGGACTCCACCTGGCTGAAGTCAGGATTGGCGGTCATATCGACTACAAAGTGATCGTGGATTACGAACTTCGCGTCCATTCCAGCCTGGCCCTGCGCCACGGCATTTTGAAAATAAGGATTGTAGGGATCGCGCTCATCGAGCGCGCGAAAACCGCGCATGATTCCATACGGAATCAGCTCAATACTGCGGCCGGGCGAGATTCCTTCCAGACCGTTAAGAGTCGCCGCCTGCCCCAGCCGGCCGGCAACTTTGTAGGAAACCTGCGGCCAGAATGCGTCTTCGTTCTTGCGGACGATCCCGCGATACAGGATGATGCCCCAGACCTGATCTTTGGTCGAAGGAAAACGCAGGCTCTTGAACGGAATCGCCATCCAGACTACGAATCCGCGGCTGGTGACCTTTCCCTTCGAATCCCAAACGGTATCGAATGACGTATCGAAATTGCCGCTGATCTCATCCCGCGTAGCCTCGCTCCAGATTGCATCCCACTGCACGCCGAGCGGAGTGGTCTGGAAAGCGTAAGCGCGGCGTCGGTCGTGAAACGTATCCAGCATGACTTCGACTTCGTCGTCGTCGTAAACGTCTTCGCGGCTCGACATGCGCGCCCGAACTTTTTGCGGATCGTCAAAGCACACGAATACAACATAAAGATTCTTCTGGTCGTAGCCGAGATAGGCTTCGGTCTCTTCTGAAGCTTTCGCGCCGTCATGCGGATTCCGCTGCACGAAGCCTGCGACCTTCGCCATCTGCAGAGCAGCCTGACCTTGCGGCTTCATATCCAGAAAATCCTCAAGCACAGGCACACGGCTCAGACGAGGAATGGTAAGAGTCGGCGTTGTTGCCGCCTTCTGGGCAGGCTGCACCTCAGGATTTTTGATAGCCGGCTCCGGCTCCTGCTCCGAGGGCGGCGGTGTCTCCTTCGACGGTGCGGGCTTTTCCCCTGGCGGAGCAGGATTCGCTTCTGGCGGGGGAGCGGGATTCTGCGGGGTCGTCTGAGTGTTCTGTGGACTGGAAGTTTGCCCGGAGGAGGCATTCTGTACAACTGAATTGGCGTTTTGATCTGCTTTGGACTGAAGCCACGAAGCCGCTGAGGCCGGGCCCGTCAGCAGCAGCGCTGCCAACATCGCTAACTTAATCAGATTCGTTATGTCTCGCCGCAGCCGTAGAACCAGACTCAATCGTCCCCGCTCCCGACGGGGAACTGAGGAAGATACACTAAATTCGGCTTAACGAAACAAAAAACAAATGTTTGTCACGAACTCCGAAACAGTAGACTTCGTCGTTTGGGCGAAAAGCTTGTGGCCTGACTTTCTAGAATAATGAACTCTGTCTGCGGCTTGGTGTGATTTTGAAGTACTCGTAGGCCAACTGTGTGGCTACACGCCCGCGCGGGGTTCGGTTCAGAAATCCAATCTGCATCAGGAAAGGTTCGTAAATCTCTTCGATCGCATCCGGCTCTTCGGCTAGAACCGCCGCCAGCGTATTCAAACCCACCGGACCGCCCTGATACTTCTCGATAATCGTAAGCAGCAGTTTACGGTCGACTTCGTCGAAGCCATATTGATCCACTTCGAGCATCTGCAGCGAAGCCTGCGCGGTGGGCAAGTCGATTTTGCCCGCGCCACGCACCTGCGCGTAGTCGCGCACTCGCCGCAGCAGCCGGTTCGCAATGCGCGGAGTACCGCGCGACCGGCTGGCAATTTCAGTTGCCCCAGCATCATCGATCTGCACTCCCAGAATTTCTGCCGAGCGCTCCACAATCACTCGCAAATCTTCCGGCGTATAAAACTCCAGCCGCAAAACGATGCCGAATCGCGACCGAAGCGGAGCTGAAATCAACCCCGCTCGTGTGGTCGCGCCCACGAAAGTAAAGGGTTTCACTTCCAGAGTATGCGTACGCGCCGAAGGCCCCTGGCCAATAATGATGTCTAACTTGTAGTCTTCCAGCGCCGAATATAGCAGCTCTTCCAACACCGGCTGCAACCGATGAATCTCATCGATGAACAGGACTTGCTTGTCCTGCATGTTGGTGATGATTGCCGTGAGATCGCCCTTGATCTGCAGCAGCGGCGCCGCGGTCGGCTGGAAGTGCACGCCCAGCTCGTTGGCGATGATATTGGCCAGCGTCGTCTTCCCCAGCCCCGGCGGTCCATACAACAGGACGTGATCCATGGCCTCGCCGCGCGACTTAGCTGCTTTGATTGCGACGTCCAGATTCTCTTTAACCTTGGCCTGCCCGATGAACTCGCCCAGCCGCTGCGGGCGCAGCTTCAGCTCAAACGAAGAATCATCCTCGACCGGCGCGGCAGAGACCAGGCGCTCCGGGCTGTAATTCAGGTTGGGATTGTTTTTGGCGGTAGCCACTCGCCGGATATTACCACGACCCATATAGAGACAGCCGCCTCGGCGGTCGGCTTTTCTGTAGATGTTGACATGTGACACATTATGTGTCACATTGTCTCTATGCCATCGGTCAACATGCGACAGCTTCGGGAAACGCGCCGTTTGAAAGCCTGGTTGCGGGCGGGTACGACGGTCGAACTGCGGGAACGTGACAAGGTAATTGCCCGCATCGTTCCTGAAAAAGGGGATCAGAAGCCCGCGAAGTGGCCCGATTTCGAGGCCCGCGCCAGGGAAATATTTGGCGACCGCGTTCTCCCGAATGTCGTCCTTGAGGATCGGGGACGTTATTGAGCGTCTACGTGGATTCCAGCTTCGTAGTCTCTTTGTACCTGACTGACGTCCATTCCTCCGAGGCCCGGCGCCGCGTGCAAGGTGCTACGCCGCCGATACTAACC
>Ga0307476_10002819_pt1 | contig 10301 bp, 5 predicted proteins | sample atmos_gasesECM2C_2_FD_203314 | JGI IMG/M metagenome (GOLD analysis project Ga0307476, IMG submission 203314) | Hardwood forest soil microbial communities from Morgan-Monroe State Forest, Indiana, United States - atmos_gasesECM2C_05 | ecosystem: Environmental > Terrestrial > Soil > Temperate...
GCTCGAGGCACGCTTGGCAACGAACGACACGCAAGGCTTGAGCGCGGCCGCACTGATTCGCTGGATGGTTCCGCAAAAAGCCCCCGCGGAATGCGCCGATGTCTTCGCCTGGTTGCGCCAGCAGGGATTGCTGACAGCGGCGCTCGCCGAGAATCGCGCGCGGGCTGCATTGTCCGCGGATGCGCCGCGGCTGGCGCGAGAATTCGCCGCCGATGTGCCGCTGGAGCGCCGCGCGGCCCTGCTGCAGTGGTCCGACCTGCTGGATTCGCCCCGCTCCGCGCTGAATGTTCTGGCGACGCACCCCTCATTGACGGTCGAGCCGGAGGCGCTGGCCTCAGGATTCGAGAAACTGGCACGCACCGAGCCCGGAGCTGCGCTCGATTTGCTGCCGAAACTATTGACGCGCGAGGGCCTGACCCCGGAACTCAAGGATCGACTCAGGCGCGCCGCCGCGCTGGGCGCCGCCTACGATCGGGATCCGCGCGCGATTGCGGCATTCGATGAACTGCCGCCCGCTGCGGCGGATGCCCAGGTACAGGAGTGGCGTGTGCGCGCCGCGCTGTGGAACGGCGACTTTGCGCGCGCGCTCGCCTGGATTGAGCAGATGCCGCCAGCCCTGGCGACGCAGCCGCGTTGGCGTTACTGGCATGCGCGCGCCATCGCCGCCACCTCGAGCGCTGAGGCGGCGGCACCCCTGTTCGGCGAAATCGCCGGACTGCGAGACTACTACGGCTACCTCGCCGCGGACCGCCTCGCGAAACCCTACGACCTGAACGTGCATCCCTCGCCGCTCGACGCCGCCGCGCAAACCACGCTGTCGAAAATGGCGGGGATGATTCGCGCGCGCGAATTGTTCGACTGCGACATGATTGATGAGGCGACATCGGAATGGAACGCGGCTTTGGACGGCGCCGACAACGCCTTGAAGGTGCAGGCGGCGCTGCTCGCCTCGCGCTGGGGCTGGTTCGCGCAGTCCATTACGACCCTGGCGCAAACCGGGGAATTCGACGATGTGACCCTGCGGTACCCGCGGCCCTTCTCGGACGTCGTCAGCCAGGCGGCCAAAATTGCGCAATTGCCGCAGGATTGGATACTGGCCGTCATGCGCCAGGAAAGTCTGTTCCGCAAGGATGCGGTATCTCGCGCGGATGCTCGCGGCCTGATGCAAATGGTGCCCTCGACCGCCTCGGCCGTCGCGCGCCGCTGGCACCTGGCCTCGCCCGGCCGCGACGGTCTTTTTGACCCTTCGATCGCGGTGCCGTTGGGCGCCGCTCATCTGCGCGAACTTCTAGACCGGTACGGCGAGCAATTGACCTTGAGCCTCGCCGCCTATGACGCAGGTCCCGCGGCGGTCGCACGCTGGCTGCCGACCAAACCCATGGACGCCGATGTGTGGATCGAAAATATTCCTTATAACGAAACGCGCGGCTATGTGGAGCACATAGCGGAACACATCGTGGCATATGCGTCGGTGCGGGGTGCGCAGGTCCCGCGGTTGCAGATCTTGTTGGAGGACATCGAACCTGCGGCGCCCTTGTGATAGCTTTGCGTCAAATAGATAAGGGGATGAGCATGCGTTCGATTGTTTTTTCAAGCGCGGCGATCGTTGCCGGCGCGCTGCTTGGGGTTGCCGTGCCGTCGACGGGGTTCGCGGATACCGTCGTGGTCAGCGCCGATCGGATGATCGACGTGCTGACCGGACGAATTGTCGATCATCCTCTGGTCACGATTATCGACGGGCGCATCGCGGCCGTGGGATCGGGCTCCGCCATTCCCACGGGGGCGCGCCGCGTCGATCTCAAAGGGATGACGCTGCTGCCGGGATTGATCGACATGCACACGCATCTGACCTCCGACCCGCATTACAGCGGTTATCGCCGGCTGCAATTCACCGACAACTTCTGGACGGTGGTCGGTGTGGCCAACGCCAAGAAGACCCTCGAGGCGGGCTTTACCACGGTTCGCAACGTGGGCTCCGCCAATTACGATGATGTCGCGATCAAGCAAGCCATTGAACAGGGCATCGTTTCCGGTCCGCGCATCGTTCCGGCGACTTACGCCATCGGCGCCACCGGCGGCCACTGCGACGCCACGGAATTACCGCCCTCGGTCACGGCTCAAAGGCCGAATATCGCGAACGGCCCCGAGGAAATCCGCGCCATGGTGCGCAAGTTGCGCAAGTACGGCGCGGAGGTCATTAAATTTTGCGGCACGGGCGGCGTGCTTTCCAAGACCGATACAGTGGGCGCCCAGCAATACGACCTCGCCGAAATGAAAGCGCTGGTGGACGAGGCGCACATGCTGGGATTGCGAGTCGCCGTGCATGCGCACGGAACCTCGGGAATCAAGGACGCCATTCGAGCGGGCGTCGACACCATCGAGCATGCCAGTCTCGCCGATGAGGAGGCCTTCACGCTCGCCAAGCAGCACGGCACGTGGTTTTCGATGGATATCTACAATGACGACTACATCATGGCCGAGGGTGAGAAAAACGGCCTCTACAAGGAATCGCTGGAAAAGGAACGCATGATCGGCTTGAAGCAGCGGCAGACCTTTCAAGCGGCGGTGAAGGCCGGCGTCAAAATGGTTTTTGGCACCGACGCGGGCGTCTATCCCAACGGCTACAACGCGCGCCAATTCGTCACCATGGTGAAATGGGGAATGACGCCCCTGCAGGCGATTCAGGCGGCAACGGCCAATGCGGCGGAGGCCCTGGGGCGCCAGACTGATGTCGGCGCCATCGCCGTCGGACGCTACGGCGACCTGATCGCGGTTGCCGGCGATCCGCTCGCCGACGTCTCTGTGTTGCAGTCGGTGGCCTTTGTCATGAAGGGCGGAGAGATCGTCAAGGCCGCGGGCAATTGATGCGCAATTACCTTGGGACTTCAGCTGCCGCCGATCAGGCCGGCGGTGACGTTGATGGCAAATCCCAAAATCGATGCGTTGAATAAAAACGAGATGAGGGTTTGCCCGATCACGACCCTGCGGATGTCCGCACGCTGCGTCGACACATCCGCGGTTTGACACGCCGCGGCGATGGTGAAGGAGAAATAGGCAAAGTCCCAAAACACCGGCTCGGGAGTATTGGGGAAGTGCAGCGGCCGATCATCGGCGGCCGCGCTGTAGAACATGTCCGCGTAATGCGTCGTGAACATGACGGGGACCAGGACCCACGAATCGATCAGCGTCAGTGCGGCCAGCGCGAAATGTGCGGCGCGCACTGACCCGCTTACCTGCTTGATGGTGGCCAGCGGCTCGACGATGGCAAACAGGCTGACAACGGCCGCAAACACCACGAAGATGAGTATGAAAGGCGCTGTCGCGTCCTCTTCGATGTACTTGGTGCAAATCTGCGCGGCCGTGAGGCGCCTCATCCAGATAAAAATCAGCGCGAGGAACAACAGGACTCCGCTATTCCAGCACACCAGCACCCGGCTCAAAGCAGCCCACTCGTGCGGCAGAAAAAAGAACAGCGCGGTACCGGCGATGAATGCGATCCAGAGCCGCGGGTGCCCGAGGAATAGATCTTTCATGGTGCCGGCGGCCTGCCCCGCAAGTCCCTACTTGGTCTCCTTGGCGACCAGGTACTTGACCAGGTCGATCAGTTGATCCGTGCCGCCCGCCGACTCGACGTGCAAGCGGTACTTGCCGTTGACGACGATGGTGGGCGTGCGGTCAATTTTGTACCCGGTGATCAAATCCTCATCCGTGCGCACCTTCAAGTCCGCCGAGAATGACTTCGATGTGGCGATGAATTTCTCGACCGGCACGCCGGCGTGCTGGCTGTAGAACTTGGCGGCGTCCTCGATCGTCGGCATGCGGCTCTTGAGACCGCGAGTCGCCGGGTCGGTAATGCTCAAGTCGCCACCCTTCCACACGGCGTCGAACATGGCATCGTGCGTCTGCCGATCCACACCGAGTATTTGCGCGGTCACATAGGCGAGTTGAAACATCGGCCAGTCCTCGCCGGGATTGAAAGCCGCGGGAAGGTAGTCCACCACGACGTTCGCGGGCATGGCCTGCTTCAGCTTGTGCATGGTGGGTTGAAAGATATTGCACGCGGGACAGGCGTAGGAGAAAACTTCGGTCACTTCAATTTTGCCCGGAGGCACCGACGGCGTTCGCGCCGGCTGAACCAGAAAATAATTCACGCCCTCGGCCCACCTTTCGGCGCCGTGGGTCGGCATCGCAACCGCCAGGGCCAGCATGCAGAAGGCTGCCATGGAATGGATCAATTTCATCGAGGCTCCTTATCGTTTTGCGGCGCGAATTCTAGCACCCATGCCGTAGGGGTTCCGCCGATTCTAGCCCGTAAGGGGCCGCTTATGTCGCCACGCCCCCGGCCCCAATGTTCACAATACTTTACATTGCCTTATGAACTTTCGAGCTTTCCGTGGCTCTACACGCACGCTGCCGTTGATCGGTGTGTAGTTCAGGGTCGAATCTGGTTATAGTCTGCGGCTCGCCCGGACGATCGTTTGGCAGTGCCTGCCACGGCCTGGGCTCGCGCATTGGTGAATAGTGACAACTGTACAAGAAGATCCTCAATTTCTAGCCCCGCCGCGAGACTCTAGACCGTTTATCGCCAGACACTGGCGAGCATTGACCATTGCGCTGATTATCGTGGCGCTATTGACCGCCTTCGTGCTCTATCTTCGCAGCAAGCAGCCGGTCGCTGCGCCGCCGCGCGGCCGCAACGGCCAGAACGGTCCGGTCGCGGTATCGGTGGCCACGGCAGTATCGGGGGATGTTCATGTGAATATCCCCGCGCTCGGAACGGTGACTCCGCTCGCGACCGTTACGGTCCGGACCCAGATCATCGGTACGCTGCAAAGGATTTTCTTCACCGAAGGGCAATTGGTTCATCAAGGCGATGCGTTGGCGCAAATCGATCCTCGCCCCTATGAAGCCGCCCTGCAGCAAATGGAAGGCAACTTGAAGCGCGATCAGGCGCTTCTCGCCGATGCCAGACTGGACCTGACGCGCTACGAAAACCTGGTCAAGGAAGACTCCATCGCCCAGCAACAACTCGACACGCAGCGCGCGCTGGTGGATCAGTACGTGGGCACGATCCAAGCCGACGAAGGTCAAGTCAAGACGGCCCAAGTGAACCTGGTGTACACGCACATCACCGCGCCGGTGACCGGACGGGTCGGTCTGCGCCAGGTCGACCAGGGAAATTACGTGACGCCCGGCGATACGAACGGCATTGTGCTGCTCAACCAGCTCCAGCCGATAACCGTTATCTTTACCATTCCCGAGGATAATGTCCCCGCCGTCATGAAACGGCTGCGTGCGGGAGCGACCCTGACCGTCGCGGCGTTCGATCGCACCAATGCCACAAAAATCGCCGACGGCAAGCTGCTCACGGCCGATAACTCCATCGATGTGACGACCGGCACCATAAAAATGCGGGCGCAATTCGACAATGCCGATGGGGCACTGTTTCCAAATCAGTTCGTCAACGTTCAGCTCTTGGTGGATGTCTTGCATGATCAAGTCATCATGCCGAATGCGGCCGTGCGCCGCGGGGCGCCAAACGGAGTCACAACGACCTTCGTCTACCTCGTGAATGCGGATCGATCGGTGTCGGTTCGACCGGTCACCTTGGGAGTGGTCGATGGCGAAAACGTGGCGGTGACTGCGGGCCTCAAGCCCGGCGAGATCGTCGTCACCGAAGGCGGCGATCGCCTGCGCGAGGGCGCGCAGGTCCTGTTGCCGAATTCCGCCCCGGTTGCGGCCCCCGCCGACGGGACGGCACAACCGGGCAAGCCTGGGGCTCCCGGCACTCCGGGGGCGCGGCGCGGGCGGGCGCGCGGCAAGCCGCCGCAACCGCAATGACGGCGACGGCCGCTAGCGCATGAATCCCTCGCGCCTATTCATACTGCGGCCCGTCGCCACCACATTGTTGATGGTGGCGATATTGATCGTCGGCGCGATGGCGTACCTGCAGCTGCCCCTCTCGGCTTTGCCCGAAGTCGCCTATCCGACCATCCAGGTCCAGACCTTCTACCCCGGCGCAAGTCCCGAGGTGATCACTTCCGCGATCACAGCGCCGCTGGAAAAGCAATTCGGACAGATGCCGGGCTTGACCCAGATGTCTTCGACCAGTTCCGCCGGCGCATCGGTCATTACATTGACATTCAATCTGTCACTCGCCATCGATGTCGCAGAGCAAGAAGTGCAGGCGGCGATCAGCGCCGGACAAAACCTGCTGCCGCAGGATCTGCCGGCGCCCCCGATCTACGCCAAGGTCAATCCCGCGGATGCGCCGGTGTTGATTCTCGGCATCACCTCCAAAACGATGCCCCTCACGGAAGTTGAGGATCTGGTCGACATCCGCATTGCGCAGAAGATTTCACAAATCAAGGGCGTCGGCGTCGTCAGCATCAGCGGCGGTCAGCGGCCCGCGGTCAGAGTCGTGGCCAATCCGCGCGCCATGGCCGCCTACGGACTCAATCTCGATGACTTGCGCACGACCATCAGCAATGCCAACCAGAATGGACCGAAAGGCACGCTCGACGGCCCCAGCAACGCCTACACCATCAATACCAACGATCAAATCCGCAACGCCGACGATTACGGCGACGTGGTGGCGGCCTACAAGAACGGTGCACCGGTGCGCCTCAAGGACGTGACGACCCTGGTGTCCGGCGCGGAGAATTCGAAACTCGGCGGCTGGATGAACAAGCAACCGGCGCTGATACTCAATGTACAGCGTCAGCCGGGCGCCAATGTTGTCGATGTGGTTGATCGGATTCAGGCCTTGTTGCCATTGCTGCAGGCCGACATGCCCGCGGGCGTGGATGTGCAACTGCTGACCGACCGCACCACCACGATTCGCGCCTCGGTAAAGGACGTCGAATTCGAGCTGGTGCTGGCGGTAATACTGGTCGTGCTCGTGATCTGGCTGTTCTTGCGCAATATTCCGGCGACGATCATTCCGAGCCTGTCCGTGCCGCTGTCGCTCATCGGCACCTTTGCGGTCATGTACCTCGCGGGCTTCAGCCTCAATAACTTGTCGCTGATGGCGTTGACCATCGCCACCGGATTCGTGGTCGATGACGCCATCGTGATGATCGAAAACATATCTCGCTATATCGAGGCGGGTGAGGCGCCGCTCGAAGCGGCGCTGAAGGGCGCCGGGCAGATCGGTTTCACCATCATCTCCCTGACGGTATCGCTGATCGCCGTGCTCATTCCGCTGCTGTTCATGCAGGACGTGGTGGGGCGCTTGTTTCGCGAGTTTGCCGTCACCCTGGCGGTGACCATCCTGATTTCCGCCGTGGTTTCCCTGACGCTGGTGCCGATGATGTGCGCCAAGCTGCTCAAGCATCGTCCGCCAAACGAGCACGCGCAAACCGAATCGGGCAAGTGGTTCACCGCGGTGGTGGAATGGTACGGGCGGCGCCTCACCTGGGTGCTCGACCATCAGCGACTGACGCTGTGGGTCGCGCTCGGCACTTTGGTCTTGACTTGCCTCCTCTATGTACTCATCCCCAAGGGCTTTTTCCCGGATCAGGACACCGGTCTCATCCAGGGCGTCTCGGAGGCAACGGAGTCGATCTCCTACTCGGGCATGGCGCGGCGTCAGCAAGCGCTTGCCGCCGCGATCCTCAAAGACCCGGACGTTGTCAGTCTTTCATCGTTCATCGGCGTCGACGGCAACAATGTGACCTTGAACAGCGGGCGTTACCTGATCAACCTGAAACCGCGCGCGGACCGCTCCACGACCGTAACCGATGTGATCCGCCGGCTGAAGAGCGAGACTGCGGACGTCAGCGGTATCACTCTGTACATGCAGCCGGTTCAGGATTTGACTCTTGATAACACCGTCAGCCGCACGCAATACCAATTCACGTTGGAAAGCGCGGATGCGGCAGCCTTGTCGACTTGGACTCCAAAATTGGTGACGGCATTGCGCGAAGTGCCGCAGCTCGCCGATGTCGTCAGCAATCAAGAAGACAACGGGCTCGCGGCCTACGTCACCATCGACCGCGACAGCGCCGCGCGCTTAGGTATAAGCGTGGGCACGGTCGATAACGCCCTTTACGACGCCTTCGGCCAGCGCATCGTTTCCACGATCTTTACCCAGTCGAATCAGTATCGCGTCATCATGGAAGCGGATCCGGCTTCCTACCGTTCCATCGACTCTCTGCAGTCGATCTATGTGCCCTCGGCGAGCGGCGGCCAGGTGCCGCTCTCGGCAATAGCCAAAGTCGAAGTTCAGACCCGCCCGATACTCATCAATCATATCGCGCAGTTTCCCGCGACGACGGTATCCTTCAATCTTTCCGAAGGTACATCGCTCGGCGCCGCCGTCTCCACCATCGAGGAGACTGAGCGCAATCTTGGCTTGCCCGTCAGCATCCGCACGACTTTTCAGGGCGCGGCGCTGGCATTTCGCAGCAATTTGACCAACGAATTGTTATTGCTGATCGCCGCTGTCATGGTCATGTACATCGTACTCGGCGTTTTGTACGAGAGTTTCATCCATCCGATCACGATTCTGTCGACCTTGCCGTCGGCCGGCATCGGCGCGCTGCTGGCCCTGATGCTGTTCGGCGACGACCTGACCATCATCGCTTTGATCGGCATCATTCTGCTCATCGGCATCGTGAAAAAGAACGCCATCTTGATGATCGATTTCGCCATCGTCGCACAGCACGATGAGGGATTGGCGCCGCGCGATGCGATTTTCAAAGCCTGCCTGCTGCGCTTTCGCCCGATTCTCATGACGACGGTGGCGGCCATATTCGGCGCGCTGCCCCTGATGTTCGGCACCGGCACGGGTTCCGAACTGCGCCATCCGCTGGGCGTCAGCATCGTGGGCGGTTTGCTGGTCAGCCAGGTGCTGACGCTGTTCACCACGCCGGTGATCTATCTGGCGTTCGATCGCATAGCCGCACGCTGGCGCGGCCGCCTGCAAACTCGCGAGCCGGACGCGCCCTTGGCGGAGGGTCCCGCGTGAACATTTCCGCGCCCTTCATCAAACGACCGGTGGCCACCACGTTATTGACGCTCGGCGTGGCGTTGTGCGGCGCCGTCGCCTTCACCTTGTTGCCGGTCGCGCCGCTGCCGCGCGTCGATGTGCCTGCGATATTCGTGTCGGCGCAGCTGCCCGGCGCCAGCCCTGAAGTCATGGCGGCGACCGTCGCCACTCCCTTGGAACGCCATCTCGGCGCCATTTCCGATGTGGATGACATGACCTCCAACAGCGGCGTGGGCACGACCAGCATTCAGCTTACCTTCGGCATCGACCGGGATGTCGATGGCGCGGCACGCGACGTGCAGGCGGCCATTTCCGCGGCGCACGCCGATCTGCCGACATCGCTCACCAGTAATCCCACCTATCGCAAGCTCAACACCTCGTCGTTTCCGGTGATGTCCATCGCCATGACATCCGATGTACTCACGCAAGGGCAAATCTACGACGCGGCGGATGCGGTGATTTCGCAGCGTCTGTCGCAGCTCGGCGGAGTCGGAGGCGTCAGCGTCAACGGCAGCGCGCTTCCCGCCGTTCGCGTCGAGCTCAATCCGCTGTCCCTTTCCAAATACGGCATCGGCCTGCAGGACGTGCGCGCGGCGATTTCCAACTCGAATGCCAACGCGCCGAAGGGCGCGATCGAAACCGATGAGCTGCACTATCAGATTTACACCAACGACAATGCCCGCGACGCGGGACCCTATCGCGATCTGATCATCGCGAATCGCAATGGCTCGCCGGTGCGTCTGCGCGACGTGGCGACCGTATTGGATATGCAGGATGGCGCCACCGAGAATGTCCGCACCTATGGACTCTACAACGGCCATCCGGCCGTGTTCGTGACCGTATATCTGCAGCCCGGCGCCAACATCGTGCAAACGATCGACGCGGTAAAGGCCGAGCTTCCGATTCTGAAGAATTCCATCGATCCCAAAATCGACCTGGTGGTGAACTTCGACCGCTCGGTCACCATCCGCGCCTCGCTGCGGCAGGTTGAGCAAACGCTGCTGCTGGCCGTGGCCTTCGTGATTTTGGTGGTCTACATTTTCTTGAACAGCTACCGCGCCGCCCTGATTCCCGCGCTGGTCGTGCCGGTTTCGCTGATCGGCACCTTCGGCGCCATGTATCTGCTCAACTATACGCTCGATAATTTCTCGCTGATGGCGCTCACCATCGCCACCGGATTCGTCGTCGACGATGCCATCGTGGTCATGGAGAACACCACGCGGCACATCGAGGGCGGTATGACGCGCATGCGCGCGGCGCTGCTGGGCGCGAAAGAAGTGGGATTCACCGTGCTCTCCATGAGCCTGTC
>Ga0307476_10002820_pt1 | contig 10300 bp, 9 predicted proteins | sample atmos_gasesECM2C_2_FD_203314 | JGI IMG/M metagenome (GOLD analysis project Ga0307476, IMG submission 203314) | Hardwood forest soil microbial communities from Morgan-Monroe State Forest, Indiana, United States - atmos_gasesECM2C_05 | ecosystem: Environmental > Terrestrial > Soil > Temperate...
CATCCGGATTCAGGGATCCCGGCGATCCCTCGAGAAACCCGGGGATAACTCACCGGGAACGCGATAACATCGAGGCCACCGAATCGTGTCGGTACGCCAAGGGTGCAACGCAGAGTCCCGCCGGTGCGTGCGGCCCTTCCAAATATGCTATGGACATCTCAATCGCGAGCTGATACTGCTCGCCGCGGTCATCGAGAGAGGAGAGCCCTGTCTTGCCGCATCGCGACACCGCATCAGGGCCATGTCTATGCTGGACGGCGCGGTCGGACCGGATCCGCTGGCCCTGCCCGGTCCAGCAGATCTGGCGCCTCAGGGAACCGGTATCGCGACCGCACCTACCCGAAGCAGAGCGAGGGCGATGTGTTCTACCTAGCGCTCGGATACTTCCTCTCGTACATCCCGTATGCGGTCCTGGCAGAGGCGCTGTCGAGCGACCTGAGCCCCGGCGTCGATCGACCGGCCGGACGCACCGCCATGGTCATCCGGGAGGCCGTGCGGATGCGGCTGAGAGAGCAGTTCTGGTGACCGGCGACCGATCCGCGCAGGCCGGCTCAGTCGAGCCAGCGGACATACTCGGCCAGGCCGGCGCGCTCGGGCGCGAATGCGTTCACCGGCGCCTGGGGATCAGGATATCCCACAGCCAGCGAGCACACGATCAGGCGGTCGGCGCCCAGGCCCAGCTCCGCTCGAACGCAGTCGCTGTAGCCCGCGACGCTGAACTGCGGGCAGCTCCCGAGTCCGCAGCCCACCAGGCCGACCATGATGTTCTGCAGGAAGAAGCCCATCTCCAGGAACGTCCCGGCCACGGCGTCTGCGGGGAGATGGAGGATCATCGCCACCGGCGCGCCATGGAACTGGAAGTTGCTGCGCAGGTGGGCCCGTCGCGCCTGCGGATCGTCGCGAGCGATGCCCCTGGCCTCGAGCAACCCCCGGCCCGCGCGCTCGGCGCGCTCGAGCTCGCGCGGGTCCTGCGTCGGACGCCGGTTGACGTAGTCGGGCCGGGCCGGTGCATCGGCGTCGAACACAGCGCACAGCCGATCCGCCAGCCGCCGCCTCGCCTCCCCGCTCAGCACGACCACCTCCCAGGGCTGGGCATTTCGCGTCGAGGGCGCGTGCGCCGCGGCGGCGAGCACCTCGCGGAGCAGCGCCTGCGGGACCGGCCGGTCCAGATAGGCCCGCTTGCAATGCCGAGCAGTGATCGCGGAGAGGACGTCGAGACTCATGGCACACAACCTAGCAGAAAATGCCCAGCTCCATGAGGCCGCTGTTCGCAGTGGGATATCGCCAATGCCGGCCACACGCGCCGCGGTGATCGGGGTGCTCAGCAGCCCGCCGGCTCGCGACGGCGCGGAGCTGCGCGCCCTGGCCGAGCGCATCGATCTGCTCGAGGTCCGCGCCGATCTGGTCGGCGATCTGGACGTGCACTGGTTGCGCCAGCAGTTCTCCAAGCCACTCATCTACACGCTGCGCAGCGTCGAGGAAGGTGGCCAGTTCCGCGGCGGCCTTGCCGACCGCCATGCCCGGCTTCAGGCCGCCGCTCAGCGCTACGATCAGGTGGATCTCGAATGGGTCACGGACGTCACGCCCGAGCTGCTCGCCGCGGTGCCCGCCGGCCGCCGCCGGCTGTCGCGGCACGTCGGCCGGCTCGGAGCCGCCGCCGGGGTCGCCGAGCTGGCCGCGGTGCTCGACCGGATGACCGAGACACCGGCCGCGCTGTACGTGCTGTCGATCGACGCCGACACGGCCGAGCAGGCGGTGGCGGCGGTGTCGCTGCTGGCGTCGGCGCGACGATCGGATCTGACCGCCTACGCGACCGGCCTGCCCGGGCTGTTCACCCGGATCCTGGCACCCCGGCTGGGCGCGCCCGTCGTGTTCGCCGAGCTCGGCGCCGGCATGCCGGCCGGACTCCCCACGCTGGTCGAGCTGGAGACGGACTACGGGTTCCCGGAGCTCACCCCGGTGCGCTGTCTGTATGGCATCGTCAGTCCATCGCTGCGTCCGGCGGCCTGGACGCGGCTGCACAACCGTGCGTATCGCATGCTGGGTCTGCGCGCGATCTTCCTGCCATTCGCGACCCAGGATCTCCAGCGATTCTGGCGCACCGTGCTGCCGGCGCTGGACGCGGCGAACCTGCCGCTGCAGGGCATGACCGTGACCACCCCCTTCAAGGAGCGCGTGCTGGACATCGTCGAGCGCACGACCGCGGCCGCGCGGCAGTGCGGCGCTGGAAATATCGCCTTGCGCGAGGGCCACGAGTGGGTGGCAGATGCCACGGATATCTGCGTCGTGTCTGCCCTGGCCGCGATGGGTGTCGAGCTCAGCGGTCGTCGAGCCGCGGTGGTGGGCTGTGGCGCCGCCGGACGAAACATCGCCGCCGCGCTGACCATGCTGGGCGCCGAGGTCGTCCTGGTGAACCGCAGCCTGGACCGTGGCCAGTCCGCCGCGCAGCTGCTCGCCTTGCCGTTCGTGCCGCTCGCCGAGTTCTCGCCGGCGGGCTTCGCGCTGCTCGTGCACGCCACGCCGGTGACCGATCGGGTCGTGGTTCCACTCGCCGGCATGTCCAGCGACGCCGCCGTGCTCGAGATGGTGCCCGCGAACCGGCCCACACCGCTGATCGAGGAGGCCCGCGCACGCGGGCTCGTCACGGTCGATGGCTGGCAGGTGCTCGCGGTGGAAGGGGCCCTGCAGTTCCTGCTCATGACGGGCGTGGCGCTGCCACCGAGCGCGGCGCTCGACCTGCGACCCACCTTGCCCGTGGTCGACCCCCACTGACGGAGGACCCTGATGACGAGATCGTATCCGAACCTGGCGCTTTCCGCTGGCAAGCCACTCCAGGTCTCCCCGATGTGCGGAGACTGGCTGAACGCGGATCGCGGAGCCCCCGGCATGCTCGGGGTGACCTTGACCGAGCAGGAGAACAGCCTCTGGGTGCGCGGGCTGGGGATGGCGAGGCCCGCCGGGTACGCCTGGTCCCGTGTCCGCGCGTCCAGCTTTGCGCCTGATCCGGGATCGACGCAGGCATGGGGCTACCTGGTCGACTACGACTTCGGATTCATGCGGACCATCATCGCGGGCTACTACAAGACCAGCGTCCTGGTCGCGACGACCTACAGCACCTTCCAGGATGGCAGCGAGCGGACCCCGTACTGGACTCGCGAGTTCTTCCATCGCCGCAAGCTGGCCGAGCCCCCGACGACGTCGCCGCCCCACGGGGTCACCCGCGACCGCGATCGGAGCTCGGGCACGGCACCCGGGCGCGTCGATCCGGCCCCGATGATCGGCCGCTGGGTCAACTTCGACTGCGAGGCTCCGGACATCACCGGGGTCACCGTGCGGGCCGACGGCGACCGGCTCGCGATCTCGATCGACCAGGCCGGGCGCGACGGCGCTCGCCGCTGGCCGGCGGTGCCGGGGATCGCGATGGCCGAGCGCACCAGCGGCGGGCCGGCCATTGGCTTTCTCGCCATGGGCGATCTGTTCGCCGAGTCCGGCGATGGGCCCCACGGCGGCGCGCTGTGCGCGTACCTGAACCGGGGGCTGCTCACGATCGACACGTATGTCACGGACGTCCGGACCTCGGCCAACGTGATGACCCGCGTCCACCTTCACCTGGCCGAGGGAGGCACCGTATGACCACGCTCGAGATCCTGCTCGCCGATGCGTCCCCTGCCGTCCGCGACGCGCTGGGCAAGACCGGCCGGCTCGCCGAGGAGGCCCTGCGCGCACGCGCCGACGAGTACGATCGACTCGCCGCGTTCCCCAGGTCGAGCTTCGAGGCCCTGTTCGGCGCCGGCCTGCTGGGTGCGACGATCCCGGTCGACGCCGGCGGGCTCGGGTTCGGTCATCACCGCGGCAACACGTTCCCGCTGTGGATGATGACCAAGCTGATCGCCCGGGCCGACCTGTCGCTGGCGCGCTGCTGGGAGGGCCACACCAACTCGCTCGTGCTGATCGACGCGCTGGGCACGCCGCAGCAGAAGCAGCGCTGGTTCAGCGGCGTGCTCGAGCGCGGTGAGATCTGGGTCGGGTGGAGCGGCGAGCCGAGCGCGCCCAAGCCCGGCGAGCGGGCGAAGTTCGGCACCGCGGTCACCGCCACCGCGGACGGCTGGATCATCAACGGCAGCAAGGCGTTCGCCACCAGCGCCAGCGGCGCGACCCACGCCATCCTGCTGGTCAACACCGAGGGGCCGGGCGGCGCACGCCACAGCCAGGGATCGCCGGAGGGATTGCTCATGCTGGCCTGCGATCTCTCGGATCGCAGCATCTCGGTCGACACCTCGTGGTGGGACCCCGTCGGCATGCGCGCCACCGCGAGCCACCTGGTCCGGTTCGAGAACACGTTCGTGTCGCGCGATTGTCTGATCGGCAAGCCCGGCAGCTACCTGCTCGATCAGTGGCAGACCGCGTTCGTGCCGCACTACGCGGCCAGCTTCCTCGGCGCCGCCGAGGCGGCTTTCGACTACGCCGTGAAGTACGTCAAGCACCAGAACAAGGTGAGCGATCCGTACATCCAGCACCGGATCGGCAGCATGGGCGTCAACGTGGACACCGGACATCTCTGGCTGCACCACGTCGCGGGGCTGTGGGACCGCGGCCGCCGGGACGAGGCCGCGCTCGCCGGCATCCGGGTGCGGCACCTGGTGGAGCACCTGGCCGAGCAGTCGGTGCATCACTGCATCCGTGCGTGCGGCGCTCGATCGCTGATCCGGCCGAGCCCGGTCGAGCGGATCCTGCGCGATCTGACGTTCTACCTCCGGCACGACAACGACGACCACGTCCTCGCGACGATCGGCCGCGAGGTGCTGGGCGAGCGCCACGACGTCTCGTTCTACAAGCCCTGAGCGAGCCTGCCCCGCCCCAGCTCACGCGCCCCCCGCACCTGCGAGCCCATCATCATGACCACCACCTCCCAGTCACTCACGCCCCCGCAACTCCGCTACCTGGCGCAGTTCGTCGACGCGTACACGGCCAGGACGCCCGGGTCGGCGGCGGCGCGGCGCGCGGCCTGGCCGTTCCTCTCCGACTCGCGCTCGTCCCTGGGCTACTCGCCGTCGGCCCCGCCGGCGATGCGCGAGTTCTGGATCGCCACCAGGCGCATGCGCTATCCGATCGTCGGCAAGCGCTGCGCCGGATCCCGTGGCTGGGACATCGACGGCAACGAGTACATCGACTTCGGCCTCGGGTTCGGCGTCTACCTGTTCGGTTACAACCCGGATTTCGTCGTCGAGGCGATGCGCCGCCGGGTCGACGCGGGCATGCCGATGGGCTTTCAATCCGACGTCAGTCGCGACGTCTCCGAGCGGATCGCCCGCATGACCGGCATGGAGCGCGTGACGTACTGCAACACCGGCGCGGAGGCGGTCATGGTGGCGCTCCGGCTCGCCCGCGCCGTGACCGGCCGCAACAAGATCGTCGTGTTCGCCAACTCCTATCACGGCTCGGGCGACGCCACGATCCCGGGGCTCGGCCAGCTGCTCGGCGTGACGCCCGGCGCGATCCAGGACACGATCGTCCTGCCGTACGCCACCGACGAGTCGCTGCAGCGCATCGCCGAGCTCGGCGATCAGCTCGCCGCGGTGCTCGTCGAGCCCGTGCAAGGGCGCCAGCTCTGGGTCCAGCCGGCGGCGTTCCTCAAGGAGCTGCGGCGGATCACCGCCGAGCACGGCACCGCGCTGATCTTCGACGAGGTCATGCTCGGGTTCCGGATCCACCAGGGCGGTTGCCAGGCGCACTTCGGCATCCGGGCCGACCTCGCGACCTACGGCAAGATCCTCGGCGGCGGCATGCCGATCGGCGTGGTCGCCGGCAGCGGCCGGTTCCTGGACGCGATCGACGGTGGCGCGTGGAACGATGCCGACGGCTCGCTGCCCGATGTCGAGAAGATCTGGTACTCCGGCACCTTCACCAAGAACCCGATGACCGTCGCCTGCGCGCAGGCCGTCGTCGAGCGGTTCTCGCAGGACGGCCCCGCGCTGCAAGAGCGCCTCAACCAGCGCGCCGAGGCCGTCGTGGATCGGCTCTCGATCTGGCTCCGCGAGCACCGCATGCCGGTCTCGATCGCCCGGTTCGGCTCGATGTTCCGCTTCATCGGTACCCCGCAGATGACGCCGCAGATGACCCTGCTGATCCCCCACCTCGCGATGCGAGGCATCTACACCCAGGAGAACATGCTGTTCTTCATCTCGGTCGCCCATTCCGACAACGACCTGGTCGCGCTCGAGGAGGCGGTGAAGGATAGCTTGCTGGCGATGCGCAAGGGCGGCTACGTCGCGTGAACCCCGGCACGTCGCGCCGCCGCAGACCATGCGTGCTGTTGCTCCGCGCGGCAACCACTACCTTTCATCCACAGGTGGAGCAATGACGCGAGCTCGTTCGATCATCGGCCTTGGAGCGCTCTCTCTTGCACTGTTCGTCGCCTCGGCGGCCCTGTCATCGTGCAAGAAGAGCTCTCAGGACAACACGGTCTCGGTCCTGTATGCGGGCTCCCTTGCCACGGCCCTGGAGAACGGCCTCGGCGCTGCGTTCTCGAAGGCGACCGGGAGCGCATACAAGGGCGAAGCGCAAGGCTCGCTGGGGGGCGCGCGGATGATCCACGATCACCTGCGGAGCCCGGATGTCTTCATCAGCGCCGATCCGACGGTCAACGAGACCGTGCTGATGGGCGACAAGAACAATCACCTCGTGTCGTGGTTCGCGACGATGGCCTCGTCGCAGCTCGTGCTCGCCTACAGCCCGAAGAGCGCGTTCGCGGACAAGTTCCAGGCGGCCGCAGCCAGCGCGATTCCCTGGTACGAGGTCCTCCAGATCCCCGGCGTGCGCTTCGGGAGAGGCGATCCGACGACCGATCCGAAGGGATACCGGACGCTGTTCCTCTTCGATCTGGCGGGGAAGCACTACAAGAAGCCCGAGATTCCTCGCATGCTGGGTGAACCGCTGAACCCCGCCCAGGTGTTCCCCGAGATCGTGCTGCTGGCCCGCGTCGAGACCGGCCAGTTCGACGCCGGGATCTTCTACAAGCACGAGGTCGTCGCTCACCACCTGCCGTTCGTCACCCTTCCACCCGAGATCAACCTGGGCTACCCGGAGTTCGCCAGCCTCTATGCCAGGGCCAGCTATCAACTTCCGTCCGGCGAGCGGGTCCACGGCGCTCCGATCATCTTCACGATCACGATCCCCAGGACCGTGAGTCATCCGGCTGCTGCCGAGTCATTCGTGCGATTCATGCTGTCGTCGCCCAAGCTCCTCGAGGGGTTCGGTTTCGGGACCATCGAGCACCAGGTAGGTGGCGATCGTGAGCAGATGCCGGAAGGCCTCCGCGGCCTGTGCCCGGGGACCTACAAGCCATGATGCGGCGCCCCAAGCCGACCTTCCTGTTCTTCGGCGCGCTGGGCGGCCTGCTCCTGCTGAAGCTCGTGCTGCCGATCGTCAACCTGTTTGTTCAGGCCGACTGGGCCGGCTGGGCGAGGTCGTTGCAAGAGCAGGGCGCAGGCGATGCGCTGGCGGCCTCTGCGCTGTCGTCCGCGATCACCGTGGTGATCACGACGCTGTTCGGCGTCCCGCTCGGATACCTGCTCGCACGCGGGCGGCTGCCGTTCACGCAGCTCTGGATCGGCCTGGTGTTTCTGCCGATGGTCGTCCCGGACCTCGCGGGCGGAATCCTGCTGTTGCAGACGTTCGGGCCTCATGGGTTGATCGGGCACCCGCTGTCCGCCTGGGACCTCGAGCTCACGAATAACCTGGCGGGGATCGTCCTGGCGCAGCTCTTCGTGTCGGCTCCGTTCGTCGTCGTATCGGCGCTGGCGGCGTTCGCCGGCGTCGATCCGAAGCTGGAGATGGCGGCCGCGACGCTGGGTGATTCGCAGTGGCATATCTTCTGGCGAATCTCCCTCCCGCTCGCGTGGCCCGGGATCGCCGCCGGCATCACGCTCGCCTGGATCCGTGCGCTCGGCGAGTTCGGGGCGACGCTGATCGTCGCCTATAACCCCCATACCCTGCCGGTGTACATGTGGGTGAAGTTCGAATCGGATGGCCTGACCGGGGCCTTGCCGGTGGCCTTCCTCCTCGTGCTGCTCGCGGGGGCGGCCGTCGCGGTCTCCGCGCTGCTCAGCCGCCTCAGCGGTTACCGGGACGCCGCGACGGTGCTCGGCGACACCTACGGGAGGCCGACATGATCTCGGGCACGCCGAAGGAAGGTTCGCAGCCCGTCGCGTCCGATCGACGGACGCTCCACATCGAGGTATGCAAGCGCCAGTCTCCGGGCCGATCGTCGAGCTTCGAGCTCGAGGCCAAGCTCGCTGTATCGCCGGGCGTGACGGTGATCGTCGGTCACTCCGGGGCGGGCAAGACGACGCTCCTGCGCTGCATCGCGGGCCTGTCCCACCCCGAGGAAGGCCGCATCGCGATCGGCGATCGCGTGCTGTTTGATTCGCGGAAGAAGATCCGGCTCGAGCCGGCGCAACGCGGGGTCGCGTTCGTGTTTCAGGACCTGGCCCTGTTTCCGCACCTGTCGGTCGAGGACAATGTCATGTACGGGCTCCGGCGGCTGCACGCAGCCGAGCGGGAGCGGAGGATGCGCGAGATCCTGGCATCGTTCCAGATCGAGCACCTGAGGGGCCGGTTCCCGCGCCAGATCTCGGGGGGCGAGCAGCAGCGGGTCGCGCTGGCGCGCTCGCTGGTCACCGAGCCCTCGGTGCTGCTCCTGGATGAGCCGCTGTCGTCGCTCGACCCGCGCACGAAGGTCCTCATCATCGAGGATCTGCGGCGGTGGAACAAGGCGCGTCGCATTCCGATCCTGTATGTCACACATGATCATGATGAATTGCTGGCGCTGGGCGATCGCGCGATCATGCTGGAGCAAGGGAAGATCGTCACCGACGGGCCGCTGCTCGATGTGATACCCAACCCGCTTCGATCGGCCAATGCGGCCAGGGAGCGGCTGGAGAACGTCTTCGATGCCACCGTGGTCGAGCTCCGGGAGCAGGATGGCACCATGGTCTGTGAGCTCGTCGGGACGCCGATCCGCGTCGAGGCTCCGCTGGCGCAGGTCGCCGTGGGATCGGAGGTGTGCGTCGGAATTCGCGCCGACGAGATCCTCCTGGCGTCGTCACAGCCGACCATCCTCGGCGATTGCAACGTGATCCGCGGGAAGATCACGCAGGTCGAGTGGAACGGCGCGATGGTCGAGGCCCGGGTGAGCTGCGGCGCTGAATTTCGCGTGCATCTGGCCTCGCGATCCATGGAGCCTCACCGGCTCGACACGTCGGCGGACGTGTGGATGATGATCACGACCCGCGCGTGCCATCTGGTCCGATCGAGCCTGTTCGAGGCCATGCAGCGGCTCCTGGTGTTCGTATGCCACGGAAATACGATTCGCTCGCCGATGGCCCAGGCGATCTGCAACGCCGAGATCGCCACCCGGCTCGGCGTGCCGCAGGAGTCGCTGGACCGACTTGGCATCAAGGCGGTGAGCGCCGGCCTGACGGCCCAGCCGGGGGAGCCGCTCGCCGCCGAGGCGGAGCAGGCGCTGGGGGCGATCGGTGTGCCGGCGCTCGAGCACCGGTCTCGCAATCTGACGCGAGCGATGGCCCAGAGCGCCGAGATCATCCTCTGCATGACCGAGGAGCAGCGCACCGAGGTGACCGCGAAGTTTCCAGAGGCCAGCGCGAAGACGCACCGCCTGCACTCCGGCGCCGACGTCGGCGATCCTCATGGGACATCGGCGGACGCAATCTCCGATCTGGCCCGCGAGATTCAAGAGCTGATCGGACAGAAGCTCGACGCCCTGGGGGTGTCTCGCGTGGCCGGCGGGTTCTCGAACGGCTCTTCGATTCGCTCGCCACGGAGATCGATCGAGGTGAGCATGAGCATGAGCGCAGAAACCGAGGAGGTGGTCCAACCGCCTTGACGGATGGGACATCAAGAACCTTTGGACATCTCACTCGCAAGCTGGTATTAGTCGCATGAAGTGCTTACTGTGAGAGGAGCACCACTGCGCTAGCCTGGCTCTACCGCATCGCGGACATTCCCGGACCGCAACGCGCGGCATCCGGTACACGTGGCCTTTGCCGATACCTCCCATCTCGCCGCAAGTTCAAGGATCTCCGATGACCAACTCTCCCGTGAACAGCTTTACCGAGTGGGGCCGCCTCCAGGAAGTCATCGTGGGCGATTTCCGGAATTACACGATTCCGAAGCGCCTGGATGACGTAGAGACCTCCTTCCGCTCGTTCTACCACGACAACATATGGGGCAATTTAAGGCGCTTTCGCTTGTACAAGCTGAACGTCTACGCTGAGGACAT
>Ga0307476_10002822_pt1 | contig 10298 bp, 8 predicted proteins | sample atmos_gasesECM2C_2_FD_203314 | JGI IMG/M metagenome (GOLD analysis project Ga0307476, IMG submission 203314) | Hardwood forest soil microbial communities from Morgan-Monroe State Forest, Indiana, United States - atmos_gasesECM2C_05 | ecosystem: Environmental > Terrestrial > Soil > Temperate...
ATGTTTTTGTGAATGATGCCGATCCCCCCTTCCTGCGCCAGCGCGATGGCCAGCGCCGCCTCGGTGACGGTGTCCATCGGCGCGGAGATCAGCGGAATGTTGAGTTCGATCGTGCGGGTCAGGCGGGTGTGCGTATCGGCATCGGCGGGAATGAAATCACTGCGGGCGGGGATCAGCAGCACGTCGTCGAACGTAATGCCGTCGTGCAGGATCTTTGGGTGTTCCATGGGGTACTGTTACGGCGCGGGCTTATTCCTGTCAAGTCGTACTTCGATTGCGATCACAACCACGTCCGTCGCGAGGCGTGTGGGGGAAAGGAACTGTGGGTCCACCGTAAGGGCGCGATCTCAGCCGCGGCGGACGAGCCGGGTATCATTCCCGGCTCGATGGGAACCGAGAGCTTCCACGTCGCCGGGCGCGCACATGCGGACGCGCTTTGTTCTGCTTCACACGGCGCCGGGCGAAAGCTGAGCCGCGACGAAGCCTGCAGACGGATCGATGCTTCACAACTTTTTCGCCAAATGGCCGCCGTACACTTTGATTCGCAGGGACTGAATTCTTTGCGAGGAGGCGCCCGGCGCCTACAAAGACGTTCGTGCGGTCCTTCGCGCTCAAGGAGACCTCATTCGCATCGTCCGAAGACTCCGGCCGGTTCTAAGCTATAAGGGAACGTGAATCGCCGCCCTATCGGATTATTCAACGCGAAACCGCTCAGTGTGGCCGTGCTGCTCTTCGGCCACAACCAAAGGAAGGAATCGAGGGTTTTCTGTCGCTCGAAGGTGAGGGAAAGGGCGGGAGAGACACCATCAAGCCTCAAGTTTTCTCTCCCGCCCTCTCCCACCCTCTCTTTCTTCTCATTTAGCTCCCCTCCGGGGGAGCAAGACAGCGTTCTTGAGTTCAAAAGGCGTCGCCGATTCCGGTAACGTGATTGGTGCTAACCTGTTGGGCAAGGACGACTCTCTTTTGCTACAGGCCGTCGGCCGCAGCGAGTTTGTCATCAACGGCCTTCGCAACCGTGACCTGCAATCGCTGCTGTTTGAGCGGAGCACCGACGATCCGATCGAGAAGAAGCGACGCCGCGGCCAGCTCACCGGCAAGCTGCGAATGCTCCGGGCTCGCGGCTTGATCCACAAGCTGCCGCATACGCACCGCTACCAGCTCAGCGACAAGGACCGCCAGTTGATTGCCGCCATCAACGCCGCTCGTGAAGCGGACGTCGAAAAGCTCACCAAAGCAGCATGATCCATCACAGAAAAAACTTGCCACGAAAACAAGAAATTGAAGGATATCAACGAAGGTGAGAAAGGGGGAAAGGCAGGAGCGTATGAAGGGCAAGGCGGCGGAGACATTTGAGGAGTTGTTGATCTATCAACGGGCCCGCGAGCTGACCAATGCCATCTACGCGGCTTGCCGGAGCGGTTCGTTTCATCGCGATGCGGGGCTGGTGGATCAAATCCGGCGGGCGTCGGTTTCGATCATGTCGAACATCGCCGAGGGCTTCGAGCGCGGGTCCAAGACCGAATTCCTCCAGTTTCTGTTCATCGCCAAGGGGTCGTGCGGCGAAGTGCGGGCCCAACTCCAGGTGGCGACTGACCAGGAATATATTCCACCACAGGAGTATTTGAGATTGAATGAGCTTTGCCGCCGCACCAGCGGAACGATCTCCAACTTCATCGCCCACCTCCAGGGTTCGGACTACCAGGGCGAAAAGTTTGCCCGGCCGAGGCAGTTGTCGGAACTGACGAGCGAAAAGCGCCGCGAGGCACTACGGGCGACGCAATTGATCAACATCCAAAATGCCGGAGGCGGCAAGCCGCCGGCCGAAGAATAATGCCTTCGCACGTTCATATTCTTCGCCGGGTTGAACTTCTTCGACTTCCCGCGCCCGGCGGGCAATTTTAGTCGGATCATTTCACGTAAGCCCATACCACCCAACCTCTTGCATGCCTGGCGAAAACTTCGCTGGCCTGGAAAAAATCATTGTCCGGCGGCAATCCAAGGGGTATCTTGTGGTTACCCGGAGGATGGGAATGCGATTCAGTGATCAGAAGTTGATGCGCCAATTGCCCTGCCGCCCAAGCGGGGGTCTCATCGCGGCGGCAGTTTGTGCGGTGCTTCTCGCGGCGGCTGGGCCGCTGCACGCCGTGATTGTGCAGGGCGGCCGCAACATCAGTGGTACCCTGGACAGCTCCGGCCGGAACCTCAACCCGGCTCCGGATAACCTCGGCAATTACGTCGGCGGGTTCTTCGGGTTCCTCGGCACGCCTATCTCGCCGCAGTATTTCGTCACGGCCAACCACATCACCAGCGCGACAAGCGGCACATTCATCTACGACAATGGGACATCCACCACGACGAGCTACAGCGCCACGCTGGCCGGCGTGGAGGATGACCTGGCGATCTGGAAGATCAGCGACTCCGGCCCGGCGTTCTCGCTTTACGCGCCGCTGTACACCAGCTCCACCGAGGTCGGCCAGTCGCTGATCGTTCTGGGGTTGGGCACATCCCGCGGCGCGGCAGTATTCAACGCCTCCAACCAGCAAGTCGGCTGGCAGTGGGGCAGCAACGACGGCCAGTTGAGCTGGGGCGCCGGCACGGTCGGGAACATCGTGACCATGAACATGCCGGGCTTCGGCGGGGATTTTCTGCCGTTCGCCTTCAGTCGCGTCACCGACTCGCAGGGCAACCTGCTCAACCCCGATACGGGCATCCTGTCGAGCGGCGACTCCGGCGGACCCATTTTCGTCAAGGACCCAGCCGACGGCGTCTACAAGCTTGCCGGGGTCAACAGCCTGGTGGATTCGGTCAGCACCACCGCCAACGGCACGGCGCTCACGGACGCCCTCTACGACCAGCGCGGCTTCTATAACGGCTCGATGCTGATCAGCGGGCCGCAGCCGATTCCGATGAATTCGTACGACACGCGGATTTCCTCGCGCATCGCCTTCATCGACAGCGTCGTCCCCGAACCCGCGACGGGGTTGGCGGCCGTGCTCATTCCCGCGGTCCTCCTGCGCCGCAAACGTGCCTGAGCGGCCAAATCCCCGGCTTGACAATCCTGGACTCACGCATAGATTCTTTCAGCGAAGGTTTGAGCCGGGCGCGTAGCTCAATTGGTTAGAGTACCGGACTGTCGATCCGGTGGTTGCGGGTTCGAGCCCCGTCGCGCTCGTGATGAAGCCCCGTTTCTGTATCAGGATCGGGATTTTTGTTTGCGCCGGCCGCGTCAACGGGTCCGCCGAATACCCCGCGTGATACGTTGAGATTCCGAGCGGCCCGGTCCTTTGGCCGACAAACGGTGATCCATTCTGGCTGTTTTGGGCGTTAGCTTCCGGCCCGGTCTATGATCGGCGCCGTGGATCGCCATCAATCGGACAACAACCCATCAATCGAGCGTGTTCGGTCTCCCTTGGCCGAACTGCTGGCCCTCGCTGCGCCGACGGTGGCGCAGATGGCCTCGTATACCGTGATGCAATTCATCGACACGGTAATGCTGTCGCGCGTGGGTGAGCGCGAGGCGACGGCCGCGGCCAACAGCGGAATGCTGGCCTTTTCGATCATCAGCTTCGGCGTGGGCGTGCTGTGGGTGGTCAATACGCTCGTCAGCCAGGCTTTCGGCCGTAAAGACTTTCGCGCGTGCGGCGTGTACCTCTGGCAGGGGATCTGGTTCGGACTGCTGATTTCGGCGGCGCTAATTCCGCTGCTGCCGGTGGCGCCGCGAATGTTTCGGGTGTTTGGACATGAGCCGCGTCTGGCCGATGAAGAATCGCTGTATCTTCAGATCGTGCTGGCGGCGACCGCGCTCAAGATGATCGGGACGGCCCTATCGCAATTCCTCCTGGCGACCGATCGTCCGGCGACCGTCATGTTCTCGACGGTCGGCGGGGTCGCCGTCAACGCGGTGGCGGCGTGGGCCATGCTCTTCGGTCACCTGGGGTTTCATCCGATGGGTGTGGCCGGGGCGGCGTGGGGGCAGAACGTCGGCGTGCTGGTGGAGACGTCCCTGTTGATCTTTTTTGCGGCGCGGCCGGGTTTTCGACGGCGCTATCATGTCGCCGCGTGGCGGTTGCGGGGGCCCCAGATGCGGACGCTGATCAAGGTCGGCGTTCCGTCCGGGCTTCAGATTACTGCCGACGTGCTGGCATGGTCGCTATTTTGCGTGTGGGTCATGGGGCAGTTCGGGACCAAGGCGATGGCGGCGAACACGTTCATGCTCCGCTACATGGTCTTGAGCTTCATGCCGGCCTTCGGGATTTCGACGGCGATCACCGCGCTGGTCGGGCGGTACATCGGGCGGGGTGAGCCGGACGTGGCCGTGAGGCGGGCCAACCTGGGCTTTGCCGTCACCGCGATTTACATGGTCGCGTGCGGCGTCTTCTTTTATGTCGGCCGCGATAGCCTGATTCGCCTATTCACCGATGATCCGCAGGTGCTGAAAACGGGGGCGATGCTGCTGGTGTTTGCCGCCGTGTATCAGTTCTTTGACGCTTTGTATATCACGTACAATGGCGCCCTCCGCGGGGCAGGCGATACGCTGGCGCCGGCCGTTGCCACCGCCATTCTCTGCTGGGGCATTACCGTGTTCGGCGGGTACGTCGTTGCGCGGCGGTTTCCGGCATTGGGCCCGGCGGGACCCTGGACCGCGGCGACGTTTTATGGAGTCGTGCTGGGTCTGTTCATTTACAGTCGCTTCCGCGCCGGGGGATGGCGGTCGATCCACTTGGAGCGGGATACGACCGCCGATACAGTACCGGGCCTTGACCTTGTCCCGGTCAGCCGCGAGTAGGAAATGTCAACGCAAACTGCACCGAAAAAGAGCTACAAGGAGACCCTCAACCTTCCGCAGACCGGCTTTGCGATGGAAGCCAAGCTCGTGCAGAACGAGCCCAAGCGGCTGGAAAAGTGGCGGGAGATGCGCCTGTACGAGCGCATTCTCGAGGCCCGGGCCGGCGCGGAAAAGTGGGTGCTGCACGATGGTCCGCCGTTCGCCAACGGCGACATCCACATCGGCACGCTGACCAACAAGACGCTCAAGGATGTCATCATCCGCTTCCGCACGATGCAAGGGTATCTGAGCCCCTACGTGCCCGGCTGGGACTGCCACGGCCTGCCGATCGAGCACAAGATTCAGGAGGAGATCAAGAAGGAAGGCAAGAACATCCGTGAGATGTCGGTGCTGGACGTGCGGCAGCGGTGCTTCGCGTATGCGCAGAAGTTCGCGGCCGTGCAAAGCGAGCAGTTCCAGCGCTTGGGAATCCTGGGAGAATGGAACGATCCGTATCTCACGATGACGCCGGCTTACGAGGCGGGGATTCTGGAAGTCTTCGCCGAGTTCGTGAGGGCGGGGCTGGTTTACAAGCAGCTCAAGCCGGTGCCCTGGTCGGTGGCGAATCAGACGGCTTTGGCGGATGCGGAACTGGAATACTACGACATCGAAGACGCCAGCGTCTTCGTGGAGTTTCCACTGGTGACGGGGCTGGCGGCGGCAGCAAACTTTTCTGATCCGGTGTACCTGATCGTCTGGACAACTACACCTTGGACGCTACCGGCAAACTTGGTCGTAGCCGCTCATCCAGACGTGCGATACGCTTTCGTGAAGTACACACGCGAGGGAAAACGGCGTGTGGGTGTCGTCGCGGAGGATCTCGTTAAAGCGGTGTTTGAAGACCGCCGCGGGATCGAGTCGTATGAGGTTTCCGGCCAGATCCTCACCGGGCGTGAATTGGAAGCACTTGACGGCACGCCGTACCATCATCCCTTCGTCAGTCGTCGCGGGAAGATTGTCGTGGCGGATTACGTGACGACGACCGATGGTACCGGCCTCGTTCACACTGCCCCCGGTCATGGCGAAGACGATTACGAAACCGGCATCCGCTATGGCTTGGAAGTCTACAGCCCGGTTCTTGCCAGCGGGCGTTTTGACGACACGGTTCCGCAGTTCATTCGAGGCAAGAGCACGAAGGAGGCCAACCCTCTGATCACCGACGAGCTGCGCCGGCGGGGCCTGCTGTTCGATGAAGTGAAGATCGTTCATAGCTACCCGCACGACTGGCGGAGCAAGACGCCAATCATCTTCCGCGCCACCGAGCAGTGGTTCATCAACATAGACAAGCCATTTGCGCCCCCGCCCGGTGCTCCGAGTGAAATGCTACACCCCGTTGGTCCCCAAGGTGAAGACTGGATACCCTCTCTCCGGCTACTGGCGATCAAGACGTTGCGCATGCAAACCAGCTTTATTCCCGACTGGGGCCGCCAGCGGCTCAGGGGAATGCTCGAATCTCGCCCCGACTGGTGCGTCTCGCGGCAGCGGGCGTGGGGCCTGCCGATCCCCGTGTTCTATAACGAAAAGGGAGAGGCCCTGCTTACGCCAGAATCGGTGCGGGCGGTGTCCAAACGGTTTGGCGAAAAGGGATCGGACGCCTGGTTCACCGATTCGCCAGCCGAATTGTTGGGGCCGAATTTCCGGTACCCGCCGGGATTCTCTCCAGACAAGCTGCGCAAGGAGAAGGACATTTTCGACGTCTGGTTCGAGAGCGGCAGCTCATGGCATTCGGTGCTTCAGGCGCGCCCGCAACTGGGTTTCCCAGCCGACATGTACCTCGAAGGCTCCGACCAGCATCGCGGGTGGTTCCAGCTTTCGTTGCTGCCGAGCCTGGGGATGACCGGGATCGCCCCCTTCAAGGAAGTTTTGACGCACGGGTTTGTGGTCAAGCCGGACGGCACCAAGGTCAGCAAGAGCGACAAGGAATACGTCAGCGCCACCGCCGAGATCGAACGTCACGGCGCCGACCTGCTGCGCCTTTGGTGCTCGAGCGTCGATTATCAATACGACATCCCGACCAGCCCGCAGGTGATCAGGGAGTTCGGCGACAAGTACCGCAAGATCCGCAACACGCTGCGGTACCTGTTGGCAAATCTCTACGACTTCAACCCTGCGACTGACGCACGGGAAGTGCCGCTCAACAGCCTCGACGGCTGGGCCTGGGCCCAACTGGACACGCTCATTGCCGAGACAATCGAGGCATACCAAAGCTATCAGTTGCACCGGGCCTTCCGGCTGCTGCACGATTTCTGTTCTGTGCAGATTAGTGCGATCTATGGGAACGCGATGAAAGACCGGCTGTATTGCGAATTGCCACAGTCGTCGCTACGGCGGCGCTGCCAGACCGTCCTGCACCGGATGCTCGTCGCCTTGACCAAGCTGCTGGCACCGATCATCGTCTTCACTGCCGACGAGGCGTGGGAATTCATTCCCAACAAGCAAGGCGAAGATGCCGGCCTTCCCAGCGTTCACCTGGCGAAGTTGCCGAAACCCTCCGGAATGAACGTGTCGGAAGATCAGCGCCGCCAGTGGCGGATGCTGCTGGACCTGCGCGATCAGGCCACCCACCAGCTTGACGCGCTCAAGAAGCAGGTCGGACTGAACAAGGCCATCGACGCGGAGATCGTCTACCACGTTGACGACGCAACCCGCCGGCAACTGGAACCGTACGGCATGGATCTGGAAGACCTGGTGGGCGCGGGATTTCACACGCTGGCCGCGATGGAAAATGGGCGCGCGGGCGCGGCGGTGACGGTGATCGATCGGCGGGATTCCTATCAGGCTTGTGCCCGTAGCTGGAAACGCCGGCCGGACGTGGGTCAGGACGCGGAATATCCCGACCTGTCGCTCCGCGACGCGGCGGCGGTTCGGTCTCTGGCCAACAAGTGACATTCTCAAAGATTCAACTTGCCGTGCTGGTGAGCGGCTCGGGGACGACGCTGCAAAACCTGATCGATCAGATCGCCGCGGGCCGGTTGGATGCGCGGATCGCGCTCGTGATCGGATCGCGACCGCAGCTCGTTGGGCTCGAGCGCGCCCGGAAGGCCGGCCTGCCCGGCCTCGTCGTCGATCGGCGCTCGTTTGCGACGTGCGGCCAGTTCAGCCGCCGGGTATTTGAGTTGTGCCGCGAGGCCGGCGCCGATCTGGTCTGTCTGGCCGGATGGCTGTGTCTGCTGGACCTTCCGCCGGAATTTGCCGGCCGTGCGATGAACATCCACCCGGCCCTGCTTCCCAGCTTTGGTGGCAAAGGAATGTACGGCCGCAAAGTTCACGAGGCCGTGCTCGAGCACGGCTGCAAGGTAAGCGGCTGCACCGTCCACTTCGTCGACGGTGCCTACGACACCGGTCCGATTGTCATCCAGCGGACCTGTCCAGTTCTCGAGGACGACACCCCCGACACGCTTGCCGATCGCGTTTTTGAGGAAGAGAAAATCGCGTATCCCGAAGCGATCCGCCTCTTTCAACAAGGACGGCTGAAGATTGAAGGGCGACGGGTACGAATTCTCGGTTCCTAAACCCGTGATTATTTGGAATCGGAACTGGCCACCGACGACGTACCGCGCGACGGCATCGTCGCCGGAGGCGAAGTCGCCTTTCTGGCCTGCGCGATTTGGCTCTCACCGGCTGCCGGCGCGACAGCTAACCCGGAGAGCACGACGATGCCGCGCACGTCGCAGCCGATCTCGCGAAGGCAGCGAACCGTCAGGTGATTGCAGTTGTTGACGATCGAATAGTGCTCGGAATCGGGCACGTAATCCATGTCGTTATCCGGGTTGCGCCGGGATTCCGTGGCGTCGCGGCGGTAGCGCTCATCCATCTCGCGCACCAGGCGCTGCACGTCCTGCTCCGAACCGTAGATGACCTTGATCGAGTGCGGCGAAGGATGCACCGGCCGCGGCACGGTTTGTCCGGGCGGGACATTGACGTACCTGCGGCCCAGTGTCGAGCGGCCCGACAAGAGCAGCGCCCCAACCACGTCCTGCGGCCAGCAGTGATTCAATGCCGCGAAATTCCAGTCGCCGTAGGCGTATTCTACGTAGCGCCCGTCGCCGGCCGGCAGCAGGAGGCTGGAATGGATGCCGTAATCGGTCAGGTAGACGGGGGTGGGGTGGAGCGGCCGGGACTGCGGATAGACTGTCGCCATGCATCCCCCGGACAGCAGCAGAAACATCGACAGCGTTGTGCTTTTGAGCATTCATTCAATCCGTTGAACGCACGGCCGATGATAACAACGTGTGGGCGGGGAGTTTAGCATCGTAAGACCGGCCGGCAAGGGCCTCAGACCGTGGAAGAGCTATTTAGTTTCCCAATTCCCGGCTGCGATGGGCCGCGGCCTTGACCGCGGCGACGAGGGTTGCGGCGGTGTCGTGCTTTTCCAGGTGAGTGATGGCCGCGTGGGTCGTGCCGGCGGGGCTGGTGACCTTGCGACGAAGCTCCTGCGGTGAATCGGCCGAGGTTGCCAGCATCTTCGCCGCGCCAACGGCGGTCTTGACGGCAAGTTGCCTTGCCTCGTCAGGCGCCAAGCCCAGCTCGACGGCGGCGGCGATCAGTTGTTCGACGAGGTAGAAGAAATACGCCGGCCCCGATCCGCTGACCGCGGTCACCGCGTCGAGCTTGTCTTCGGTAAGCTCGATGACCGTCGCCGCGGCCTCGAATAGGCCGCGGGCCAGTTGCACGTCCTGCGCGGCGGCGTGTTGGCCCCGCGCCAGTGCGACCATGCCTTCACCGACGAGCATCGGGGTGTTCGGCATCGCGCGGATCACGCGTCGCGGGGTTTGGCCGCCGAGTTGGCTTTCGATGAACCGCGTGCTCACGCCGGCGGCAATCGAGACGATCAGCGCATCTGCACGCGCGACGTCACGGATCCCGGCGAGCACCTCGCCCATGTATTGTGGCTTGACGCTCAGCAAAAGGACGGGCGACTGCCGGGCGACCGTGCGATTTTCATCAATCGCTCGGATCCCCAGCGTGCTGTTGAACAGCTCCCGGCGCTGGGGCGAAACATCGGAGGCGAGGATTTGATCGGCGCGAAGCAGCCCGCCGCGCAGTACGCCGCGGGCAATCGCTTCCGCCATGTTTCCCGCGCCCAGAATTCCCAGTTCGATCGCCATGGCGGCGGCGATTGTCGCGCCACGACGAAGGAGGGTCAACAAAGGCTGGGTTGCATCTGAGGTTGCGGAGCCGGACAGCGCCGGCTTGCCCGTTGCCAGAGTTCCCGGGATTCGGCGTCGAGGTTCGGCTGATTTCTGGCGAACCATTTGACGGCGTCGCCGATTCGGATTGTCTGGCGGAATCGAGGCTGATCGGCCAGTTGATAGAGGATCAACGCCGAGACGTAAGGATCGGCGGGCATGCGGCGGATGGGGACGTTGGGCCAGATCCCTTCCGGCTTCTGGAGGTCGGCCAGATATTTCATGCCGCGCTCGATGGCGATGCCGTTGCCGTTCCCGCACAGAAGCGCACGGAGGCAAAGGGC
>Ga0307476_10002824_pt1 | contig 10295 bp, 6 predicted proteins | sample atmos_gasesECM2C_2_FD_203314 | JGI IMG/M metagenome (GOLD analysis project Ga0307476, IMG submission 203314) | Hardwood forest soil microbial communities from Morgan-Monroe State Forest, Indiana, United States - atmos_gasesECM2C_05 | ecosystem: Environmental > Terrestrial > Soil > Temperate...
AAGATCATCCTGTTCGGCTCCTACGCCTACGGCACGCCCCACGCCGACAGCGACGTGGACATCCTCGTCGTCATGCCGGCGCGGAACCAGCTGGATCAGGCTGTGAAAATCAGCCTCGCGATCGACCCGCCTTTTCCCCTGGACATTATCGTGCGCACTCCGCAGAGCATGAAGTGGCGTCTTGCCGAAGGCGAATCGTTCCTGACCGAGATCACGACCAAGGGCAAGATTCTCTATGAAAAGGACCACACGGGAGTGGGTGCGAAAAGCCGAAAGCGACTTCCAGGTCGCCGCCGTCCTCGCTCGGAGAACCGAACCATTTCATGACGAACAGTGCTTTCACTGTCAGCAGAGCGCCGAAAAGTACCTCAAAGCTCTTCTGGAAGAACTCGGCCTCGCGATTCCGAAAACGCACAACCTCGTTGCGCTCCTGCCGCTCCTGGTCCCGCATTACGCTGCTTTGCGGGCGCTCCGGCGTGGCGCCGATTTTCTGACGCGGTTCGCCGTTGAGACCCGTTATCCCGGCGACAGCGCCAGCAAGCGTCAGGCGGCGTCCGCCCTGCGTTGGGCCGGCCGGGTGCGCGCCGAATGCCGCGGGCTCCTCGGCCTTGGCTCGTCCTAGCCCCGCCGCCGTCGGTGATCCGATCGTTCCCTCCTGGTACAATGTGTACATGGCCGCCAAACGCCGCACTCCGGCGCCGACTCCGCTCCCCCGCTGGTATCGGGGGGCCGATATCCCCATGCGCCTGATCCGCCGCTTCGCGCGGGAGGTGGCCGAGCGCTTCCACCCCGACAAGATCATCCTGTTCGGTTCCTACGCCTACGGCACGCCCCACGCCGACAGCGACGTGGACATCCTCGTCGTCATGCCGGCGTACAACGAGCGGAGCAAGGCGCGCAAGATTCGCATGGTCGTTTCAGCCACTTTTCCGATGGATTTAATCGTCCGCACGCCGGATAATCTGAAGTGGCGGCTGGCGGAGGGGGACTCCTTTCTGCGGGAGATCACGTCAAAGGGGAAAGTCCTCTATGAAAAGGCTGACGCGGGAATGGGTGCGGAAAGTCGAGGAGGATTATCGGGTCGCGCAAAGGCTCCGTCGAGACGCCGACCCACTTCATGATGCGGTCTGCTTCCACTGCCAGCAATCGGGTGAAAAGTTTCTGAAGGGGTTGATGGAAGAATTGGGGCTGAGCGTGCCCAAGACTCACGACCTGGAAGACCTTCTCACCCTGCTCCTCCCACATCACCCGTCCTTGCGGCCGCTGCGCCGCGGGCTGAAGTTCCTGACGCCGTTCGGCGTGGACATACGCTACCCGGGCAAGCGGGCGAGCAAGCGCGAGGCCGTGGCCGCTTTCCGCTGGGCCGGCCGGGTGCGCGGCGAATGCCGCTTGCTGCTGGGCCTTCGCTTGTAGAAGCCCTCGTCGCCGCCGGGGGCCGTGACGGCCGAATAGGCCCGCAACGCCGGGTGTGCGGCATCACGGAGCTTTCAAGTGCGCCTCCGCCTCGTTGCGACGACGGAGGAGATCCGCATTGGTCGGGTCGTCTTTGAGCAGCCAGTCGAGGTGGAAGCGGGCGGCGAACCAGGCCTGGTGGGCCTCAGCGTCGGCCGCTTGGATGAGATGCCATTGCCGCGGATCCGGGGGCGGTTGCCAGTCGCCTCCCTTGGCGTCGAGCGTCTGCCGTTGCTGTTCCCATTCTTCTTTGCTCAGAGGGTGCAGCGTCCCTTCCGCCGTGAAGTCCTGGCCGGTGCGGACCAGCACCCAGGCCCGCAAACGGTCGGGGTCCACGTCATCAGGGATAGAGAAGAACGCGGGGCCTCCGAGCTGGTTGATTCTCGCGTCGCGGGTCGCCGCCATGGTAACGACATCGAGGTTGTCCGCTCCGGGCACCTTCCGTGCTAACCGTGGCAGCTCCGTTGCCGTGACGACGTCCCACACCCGGGCGCTCTTCTCATTAGCCGTAACGACGGCGGCGCCATCCGGGCTGAACGACGCCGCAATCACCGTGCCGGCATGGAGCAGTCGTTCCAACTCTTTGCCGCTGGCGACATCCCACAATCGGGCGGTTCCATCGTCACAGGCGGTGAGGACCCTGCGGCCGTCCGGGCTGAACGACGCTCCAACCACCTTGGGTGCGACGCGGTTCGAAGTCACCAGAGGATCATGCTTCAGCGATTGCAGCTCCTTGCCGGCCGCGTCCCACAGCTCGGCGGCGTCGTCAAAGTTTGCGGTAATCACCATGCGGCCGTCCGGGCTGAATGACGCCCCAAACATCCCACCGTTATGCTTGAACCGTTGCAGCTCGTTGCCGGTGGCAGCGTCCCATAGCCGGGCGGTGTTGTCATAGCTGGCCGTGAGGACGGTGCGGCCATCGGGGCTGAACGACGCCCCAACAACAACGGGCTGATCGTGTTGGAACCGTTGCAGCTCCTTGCCGCTGGCGAGGTCCCACAGCCATGCGGTCCTGTCATTGCTGGCCGTCACGAGAAGCCGGCCGTCGGGGCTGAACGACGCCGCGTAAACTTGGCCGCCCGGCTGCAGCCGTTGCCGTTCCTTGCCGCTGGCAAGGTCCCAAACCCGGGCGGTTTCGTCGCTGCTGGCCGTCACGAGAAGCCGGCCGTCGGGGCTGAACGACGCCGCATTGACCGCTCCATCGTGCAGGAATCGCTGCAATTCCTTGCCGCTGGCGACGTCCCACAGCCGAGCGGTATGGTCGCAGCTGGCGGTGACGAGAAGCCGGCCGTCGGGACTGAACGACGCCGCTGTCACGCGGTCGTCATGCCAGAACGCGCGGCCGGAGAGGCCGCGGCCCCAAACTCCAATCGGGCGGAGATAACGCGGGCGCGCAGGGTCGTCCCGCGGCGCAAGCTCATAGGCATTCAGCATCCAATTGAGGCTGTCACGAAGGTTGCCTGCATGAAGCTCAGCGTCGCTTCGGCGGGCGGCAAGACGGGCGGAAAAAGTGAGCTGCTTGTTCAGGCTGCCAAGCGCTTGCTTCAGGTCGCGCCCATTCTTGTCCGCCGTCTCGAAATTCTTCTGCGCCGTACCCCACGCGCCCAGCAGCAGCACGAACGCCGTCGTCACCACCGCCGCCAGCAGCAACAGCATCCCCGCCGCCACGGTTAGCGGCGTCCGGTAGCGCCGGATCTGTTTCCCCAGCACATAGCCCATTGACGGCGGCTGCGCCCGCACCGGCTCGCCACGCTGCCAACGCCCCAAGTCCTCGGCCAGCTCCGCCGCCGTCGCGTGCCGCCGCCCCGGCTGCTTCTCCAAACATTTCAGACAGATCGTCTCCAAATCGCGCGGCGTCTTCGATTGCAACTGCCGCGGCGGAACCGGGTCGTCCGACACCACCTGCATCATCGTGTCCAGCGGCGTCGCGGCCCGGAACGGCGGACGGCCGGTCAAGCACTCGTACAGGATCGCCCCCAGCGAATACACGTCGCACAGCGGACCCATCTCCTTCGACTTGCCCCCGGCCTGCTCCGGCGCCATGTAGCTCGGCGTGCCCATCACCGAACCTGTCCGCGTCTGCCCCAGGTCGGCGTCCAGCTTCTTCGCCAGGCCGAAATCGGTGATCTTCGGCGTGCCGTCTTCGGCCAGCAGGACGTTGGCAGGCTTGAGGTCCCGATGAATCACGCCCTTGTCGTGGGCCGCCTGCATGGCCCGCGCCAGCGTCTCCACCAGCGCCGCCGCCTCCTTCGGCGGCAGCGGCGTTCCGTTCAGCTTCTTGTCCAGGCTGCCGCCGCCGCAGAACTCCAGCGAGAAGAACGGCAAGCCGCCGTGCTCGCCGACTTCAAAGATCTGCACGATGTTCGGATGCTGCAAGCGGGCGACCGCCTCCGCCTCCGTCTTGAAGCGGGCCAGGTCCGCCGCGCCGGCATGGCCGCCCGCCAGGATCATCTTCAAGGCCACCACGCGGTCCAGCGCCACGTGCCGGGCCTGATACACCACACCCATTCCGCCGCGGCCCAGCTCGCGCAGGATTTCGTAGCCCGGCGGACTGTCGCGTTCCACGGCCGACGGCGCCGGTCCCAGGTGGGATTGCGTCGCCTGTTCGGACGGCGGGGCCGCCGGCGGGACCGTCGCAGCCTCGTGGCTGGAAGCGGAGTCGGCGTCGGATATGCGGTGCGATTCGTTCATCGGGCGCCTCCGGGACGGGAGTGCGGCCCCCAGCGTACCGCATCGCCGCACCGCCGACCAGCAAAAAGAAGGGGACTCATCGCGTCCAAGGAGACTTCAAGAGCCCGTCCGCCGCGTCCCGACGGCGCAGCAACTCCGCATTATTCGGATCGTCCTTGAGCAGCCAGTTGAGGTGGAAGCGGGCGGCGAACCAGGCTTGATGCGCCTCGGCGTCGGCCGCCTCGACGAGATGCCATCTCCGAGGGTCGGGGGGCGGCTGCCAGTCGCCGCCCTTGGCTTCGAGCGTGTGCCGTTGCTGTTCCCATTGTTCCTTGCTCAGGGGGCGCAGCGTCCCTTCCGCCGTGAAATCCTGGTCGGTGCGCACCAGGACCCAGGCCCGCAGACGGTCTGGGCCAACGTCATCCGGGACAGAAAGGGAACCGATGTCCCAGAGCCGGGCGGTCCGGTCATAGCTGGCGGTGACGACCGTGCGGCCGTCCGGGCTGAACGACGCCGCGTGTACCTCACCGTCATGCTTCATCCGCTGCAGCTCCATTCCGCTGGCTGCGTCCCACAGCCGCGCGGTCTTGTCCGGACTGGCGGTGACGATCGTACGGCCGTCGGGGCTCAACGACGCCGCCCAAACCGCACCATCATGCTTCAGGCGTTGCAGCTCCTTTCCGCTGGCGGCCTCCCACAAGCGGCCAGTGTTGTCTTGGCTCGCGGTGACGACGGTGCGGCCGTCGAGGCTGAACGACGCCTTCCACACCACAGCCTCATGCGTGAGCCGCTGCAATTCCTTTCCGGTGGCGACGTCCCACAGCCGGGCCGTACTGTCAATGCTGGCGGTGACGATGGTGCGGCCGTCCGGGCTGAACGAAGCCGACCACACAAAATCGTCATGCTTGAGCCGTTGCAGCTCCTTTCCAGTGGCGGCGTCCCACAGCCGGGCCGTCTTGTCATCGCTGGCAGTGACGACCATGCGGCCGTCCGGGCTGAACGCCGCCGCCTCCAACACATCATCATGCATAAGCCGTTGCAGCTCCCTTCCGCTGGCGGCGTCCCATAGCCGGGCGGTCTTGTCCGGACTGGCGGTGACGATCGTACGGCCGTCGGGGCTGAACGACGCCGCCCAAACCTCAAGATCATGCTTGAAGCGTTGCAACTCCGTTCCACTGGCGGCGTCCCACAGCCGGGCGGTATGGTCCATGCTGGCGGTGACGACGGTGCGGCCGTCCGGGCTGAACGAAGCCGTCCGTACCCAAGCGTCATGCGTCAGCCGTTGCAGCTCCCTTCCGCTGGCGGCGTCCCATAGCCGGGCGGTCCCGTCCTTACTGGCGGTGACAACTGTGCGGCCGTCAGGGCTGAACGACGCCGCCTGCCCCTGATCGCCATGTGTAAGCCGTTGCAACTCCTCTCCGCCGGCGACGTCCCACAGCCGGGCCGTTTTGTCGGCGGCGGTGACGAGCGTCCTGCAATCGGGGCTGAACGACGCTGCAACCACCGGACCCATAAGCGTTAACCGTTGCAGCTCCCTGCCGCTGGCGGCGTCCCACAGCCGAGCGGTATGGTCATTGCCGGCGGTGAGCACCTTGCGGCCGTCGGCACTGAACGACGCCGCCCACACCCCACCGTCATGCGTGAACCGTTGCAGCTCCTTTCCGCTTCCGGCGTCCCACAGCCGGGCGGTCTTGCCATCACTGACGCTGAGAACCATGCGGCCGTCGGGGCTGAACGACGCTGCAAGCACGCCTTCCTCATGCTTCAGCCGCTGTAGCTCCCTTCCGCTGGCCGCGTCCCACAGCCGGGCGGTTTTGTCCCAGCTGGCGGTGACGACCGTGCGGCCGTCAGGGCTGAACGACGCCGCATTCACCCCAACATCATCATGCAAGAGTTTGTGCAGTTCCTTACCGCTCACGGCATCCCACAGCCGGGCCGTCTTGTCTATGCTGGCGGTGACGACCGTGCGGCCGTCGGGGCTGAATGACGCCGCATGCACCTCAGAATCATGCGGGAACCGTTGCAGTTCGTTACCGCTGGCGGCGTCCCATAGCCGGGCGGTATGGTCCGCGCTGGCGGTGACAAGGCTGCGCCCGTCGGGGCTGAACGACGTCGTATACACCACACCCTCGTGCGTAAGCCGTTGCAATTCCTTTCCAGTGGCGACGTCCCACAGCCGGGCGGTCCTGCCATCGCTGCAAGTGACGACGATGCGGCCGTCCGGGCTGAAGGACAACGCTTTCAGCATCCCCTCGTGCATGAACCGTTGCAGCTCCCTTCCGCTGGCGGCATTCCACAGCCTGACGGTCTTGTCGTGGCTGGCGGTGAGAACGGTGCGGCCGTCGGGGCTGAACGACGCCGCCGACACGATGTCGTCATGCAAGAGTGCGAGGTCGGAGAGCCCACGGCCCCAAGCCCCAATCCGGCGGAGGCAACTCGGGCGCAGGGGATCTTCGCGCGGCGCCAGCTCGCAGGCCTGCAGCATCCAGTTGAGGCTGTCGCGGAGGTTGCCCGCGCGGTACTCGGCGTCGCTGCGACCGGCGGCGATGCGGGCGGAAACCGAGAGCTGCTGCTTCTGGCCGTCGAGCGCGTCCTGCAATTCCCCCTGTTTCTTCTCCAATGCCTTGCCCTTCTGGTCGGCCGTCTCGAAGTTCTTCTGCGACGTGCCCCACGCGCCCAGGAGCAGCAGGAACGCCGTCATTACGACCGCGATTAAAAGCAAGAGCATTGCGGCCGCCACGGTCAGCGGCGCCCGGTAACGCCACGCCCATTTCCCCAACACGTACCCCAGCGACGGCGGCCGCGCCTGCACCGGCTCGCCGCGCTGCCACCGGGCCAGGTCGTCCGCCAGCGCCGCCGCCGTCGGGTACCGCCGGATGGGCAGCTTCTCCAGACATTTGAGACAGATCGTCTCCAGATCGCGCGGCGTCTTCGGCTGCAACTGCCGCGGCGCCACCGGCTCGTGCGCGATCACCTGCTGCAGCGTCTCCATCACCGTCGCCGCCTTGAACGGCGGCCGGCCGGTCAGGCACTCGTACAGGATCGCCCCCAACGCATACACGTCCGTCGCCGGGCCGACCTCCTTCGACTTCCCGCCCGCCTGCTCCGGCGCCATGTAGCTGGGGGTGCCCATGATGGCGCCGCTGCGCGTTTGGCCCGCCTCCGCGTCCAAGTCCTTGGCCAGGCCGAAGTCCGCGATCTTCGGCGTCCCGTCGGCCGTCAGCAAGACATTGGCCGGCTTCAAGTCGCGGTGGACCACGCCCTTGTCGTGGGCCGCCTGCACCGCCCGCGCCAGCGTCTCCACAAGTTTCGCCGCCTCGGCCGGCGGCAGCGGCGTGCCGGCCAGCTTTCGGTGCAAGGCCCCGCCGGGACAGAACTCCAGCGAGAAGAACGGCCGGCGCTCGTGCTCGCCGACCTCGTGGACCTGCACGATGTTGGGGTGCTGCAAGCGCGCGACGGCTTCGGCTTCCGCCTTGAAGCGGGCCAGGTCGTCGGCCCCGGCGTGGGCGCCGCTTAGGATCATTTTCAGCGCGACGACGCGGTTGAGCTTCACTTGCCGGGCCTTGTAGACGACGCCCATGCCGCCGCGGCCCAATTCGTTGAGGATGTCAAAGCCGGGCAGGGACGCCGGCGCCGGCGAGGCCGCGTCGGACCCGGCCGGCTCGTCGAAGTCGCGCGTGACGTTGGGGTCGAGGTCGCTCGTCGCCGCTGGGTCCGCAACGGAGGGCGGCGGGAAGGAGGGAGATCCTGGGTCATCGGATCCAATGGACATGAGTTCGACCCCCTCGGTGCGACCATGGGAAACCGCCTCAACGTACCGCATCGCGGAGCCGCCGACTAGAAAAAAGAGCACGATTCACGGCGTTGGCAAGCTCGTCGCCGCATTGGTGGAACAGCCCAGGCGGCGCTTGTCTCGTTCGTCTCGTTCCCAGGCTCCGCCTGGGAACGCACTGCCCGGCAGGCTCTGCCGGCCGGCTAGAACAGATGCCAGGCAGAGCCTCGCAAGCAGTGCGCTCCCGGGCGGGGCCTGGGAGCGAGAGTACCGACCTTGTGTGCAACCTTTGCCGCGCCTTCTCTGGCCTCTTAGGTTTTTTTCGGAGACCGACTTTGTCGCTGACGTCCGACGGCGTATGGGATGTGGTCGTGGTCGGGGCCGGAGCGGCCGGTTTGATGGCCGCCATCCGGGCGGCGGAACTCGGCCGGCGTGTGCTGCTCCTGGAAAAGAACCGCAAGCCGGGCGTCAAGATTCTCATGTCCGGCGGCACGCGCTGCAACCTCACTCATGCCACCGACGAGCGCGGCGTCGTCGCCGCCTACGGTCCGCCCGGCCGGGTCCTCCATTCCGCCCTCGCCGCTCTCGGCGTGCAGGACGTGATCGACCTGTTCGAGGCCGAGGGCGTTCCCGTCAAAGTCGAGGAAACCGGCAAGGTTTTCCCTGTCAGCAACAAGGCCCTCGACGTACTCAACGCCCTGCTGCGCCGGCTCCGCCGCAGCGGCGCGACGTTGGCCCTCGAAGAACCCCTCCGCGATTTCCAGGTGCGTCCGCCCGGCTTCGCGCTGACCACGCCGCACCGCGTCGTTTCCGCCAGCCGCGTCATTCTCACCACGGGCGGCCGATCTTACCCCGGCAGCGGAACCACCGGCGACGGCTATGTCCTCACCGCCCGCCTCGGCCATACGATCGTTCCGCCTCGCCCCGCCCTCGTGCCGATCACGGTGGACGCCCCCTGGGTCGCCGAGCTGCGCGGCGTCACCTTGCCCGACGTGGGTGTGCGTGTTATGGAAGGGAAGACGATCTTGCAAGCCGGGCGCGGCTCACTGCTGTTCGCGCATTTCGGTCTGTCCGGCCCGGTCGTCCTCGATCTGAGCCGCGTCGTCAGCGGCCATCCGGCGCCCCGATTGCTCGCCTTGGAAGTGGACCTGCTGCCCGGCTGGAAGGAAGCGGACCTCGACGAGCATCTGCGCGTCGAAACGGCGGCCGCCGGCAAAAAGCAGCTGGCCGCCGTGCTGGCCGTCCATCTGCCGCGGCGGCTGTGCGACGCCCTGCTGCCGCAGGCGGGATTGTCGGTGGATCGGCGGGCCGCCGCTTTGAGCCGGCCGGACCGCGCACGGCTGGTCGATTGCCTCAAGCGCCTGCGGTTGCCGACGACAGGAACGCTCGGCTTCGGCAAGGCGGAGGTGACGGCCGGCGGCGTGGCCCTGGCCGAGGTCGATTCGCGGACGATGCAGAGCAAAATCGTCCCCGGCCTTTACATCGCCGGCGAATTGCTCGACCTGGACGGACCGATCGGCGGCTACAACTTTCAGGCGGCCTGGAGCACCGGGTGGCTGGCCGGGACGGCGGCCGACGACGGGCTGTGACAGCGGACGGATTTCCCTTCGCCGAGCGGAACTTTTCGCCGCCGGCGCAGTCTAATTTGGTGAAATCCCCTATCGCCGACATGCCGATTGCGGCGGGAAGGAGAGAGCGATCATGCGAAATGGACGACTCGCCGCCGCGTTCCTGTGCGGCTGTTTCTTGGCAGCGCCGATTCTGGCGGCCGACCCTCCCAAGGACCTGGACGGCGACATTTTGCCGCCGGGCCAGTTCGCGGGAACGCTGACGACCGTGCCCGGAACCGGCGGCTCCTTCACGATGAAGGCCGAGTTCGATCACGTACAGTTGAAGCCCGGCGCGGGCCTGGGCGAGAACCGGGACGTGCGTGACCTGATCCGCGATCAGGAGCGCGTAGAGCGGACGCAAGCCGAAATCGCCGCGGCCCGCAACCGGGGCGAATACAACCGGCTGATGCGGCAACTGGCTGGCGAGCTGGAACACCTGGAGCTGCAGACCGCGCGGGTCCAGCTCCGCGAGAGCGGCGACTACATGATCCGGAAGGATTTCAAGGACATCGACTTCCACACGTCGGACGACGTGAAGGTGCGCATCCTGAATCCGCCGGTGCAGTTCGACGACAAGGGCAACGCCAAGCAGTACACGCCGGACGAGCTGAAGGCGATGAAGGGCAAGGACGCCGACCTGCCCGGCTATGAATCCACGCTGGACCATCTCAAAGTCGGCGACGCGATCAAAGTGACGCTGTCCACGCCGAAGCCGGCCAAGGACGCCGATGCGAAAGCGGACCCCGACGCCAAGAAACCCAACACGATCACGCTGATCCTCATCGTTTCAG
>Ga0307476_10002825_pt1 | contig 10294 bp, 7 predicted proteins | sample atmos_gasesECM2C_2_FD_203314 | JGI IMG/M metagenome (GOLD analysis project Ga0307476, IMG submission 203314) | Hardwood forest soil microbial communities from Morgan-Monroe State Forest, Indiana, United States - atmos_gasesECM2C_05 | ecosystem: Environmental > Terrestrial > Soil > Temperate...
ACTATCGTTGACGGCGACGTTGGACGAGCCGCCGCCAGTGCCGTCGATCTTCATTGCGCCGCCGGTATTGGCATCGATGAACGAATGGTCGATCGACATGTTGACGGTGGCACCGCCGGTCGGCTTGGACAGCACGCCGGCGCCGTTGTTGTTGATGTTCGTTTCTTGAACCTTGACCATCACCGTGCCGCTGCCCGGGGTAACGTTGACGCCCGCTGAGCTAAATCCGAAGATGTCGCATTTCTCGATGACGACCCTGGCCGCGGTGTTCACCTGAACGCCGGTAAGCCCAGGGGAGCCGGTATTGAGCAGGCCGTTGAACCGCAAATTACGCAGGATGATGACGTCGGTCGTTGCGGCGCTGATGTTTATGCCGTTGGTGCCCGAAACCAGGATGGAGGCAACCTGGCCGCCGCCGCCGTCCAGCGTGATCGACTTGGTGATCGTCAGCGCGCCGAAGCCGCCGGGATCGAGCGCGTCGATCTCGCCGCCCGGTGCGGTCTTCGATATGGCGCCGGCGAAAGTCTTGCACGGCGCGGTGCGGCTGCACGGATTGGCGTCGTCGCCGACGCCCGAGATCCAGGTTCGGGTCGCCTGCGCGTGCGCGGGCGCTGTTGCAAGACCCACGACAAAGAGCGTGCCGAGAAGCACGGAAAAGAAAGTCGTTTTTGCCATTTGATCGCCCAGTGGTTGTATTACAGCAAACTACAGAGTAACACATCTTAACAACGTGCTTCTAGGCCGAAATCGATAATTTCTTTGTGTGCAGTGCGGTCCATTTGCAAATGTCGGATGGAATGGAACTTTTTGCCCATGGCCCGTCCTTGACACCGGAGCCGCGGCCGGCCGGCGACGAACGCAGAGTGCCGGAATACCGCTCAAGCTGGACAGTCCGCCCCGACCATGGAAAAGTTTACGGTATGTGATCGAGGCGCGCCGCATGATCGACGTTTATCGGTTCATCCTGGCGCTTTGCGTGGTGCAGGGTCACCTGCTCGGGCGGGGAGAAAGCGCGCCGTGGTTGGCATGGCACGCCGTTTTCTCGTTTTACGTACTGAGCGGCTTCCTGATGAGCCTCATCCTCAACCAGGACTACGGCTTCAGTGCCGGCGGCCTGGTTCGCTTCGCCGTCAACCGATGGCTCCGGCTGTTTCCCACTTATTACGCGGTGATCGGGCTCACCGCGTTCTACATTGCGTTCATCGGCCCGCTGAATCAGCTTAATGAAGCGATTGCTCTGCCATCGACGGCTGCGGCGACCTTCGCCAATCTCTCCATCGTCACGCTGACGGGGTTTGATTTCGCCCCGCAGATGCAGCGCCTTTCGCCCACGACGTGGTCTTTGGCAATCGAGATTTTCTGCTACGCCCTGCTGGCCGTGTATTTCGCAAAATCTAAACTTCGTTTGTTTTTCATGCTCTTAATTGGCGTCGCGGTTACGGCGGCTCAAATCTTCATTGATTTCGATCAGCCGCAATACGGCTTTCAGAATCATTACAGCGTGTTGCAGGCCGGCTTGATCCCGTTTGCCTTGGGCGGACTGGCCTATTTTTATCGTAGTGCCCGCATCTACCAATTTTCCGGCGCGAAACTCTTGATTCTGAGCCTGCTGTTCCTGGTCAATTTCGCCGTTGGATATTGGTCCGACTTCCACAGATATGTCAGCGGTCTTTACGTAGTCGCGGCGCTTAACGTGCCGTTGGTTCCGATGCTGTTCACCCAAACGACCAAGCACTCTTTGCAAAAAATCCTTGGCGGTCTGTCCTACCCGATATTCCTGTGCCACTGGCTCGTTGCCACGCTCATCGCGATTTACGTACCCGCAATCGGCGGCAAGGGCTTTATGCTGTTTGCCGCCGCCGCCGTGGGATCGGTGTTATTCGGCCTGCTGCTGTATTACGGCGTCGATCGGCCCATTCAGGCGCTGCGGACATCCGTAAAAAAGCAACGCTTCATGGTAGGGCAACGCAAACTAAAAACTGCCCCGGGGACGTAGCCGGCTCAGGGCTTTAGCGCCAGAAAGTCTTTCATAGTCTGCGGCATCGCGTTCCACAGCCGCTCTTGTCCCGTTTTGCTGATGCCATTGCGCCAGGCTTCGGCGTCGCCGGTGACGAAATTGGCCCTGACCTCGGCGACGTTGGCGCGCAGATACGGCTCGAGCGCGGGATATTCCGGAGCAAGCGCCGTCAGAACATCCCGGGCCATCTCCGGCACGGCGTGCGAGGGCTGCGCTAACCAGTGGATCTTCACGCCGGCCGCCGGATCCGCGGCCGCCGCGATCCAATCCGCGATCCACGGGATGAAGGCCTGTTCGCAAAGCTGGACCACCTGGCGCTCGTGACCGATATCGTCCGGCGTGCCGAATTTGCGATTGCTCAGATTGACCGCCGAAGCAGCGGCAGGCCGTGGGTCGCGGACGCGGACGAAGACCCGGCGCACGCCGCCTGCGCGCAACGTTTTCAGGTTGAACGGCGCGGCGCCGAAATGATCGTGCAGCACGGCGCCGCCGGGAGAAAACGAATTCAGCCAGCGCGGGACCAGATAGAAGTTCGGAAATCGGCCGCAGCTGACCCGCATCAGCGGCGCATCCAGCATGGTCGCCAGCGTCTGTGTCAGCGAAGCACTGGCCGATCGTGGCATGGCCGCGATCACCGGCGACGGCATGCCGCGTTGGCGCGCCAGCTCCTGGCGCCGCCGCAGCTCGAGCGAATCGCGCTGATGGCCATCGAAGACCTGGTTGCCGCCGTGGCCGGGATGGGTGTGGGATCGCTCGAAATGCTCGGCGGCCTGTTCAGGTTCGCCAATATGCGCGTAGAGCAGGCCGAGATGATAATCGAGCGCCTCGCCCCAATAGCCTTCGTCATGCACCAGCCGCGCTTCCACACCGATCCGGTCGATCAGCGCCTGGTTGCCGGCGCGATTACCGCGCTGCCGCTGGACCTCCTGCACCTCGGCGATGGTCTTGCGCACCGCGGCGAGGTGCTGCTCGTCGATCCGATGTGTCGGCGGGTAGCGAAGCTCGAACATTTACTGTGACGGCCGTTGTCCGATGGGGAGCAGGGAGCCGCAATAAGCGGTTTCCGGCGAATAATGCAAAAACTCCGGAGGCAGTGTGACCTGCTCCGTCGAGGCGAACAATGCCGGGCGCCGGCTGCGGTAAAAGCGCAGCGCCGCGGCCAAGTAGGGATCGGCCGTATCGTCCGCGACCGTTTGGCGCACAATCTCGCGCGCGCCGTCGCGGTCTTCGAACCTGATCGTGCTGCGGTATTCAAACTGCACCGGCGAGCGCTCCGAGGTGGACGCCGCGCCTTTCTCGGCGATGACGACGGCGAACGCATCGCGCCAGGGATAATAGTAGCGGTCCTCGCCGAAATAGGTCATGCGGCCATTCTCCTCGCGCACCGGCTGGTAATGGTAGAAATCCCAGCGCGACTCGCGCGGCTGCCCGTCCCATTGTGCGAGATAGACCTGGCAATCGTCGAAGCCGTTGATGGCGTAATAGTCATGAAACCAGCTCAACGCGAAACCCACATAGACAAAGTGGCGGCGCGAGGCGCGATCGAAATGCAGAATTCGGCCGCCGGGCTTGAGCAGCCGCGCCAGATTGCGGATCGCCATGGCCGGATCGAACACGTTATCCAACGTGCTGCCGTCGATGATGAAATCGAAGCGCTCATCGACGGTCGGCGGAATCGGCAGGCAAAGATCGGCAACGAGGTCGGCGCCTTCGTAGTCGGTGAGATCGAGGCAGCGGTAACTTGCATCGGAAAACAGCGAATAAAACGATCGATCGGTGACGAATCTGCCGCGGTCCGACACGCGGGTCGCGGTATCGATTTCGAGATCTGTCTTCCGCCGCGTGGCGGTTCCCAGCTCGCGCTCCACCAGAGCGATTGCTTCGTCCGGGTCGAGGAAAATGGTCTGCCGGCCGATGGAGAGGATGCTGCCGGTGATCGGTCGGTAGCGATGTTCCCTCAGCATCACGACCGCGAGCTGGCTGAATATGCCCATTGGCGAAAGCTTTCGTTCCTCAGTGCGGGGGAATGGCGCGGGCACGAATTGCCCACGCGCCCCGTCCGGACAGCAGCCTATCCGGTGCAACGCGCCGCATGATTACCCGCAAGCAGCCTTAATCGGCTTCCTTCCCATGGCTGTTGACCATTAAAATCGCGATTGTATAGGGCTGTAACCATGCTTTGGAAATCCAGCCGGCCGAGACTGACGCCGCGCGGCCGATCCGCGGTATCGGGAGAGGCATGATGGCACCCGGCCGCGATACCGTCGATGCCGCGGATCGCGCATCCCGATCCAAACTTAAGCTGCTTTGCGTCGGCACCGGCCGCGATGGCACGCAATCGCTCAATCACATGATCCAGCACGTCTATGTCGGCTCTGGCGACCGGCAGTCCGTGCATGAATATTGCTGCCGGGAAATCTATCAGGCGTTTTGCGATTTCCAGGAAACCGGCGACGGCGCTGCCGCGGATGCACTCGACCGGATGGTCGCCGACTGCCCCTATGACAGCATCGTCGGTAACGGCTATGCCGCGATCCTGCCGCGGTTCGCCGAACGCTACGGGCGCGGCTTGAAAATCGTGCATCTTTATCGCGCCGACCGCGATGCCTGCATTTCCAGCCTTATGATGAACTGCGAACTGTTTCCCGCGGCCTATCGCTACTATTCGTCGAGCCCGGCTGCCGTGGTCAAGCGCATGGCGGCATTCCATTTCGGCGACATGTCAGCGGCTGCGTGGGACCGCCTGCCGCTGCGCGAAAAATTCGGCTGGTATTACGATAAGACCCACGCGCTCGTACGGCAGCAACTTGCGCTGTTCGACGATCATATCGAGATCGCCACCGAAAGCCTCGACGACATCGACAGTCGCCGCAGGATTGCGGAATTTGCCGGCTGCGGTGCTGTGCCGCCGCCGAAGGCGCATCTTAACGCGTCGGTCATCGACATCTCGTCCTTTCCGAAACAGCATCAGATCAAGATGAACTGGCTTATGGGCCGGCTGAACATCGAGGAACTGGCCCACGACGATGTTTACGCGCTCAATTATTTCCTCGACATGTTCGTCACCTGGGCCGGCTACCAGATTACCGACGCGCCGCAACTCGGCGGTGCCGCGCCGGCCTGCGCGCCGCAGATCGCGCGCGACCTAGAGCGGGCCGCAAAAATCCTCAATGACCGGTTGCGCGATATCGATGCTCTTTACAAGCTCGTTCGCGATCGGGGCGGCCGTGACGGCGACCAGTAAACCCGGCGCACGCCGCCGGCCCGCGGCGTCTCGTCAGGGCTGCAGCCCGAGGAGATCCTTCACGGTCTGCGGGATCGCATGCCAAAGCCGCTCCTGTCCCTCCTTGCTGACGCCTTTGCGCCAGGCGTCTTTGTCGCCGGTGACGAAATTGGCTCTGACTTCGGCGACGTCGGCACCCAGATACTGCTCGAGCACGGGATGTTCCGGAAGCAAAGCGGTCAGGACTTGCCGAACAATATCGGGTATGGCGTTCGACGGCTGCGCCAGCCAGTGAATCTTCAGGCCCGTTGTGGTGTCCGCAGCCGCAATCCAGTCGGCGGCCCAGGGGATGAATGACCGCTCGCAGAACTGGATCACCTGGCTCTCGCGGTCGATGTCGTCCGGCACGCCGTATATCTGATTGCTCAAATTGACCGCGGACGCTGCCGCAGGTCGCGGATCGCGAATTCGCACGAAAACCTCCGGCACGCGGCCCTCGCGCAGCGCCTTGAGGTTGAAGGACGTCGCGCCGAAATGGTCATGCAGCACGGCGCCGCCGGGCGAAAACGAATTCAGCCATCGCGGAACCAGATAAAACTTCGGAAAGCTTCCGCAGCTCACCCGCATGAGCGGCGCGTCGAGCATGGTCGCCAGCGTCTGCGTCAGCGAGGCGCTGGCCGATCGCGGCATCGCCGCAATCGCCAATGAAGGTATCCCGCGTTCGCTCGCCCGCAGCTGTCGCCGGCGCAGCTCGAGCGACTCGCGCTGATGATCGGAAAAGACCTGGTGGCCGCCGGTGGAGGGATGGGTGTCGGATCGGTCGAAGTGGTAGGCCGCCTTTTCCGGTTCGCCGACATGGGCGTAGAGCAGGCCAAGATGATAATCCAGCGCCTCGCGCCAATAGCCTTCATCCAGGAAGAATTGCGCGTCCAATCCGATCTTATCGATGATCAACTGATTGCCGGCGCGATAACCCAGCCGCCGCTGCGCGTCCAACACTTCGGCGATGATCTTTCGCATGGCGGCGAAGTGCTGATCGTCTAGCCGATGCGCCGGAGGATGGCGGAGTTCGAGCATCTGCGGTCCCAGGATCGAAGCAAAGCGCAAGCAGCCTTGGCGCCACTGCAACATGTGGCACGCGAAGTAAACTACATCTCCGCTCCGATGCAAGGCGCGGCCTCGCGCGCGCCGCGAAAAAGTGGCGGCCGGGTGCGCTTGGTCGTCACGGTGGGTTGCGTCGGCGTGGGATGAGCGAATAAAACGAGAGATCGGCCAGACCGTCGGCCCGTCATGGCCGGACCGCGCCCATGGAGGGCTTGCCGAGCAGGCTTCGGAGTTCGTCGCAAAGCCTGCGCGTCAGCGAAACAAGCAGCCAGTTTAGCCAAGATGCACCTTGGATCATCCGTTGCGCGTGTCTCCGCTCCGACCGACAACCCTATAGTGCCGCGCCGGCGCCTGGACGCAATCGGCACGGCGCTCGCGCACGCGTTCTTTGCTCTTTTGATCGTCGTGGACGTCGTTCGGACCTTGCGCCATGCGATGTGGCGCGACGAGCTGGACGTCTTTGTGGCCGCGTTGAGCAATTCGTCGCTCTGGAATTTGCTGCCTAAGCTGAGATACGAGCACCATCCGGCACTTTGGTATTCATTGGTTTGGCTGATCACGCGCGTTACTGCCGACCCGACGGCGATGCAGATATTGCACATCGGATTGGCGATTGGAGTCTGGGTCATCATTTATGTGTGGTCGCCCTTTAGCCGGCTTGAAAAGCTTCTTTTGCTGCTAAGCTATTTCCTGTTCTGGGAATACTTTGTGATCAGCCGCGATTATGTGCTTGTTGCCCTCACCGCCTTCGCCTTCATTGTGCTGCGGGAGCGGCGGCGGCCCGACCTCATCCTTTGGCTGCTGCTCGGATTACTGGCCAATGCGCACGTGTTCGGTGCGATTTGGTCGATGGTCTTGGCGGCTATGCTTGCAATGGATGAAGTGCGACGCCGCTCGGTGTCAGCGGCGGATGCGGCGGGAGCGGCCGTTTATCTCATTCTCCTCGTGTTCGCGATCGCAACGGTCGCGGAGCCGCCGGAATTTCATCTCGCAAACGACGTTCGGTTTCACGTCGCACAGCTCAATGCCGATGCTACTACGCCGATAGGGGCCTTTGTGCCGTTCGCGGTTGAATCGATTCGAGACGCCATCGCATACGTCGGCCATCCGGACACTGCGGTTATTCCGCGTTTCTGGAATTCAAATCCGACCGTCGATTTTATTGCACTGACGCATGCGGACACTAATCATCCTGCGAGGCTGGCGCTGGTGTTTGCTGCACCGATCGCCGCATGTTGGCTCGTCACGCGCAACGCGCTGCCCGTTCTCGAATTTGCCCTCGTGTATCTCGGCATCATGCTCTTCGAGAATATCGTGAATTACCCCGGCAGTGCCCGACATCACGGCGTCGTCTTTTTGGCCTTTATTGCTGCGGCGTGGTCGGCTCGTGCGCGCCTGCCTGCCACTATTTGGTCGCGCTGGCTGTTGGCGGCGATTCTCCTGGTCAACGCTTGCGGCGGCGTGCTGACGCTCGCCTCCGAGCTGCGGCCATTTTCCGAAGGACGCGATACCGCTGCTTGGATCGAGCAAAACGATCTTGCCAGGGATTTTCTTATCGGGTCGCACGACGCGCAAGTGGTGACTGTCACCGGCTACCTTGGACGACCGATCTATTATCTCGAATGCGAATGTTTCGACATGTACGGCCCCCGCAACAGATTAGACCCGATGACTGCCGAACAATTCGGGCATCGTCTGGCCCAAGCTGTCGCCTTGGCCGGGCAGCGTGATGCCATTCTCATCCGCAATCGGCCGGTGACCGCGGACGACTTGAGGTCGGGTGCGCCGAACCTGTCCGCGACGCTTCTCAAATCGTTCACGAATGCTTCGACCGACGAGAATTTTTGGGTTTATCGATTGAGCGCGCAATAGGCACCGTGAACTGGCGAGTCGGCCAAAAACGAGGCAATGACGCCGGTGTTCACGCCAGCTCGTCCAACGCATGCGCCGGTTGCGGTTGCGCTAGCTGCGAAGTCGTTGTAGCGCTACCGCAAGCCAACTCATGGAGTCAAAGTGAAACGCAGAATTCTGATCATGGGGTTGCCGGGCGCCGGCAAGACCACGCTGGCCAACGCGCTCGCCCCGCTCATCAACGCGGTCGTCTTCAATGCCGATGCGGTGCGCGCCAATCTGTCCCGCGATCTCGGCTTCACCCACGAAGACCGCGTCGAGCACGCCCGCCGCATGGGCTGGATGTGCGACCGCGTCGTCGAGGCCGGCGGCACCGTGATCGCCGATTTCATCTGTCCGACCGAGCAGACCCGCGCCGTGTTCGGCGATGCGTTTACGATCTGGCTCGACCGCATCGATGCCGGGCGTTTCGCCGACACCAACCGGATGTTCGTTGCGCCTGAAAAATACGATCTGCGCGTCGGCCCGGACGGCACGCCGCAATATTGGGCCGAGCAGGCGCTGGCGCTGTTACGCCCGGCCTTCGATCCGCAAAAGCCGACCGCTTTGTTCATCGGCCGCTACCAGCCGTTCCATGGCGGTCATCAGCGCCTGATCGAAGAGGGGCTGCGCCGGGTCGGACAGGTTTGCGTGGCTGTGCGCGACACCCACGGCACCGACGCCAAGAATCCGCTGCCGTTCTTTGCGGTCAAGCAGCGCATCGAAACCGCGCTGTCCGCCTATACCGGACGCTTCGTGGTGGTGCCGCTGCCCAACATCACCAACGTCCTTTATGGCCGCGACGTCGGCTATGCGGTCGAGCGCATCGTGCTCGACGAGGAGACCGAGGCGATTTCCGCCACCAAGATCCGCAGCCTGAGCGCCGCGCCGGGATCGCGTTGACTTTTTGGTGGAGCATGATCTTTTCGGAAAACCGGTTTCCACTTCTCCGGATCATGCACTAGCCGCCTCGTCATCGCGACAGTAAGGTCACGGCGATGACCGCGCTCGTTCTCTCGGCACGCAATCGCTTCGAGCGTCTGTTCGACGCGCTGGTCGATCCGGCGCGCCGCGAGCGCACCATGCTTGCCGTGCTCGCCGGCTATTTCGCCGTCTGGTCGCTCTACGCCGTGATCGCCAAGAGCAGCCAGGACATCCATACCGACATGGGCGAGTTCGTGGCGTGGTCGCGCGAGGTGGGCCTCGGCACGCCGAAACATCCGCCGCTCGGCGCATGGCTGCTGCGCGCATGGTTCAGCGTGTTTCCGCGCGAAGACTGGGCCTATTATTGCTTCGCCATTCTGCTGCCGACGGTCGCGCTGTGGATCACGTGGCGGCTTGCGGCGCGTTATCTGCCGCCAGACAAACGCGTCGTCGGCATCGTGCTGCTGACATTCGTGCCGTTCTATAATTTTCACGCCATGAAATTCAACGCCAACACGGTGTTGACGCCGTTCTGGGCACTGGCGACGTGGTGGTTCCTGCGCTCGTTCGAAACGCGCAGGGTCGGCTGGGCGGTGCTTGCCGGAATCGGCGCGGCGGCGGCGATGCTGGGCAAATATTGGTCGATCACGCTTCTTGCTGGGCTTGGCCTTGCTGCGCTGACAGATCCGCGCCGCGCCGTCTATTTCAGTTCGCCGGCGCCCTATGTGACGCTCGCGGTCGGCACGGTCCTGCTGACGCCGAATATCCATTGGCTGACGGCGCACGCTTTCATGCCGTTCTCCTACGCGATGGAAGCGCATCCGGGGACCCCGGCATTTGCGCTGTTCTCGGCGTTCATCTTCACCAGCAACGGGCTTGCTTATGCCGTAGCGGCGATCGTCTTATGCGTGCTGGCGACGCGGCCGAATTGGGCAGCGATCCGCGACACGCTGTGGCCGTCGGAACCGGAACGCCGCACGCTCCTCATCGCGTTCGCCGCGCCGTTTTTGGTCGCCGTGCTGATCGCGGTGCTGCTGACGGTTGCCATCGAATCGATCTGGGTCACGCCGGCGATGACGCTGTTGCCGGTTGTGCTGCTGTCGTCGCCGCGGGTGGCGATACCCCGCCTGGCCGCC
>Ga0307476_10002826_pt1 | contig 10294 bp, 9 predicted proteins | sample atmos_gasesECM2C_2_FD_203314 | JGI IMG/M metagenome (GOLD analysis project Ga0307476, IMG submission 203314) | Hardwood forest soil microbial communities from Morgan-Monroe State Forest, Indiana, United States - atmos_gasesECM2C_05 | ecosystem: Environmental > Terrestrial > Soil > Temperate...
TGAAGGCGCATCCACTATCACCGAAACGATTTTCGAGAATCGGTATCTACATGCCAGCGAAATGATGCGCATGGGCGCGCATATTTCAATTGATGGGCGCAGCGCCATTGTGCGCGGCCCTTCGCAGCTTACCGGCACGACCGTGCAGGCCTCGGACCTCCGCGCCAGCGCTGGCCTGGTCCTCGCGGCGCTGGTGGCCACCGGCGAAACGACCATCGAACGCGTCTATCACATCGATCGCGGCTATGAACGTATCGTAGAAAAGCTAAGCGCGCTCGGGGCCAACATCACTCGCGTGCACGCACCTTCCGGCTAGACTATCTTCGTGGCCTGCGGTGCAATTCTACTCACCCCAACGAACGCTCTTGCCAGCAGCACTTCGACAGGTGTAAAAAAATCTGCCCGAGAGATAATATGTCTTGGTGCGGATATTGAAGACGTATTGAGCCGCTCTGGTTCCGCAGGAGGCGTTATGAATTTCTCCACTAAAGTTAAAGCATGCATCTTGGCCTCTCTTTTTCTCGTTACGGGAGCGCTGGCGCAGACGCGAGGATCCACGTCGAGTTCGAGCGGTAGCGGTAGTGGCTCGGCTGGAAGAAGCGTCGGCAGGGATACGTCGCCGCTAAATCCCGAGAATTCCCTGGAAATCATCAAGCCTCCAGCTCCGGCAGAGGAGAAGGCCTATAAGGCCTTTCAGAAATTTCAAGCTCTGTCCAACGACGATCTCGGCAAGAAGATACAAGCGGGCGAAGATTTTCTGAAAAAATATCCATCCACCAGCTATTCGGCCCCGGTTTATTCATTTTTGACCGCTGCCTATATCCAAACCGGCGCGGTAGACAAAGGCGTGGCCGCGGGTGAAAAAGATCTGCAACTGAATCCGCAGGATTTTCGCACGATGGCGGTGATGAGTCAGGGGATTTCGCGCACGGTAACAGCCTCCACGCCGGATTCTGCAGCGCGGTTGGCCAAAGCCGACACCTACGCAAAGAACGCCCTACAAGGCATCTCCACCGTGGCCAAGCCGGAAGGAATGTCAGATGCGAATTTCACGGATTTGAAAAATCAAACTTTGGCAATGGCGCACGGCAGCCTCGGGCTGGTCGAGGTGCACAAAAACGAATTCGAAGCGGCAATTCCGGAGCTGGAGCAAGCCGTCAGTGCCGGCGCGAACCAGGATCCGACTAACTATTACTTGCTTGGAGTCGCCAATCAAAACTCCGGCCACTCCGACAAAGCGTTGGCGGCATTTGAAAAATGCGCCGCGGTAAAGAGTAACCTGCAACAGACTTGTGCGAGCGGGGCCGAACAGGCCAAGAAGGACGCAGCTCAGGCAAAGTCAAAATAAATGTTTTGCTGATCTTGCATGCCCGCGGAGCTTTGCTACAATTTACCGCATCGCCGTTCATCTCCAGATGCGAAGCCCCAGTGCTTCGAAACGGCCGAATCCTAAGTCCCAAGAAGGACGGACACATGTCCAACACTCGACTTGTCGACAAGATTGATGCCGCCATTGCAGAAAAAAATCTTCTGAATCATCCCTTCTATCAAGACTGGCAAGCGGGCAAGCTTTCCCGCGAATCATTGCAGCTATACGCCGCGCAGTACTACCGCCACGTCCAGGCTTTCCCGCAACATTTGCGCGTCTTAGCCGCCCGCGCGGACGATTCGCTCAAGCCAGTCGTCCTCGAAAACCTCGCGGAAGAAGAAAATCCGGAAGCTTCGCACCCGCAACTGTGGCTCGACTTCGCCGCCGCTCTTGGAGTCAGTGAAGAATATGTCACGTCTGCGCCCTCGCTTCCCGGCACTCAACATGTCGTTCACACCTTTCGCGACATATGCGCGAACCGTTCCGTTGGCGAAGCCGTCGCGGCGCTCTACGCCTACGAATCGCAAGTTCCGGAAATTGCCATCACCAAGATCGATGGACTGAATCGCTACTACGGAATCAACGACGCCAAGAGCACCGCATATTTTTCGGTCCATGAAGAAGCCGACAAGGCTCATCGCGCGGCCTGGCGCAACTGGCTCATTGAAAACGCCGGTGGTGATGAAGAGCAGATCCTGGCCTCAACAGATAACGCGTTAAACGCGTTGTGGGGCGCGCTAGACGCAGTCCACTGCGGCTCCTGCTCCAAGAACTAACGAAAAACTTTCTTCTGGCCATAGCCAAGAAGCGAATATGATCGGCATAGGGCAGTGGTCACCCACTATCCAGTTCTTTCTTTCAGGCCCCGCCTCGCGACAAGTGTAATATCACTTCACGTCCATCACGTTGTGACTTGCACTTCCCAGTTGTCGTTCATGCTCGGCACACCAAGCAAGAAGGCCGCCAGCTTCCCGGAGGCCTTCTTCGTTTTGGAGGGAACTGCCCTAATTACTAATTACTCAGCGGTTGCTGTGGTGGGACCGCCACCGGTTGCAGCTTCTTTTCTCTGCGCCTTTTCGCGAGCTTCCTTGATAAGCGCTTTGCGGGACAGGCGTACTTTGTTGCCTTCGATCGAAAGGACTTTGACCAGAACCTGGTCCCCCAGCTTCAGTTCGTCGCGTACGTCGCGAATGCGCTGTTCGGAAATTTCGCTGATGTGCAGCAAGCCGTCGGTGCCCGGAAAGAGTTCCACAAAAGCGCCAAATTCCGCCAGCCGCACGACCTTGCCTAGGTACGTCTTGCCAATTTCGGCGCTGGCCGTGACGTCGCGCACCATCTGCAACGCCGCGTCGCCACCGGACCCACTGGTCGCGAAAATATGCACCGTTCCATCTTCGTGTACGTCAATTTTTACACCGGTGGCTTCGATGATGGACTTGATCTTCTTGCCGCCCGGTCCGATCAGGTCGCGGATTTTGTCGGTAGGAATCGACAACTTGAACAGGCGCGGCGCGTAAGCGGAAATCGCGGTGCGCGCTTCGCTGAGCGTCGCGTCCATGATGTCCAGAATTTCCAGGCGGGCTTTCTTGGCTTGAGCCAATGCTTCACGCATCATCGGGATACTGATGCCGCCGACTTTGATGTCCATCTGCAGTGCGGTAATTCCAGTACGCGTTCCGGCAACTTTGAAGTCCATGTCGCCGTAGTGATCTTCCGCGCCCGCAATGTCGGTCATAACCGCGTATTTGCCGTTCTCGCCGACAACCAGGCCCATGGCGATACCGGCGCAGGGAGACTTCAGCGGCACGCCCGCATCCATCATTGCCAGAGAGCCGCCACACACCGTAGCCATCGAAGACGAACCGTTGGATTCGAGAATGTCGCTCACCAATCTCATCGCGTAGGGAAATTCCGTTTCGGGTGGCAGCAAGCTCACCAGTGCACGTTCTGCCAACGCACCGTGACCGATTTCACGCCGGCCGGGTCCACGAACCGGCTTCACTTCGCCAACGCTGAACGGCGGAAAATTGTAGTGCAGCATAAAGCGCTTATGCTGATCTTGCGCAAAAAGCAGATCCAGCCGCTGCTGATCTTCCTTGGTGCCCAAGGTAAGAGTAGCCAAAGCCTGTGTCTCCCCGCGTGTAAATAACGCCGAACCGTGTACGCGAGGCAACAAGCCGACTTCGCATGTGATCTTGCGAATCTTGTCAAACGCGCGTCCATCCGGGCGGCGGCGATTATTCAAAATTTCGTCCCGGAAAATATCTTCCTTTAAGCGATCGAAGGCGCGCTTGGTCAGCGTCAGCTTCTCTTCATCTTCTTCTGGAACGGTTGCGACGATCTTGGCCTTCAATTCATCAATGAGGTGATAACTTTCTTTCTTCGGATGCTTTTCCGTGTCCAGCGCATCCTTCAACTGGGCGCCGTAAGTCTTCTTGATCGAATCGTAGATGCTCTGGTCAAACGGCCACGGTGCAACTTCAACTTTTTTCAGCTTCAATTGCGCGTACAGATCCTTGATTGCGGCCACAATCTTCTTCACTTGCGCGTGGCCAAATTCCAGCGCTTCCACCACAGTTTCTTCGGATACTTCCAGAGCGCCGGATTCCACCATCATGATGGCTTCATCGCTGCCCGCGATTACGATGTTGATCAGGCTTAACTTTTGCTCAGCGACGGTCGGGTTGGCGACCAGTTGCCCGTTCACAAGTCCCACGCGAACCGCCGCGATCGGCGTCGGAAACGGCAGGTCGCTGCAATAAGCCGCAGCCGCCGCTCCGGTTACCGCAATGACATCGGGATCATTGTCGCTATCCGCCGACAGCACCATGGAGTTTATTTGCGTCTCGTTGCGCCATGATTCCGCGAACAACGGACGCATCGGCCTGTCAATCAGCCGCGAAGTTAAAATCTCTTTTTCCGTCGGACGGCCTTCCCTCTTGAAAAATCCTCCGGGAATCTTTCCCGCCGAGTACGTATTCTCACGATAATCCACCGTCAACGGCAAAAAGTCTCGATCGTTCGGCTTCGTCGCCATGCAAGCCGTATTCAGGATCACCGTATCGCCGTATCGCGCCACAATTGCGCCGTTAGCCTGTTTGGCGATCTTTCCTGTTTCCAGAATCAGCGCTCTTCCGCCGATCTCTACCTCTACTTGATATGGCGCCGGTATGTGATTGTTTTCTGACATGTTTCATTCCTTTGGTCCCGCCTCTGGCGGCACCGAGGCAGATCCGTCTGCCTTTTCCATGTTTATTGCTTTTGAAAATTTGCTCTGTCGTCGAGCTATAGGAAGGGGCCGGCCGAAACTACACTACGACGCAATTCGCCTGTCCCCAGGCGAATGTCCAATTCCAGACATTTTTGCCTTGGAATTTGTCACTTCGTGCGTAGCTTGCGACGTTTTTTCCAGCAAACCGCTACTTGCGCAGACTGAGCCGTTCCACAATCTCGCGGTACCGATCCGGGTCTCGCCGGTTTAGATAGTCCAACAGGCGCCGGCGCTTGTTGACCATCATAATCAAGCCCCGCCGCGATGCATGGTCCTTCACGTGGCTCTTGAGGTGCGAAGTCAGATAGTTGATCCGCTCGCTCAGCAGTGCAATCTGCACCTCCGGTGAGCCCGTATCCTTAACATGAGAACGGAATTGTTCGATCAACGCTGCTTTCGGTGCGCTCAAGTGCCCTCTCCGTCGTCCCCTGAATTTTCCTCTTCTCTTCGACTCACTCAGAGTAACACAACATTCTTTTACCTGTAAAGCAATGCCGCGCTTGCTGTTCTCGATTTGTTCGGTTCCTTCAAACGATAAGACACTCCACAAAACAACTGTCGCTTTTTCAGAGGCTTCCTGCCGCCTTTGTGCAATGGACTTAGACTCGTCATGCCTGAGGAGCTTGCGGGCCGTGCGCCCTCCCCTCAGCCGAAACCCCCAGGCAAAATAACCCTGCCACTAGTAGGTGCGCCCATTCCTATAAGAGAAGCGGTTTCTGCAGAAGAGGTGCATGTGCACGCTCCAAGGGGAACTCAGATTATTGGTAGGGGGTTGAGCCGCTATGCCCCTGCAAGAACCAACCGAACAGCACGGAGAAGTTCTTCGCCACCCGAAACATTATGTAGATTATGAGTTAATTTCGTGTTTCCATGCCTCCAGACCGCGCACGTTAATCGAGAGCGCAAATCCAGCCATGCGAGGCGTTGTGAACCAACCACGAAATCCGGCCCCGGTTCTCCAGATTCCTACGCGACGCCAGGCCATTGTCAATGCTGCTTTGGCCATCGGCGCGTTCGGTACAATTCCAAGTATTGCCACGGCCGCTTCGACAGAAGAGATTTTCCGCGACGCAGAATCGCTTCATCAGGAGCTTATCTTCAAGGCCAATCGCAAGCGTATTTATGAAATCTTCACCACCGCCGCGCAGTTCGACAAGATGACCCACGATATTCAAGAGAAAGAGGGCGGTACCGGGAGCGCGTCTCATCCGACAGAAATCAGTCGTGACGCAGGCGGCTCCTTCTCATTATTCGGGGGACGCATCGTCGGCCGCCATCTCGAGCTCGTGCCGGACGAACGCATCGTCCAGGGCTGGCGTGTGGCCTATTGGAAGCCAGGCGTATATTCGATTGTCAGGTTCGATTTCGCGGACCAAGGCCCGGAAACCAAAATCCTGTTCGAACATACCGGATTCCCCCAGGGCGACGCAGAGAATCTTCTGCTGGGCTGGAAAATCCATTATTGGCAGCCACTCGAGAAATTTCTCGCTAGTTGACGATTACTGAAAGACAGGCAGCCCGCTCCGCGTAATAAAAAGTATGGAACCCGGAGTTCGCTTCCGTCGCGCGTTGTGGAGCGCGGTGATTTTTCTCGCGTTCATCGGCGTAGTCGTTGCCGTCCGCAGAATTATTTATCTGGGTCCAATTCTGGCTAACGGTTATTCTCCGCCCGCGGTTGCACCTGGTTCCAGAGCCGCGCAGTTCGTCGCTCTCGACGCAGTTTTTGCGCGTCACCCGGCTCTAACCATGGTTCATATTGTTCCCGGACTGCTGTTCATGGTCCTGGGGCCGTGTCAATTCAGCAAATCGATTCGCGCGCGGCATCTGCAATGGCACCGCTGGAACGGCCGGATTTTCGTGGCGGTCGGATTGATGATTGGAATTTCGGCGCTGGTCATGAGCTTCACCATGCAATCGATCGGAGGCGTCAACCAGGCCGCAGCCACAATTCTGTTCGGCGCATTCTTTCTGTTCGCGCTAAGCAAGGCCGTGTGGCACATCCGCAGGCGTGAAATTGTCCTGCATCGGCAGTGGATGATTCGAGCCTATGCGATCGGCCTTGCCGTCGCTACGATCCGCCCCATTATCGGGATCTTCTTTGCCACCAGCCCTCTCACGGGATTGACTCCCTACCAGTTCTTCGGCACCGCCTTCTGGATTGGCTTTGTCCTCCACTTGATTGCAGCCGAAGGCTGGATTCATATCACTTCACCCGGGATGCAGGCACATGCACAGCTTCAATAGTTCGAATCCGCAGAAAATCCGTGGTGTTAGAATCCAGAGGATCATTCCGAGTATGCGCACCGCGCGGGTCGCCGCAAAATCTCGATGAACGTACGAGGACCGATTTATGCCCTCCACCAACCAAAGATTAATCATTCTAATTGCCGGTCCATATCGCTCTGGCGCCAATGGCGATCCCGCGAAAATGGCGGCAAATCTGCACGCCCTTGAGGAACGCGCTTTGGCCGTCTATAGCCTCGGCCACTTGCCCATAATTGGAGAGTGGGTCGCTCTACCACTGAGCCGCGCCGCCGGGTCGAAAGAGATTGGCGATGCAATCTCCGAAGAATATCTTTATCCGGTTGCGGGAAGGTTGCTCGAACGTTGTGATGCAGTTCTTCGAATTCCGGGACAGTCCAAAGGCGCGGATCAGGATGTGCGCATCGCAAAAGAACGCGGACTGCAAATATTCCAACGATTAGAGGAAATTCCAAAATTGTCGTAATGGTCTTCATTCGCTTCTCACCGGTTACTGACAGCCAAGCAGCTCAATCCGCTTCTGATATGCGAACTCCGCTGGCTGCAATGTGTCCATGATTGCTCGATAAAACGTATAGGTGCATCCACGTGCGCCACGTGCGCCCTGACTTCTTGACGCCGTGCAGTCGTGATGTTAAAACCTACGCGATTTACCATCGGTCGGTCCCTTCACAGCGATGGCATTGAGCGCCTGCTCTTAGTGTCCGCGCTTCCTGAAAGATGCAAACGTCCTTGCCCCGGTGCAGGCGAAAAACTAATGGAGAGCCTTGAAAAATGAAGAAGCGTCTTATTCTGTGTCTTTTCGCAGTTCTGTTGTCGTGTATTTCCAGCGCCGCGCAGCAAGCGCAACCTCAGACGCAACCACTCACTTTCTGGTACGAATACACCGTCAATCCCGGCAAAGAAGATGATTTCATGGACCTGGTGAAGACCGTAGGGCAACCGGTGCGCGACAAGCTCATGGCCGATGGCGTGGTTATGGCCTGGGGAGTTGCGACTCCGTTACTGCGTGTTCCGGGGGATGCTAGTCATATCATCTGGTATGCCGTCAACGATTACGCGGGAGTTGACAAAGTAGAATCCGCAATGCGCGCACAGATTGCCAAACTCAATGAAGAAGCGGGCAAGTCCGGTGCGACTAAGAAGGGCCAGAAACCAGCGGCTTCGCTCACCGCTCGCCTTGGCGAAGTCGCGGACATGAGCAAGGTCCACGACTACCTTACGCGCGATCTGGTATTCGGTTTTTCTTCCTCTTCTGCGGCCTCCGGCTTACTGCCGTTCACTCGCTATAACTACGTTAAGGTTTTGCCAGGCATGGGCGCCGATTATCGCAAGGCCTGGGAAAAGTACAACAAACCCGTTTTTGAAAAACTTGCCTCCGACGGCGTCGTTCTTGCCTACGGTCTCGCCGTCGAAGAAGTACGCACCGATGGCGACTTCACTCACTTCGTCTGGTATGCGGTCAAGGATCTGGCCTCTTTCGACAAGGTGCGTGCAGCCTTTATGGCCGACCGCGACCATCGCTCCCAGGAAGAGCAGGACGCCATTATCCGTCTCTTCGTCAGCCTCCAGGACCTCGACGCAACGCGTTCTGCCATCACACGCTCGTTAATATTCCACCTGGGCGCTCCGAAGTAACCGGCCAGTGTTGTCGTTGAGAAAATCGCGCCGGTCACAATGTAGCAGCTTGTCCACGCAGGGCCGGGTACGCCGGCCCTCATGATTTTCAGCGCGTAAATTCGACTGGCGCAGTCCTCACCATGAACTCGCGAGCAGCGGAGTTTTTCCCTTCTGCTAAACTGTGCTGCGGCCAAGTGATTCCGATCGTCAAACCGCCTGACGATGGACGCGCGCGCATCGAATCGATCGACTGCTGCGCGGCGCCACTTTTCACGCAGCCGCCCGGCTGGGGATTTCCTTTGCCCATCGTATCTCTAATTTGGGCGTTCGTGGTCGTCACACTTTATCGGGCCTGCCGCTGGTTCGCAGCCCGGAAGCAGCGCCACAGCGATCCCTGGCTTAGCTACCTCTGAGCTTCAGGCCGTTGCCACAGAACCCGCGGAGGACTGTTGCTCCGTCTTGGCATAATTGGAATCGACGTACAGTCTCCGATCCAATTTCTCAGAGAACCTTCTTCGAGATAGTATTGGCATCGTCGCCTTCCCGCTACTGATTCGAAGGAACAAGGAATGACCGCGCGGCCAACAGCACTCGTCACCGGTGCCAATTCCGGAATCGGCAAAACCATCGTCTCGCGTCTGGCGCACTCCGGATATGACGTAGCGATCAATTACAAGGTGGATGCCGATTCAGTCGAGCGCCTCGCTGCAGAGCTGCAAAGAGATGGCGCCCGCGCTATCAGTGTTTTCGCCGACGTCGGCAATTCCAGTGACGTGGATGCAATGTTCGAAAAGATTCTCTCGACGTTCGGCAAGATCGATGCTCTCGTCAACAATGCCGGCGTTCAAGTGTGGAAGCCGCTTCTCGAAGTCGAGGAAGCAGAATGGGATCGCGTGATCACTACAAACCTGAAGGGCTGCTATCTTTGCACCCAGCGTGCCGCGGGTCACATGAAAGACCGCCGCTCTGGCGCCATCGTCAATATCGGATCGGGTTGCAACAAAGTTCCTTTCCCCAATCTTTCCGGTTACACCGCCAGCAAGGGCGGTATTGAAATGTTTACCAAATCCGCGGCATTGGAGCTGGGTCCGCACGGAATCCGCGTTAACTGCGTCGCCCCCGGAGCCATTGAGACCGAGCGAACCAAGAATGAGCTGGCCGACTTCGCAAAATCATGGTCGAGCCTCACGCCCCTGCGCCGAATTGGCACCTCCGAGGACGTAGCCGCGGCCGTTGAATTCCTTCTCAGCGATCGAGCTTCGTTCATCACCGGCCAAACGCTCGGCGTGGATGGCGGCCTTTTCGCGCAGCCCCGCTGGCCGGACTCTGAGTACAATCTGTAAGAAACCTATTGACCTACCGTTGCATTCGGATGGCATCTCTGATCGTCGCTCGGGAGCCTGCCAGCTGCAGCAGGCGAGGAATCGCGCGCAAAAGCGGTCGGAGGGTAAGAGAACCCGCGGTTTCGCGGGCGATGAGCAGGCAACGACCGAAAGGAAGAAAGAAAGAACGGTGGCGTCATGAAGAGGTCTTACACAGAGAACCACGTTGCCCGTTGGATGGGTGCCATGATTGTCATCGCCTTGCTTGCGGGAACACGCATAGCCTTTGCCGGCAACGACGCTGCTGATGAGGCCTCGGCCACCATTCGGCCGGAAGCGATTCGCGCGGATATGCGGTTCCTTGCGGATGACTTGCTTGAGGGCCGCGGGACAGGGACACGTGGACATGAAATTGCCGCAAAGTTCATGGCTTCGGAATTCGAAGCCATG
>Ga0307476_10002829_pt1 | contig 10289 bp, 8 predicted proteins | sample atmos_gasesECM2C_2_FD_203314 | JGI IMG/M metagenome (GOLD analysis project Ga0307476, IMG submission 203314) | Hardwood forest soil microbial communities from Morgan-Monroe State Forest, Indiana, United States - atmos_gasesECM2C_05 | ecosystem: Environmental > Terrestrial > Soil > Temperate...
TTCGAGATCGAGATAAGCTTGTCCGGTGCGTGGATCGGCCATTCCGCCAAGCATGGCAGCGGCGTTGCGAACCAGAAAATCGACGAGCATCTGAAAGCTGCGCGACCCTTGCGGCTGCTCGGCATCAAGGTTCTGCTGATTGTCGCCGGAGACGGGGCTAGCGGGCGTGGCGGAACTCGGATTGGCAATCGGACTTTTCGCGGACTTATTCGCGTCGGTTTGCGGCGGTGCATTCGCAGCCGCGCGGTTCGCCGCTCTGGCAGCGGCTTCCTCTTCGCGCCGTTCCTCCTCTTCTACAACGTCTTTGCGCAAGGCACCGTCTTCGCTAAACAAGCGCCTGTCAATAACCTTGAACGTTTCTTCCTGTTTCGGATCAGCCACAGAATGTCCTTTTAAATTTTCACCTTTTAGAATCATAAAAGTTTAACATCCGCCCCGAACCGCTACAAGCGGCGGACGTGCGGGTAGCGGGTCATCTATGAGACACGCGCCGGTGTCAAGATCACCGAGCACTCCTTTTGGATTTTGAATCTGTATAATGCCCCCACATAATGGCGCTCTTCCTTGGCACCAAACTAGGTCCCTACGAGATCGTCTCGCCTCTCGGTGCGGGTGGGATGGGAGAGGTTTACCGCGCCCGCGATGCGCGTCTCGGACGCGATGTGGCCATCAAGGTTCTGCCGACTTCGTTCTCTTCTGATTCCGACCGACTGCGGAGATTTGAACAAGAGGCCCGCGCTGCGGGCGCGTTGAATCACGCGAACATTCTGGCGATTTATGACATCGGGACCCACGAAGGTTCGCCCTTCCTCGTAACCGAGCTCCTTGATGGCGAAACTCTCCGCGAACGCCTGCAGAGCGGACCGCTGCCACTCCGCAAAGCTCTTGAGGTAGCCGTACAGGTGGCGCGCGGGATCAGTGCAGCACATGAAAAAGGAATCGTCCACCGCGACCTGAAGCCGGCGAATCTTTTCTTGACCACGGACGGCCGCGTGAAGATCCTCGATTTTGGCCTGGCCAAGTTGAAGCAGCCGGAGGACACGGGCGCGGCAGAAACGCAGGCACGAACGAAAACAGTTGATGCAGAAACGGAACCCGGCATGGTGCTGGGCACTGTCGGCTACATGTCTCCCGAACAAGTTCGCGGCAAGCCCGCCGATGCCCGCTCCGACATTTTCTCCCTTGGCACGATCCTGTACGAAATGCTTTCCGGCGAGCGCCCTTTCCAGCGGGACTCCTCCGCCGACACGATGGCGGCAATTCTGAAAGAAGATCCTCCGGAGCTTTCCAACGAAGGACGAAAAATCCCGCCGGAAGTCGAGCGGATTGTCAGGCACTGCCTGGAGAAAGATCCGGCCGAGCGATTTCAGTCTGCGCGGGACCTGGCATTTGATCTCGAAAGCCTGTCGGGAATTTCCACAATATCCACCAAACGGGGACCCGTAGCACCAGAATCAAAGCATCAGAAGTGGCTTGCCCCAATCGCGGCAGCTCTCGTTCTATTGACCCTCGGGGCAGCAGGGGCTTACTTCCTGGGAAAGAGAGCCGGGTCAAATCCTCTGCCCACATTCCACCAGCTCACTTTTAAGCGCGGCCTCATCTTCTCAGCTCGATTTGCTCCCGATGGCCAGACAGTGATCTACAGTGCAAGTTGGGACGGGCAAGCTCCGCAACTCTATTCCACGCGTCCAGACGCGCCCGAGTCACGCCCACTTGAGGTGAGAGATTCAAATCTCTTTGCTGTTTCGTCTACCGGGCAAATGGCCATCTCGCTTGGGTGTCGGATCGTGTTGTTTGGTGAGTGCGGGGGCACCTTGGCGAACATGCCGTTCTCTGGTGGCGCGCCGCGAGAGCTCGCACAAGACGTTATTTCGGCGGATTGGACGGCGAACGGAGGTGAGCTTGCTATTGCGCGGCGAGCAGTCGGAAAGTTCCGAATTGAGTTCCCCCTTGGGAAACGACTCTATGAGAGCCCGGGATGGCTCCGATCCGTACGCGTATCACCCCGGGGTGATGCCCTGGCTTTCGTTGAACATCCCGTCAATGGTTCCGACATCGGGTCGGTGGTTGTATTGGATATGAACGGAAACCGGAAGTTGCTTTCCGGTGATTGGGTGAGCCTCGAAGGGCTGGGATGGTCGCCGCGGGGCGATGAGATCTGGATCGCCGGAACCAAAGACCATGCTTGGGCAAATGAGATTCACGGGCTCGACTTTTCCGGAAGGGACCGGGTGATCCTGCGGTTGCCGGGAATCCTCCGGCTGCACGACATATCGCGCGAAGGACGCATCCTTCTTTCGACTGAACGGTGGAAGTACGGGATTCTTTTCCGAGGCCCGGCCGATGAGAAGGAACGAGACCTCTCCTGGCTTGATTTCTCTCTGGTCTCTGACCTTTCCCCAGATGGAAGAAATCTTGCATTCGTGGAGCCAGGCGAAGCTGCCGGTATTCTGGAATTCGCTTACATGCGGAAGTCGGACGGTTCTCCAGCCGTCCGACTGGGAGATTGTGATCTTCCTGCGTTTTCCCCTGACCAGACAAAAATTCTTTGCATGAGCGAGAATTGGGAGCATCTTGAAGTCATCGCCACGAGCGCAGCCGAGTCGAAGAGCATCACCACTTATGGGATCACCCAACACGGTGTCTTCGGCTGGCTGCCAAACGGGAAGGAGATACTTTTTGAGGGATATGATGGCCACAGTTGGCGAATCTATTTGCAGGACCTGGATGGCGGGAAACCGCGTCCCATCACTCCAGAAATACTGCCCCACACCCAGCAGTGGGCGAACTTGATTTCGCCCGATGGTAAATGGCTTGTGGGGCAAGATTTTGAAGGTAAGGTATGGCTATTTCCAGTAGCCGGAGGAAGCCCTCATCCGGTCCAAGGGCTGGGAGCAAATGAGGGATGGGTAAATTGGTCAACAGACGGGGGCTCAGCCTACATTCGCGACTTGGGCAAGGTTCCAACGAGGGTCTTCCGTCTGGATCTTTCCACGGGCAAGAAACAACCCTTTATCGAGCTTTCGCCAGGTGACCCCCTCGGATTGGCATCGATTCGCTCTGTCAGAGTCACGCCGGACGGCAAGTCGTATGCTTATTCTTACGAGCGAGCCTTGTCTGAACTCTATCTCGTCGAAGGCCTGAAGTAGTCCAGCATCCAAGGGGCTAGCCGACAGAGGAGGCGGTGAAATAAAAATCTCATGTCCGTCCCCTCAAGACAAATCTTCTCTTCACTCTCATCACGTCTTGTCCAAAACGGTGAGGTTTTCGCACGCTGCAACGATCAGCCTCGACAAGTCGAAACGCGGCCAATTATTTTGCGAGACCCCCATTTCGTCTCGGAAAAAAGCGCCACATGTCGGCCAACTCCCGATACGTCGCGTTACCGGAAACTGACACACTACAGACGTGTGACTTAGCGTTGAGCCGCGAGCCGTTGGCGTCATCATGCGGATTGGCTCTTGTGACTCTGGGCAGGGGACTGTAAATTGTCGGGTCGCGCAGGAGTGGTAAACATCGCTGTGTCTCCAAATCGAAAAGCTCGACGCAAGCCGAAGGCAAAAGGTCAACCGAAACGACACGGTCGGGCGGGCACGAGTAGACACGTGCGCAAGCGCGGCAAAGTAATTGGCGCGTCCGGAAAAGAATCTGTGGGCGAGCGGTTCGAGAAGCTGGTTGCGCTGCAAACACAGTTGCGCGCGCCGGGTGGGTGCCCTTGGGACCGCGAGCAGACGCACGAATCGCTGCGGAAGTATCTGGTTGAAGAGACTTATGAGGTGCTCGACGCGATGGAGGCGGGGGATGCGCGAGATTTCGTGTCCGAACTCGGGGACTTACTTTTGCAAGTGGTGTTTCATTCCGTACTGGCGGAGGAGGCGGGGCGCTTCACGATAACCGACGTGATCGAATCGATTCATTCGAAGATGGTGCGGCGGCATCCGCACGTTTTTGGCGATGCTAAGGCAACAACTTCTGCGGAGGTTCTTAAGAATTGGGAGCAGCTTAAGGCGGGAGAATGGGCTGCGGAAGGAAAGGCGGGGCGTGGAAAGGTAGGGGATGAGTCGATACTCGCGGGAGTCTCACGATCGCTTCCGGCTGCGCTGGAAGCCGATCAACTGACGCGGCGCGCGGCGAAAATTGGGTTTGACTGGGACGACGTCGAAGGAATCTTCGCGAAGATCGAAGAAGAAAAGCGCGAAATTCTTTCTGCGATCGGCGCGCGGAAGAATAGCGCGCGCAGTCAGCAATCGTTGCGGTCCGGCGATGCTGCACACGCACGAATCGAAGAAGAAGCCGGCGATCTACTCTTCGCTGCGGTCAACGTCGCCCGATTCCTCGGTGTAGACCCAGAAATTGCGCTGAAAAAGACCAATCGCAAATTCAAAGAGCGAATCACCTGGATGGAAACCGCTGCGCGACGCCAGGGGCAGCGGCTCGCCGATTTGCCGAGAGCGCGGATGGAAGAATTGTGGGACGAATCGAAATCGAAGAAGCTGCCGAGTGGCTAAGACCTGTCTCATAATCGTATCCGAAATACGGCAAGCGGTTTCTTCAGGGGCTAAAGCCCGTTGCTTTCGGGCTTGTGTTTTGTAGCCCCTGAAGGGGTGACCCACAAGGCGTTCGTCGCCGGAAATGATTCGGAATCGCGGGGGCGCCAAGCATTGAGGGTATGCGCGGTGTTGCGGTTTGGGGCACAGGCAGAATTGCCTGTGCTACTTAATCGACCCACAAGGGGCGGCTAGTGTGAATGACGGAATCGAAATCCGGCATTGCCACTCGCTTGCCGAGTACGACGACGGGGCTCGTCTCGAGGGGCTCATATGGGGCGAAGAGATCACTGTGCCGACGCCGATATTCGTCGTAGCGGACCACACCGGCGGACAGGTGATTGGAGCTTATGACGGGAACAAAATGGTTGGACTCACCCTGGCGCTCGCTGGCTTTCGAGGCTCGCTGCGATTCCTGCATTCGCATATGACGGCGGTGCGTCCGGAGTATCAGAATCGAGGTGTGGGCCGGCGGTTGAAGCTGTTTCAACGGCAGGATGCGCTCAAGCGCGGGATTCCGCTGGTCGAGTGGACATTTGATCCGCTGGAGCTGAAGAACGCGCATTTCAATCTGGTGCGGCTGGGCGCGGTGGCTCGGCGCTATATTCCTGATTGCTACGGGGTCACGGAAAGTCCGTTGCACGCCGGCTTGCCGACCGACCGGCTGGTGGCGGAATGGTGGATCGATTCGGTGCGCGTGAAGGAAATTCTGGCGGGAAATTTGCCGCCGGCGAATCCGGAAGTTCAGAAGATTTCCGTTGCCGCCAATATTTCAGAGCTTAAGAGCAGGGATCGAGCGTCAGGCGCCCGCGTGCAGGCCCTGACGCGTAGCCATTTTCTGGAGTTGTTCGGCAAAGAATATGTTGCGACCGGGATTGAGAATCGCGGAGATACTACGGACTATCTGCTGGAGCCGCGCGACTCTGTGGCGGGCGTCCATCTACCCGCATTAACTCCGGACTGAAAGGGATTCGAATCGGGATGCGCCTGCGCAAAATCACGCTTCGCGAAATCCATCTGCCTCTTATAGCGCCGTTTGAGACGAGCTTCGGGGTGAGCGAGCTTCGCCGCATTCTGCTGGTCGAAACGGATGTGGATGGCGTGATCGGCTGGGGCGAATCGACGGCGGGCGAAGATCCCTACTACTCCTACGAAACGGTGGAAACTGCGTGGCATATCATTCGCGATTATTTATGGACTTTTCTGCGCGGCAAGGAATTCGCATCGGCGGCGGACGTGTGGGACATGCTGGCGCTGGTTCGCGGTCACAACATGGCGAAAGGCGGACTCGAAGCGGCGATCTGGGATGCGGAAGCGAAGCAGAAAAATATGCCGCTCGCGAAACTTCTGGGTGGCACGCTGGATGAAATTATTTGCGGCGTCTCGATTGGGATCCAGCCGTCGATAGATGCGCTGCTGGCAACGGTGGAAAAGGAGCTGGCCGCAGGCTATCAGCGGATCAAAATAAAGATCAAGCCGGGCAAGGATATTGAGCCGACGCGGGCGCTGCGCGAGCGATTTCCGCGCATTCGCCTGATGGTTGACGCCAATTCAGCCTACACACTGAAGGATGCGGCGCACCTGAAGCAGCTCGATGCGTTTTATCTGATCATGATCGAGCAGCCGCTTGGGTGGGACGACATCTATTCGCACGCCGAATTGCAGCGGCAACTCGAAACGCCGATCTGCCTTGATGAATGCATTCATGATTTTGAGCACGCGCGCGCGGCGATCGAAATTGGCGCATGCCGCATCATCAACATAAAGCTGGGACGCGTTGGGGGGCACACGGCGGCGCGACGGATCCACAATTTGTGCCAGTCGAAGGGGATTCCGGTGTGGTGTGGCGGGATGCTGGAGTCGGGAATTGGGCGCGCGCACAATATCGCGATGTCAACGCTACCGAATTTTACGCTGCCGGGTGACGTCTCCGCGAGCCGGCGATACTGGGCGGAAGACATCATCGAGCCCGAGGTGGAAGTGACGCGGCAGGGCACGATTCGCGTGCCGACGGCGCCGGGGATTGGTTACGCGCCTAGAATCGACCGAATGGAATCGCTGACGCGCCGCCGCGAGGTGATTGAGTAGAGATGGCAGCGAGTAGATCTTGAGTTCGCGCGCGACAGAAACATCGAGCTCCCCGACGCACCGTCCTAGCTCTTTCACCTTGGCCATGTCGCTGGCGGCGATGCTGGCGATGTGGTCGTTCAATTACGTTGCCGGCAAGACGGCATTGCGATACTTCGACGGGCTGACGCTTGCCGCGTTCCGGATTGAAATTGCCGCTCTGATTTTCCTTCCGATTTATTTCCTTCGCAGGAATCGAAGCGTGCTGACCCGTAGCGATGTGTGGACGCTATCGTATCTAGGGTGGCTCTTATGCCTCAATCAGCTCTTCTTTACGGTCGGCTTGGCGTACACGACTTCGGGCCATTCCTCGATGATTCTGGCAATTGGGCCGATCCTCGTGTTGCTGCTTGCGCGGGCGATGAAGATCGAGACGCTCACGACGGCGAAGATTGTGGGAATGGCGCTTGCGTTTACGGGAGCGGTGATCCTTGCGGCCGAAAATGGTTTCGACTTGCGGCGATCCCCTACGCTCTCCGGGGATCTGTTGACGCTCCTGGGAACGATGTCCTTTACGTTTTACGTGGTTCTCAGCAAAAAGGTGGCGCGCAGATACGACAGCATCGAGATGAATGCGGTGAATTTTTTTGCCAGCGCCGTGGTGCTGATGCCCCTCACGATCGTTCGCGGAGCGCGTTTCGATTGGGGGAGCGTTCCGTGGCAAGGCTGGACGGGACTCTTATACATGGCGGCGATTAGTTCGGTGGCTGCGTACACGCTTTTCTATTGGGCGTTGCGCTACATGGAGGCGTCGCGGGTTGCGGCGGTGAATTATTTCCAGCCGATTGGGGCGATTCTTGTGGCAGCGTTTTTTCTTCGAGAGGTGCCCACGCGGCACTTGTTGCTTGGGGGAGCGCTGATTCTACTCGGGGTTTATTTGGCAGAGAGGGCCAAAGCTTAGCTCAAGGCTTGGGCTCAGGGGTTGGGCGCAAAGCTTAGGCGAAAAGATGCGGCCTGTGGGGCGGGGAGCTAAGGAAGCGGAATGTGATTTAGTAGGTGCGGGTTTCCGACGCGAAGGCCAGATTCGCGTTGAGGCGTTCGTCGAGGACAGCAGCTGCGTAGCGGGCGCAGGCGGTCAATTCCGTTTGAGTCCATTCGCAGAGGGCTGGAAGATGCTTTTCGCAGAGGCGGTCCAAACCTGTGACAATCCGGAAATAGAGGCGCACCTCGCTGAGCCAGGCGTTCTGCTTCTGCGTCGCAGGGCAAATCTGCTCGGACGTGCGGGCAAGAAGCTCAAAATGGCTGGATTGAATTTGGTTCGGAGCCAGTCCGACGGCGCCCTTCAGACAATCGGACAAGGGCTGAGCGGCGACCGAGATCCACATCGACCTCCACTGGCAAACCGCGAATTGCACCAGGGCCGTTACCGATACCGCGAGAATGAGTAGCGCAATCATTGTGTTCGCTCTAGGGACAGTTTCGGACAGGCGCGCGATCCCGACAATAGGTCGGACGTACCACTTCGGGAAACTATCTAAATGTATTGTTTTGTGAGGCTTGGAAGCCATTCGCGAAAAGGGCCAAATTTTCGGCGACCGACAACAGTGGTTAGTGCTCCAAGGGCACAGCCAAGGCCGTAACAAATAGGAACATCAGGCGGGCGCGTAAATTGACGCCCACTGCAGATGAAGGTAAGGTTTTACCATGGTGGTTTCTTACCCTCTTTAGCCAGCTGGTTCATGAATCAATCGAATACCAACGCCGACGAGGCGTCGAAGGTTCCCCAGCAAAAGGGTTATTCCGCGCGCCTACTCGAGTTGCAGCGGCAGGAATGGTGGACCTGGGGCCTTTCCGTGCTGGTAATGCTGATGCTGACGGCGGGTGTGGCGTCACTCGCTTTCCCCACAATCATGGAAGAGGGGAAATCGCTATGGGCATCGGGCGTGTTTCAGGCAGTGGCGGGATTGGTTTTCATGATTATTATCTTCGGCTGTTATCTCACGTATGAAAAATTCCTGATTAACCGCTTGCGTATGGAAATCGCCGAACGGCAGCTGCATTCGGCGCAGTGGCGCAATCTCGCGCTTGTGGATCCGCTGACGGGACTTTACAACCGGCGATTCATGGAACGCACATTGAAAGCCGAAGTTGGCCGCGCACTGCGGAAGCATTACGACTTGACGGTTGTGGTGTTCGACCTGAATAACTTCAAGGCGATCAACGATCGGCTCGGGCATCCGGCTGGAGACTTAGTGCTAAAGGCCTTCGCCGGGCATTTGTCCGCGGTAATTCGCGAGGCGGACACCGCAGCACGGCTGGGCGGCGACGAGTTCATGCTGATATTGCCGGAATGCAAGGCTGGGCAGGTGCCAGCGATGCTGCGGCGTCTTGAGCCGATTTCAGTGGACTTGAACGGCGAGAAGGTGCCAATCCACTTCGCGGTTGGATGGGCGGAGTACCGGCGAGGCATTGAGCCGGAGGAATTGCTCGCCGAAGCTGATCGCGCGCTCTATGAAGACAAGGAAAATCGACGAAATCCTCTGCCCGCGGCCGTGATCGCATAGCCTCCGTCCGCTCAGCATTTCTCTGACAGAACTAGGCTCGAGCATTTCCGTCCTGCGAGGTTGTGGATTATTCTGAACATTATTCTGGACAACGGTATGGCGCGAATTCCCCAGCGGACGGCACCTAAGCGGTCATTTCGTGAGGTGCTGATCTATGCGCTGCGGTACCGCTGCCCGAACTGCCATCGTGGTCCGATTTTCAAGGGGAGATTCAACCAAGTATTGATTCAATGCCCCGAGTGCGGTCTCGGTTACTTCCGGGAGTCTGGCTATTTCGTCGGGGGAATGATTCTGACGTATGGCCTTACGATCGCGGTGCTGATCCCGGCATACCTGGTTATGCCGCTCGTACCCGATCTTGCATGGCTCTCCGAAGCAATGAAGTATGGACTGTGGATCAGCTTCACTTTGTTGTTGGCGGCTTTGTTCGTTCGACCGGCATACGCGCTGTGGCTGTCGCTTGACTACTGGCTGGAGCCTTGGCCGACGCCAAGGACGAAATAGTGTCTGGGAGCTATGGCGCCTGCGTAACGGGATCGGGATGTTGTTTCTTCCATTCGGCAGCGAGCTGCCTTCCTCGCTGCATCTGCTCGGGAGTCATCAGTGATTGCAAGTATTCTGGTATCTGACCATCTCCCACCAGCGACATCCACATGCAACCCAGAATGTAGTCCTTCGGTACGCCCAGACCCTCCATGTAAAGCTGACCAAGACGCCATCTCCCCTGGCCCGCGCCGTTTAGATCGGGAACATGCTCGGCCGCTCGGCGATACCATTCAGCGGCTTTCGCGTAATCTTGCTCGACGCCATCGCCGAATTCGTACAGCGAGCCTAACGAAACCTGGGCGTCTGCATCTCCCTGTTCGGCCGCTAGGCGGTACCATTTCGCGGCCTCGACAGTGTCAGTAGTACCGAATCTGTTTTGTTCATACGCAACACCGAGCCAGAGGGCCGCATGCGCTTCTCCATCTTCCGCACCCCGCCGCAGCCACATTTCATGCTTCACAGGATCGTGACCTTCCCACCTCAACATCGCGTATTCTGCCGCGCCAAAATATTGCGCGGCCGATTTCGAAGTCCACTTGCGGGCTAAGTCATCGTCTTTTTTCAC
>Ga0307476_10002831_pt1 | contig 10283 bp, 14 predicted proteins | sample atmos_gasesECM2C_2_FD_203314 | JGI IMG/M metagenome (GOLD analysis project Ga0307476, IMG submission 203314) | Hardwood forest soil microbial communities from Morgan-Monroe State Forest, Indiana, United States - atmos_gasesECM2C_05 | ecosystem: Environmental > Terrestrial > Soil > Temperate...
AAGCCGAGCTCCGTGACTGGCGTTGCCGCCGCTCAGACCGCCGGTAGCGTTTCCAAGACTGGAAATGCCGCTGCGGCCAACGTAACGGGTTCGACGGAGTCAGCGGCTGCGCTCTCAAAGTCCGCCGGCGCCAGCGCAACGTCCACGACTTCGAGCGCGACCAATAGTGTTGCGAACACGGCCACCAACACGGCGGCCAATACCGCAACCAATAGCGCTGTCAGCACCGCGGCCCAGGCGCAGGCCTCGAAGCCCGGCGTTACTTCGAGCGTGGCTCCGTCCGCCTCTGCGACGGCACAAAAGCCGGCACCCACGGCGAGCCTCACGGGTGCGGGCGGCGTGAATGCCGCTGCCAACAAGGGCTCGGTCGCGGCGAACGGTACAGTTGATGTCGAGCATTCGACCGGCGCAACCGCGGTCGATGTTGCCGGCACCGCAACGGCCACCGCGTCGCGCAATCCGCAATAGCCTGAACGATCGCGCGACCGCAGCGCCCTCGCACTCGCGAGGGCGTTTGCGTTACGCGACCATGCGCTGCAGTGCCTGCGAAAAATCGATCCACGGTCTCCAGGATACGACCGTCGCCTGTGCGAACTGATCTAGAACGATCAGCACGAGTGCGATCAGGTAAGCCGGATGGATTCTGCGGCGGGTCAGCAAGTCGTAGGCAAAGCACGGCAGGAAAAAGGCATCCACCAGCAGCGTGGAAACGATCGAGACTTTGGCCATATCGCCAATACCGACAACATGGATGATGAAGCGAAACATGGGCGCGCCCAGCAAGACGATGGTTGCTGACAACATGAAGCGTTTGTGCCAGTCCGGGCGTTTTCGATAGTAGACCGCCGCGCCGACCAAGGTTGCGAACACGATGATGTCGAAGATGCTGAGCGCTAAGGCCAGCGGCGGCGGCGGAAACCCATTTACACGCCGCAGCTGCTCCACCATCGCAGCCGTCACCAGGATGACCATCAGCGCGGCAATGCCGGCGCCGATCCAGCCGAACCGTTGGTGCAGCCGACGCGAGCCGCGTGCGATCAATAGCGTCTGAACCAGAAAAAGACTCACCCAGGCGCTGAACACGATGCCGTGCACGTGCAGCAGCACCGACATGGGACGAGACTGGGTGAATGATCCGCGAAGATAGAAGGTCGGGGCGAACCCGGCGAATACAGTGACGATCACGGCGCATGCCATGGCGACGAAGAAGAATCGCAGCCTCAAGGAGGATCTCCCCAGAGCGATGCCATTCATCTAGCCGGCTCCTTGACCTTGTGCCCGTCCTGCTCCTGGATGTGGCCGTGCAAATCGTCGAAGCGCGCGTGCATGGTCTGACCGTCGGGCGAGAGCGCCCAGCGCGAAATCTTCACCACCTTGCCGTCGTTCAGGTCCGATTCCTCGATGGTGCGCTCGTCGACTAATTTGAGGGAGACGCCGTTGAACTCGTCACTGCCCTTGTAGGGCGCCGGCGTGCCGTCGAGTTTGGCGGTAAAGGAGCGGCCCATTCGATCAATCATCGCGAGCGCGCCGCCGCTCAGTTTGAAACTCGTGTCTTCGACGTGGTTTGAAACGTCCATTTCCCTCATCTGCCACCCGCCCGAGACCGGATGAGATCCCGGTTTGCCGGAGCTGATGCGCGAAAATACCGACGTCAGCTCCACCGGATCCCAATGATGGTTTGAACCTCGGTCTTGGTCGCGCCATCTGCGGCAACCGTCACTTTCGTGTCCGCGACCACTCTGCCGTCCTTCTTGCCGATCTTGGTGATCGTGTGATCATCCACGATGCTGATTGTGATGGTATCGAAGTAGGGATGTCCTTGGATTGGTTGATCGTGCCCGTCAGCCTTGGCTGTGTAAGGCGGCGTACAAGTCGGGCACTGATACTCCCCGTTGGCCAACAGCGCCGTTTCCGTTTTGGGGTGACTGGGCCTTTGCGGATCAGGTCGCCACGTTCCATCGAATGCGCTTTGTCCGAAGCACAGGGCCGGTAGCAGCAGCAATCCGATCCATAACGCCTGGGCTTTTTTCATGATCGTTTCCCTCATGGCTCTATTTACGAGGCCGCATTTCCAGCGACGCTGCCCAGGCGGTGATGTATTCCATACCCTGCAAACCATTTTGCCAGGCAATTCCCGCCATCCCCTGGTGTGCACCAGCGATCCCGGTGCCTGGCTTACACGCCGCCGCCGTTGCCGCCATCGAGGAACACGAGCACTCGCTGTAGTTCCGCTTCCAGCGCCGCGCGGAATCCAGGATTGCGCGGGGCCTTGCCGTCGGTGTACCCGAACTCGGCGCTCATTCGTCCAGAGACCAGGGTGAGATTGCCCCAGCCGATGACCCGCTCGTGCCACAGCAAGGGCAGTGCGTAGTAGCCGAGCTTGCGTTTCGGCGCGGGTGTGTAGGCTTCGAAGCGATACACCCAGTTCCAGAAGATCTCGAAGCGGCGCCGGTCCCAAACCACGGGATCAAACGGCGTGAGCAGACGCACCTCATCGTCGAGCCGCCAGCGCGCCGACCGCGGCGCTTCCTCGGCCGGCCAATACCACTCGATGCCGTCGACCCGTGCATGGGGGAGACGCTGCTTGGCGCGAACCAGGGCCGCCCGGCGTTCCTGGGCCCATTGCGGTGCGCCGTACTGCAAGCGGTTCACCAAATTCGCCAGGCTGCCGCTCGGCAGCGGCGCGTATTTACGCACGATCAGGTCCACCAACGCGTCCATCCTGGACGCAGCCAGCGCCTTGGCCTCGGCCCGCGCGATGGGTAATTCCGCCAACACCGCTTCGCGCGCCACATAGACGCGGGTACCGCCGTCGCGCCGGGCCACCCGCAACAGCCCGCGATAATGCATGTGGTCCAGCAGTTGCGTGCTGGCATTTGAGGAGCCGCCGAACCAGTTGGTGACCCGGCCGTGCGCGAAGTGCGCGTCCACCTCGCGGGGGTGCACCGCGCCGCGTTCCCGCACGAAATCGAGGATCTCCTGCGTTTGCCGGGTGCGCTTTGGCGAAGACCGGGTCCGCACCATGCGTGGGTGCATCAGGGCGTGGTGCGCGCGGGGTAAAAAGCCGTAATTGACGAAGAAATCCTCCTCGAGCTGGAGTGTTGGGTATAACCGCTCGAGATCGCCCGCGCGATAACCGTTGACGCGATGGCGCAGCGTCAGGTCCTGTGCGCGGGCCGGCGCACGGATCGGATCGGCCTGGACGAATCCGAGTTTCTGTATCGCGCGTTTGAGCGTGGTCGGCTTGAACAGCGAGCGCGCAATCGCATAACGGCGCAGGTGACTGAGCGAAATGGGCATGCGGCGAATATACCGAATCCGCCGCCGCGGATTGCCGCCGCCGCGACGCAGCCCCGGGTTCTCGGGTACATTTAGGCAATGTTGGAAACCATCGAAGTCGAAACGGCGCCGCATCCGAACGCCGCCATCATCTGGCTGCACGGTTTGGGCGCCGACGGTCACGATTTTGAACCCATCGTGCCGGAACTCGTGCCGCAGCGGTCGCGCCCCTGGCGTTTCGTTTTTCCGAACGCTCCGGTCCGACCCGTGACCATCAATGGCGGCATGCGCATGCGCGCCTGGTATGACATCGTGGGATTGGATCGCAAGGCGGCCGAAGACGTCGCCGGGTTCAAGGACAGCGATCAAAAGATTCGGGAGCTGATCGACCGGGAAGTCACGCGCGGCATTCCGGCGGCCCGCATCGTGCTCGCCGGATTTTCCCAAGGAGGCGCGGTTTCGCTGTTTACCGCACCGCGCTTGACGGAAAGGCTCGCCGGCGTGATGGCACTGTCTTGTTATTTGCCGCGGGAAAGCACTTTCCAGGCTGAGCGGGCGCCGGCCAACGATGCCACGCCGATCTTCATGGCCCATGGACAATTCGACGGCGTGGTGCCCATGATGTTGGGTACGAAATCGCGGGATTATCTGCAGGCCCAGGGGTATAAGGTCGAATGGCATGAGTACCCCATGGCGCACGCCGTTTGCGCCGAGGAAGTCGCCGATATTCGTCAATTTCTAATGCGTGTGTTGCCCTAAATGACCACCCCATCGCCCTTCATTAAACGACTCAAAATTGCCGCCACCAAGGCTGCCGCGCGGGCTGCCGCCGCCAAGACCCAGGTGCGCGCGGCCAAGGCGCAACTGAAGCAGGCGCGTAAAGCATTCAAAACGGAGAAGAAGGCGGCGAAGCAGGCGCGGCGAAAGGTCGACGCGGCCGCTTCCGCGAAGAGGCGCGCGCCGCGGCCGGCGGCCGCGCTCGAACTCAAGCCGGCCGTTCGAAAACCAGCGGCGAAGGCGGTTCGCGCGCCGAAAAAGCCTCCCAAGGCGGCGCGCAAAACCACGCCGAAAAGGCCTCCGAAAAAAATCAAGGCGCGTCGCCCGGTGAAACCGCGCGCCCAAGTCCCTGGCATGCGCTCGGCTGCGGAGGTTGCGAAGTCGGTGATCGAACGGTTGCATGCGCCGCCGCCGATATTGCCGCCGCAGCCGGTTATTCCGCCGGAGCCATTCTCGAGTTCCGAGGAGCCGACGGCGAGCGCACCCGACAAATCCTAGGAGCGGGTTCGAGTCTAGTGCGGCGTGGGTGGCACGACTCCCGGGAACAGCAGCGCGATCAAGACGCTCACGAAGAACACCGCGAGCAGCCACAACACCTGCCCGAGCACCCAGACCGCGAATGCTTTTCGCGTGGTTAATCCGAGGGTTTCGCTGAATCCCATGACCTGTAGAACGATGCTCCAAAACAGCAGAAACAGGTAGGCCGCCAGCTGCGCATGCAGCACGAAGCCGACAAACCCATCCACCTCCGCGGCCGGTTTCTCGATGATCGCCGCTTCGCCAACCAGTAGCGCGGTGAATATCCACAGGACCAGCGACGCGGCCACGGGAATGCCTCCATAGGCCAGCACGTGGAAAACTTGGTTGCGCGCCGACTTACCGCCCGCGCGCGTGCCCAAGCGACGGTAAATGGCCGCAAAGAGATACATGGTAAAGACCCCGCCCAAGGGCCCGAAGATGCAGGCGCTTGCCAGAATCTCGCCGGCGGTCAAACCGGAGGTGGCAGGTTGCGTTCGGTACAGTGTCACCGCGGTGGCAGTGCCTTGTGCCGCGGCCAACAAGTAGTCCATGGCGCCGATCGGCTTGGTCGCCAACTCGCGAAATACGCGCCGTGGTCTCAGCCAGACATCTCTCAATGGACGGATTTCTTCGGTTGTGGACACGGCAGGTCAGCCTACGCAATCCGCGTCGGCGACTCCAGTGCTCACGCACAGATGACAGCAGACTTTTTCAGGGCTACTCTCACAGCGAGAGTTCGAACGATGTTTCAGGAGAAGGATGATCATGGCAAAAAAGACCAAGTCGAAAAAACGCAAGTCGAAGCGGCCGATGGCAAAGGCCAAACGTAGTTCGGTTAAACGCTCGGCCAAAAAGAGCGCCGCGAAAAGAAAGACGCGGCCAGTGAAGGCGAAGAAGAAGGTCAAGGCAAAAGCGAAGAAAGCGGTCAAGAAGGCGGCACCCAAGAAGGCCATGCCCGTCGCTGCGAAGCCTGCGGCACCGAAGCCCGCGGCGGTAAAGGCTCCGCCGAAGCCTAAGCCTGTGCCGATGAGTCCGGCGCCGATGGCACCGCCGCCTGCCATGCCGGCCTCGGAGCCCGACATGCCGCCGGCGATGAATTCCGGCGTGGAATCATCGGGGATGTAAATTCGCCTGATGGCAGTTTAGGCGCGTATTAGCCCTTGAAGAGGGCGCGCGCCGCTGCTATCCGGGAATACTCGTTTGGCCAGGGTATTCGCGTCGACGTGCATATGCTCGTCGAGCACGGCCTTGAATACGCTGCGCAGATCGAGCGTCGGCTTGAGATCGCGATTGTCCAGCAGTGCCGTGCGACGCAGGCCGGGCCAGTCCACGATCACTCGTCCGCCGCTAACCGCGCCTCCGAGGAGGAAGGCACAGGCGCCTGTGCCGTGGTCGGTACCGCGCGTGCCGTTCACGGCGGCGGTTCGGCCAAATTCGGTGACCACCAGGACCGCGGTCTGCGGCCACAGCGGTCCCAAACCGTCGGCCAACGACTTCAGTCCCTGATCCAGTCCCGCCAGGCGCGTGGCGAGGATGCCCTTGGCGCCCCCCTGGTTGGCGTGTGTATCCCAACCGCTCGCCTCGATGACGGCAATCTCCGGTCCGCCGTCGCTGCGCATTAATTCGGCTGCCATTCGCGCCACGGCGCCCACACGATTCGGATAGCCGGCTTTGGCCTCCTTGCTCATCGCGGCTGAATCCGTGGCGCTGTCCGTCGCGGCGCCGTCCACCATTTTTTCGGTCTGCATCGCTTCGCTCAACCGCGCCGAGAACCAATCGTCCTTGGAGTAGAGGTCCGCCAGGCGCGACAGCAAGTCCTCATCGACATCCGGCGTCGCCTGCGGTGATTTGGAGATCACCGCGGCTTCACCGCGCAAGATCAAGGGCACATTTTGGCTGATGGCCACGGCGCTGCGCGTAAGTCGTGCGCCGCCGCGCGGCAACGCGGCGAGAGCCCGGTTGAGCCAACCGTCGGCGGTGCCGATGGGTTTGGCCAGTCCATTCTCTAGCACGTTCTGGCCATCAAAATGGGATCGATCGCGATAAGGCGAGGCGACCGCATCGAACACCAGCAGCTCGCCGGCAGCGAAGCGCTCGTGCAAAAAGCTCAAGGAGGGATGCAGTCCGAAGGTATTGTTCAGTGCCAATGCGCCCTCGGGACCACCCGGTGCGGCGATCGCCAATTCGCGGTGCAGGCTCAGGTAGTCAGGATCCCCATAGGGGGGCACGGCGGCCAAGCCATCGAGCGCGCCGCGCAAGATGACAACGACCAGGCGCGACGATCCTCCGGTGTAGGCAAACAGTGCGTTGGGGATCGTGGCCGTCGCCGCCAGCGCGCCCGCGCCGATCAGAAAGCGGCGACGACTCGAGTTCATTGGCGAAGGCCGCGACATGATCATCTCCGTTGAAATTCAGGGCTCATCAACAACAGTGCCACCGCCTGCCCGGAGGTCGCGGCTCGGCGCAAAGCGCTCAAGGTTTCGGGGCGCGCGTAGCCGCCCAGACTTGCGGCGGCCAGATCCGTCGGTTCCACGCCGTTTTCATACTTGGCACCGACCCGCGAAGCCCACAGCACACGGTGCATGAGTGCGTCGGACCCGTCCCAGCTTCTCGAGGTGTCGGGCCAGCCCGCCGGCGATCCGGGCGTGTATTGACGCTGGCCCAATAGATCGAAGGTCCGAATCACTTCCTCGGGCTGGGTTGGTGAGACATTCAACGCTCTCAAGGTCGAAAATACGAAGTCCTCCGGGGTCTTGAACTTGCGCGCATTGGCGTCCCAGGATTCGGGAGATTCGATCAGGGCCGCGTAGACCTGCGGCAAATCGCCGCCGGATTTTAAAAAGGCGCGCGCGACTCGATCCACTGCGGCCGGCGGCGGATCGTCCGCGATGAAATGCCGCACCAGCTTGGTGGCGATGAAATTGGCCGTTTCGGGACGGCGCGCCAAATCGGCAAGCACGGCCTCGCCCTGGCGCTGGCCCTGCTCGGTGTAGGTCTTGCCGAGAAACACTTTCGGGCCCGGCTCGTGCAGGTTGTCGCGAAAATAAAACCGCCCCGGCACGCCACCGGCCAGCCGGCCCTTGCCGCCGCCGATTGACCAGCCCGTGATGATTTGCGCGAAGTTTGTGACGTCGGCCTGGCTGTAACCGCCATTTACGCCCAGGGTGTGCAGTTCGAGAATCTCACGCGCCAGATTTTCATTGATGCCGAACTGGCGTTTGGGTTGCCCCGTATCGGCGCCGCGAAATCGCGACGCGACGCGTGTGGCCGCCGCAGAGTCCTTGCCCACCGAATATTGATTGTCGAGAAACGCGATCATCGCCGGGTGCTGCTCGACCGCCGTCAAGAGATCGACGAAACGGCCGGCGACATGCGGCCTGATGGCCTCGTTCTCGAGGGTGCCGGCCAGACCGTACACCACGCCCTTGTCCGCGGATACCGCGAAGTGATTCGACCAGAAGTGCACCAAGCGTTCGGCGAAGGGCCGGGTCGTCAGCGCGGCGCTTTGCGCGCGCGCCAGCACCTGTGCGCGGTAATGGGGTTGATAGGCTTCGCGGATGGCGTTGAACGCGACTTTCGCATCCGGGGTTTCCGTCGCGGATGCCTGCTTCACTTTTTGGCGCTCGTCGCGTGCTTCCATGAGGCCGGCGAATATCTGATCGGAAGGCGCCAGGGGTGAATTCACCGCCAGCGGAACCGGTCCTCGGATTTGCGACATGAGCCACGCGCGAGGCTGATCGGCGGCGGCCGCCAAATCGCCCGGTCTGGCACCCAATCCGAAGCGCAGAACGGCGATTTCAGCTTGCATCATGACCCCTTTAACGGCACAGCTCGAGGAGCGTTGACCTTGGGGGCGGTTTGACGGCCGCCCATTGCGCTGCAACGCCGCTAGATAATGTCAAATTGAGCGGCACTCGCGCATTCAAAGGTCTTTGCCTTCAACCTCCGCTTTGCGCTGCAAATAGAAAACGCAGTGCCAAACCGAGCGCCATAAGCGCGATAATGACATTCAGGACGACGCCGACTTGCGTCCAATAGCCTGGAGGCACGACGGCGGGGTCCAGATTCTTCACCACTTGACGGAATTGCCGCGCGGAGATCAGCGCCACGGCCGCGCCCAACAGCAGCAGCATCACGCCCGCTGCCAAGGAGAAGCCGCGCTGCGAGTTGGACTCTGATTGATGCGCCACCAACTGTAGGAACAAGCCGAACCGCTCGACCACGAAACCAAATCCCATCAACGCAATCGCGGTGCGTTGCCAGGCGAGCAGCGTGCGCTCGGCGGCGAACAGCACGCGAGGGTCTGCCGTGTAGGACATGTTGTTCTCCAGATCCAACCTATGAACTCGAACCGGTCAGTGAAGTCTTACATATGCATCAGGTAGCCCCTGATCCCGAGAAAGGCAGAAGCCCGCGAGAATGCAGAGAGTTAGCAGGAAATTCTGGAAAACACCATGGCATATGCGCAGCCGCACGTAATCGCTGACGAGGACGAATCGCTCGAGGCCTCTTCGCGAGACTTGTCGGCGCTGCGCGACGTGAATTCGCGCGGGCGGCGGGTGAACTCCGCTGAGCTGCGCGAAATCGAAAGCCTGCGCGCCGTCAACGCCCACCTGCTGCGCGAACTAGCCGCGGTGAAAGCGCGCGAGGTGGAAGCGCAGAAGCTCGCAGAGCGCGATGGACTCACGGGACTCTATAACCGCCGGCGCATGCTGGAATTGCTCGAGGCGGCCATCAGCGATGCGGTCCTGCAGGATCTGCACGTCGGCCTGTTGTTCATTGACTTGAACGGCTTCAAGGCGATCAACGATAAGTATGGGCATGCCGCCGGTGACAAGATTCTCACCACGGTGGCGACGCGCATTTCAGCACGCGTGCGCGCCGGTGATATTTGTTGCCGCTATGGCGGCGACGAATTCGTCGTGGTACTGCCCGGTGTGCCGGATCCCTTTCCGGTGAGCCGGGTTGCCGACGCGATTCGCGAGCGGGTCTCACTGCCGTACTGGATCGGCAACGATCAGCAGCAATTGACCGCCTCGATCGGCGAATCGATGTATCCCTATCACGGCGAGAATGCAGCGCTGCTGGTGCATCGGGCCGATGAGGCGATGTATCGGCTGAAGTCGCGCATCGTTCGGCCGTCGCCGACCGCTCCCCGGGCGCCGCAGCCGCGCCTAACCCGGCGTCGCAACGACAAATCCAAACCGCGCCCGGGTGGTACTCCTTAGCCGACGGCGGTATGCTTGATCAAAATCCCGTCAACGGCGGGGAACCAAGGACGTTAAAGTCCTCATGTTCCCTGATAACAACAGGAATTGATCATGACTCAACGCACGTCACTCATCGTCGCCGCTGTGTTCGGCATCGTCGTTACGATGGCGCTGCCCGCTTGCGTCGTGGTGCCCGATCAAGGTCACTATGCCGGGGGCGTCGTCATGGTCGCGCCGCCGGCGCCGCGTGTCGAAGTCGTCGGCGTCGCGCCAAATCCCGGCTGGGTGTGGATCGGCGGATATTGGAACTGGGTCGGCGGCCGCCACGAATGGGTCGAGGGCCACTGGGCGCCGGGCAGGCAGGGCTATCACTGGGTAGGTCATGCGTGGGTGCGGGCCGGCGATGGCTGGCGTATGCGCCCCGGCCACTGGGAGCGCGGCTAGCGTTCTAGGAGCGAGCGGCGGGCCAGGTGGCGACCTTGTGAATCTCTCGGAGTT
>Ga0307476_10002832_pt1 | contig 10282 bp, 6 predicted proteins | sample atmos_gasesECM2C_2_FD_203314 | JGI IMG/M metagenome (GOLD analysis project Ga0307476, IMG submission 203314) | Hardwood forest soil microbial communities from Morgan-Monroe State Forest, Indiana, United States - atmos_gasesECM2C_05 | ecosystem: Environmental > Terrestrial > Soil > Temperate...
CACGCGGATGGCGTCTTTGGGCTCGATGAAGCAGAGTGGCATCGCAACCCCCGAAAGCTCAGGTGGACGAAGGGAACGGGACGCCTGGACTCTAGGAGCCCGACAGGACGGCACTTTTCAGAGCTCGAGTGCGGCGCGGGCGCGATCCAGCGCGTGCTGGTCGAGCACCTCCGGCGGCGCCCCCACCGTGGCGCGCTCGCCGGCTCCCCAGTTGGCGAAAGCCAGGTCCAGCGCTTCGACGGGCACCGACATCTCCCGCGCCAGCGCCTGCGCCCGCCGCTCCAGATGCTGTAGCTCGCCGATCCCGAAGAGTCGCTTGGCGGCGAGGCTCGTCAGATCGCCACCGGCACCGCCGCGGGCGGCTCCGAGGAAGAGCGAGTCGGTGCTCAGCTCGTACAGCCCGATCCGGCCGAGCGTGACTAGCAGGTCGTAGCGGCCCATCCGCCCAAGACCGGGTAGCGTGAGCCGTTCGAAGAGCCGCTCGAAGCGGCGTGTCGGTGTCCAGCCGGGATCGCCGACGAACGCCGCACCGGCGGCGGCAGACGCGCCGCCCGACGCACCGCTCGCCGCGCCGGCCTGCGCGTCGGAGTGCTCCTTCCATTGCAGGTAGGCCAGCAGCGTCTCCTCGCCGCGCGCCGGGTCGTGTGAGCTGCGCGGCCCGAGCGGGATCTCGCTCAGGTCAGGTAGCTCGCCCGCCCGCCAATCGGCCTGCAGCGCGCGGCGCACGCCGAGGAACGGGTCCGGCCCCTCCAGCGGGCAGAGGTAGGCGGCGAGGAAGCCCATCCAACTCGCCTGCTCGAGGTCCTCGAGCTCGCGCATCTCGCCGTAGAGGTCCGGCGGCGCCGTCCTGATCGCCATCAGGCGGCCGTCGGCGAAGGCGATCTCCTGCGCCAAGCGCTCGGCGTCCAGCGACGAGCGCAGCCCCGGCGCGAGCTCCGAGCGGTAGCCGTCGTCCTCCGCCCGGCGCTCCTGGCGGACGCGCAGCGTGGGCGCGCCGCGACCCCGGCGCGGCTTGCGCTGGGCGGCGGACGCGCCGGCACGGGTGCCCGCCGTCGCGCGCTTCTCGGTGCGCCTGCCGCCGTTGCCGGCGACCTTCTCCGGTGGTGCCAGGCCGGGCACGGTCTCGCGACAGATCGGGCAGCGCTCGACGAAGCGGTTGTGGCGGCAGAATCGCTGCATCGGCCCAGTCTAGGACCGTGCCGCGGCAGCCTCCGGCGCATGCGCCGGCACCGGCGGTGCGAAGCCCTGCGCCCGAGCCCGCTCGACGCCGGCGCGGCGCTCGCACTCGAGCTCGACGACGTAGTTGGAGTAGTCAACCTGGATCGTGTGCCGCTTGGAGGCCAGGTAGCGGCGCTGCTGGCGGCGCAGCATGCGGCGCATGTCGCGCTCCATCGCGGCGGCCGGCGGCAGCGCGTACTCGCCGAGCAGGTGATCCCCAACCAGACGCCCCTGGATCTCGGCGATCGGCATGATCGCCCCCCAGGGCTGGACGAAGCCGACGAAGTACAGCCCCGGGTAGCGCGGCTCGAACAGGCGCTTGTAAAGCACCAGCCGGTTCTCGGGCGCCGCGAAGAAGCCCTCCTCGAAGAACGGGAAGCTGATCCGGTAGCCGGTGCAGCACACGATCAGATCGGCCCGCTCGCGGGTGCCGTCGGTGTACTGCACCTGCTCCCCGTCGAGCCCCGCGATTCCCCGCTTGACCGCGATCTCGCCGTGGGCGAGACGATCGAGGATGCGCGTCGAGACCGTCGGGTGGGTCCGCCCGAGGCGATGGTCGGGCTGCGGCAACCCGTAACGCTCCATCGGCCCGACGGTGAGCCGCAGCAGCACCTGCATGCCGGCCAGCAGCCACTGGAAGGGCACCCGACTGGGGCGCACCCCGGCGTCGAGCGGCCGGCCGAGGATGTACTTCGGCACGACGTGCACCCCGGTGCGCACCACCAGCGTCGTCGCGACGGCGTGGTAGCTGGCATCGACCGCTACATCCATCGCCGAGTTCCCGGCCCCAACAACCACCACACGACGGCCCTCCAGCTGACTCGGGTCGCGGTATTCGTGGGAGTGGATCAGCTCGCCGGCGAACGAGCCCGGCAGCGGCGGCTCGGGCCAGCGCGGGTCCCAGTGGTGGCCGTTGGCGACCAGCAGCGCGTCGTAGACGCGGCGCTCGCCGTCGTCGAGCTCGACCTCCCAGGTTCCGTCGGGGCGCCGCTGCACGTGCTCGACGCCGGTCTGGAACGTGATCCGCTCGCGCAGGCCGAAGTGCTCGACGTAGTCCGCGAAGTAGCGCGCGATCTGGTCGTGGCGGGGGAAGTCGGGGTAGGACTTCGGCATCGGGTAGTCCGCGTACTCCATCCGCTCGCGCGAGGTGTTGATGTGCAGCGTCGAGTACGCCGAGGACATCCCGTTGCGATTGCCCAGCACCCAGTTGCCGCCGACGCGGTCGGACTTCTCGAAGCAGTCGAACGGGATGCCGCGGTCGGCGAGCGCCTTGGCGGCGGCGATCCCCGAGGAGCCGGCGCCGATCACGCACGCGCGAGGCAGCGGCCGCGAGGCCATCCCTCTACTCCACCTCGATCCCCGGGCCGACGTGCTGCGGGGGACCCTCGGGACCTTCGTCGGCGTCGGCGTGACCCGCCACGCCGGCATCTTCCGGCACCGGCGCCCCGCCGTCCGCGTCGAGGCCGGCGAGATAGCGGTCGACCATGCGCGCGCACTGGCGCCCCTCGTTGATCGCCCACACGATCAGCGACTGCCCGCGCCGGGCGTCGCCGGCGGCGAATACCCCGGGCACCGAGCTCGTGTAGGGCTTAACCGCGGCGACGTTGCCGCGCGCGTCGCGCTGCACGCCGAACTGCTCGAGCAGATCCTGCTCGGGGTGCAGGAAGCCCATCGCCAGCAGCACCAGCTGGGCCGGCAGCTCGCGCTCGCTGCCCGCGACCGGCGCGAACGGCGGCCGGGACTCGGCCTGGGCGATGTGCAGTGCCTGCACGCGACCCTCGGCGTCGCCGCCGACGGCGGTCGTGACGATCGAGTAGTCCTGCTCGCCGAGGTCGGCCGTGCGGACCTCCTCCATGGCGTAGCTCAGGCGGTACTTCAGCGGCCACTCCGGCCACGGCGTCCGCTCGTCGGGCCGCCGCGGCGGCGGCTCGGGCAGTAGCTCGAGCTGGACGATCGAGGCGGCGCCCTCGCGCAGCGCGTTGCCGACACAGTCCGCCCCGGTGTCGCCGCCGCCGATCACCACGACGTGCTTGCCGGCGGCCGTGATCGCGGGCCGCGTGCCGGGGGCGCCGCCGGCGGTCGGCCGCGCGCCGTCGGCGTGGCCTGCGTGCGCCGCATCCGCGTGACCCACCCGCGCGCCGTCGGCTTGGCTCGTCTCCACCCCGTCGGTTTGACTGGCGACCCAGCGGTTGCGCTGGTAGAGGTAGTCCATCGCGAAGTGCACCCCGTCGAGCTCGCGGCCGGGGACGGGCAGGTCACGCGGCACGCGTGAGCCCGTCGCGAGCACGACCGCGTCGAAGCGCTCCCGCAGCTCCTGCACGGAGATGTCGCGTCCGACGTCGACGCCGCAGCGCAGCTGCACGCCCTCGTCCACGAGCTGGCGCACGCGGCGCTGCACGACGTGCTTCTCGATCTTGAAGTCGGGCACCCCGAAGCGCACCAGGCCGCCGGCGGCCTCGTCGCGCTCGAACAGCGTCACCGCGTGGCCGGCGCGGCGCAGCTGCTGGGCGGCGGCCATACCGGCCGGCCCGGAGCCGACGACCGCCACGCTGCGCCCGCTCTCGTGTCGCGGCGGCTCGGGTTTGATCCAGCCCTCCCTGTAGGCGCGGTCGACGATGGCGAGCTCGATCTGTTTGATCGTCACGGCGTCGCCCTCGCGGATCTCCAGCACACAGGCCGCCTCGCACGGCGCCGGACAGAGCCGCCCGGTGAACTCGGGGAAGTTGTTCGTCGCGTGCAGCTGCGCGATCGCCTCCTGCCAGCGGTCGCGATAGACGAGGTCGTTCCAGTCCGGGATCAGGTTGCCCAGCGGGCAGCCGTTGTGGCAGAACGGCACCCCGCAGTCCATGCAGCGCGCGCCCTGCTCGCGCAACTCCGGCACGGGGCGCGTGAGCAGGAACTCGCGGTAGTCGTGGGCGCGCTCCCGCGGGTCGCGGTAGCGAATGCCGTGGCGCTCGATCTGCAGGAAGCCGCCGAGTTTGCCCATCAGCGACTCACCCCGCCCGTATCCGCCCGGCCGCGGCGGGCCGGCGTTGGTCCGTTCGTCGCGCTCACGGGGCGGCCGCCACTCCCTCGGCCTGCTCCTCTTCTTCGGCGGCCAGCTCGCGTAGCACCCGCTTGTAGTCGGTCGGCATCACCTTCACAAACGCCGCCCCGGCCAGCAGCGCCTCCCATTCGCCGAGCACCCGGGCCGCGACCGGCGAGCCGGTGCGCTGCCCGTGCTCCTCGATCATCGCGCGCAGCTCGATCGCGTCGGCCGGCGCCAGCGCTTCAAACTCGACCATGCCCATGTTGCAGCGCGCCGGGAACTCGCCGGCCTCGTCCAGCACGTAGGCGACGCCGCCACTCATGCCGGCCGCGAAGTTGCGCCCGGTGGGGCCGAGCACGACGACGCGCCCGCCGGTCATGTACTCGCAGCCATGGTCGCCGACGCCCTCCACGACTGCCCAGGCGCCGGAGTTGCGCACCGCGAAGCGCTCACCGGCGAGCCCGCGGAAGAAGGCCTTGCCCGACGTCGCGCCGTAGAGCACGGTGTTGCCGACGATCACGTTGCGCTCCGCCACGAAGTCGGAGCTCATGCCCTCGCGCGGGCGCACCGTGACGACGCCGCCCGAGAGTCCCTTGCCGGCGTAATCGTTGGCGTCGCCGCACAGCGTGAACGTGACCCCGGGCGCCAGCCAGCCGCCGAAGCTCTGCCCGGCGGAGCCTTCGAAGTCGACCGCGATCGAGTCCGGGGCGAGCCCCTCGGCGCCGTGCGCCCGGGCGATGTGGCTGGAGAGGATGCCGCCGACGCAACGGTTGACGTTGCGGATCGGCAACTGCACGCTAACGCGATCGCCGCGCTCGATCGCCGGCCCGGCGCGCTCCACCAGTTCCCAGTCGAGCGCGTCCTCGAGCACCGCCGGCGGCGGCTTGACGCGGTGGCGCGGAAAATCTGGTCCCTCCCCCCCCAGCTCGACGTGGGTGAGGATGTGCGTCAGGTCCACCCCGCGCGCCTTCCAGTGCTCGATCGCGGGCGCCGTCTGCAGCAGATCGACGCGCCCGATCGCCTCGTCCAGCGTGCGCAGACCGAGCTCGGCGAGGATCTCGCGGACTTCCTCGGCGACGAAGAAGAAGAAGTTCACGACATGCTCCGGGGTCCCCTTGAAGCGGCTGCGCAGCTCGGGGTCCTGGGTCGCGATGCCGACCGGACAGGTGTTCAGGTGGCAGGCGCGCATCATGATGCAGCCCGTCGCGATCAGCGGACCTGTCGAGAAGCCCATCTCATCGGCACCGAGCAGCGCCGCGACGACGACGTCGCGGCCGGTCTTCAGCTGACCGTCGGTCTGCACGACGATCCGCGAGCGCAGCTCGTTGAGCAGCAGCGTCTGCTGGGTCTCGGCCAGACCGATCTCCCAGGGCACCCCGGCGGCCTGGATCGAGGACAGCGGCGAGGCGCCGGTGCCGCCGTCGTGACCCGCGATCAGTACCCGGTCGGCGTTGGCCTTGGAGACGCCCGCGGCGACCGTGCCAACGCCGACCTCGGAGACGAGCTTGACCGAGACCTGCGCCTGCGGGTTGGCGCAGCGCAGGTCGTAGATCAGCTGCTTGAGGTCCTCGATCGAGTAGATGTCGTGGTGCGGCGGCGGCGAGATCAGGCCGACGCCGGGCGTCGTGTGGCGGATCGAGCCGATGTACTTATCGACCTTGTGGCCCGGTAGCTGGCCGCCCTCGCCGGGCTTGGCACCCTGGGCCATCTTGATCTGTAGCTCGTCGGCGTTGACGAGGTAGTTGATCGTCACCCCGAAGCGGCCCGAGGCGACCTGCTTGATCGCCGAGCGCCGCCGGTCGCCGTTGGCGTCGGCCCGGAAGCGCACCGGGTCCTCGCCGCCCTCGCCCGTGTTCGAGCGCCCGCCGAGGCGGTTCATCGCGATCGCCAGCGTCTCGTGTGCCTCGCGCGAGATCGAGCCGAGGCTCATCGCGCCGGTGCAGAAGCGCCGCACGATCTCCTTGGCCGGCTCGACGTCCGCCAGCGGGATCGACTCGCGGCCGGCGCCGCCGATCCGCAGCAGGCCGCGCAGCGTCGCGCGGCGCGCCGCGTCCTCGTTGACCGCGCGCGCGTACTCGCGGTAGGTCGCGTAGGCGGGGCTCTCGCGCACCGACTCGTGGGCAACGCCGTCGCCCTCCAGCGCCGCGCGCACCCGCCCGTCCTCAGCGGCGCGCACCGCCTGCTGCACGAGTGCGATCGTCTCGGGGTTCCAGATGTGGCGCTCGCCGTCGCGCCGCCAGGCGTAGACGCCGCCAACCGGCAGCACGTGTGATGAGATCCCACCCACCCCAGCCGGCCACGCGCGCGCGTGGCGCTCCAGCGCCTCCTCGGCGAGCTCGACCGCGCCGACCCCGCCGATGCGTGAGGCGGTCCCCACGAAGTGACGCTCGATCAGCTCACGCGACAGACCGACGGCCTCGAAGATCTGCGCCCCGCGGTAGGACTGGATCGTGGAGATGCCCATCTTGGAGATCGTCTTCAGCAGACCTTTGTCGATCGCCTTGACGACGTTCTCGGCGGCCTTGCGCTGGGCGGCGTCGACCGTCTCGAGCCCCGCCGCGACCCCGCCGTGGCCGTCGCTCGACACCGCCGCGCCGTTGCCGGGCAGGTCGATCTGGCCCTTGAAGATCAGCTCGTCGAGCGTCTCCAGCAGCAGGTAGGGGTTGACCGCGCTCGCGCCGTAGCCGATCAGCGTCGCGAAGTGGTGCACCTCGCGCGGCTCGCCGGACTCAAGGATGATGCCGGCGCGCAGCCGCGTGCCTTCGCGCACCAGGTGGTGGTGCACGGCCGAGACGGCCAGCAGCGAGGGGATCGGCGCGCGCCGCGGACTCATCAGGCGGTCGGAGAGGATGATGATGTTCACGCGCTCGGCGATCGCGTCGTGCGCTGCGGTGCAGACGCGCTGCAGCGCCCGCTCCATGCCGGCCGCGCCATCGGCGACCGGCCAGGTGATGTCGATGGTGCGCGACGCGAACACGTCGTGGGCGATGTGGCGCAGTGTCTCCAGCTCTTTGTTGAGCAGGATCGGCTGGCGCAGGATCAGCTTGTGGGCGTGCTCGGGGGTCTCGTCGAAGAGGTTGCGCTCGCTGCCCAGCGTGGTCGCCAGGCTCATCACGATCTCCTCGCGAATCGGATCGATCGGCGGGTTCGTAACCTGGGCGAAGAGCTGCTTGAAGTACGAGAACAGCGGCGGCGCCTGGTCGGAGAGCACCGCCAGCGCGATGTCGTTGCCCATCGACCCGACCGGCTCCTGGCCGTCGCGCGCCATCGGTGCGAGTAGCACCCGCAGGTCCTCCTGGCTGTAGCCGAACGCGCGCTGGCGGGCGTGCAGGGGGTAGTCGGAGAGCGTCACCTGCTCGGACGGCGGCAGGTCGTCGAAGTGCACCGAGTTGCGCGTGTACCACTCGCCATAGGGCCGCCGCGTGGCGATCTGGTGCTTGATCTCGCCGTCCTGCACGATGCAGCCGCGCTCCAGATCGACGAGGAAGAGCTTGCCGGGCTGCAGACGACCGAGCCGCCGGACGCGCTCCGGCGCGATCTCGAGCAGGCCGCACTCCGAGCCGAGCACGACCAGCCCGTCGACCGTCTCCACCCAACGCCCGGGACGCAGGCCGTTGCGATCGAGCGTGGCCCCGACGACGCGCCCGTCGGTGAACGCGACCGAGGCCGGGCCATCCCACGGCTCCATCAGGCAGGCATGGAAGGCGTAGAAGGCGCGCAGCTCCTCCGGCAGGTCGACGCGGTCGCGGTATGCCTCGGGGATCATCATCATCACCGCGTGCGGTAGCGACCGCCCGGCGAGCATCAGCAGCTCGAGCACCTTGTCGAACGTCGCCGAGTCCGAGTCGCCGGGCTTAGCGACCGGCAGGATCTTCGGCAGATCCTCGCCGAAGAGCTCGCTCTGCAGCTCGCTCTCGCGGGCACGCATCCAGTTGATGTTGCCCTGCACCGTGTTGATCTCGCCGTTGTGGCAGATCACGCGATAGGGGTGGGCGAGCTCCCAGCTCGGGAAGGTGTTGGTCGAGAAGCGCGAGTGCACCAGGCCGATAGCGCTCTTGCAGCGCTCGTCGCGCAGATCCGGATAGAAGCCGGCGAGCTGGTAGCTGATCAGCATGCCCTTGTAGTTGATCGTCCGCGACGAGCTCGAGGCGACATACAGCCCGTCGCACACCGCGCCCAGCTCACAGCGACGCCGGATTACGTAGAGCTTGCGCTCGAAGGCATCCTGGTCGAGCCCGTCCGCGGCGCCGACGAACAGCTGGCGCACTGCCGGTCGGCACACTCCGGCGGTGCGCCCGACGTGCTCGAGGTCGACCGGCACCTCGCGCCAGCCGAGCACGCGCTGGCCCTCCTCGCGCACGACCCGCTCGAGTTGCTCCTCCAGTGCCCCGCGCGCGTCGTCGTCGAGCGGCAGGAAACACATCAGCACGCCATAGCGCCCCGCAGCGGGGAGCTCGAAATCGACCGTCGCCCGCAGCAGCTCATCGGGCATCTGCATGAGGATGCCCGCGCCGTCTCCCGTTGTGGGGTCCGCACCCGAGGCGCCGCGATGCTCGAGGTTCTCCAGGGCGCCGATCGCCTGGGCGACCACCTCGTGTGTCGGACGATTGTCCAGACGCGCAACCATGCCCACACCACAGGCGTCGTGCTCGAAACGGGGGTCGTAGAGCCCGACGGCCCTGGGCGGCTGCTTGGTGTGGTCAGTCATGAAAGTGCTCCCGGGAGGGCGGTGCCTCCCGCACGGGCCGATTCTCCCATGCAGGCGGTTTTGAGGGCACCTGAGGCGGTGCGAGAAAGCGTAGCAGCGGACGGTGCGCGCAAATCGCGGCAGCCGCGGCGGCGTCGTGGTCGCTCCCGCCGTATGCTGCAGTGTGGCAAAGTGAGCACAAATACCGGACGAGATCGATGCGCGCCAGGGCAACCGTCGGCTTATCTATGTGTGAAAACGGCCCCAGCAGGGCACTCTCCCCCATGAGACGAAACCGTGCCCAGGTACCCTGGGGGGAGCCACTACGATGACTCCAGACATGCAGCTCGCGCTTCCGGCGCGAGCCGAGAACATAGCCATCGTGCGCCACGCGCTCGGCGCCCTCGGCGAGACCTACGCACTAGACACCCAAACACTCTCGGACATCCGCCTCGCGGTGACCGAGGCCTGCACGAACGTCGTGGTGCACGCCTACCCCGACGGCGGGGAAGGCCCGATGGAGGTCCTCGCGACCCTGCTCGGAGACGAGCTCACGGTCGTCGTGCGCGACGAGGGCCGCGGCGTCGGGCCCCGGCCCGACAGCCCCGGCCTCGGGCTCGGTCTTCCGCTGATCGCCTCGCTCGCCGAGAGCCTCCAGCTAGGGCGCGACGCCGAAGACCGCACCGAGGTGCGCATGACCTTCTCGCTATCCGACGGACACACGGACCCCAAGCTGGGACTCGACGGCGAAGAAGCGGCCTACGCGGAGCTCTCCGACCCACCGCTGCCTCTGTGAACGAGCGACGGACGTGAACGACGAGGGTTCCGGCGGCGAGCCGCAGCCGTACGAGAGCACCGCATCGCTGCGTCTGGCGCGCGGCCCGCTGGTCGCGCCGGTGCTGTGCCGCGTCGTCTCGATGGTGCTCGCCCGCGCCAACTGCCCGATGGACCGCCTCGACGACGCCCTGCTGATCTGCGACGCGCTCAGCGCACACACTCCGGACCATGTCCGCGACGGATCGCTCGCCTTCGCGCTGAGTGCGCGCGAGCGCTGCTTCGAGCTGCGCGTCAGCGAACTGCCGCACACGGCCGCGGCTCAGCTGGTGCGCGATTCCGTGGTGCCCGGCGTCGGCAACGTCCTCGAGCGCATGGCCGACGAGTTGCGCATCGAGCCAGCCGGCGACGGCAAGCACGAGGAGCTCGTGCTCGAGCTGCGCTTCTAGCGGACCGCCGTCTCGGCGGGCTGCCTGCAACTTTGTCGACACCGGGCCGATTACCTAGCGCCGACTAGGTTAACTGCCCGGGGTGCGTAAAGTCCATGTCAGGCCCGGCCGGGTGGGTGGGCGGGC
>Ga0307476_10002833_pt1 | contig 10279 bp, 9 predicted proteins | sample atmos_gasesECM2C_2_FD_203314 | JGI IMG/M metagenome (GOLD analysis project Ga0307476, IMG submission 203314) | Hardwood forest soil microbial communities from Morgan-Monroe State Forest, Indiana, United States - atmos_gasesECM2C_05 | ecosystem: Environmental > Terrestrial > Soil > Temperate...
TGCATCCCAAGCGCCGGCGCAGCAACCGGCCGCCGCGTATCCACCCTATGGCTCCAGCATTCCGGTCATCACCAATACGGAACACCGCTCCGGCGCGGTCGGCGAAGACACGGGAAAGATGCCGGCGCCGAATGGGCCGAACGAAGAATCGATCTGGAACATGAAGGTCGAAGGCTTCAACGACAATCAAGCCCGCCCCATCTACCAACCCTTGATCGTCAATCAAAACGGCCGGGAGATCATGTACAACGGAAACCTCGCCGGCACGGCGACCAATCCGTTGACCGGCGTCTCCGAATCCAACGGCACATCGATCATCGACGTCACCAACGTCAGAAGGCCCAAATTTCTGTTTCACATTCCCGGACCCGATCCGATCAACGGCTCGTTCGCAGCGGCCGGTGCGCAGATGGTGCGAGTCTGTCCCGGCAGCACTCTGCCGAATGCGGCGACCAATGGCATCGCGGGCAAATTCTTTTTGCTGCGCGCCTTCGGCAACGCCGGCGCGAGCGAGTCGCACCAAATCTGGGATGTAACGGAACCGGCGGCGCCGAAATTTTTGACCACGGTGATCGGCGGTCTCAGCAACACGCATAAGAGCTGGTGGGAATGCGATACGGGCATCGCCTATCTGGTTGCAGGCTCGAAGAGCGACGGCTGGCAGCAGAGCGGATCGGCGCAGCATATCTACATTTACGATCTGAGCAATCCTGCAAAACCCGTGTTCATTCGCCAGTTCGGATTGCCGGGCCAGCAGCCGACAGCCTCGGTGGCGACACAGCAGCCTTGCCTCAACGCGCCGAGCGATACCTGCTTTGAAGGAACCACGAATCCGCCGGGCGGCGTGCACGGCCCCATTTCCATGGGCACCGTGGTGAACCGCGTCTACATGCCCTATGGAGTTGGCTCGAGCGGCGTGATTCAAATCGTCGACCGCATGAAACTGATCAATGGCTGCAATGCGAGCGGCACAGGATCGAATCCGAACGCATCGGCCGATTGCCAGAACAGCCCGACTCAAGCGGATTTGCTCTGGCCCCAGGTCAGCTGGGTGACGATGAATCCGGAGAACGGCGGCCACAGCTCGATGCCGGTGTTCAACGTGCCGATTCCGGAAGAGCAGACCAACTTCTTGAATGGAACGCCGCAAAGCAAGAGCTTGCTGTTCGTGAGCTCGGAAGGAACCGCCAACAATTGCTTTGGCCAGGCGCCGCACGATGCTTGGATTCTCGACATCGCCAATGAGCAAACACCGTGGCCCATGGCGACCCTCAATGTGCCGCAATTCCCGGGCAATTTCTGCGGCAAAGGGGCGCGCTTCGGCGCACATGCGGTGACCGAAGCGATCTATCCGCCGTACTACGGAAAAATCATCAGCGTCTCCTGGTTCAACGCCGGCGTCAGAATCTGGGACATCCGCGACCCGAAGAATCCGAAACCGATCGCTTATTACATTCAAGCGCCGAATGCGAACACCGCGGCCTCGTGCTCGACCATCAATGGCGTGACCAATTGTTTCAACGCGACGATGAACGACTACGTGGAGTATGACGATCGCGGCTTCATCTACGCCGCGGATCGGGCCGGATCGGGAGTCACGATTCTGTCGCTGACCGGCGAAGCACGCAATGCGATCCTGCCGCCGTCCGAACAATAAATAGCGAGGAGCCAATCATGCGTATTCAAATGTTGTTTTATTGCGCCGGCCTCGCTTTGAGTGTTCTCGCTGGCCCGGCGGCGCGCTGCGCGGACGGCTGGGCGACGGCCATTCCGCCGCCGCGCGCCGATACCATCAGCGCCGCGAAACTTGCGCAGGTGAAGCCCGGGTTCTCGACCAAGACCGACGTCCAGTCATTACTGGGCGCGCCCTGGCGGATTTTGCAATTCAACGATTGCGGCATGTCCATGCCGGGACAGGCCGACGAGACCTGGGATTACCGCGGCCGAAATGCCAGGGGAACCTACCGCGTGCACATAGAATTTGACGACAGCAACGTGGCGCGACTGGTGGCCAAAATTCCCGATCACGTCGCCGGCACCAAGGGCACGCGCGCAGTAACCGCGCCGCCCGACATGAAAGTGGCGATGAAAATGTAGAAGCCGGCGTACGGCCTTTAAGGCCCGTTGTTCGGCGTCATTCGCTGATGGGTTGATTGGAACAGAAGGGTGGGCCGTTGACCGGGTTGCACCGGGCAACGGCGCCACCGGGAAGCTTCACGGAATAGGGCGTCCATTGCGAGGGCTCGGAGTCCGGATAATCCGTGCTCAACAGTTGCGCACCGCTCGCCAGCGCAATTTCTCGGCGCGCCGTGTCGTTGCTTCGCGCCTGTTTCGTGTCGGCATCGGTTCGCGTGCGCACCAAATACCCTTTGCGAACCAGCGCGGCGATCTCCTCCTGCGGGCCGTCGTTTTCTTCCGTGAAGGCACAATCGGGCTGGCCGGGTTCCGCGTTGGTAAAGATGAGGCGGCCGCGCAGCGACGGATGCCCTTCCAGGTACACCGGTCCCACGGGGCGCTGATCCATCAGGAACACCACCTTGCCGCGCGCCGCCGCCAAGGCCGGCCACTCATGGTGCAGCACGGCTTCTTCGAGAGTCGCGTGTTTGCCCCGCACTTGGTCGGGCGTAATCATTTCGTGAGGCTTAAACACGGAGCGGATTTCGCCATCGAGTGCATCGAAGGTCGCGGCGGTAAATTTCTCGGGACTGCGCGCATTATAATGTGCAGGCAGATCGGACTGCTTGGTCTCGAGCAGAATGAAAATCGGCACATGATTCTTGTGCGCCTGCGACCAGGCCCGCACGATCTTGAGACACGCGATGAGTTGCTGACACGTGCTGCGGTAATCCAGCTCCTGCACATGCATCACCTTGAATCCCGGCTTGTTCATCAAACCCATCGGATCAAAATCCGGGTCTTTCGGCAGCCCCGCGGCGGCGACCCAATCCGGCCCCATGGGATGCGCGTAGCGGCCGCCCTCGCTGTCGGCGTAAATGTCCAATTCGATCTGTCGCACGCCTGAGGTCAGCTGTTGATCCAGCGGCGCGTGCCGATACTCCAGGGCCTGATACAGCGAGGGATTTTTCTGCTCCAAGAGCTTGGCCTCGCTGGAGGCAAGTCCCGCGTGATAGCTGTTGTGCGTGCCGATCACTTGGATCTGATTTATTTTGACTGCACTGTTGGAGTCCGGCGCGGCGGCGAGGCATGGCAGTGCGCTCAAGAGCACACCTGCACTCAAGGCAATCGATCGAATCAACATTGTTGCGCCCCCACTTGCCGCCGCTACATTTGTTTGAACAAATGCGCGAATTGGCGGCTGACGGGGATTTCGTCCTTGCGGCCCTTGAGCGTCAGGCTCAGATGCCCGAGTTCATCGCGCTTCGCGTGCGCGATGTGCTGCGAATTGACCACCGTGCCGCGGTGAATCTGCCAGAAAATTTCCTCGTCGAGCTGCTCGAGCAGTTCGCGCAGCGGCATGCGAATGATGCTGTCGCCTTCGCGCGTCGCCACCGTGATGTATTTGTCCTCGGCTTCGAACCAAAGCACTTCAGCGACCGGGATCAGCTTGACCGTCGTGCCCGCGCCCGCGCGCACGAAGCGCAGCTTGTCCTTGCGTGCGGACTGGGTGCCGAGCAGCTCGGCAATGCGCGCCGCCATGTCGCCGACGGTGTCATCGCGGCCGCCTCGGCTCAACTGTCCCGAAAGCCGTTCGATGCACTTGGTCAGGCGCGCAATCTCCACCGGCTTCAGCAGGTAATCGATGGCAGCGGTCTCGAAGGCATCGAGCGCGTAGGCATCGTAGGCGGTGACGAAGACGATGAGAGGCGGATGCTCCTTGAGGCAGAGTTGGCGCGCGGCCTCGAGCCCATCGAGCTGCGGCATGCGCACATCGAGAAACGCCACGTCGGGGGAGAATTCGTCGGCCAGCCTGAGCGCCTCGGCGCCGTTGGCGGCCAATCCGGCGCAGCGTGCCGCGGGCCAGTGTTCGCTCAATTGCTGGGCGAGTACTCGTGCAAGCAGCGGTTCGTCTTCGGCGATGATGTAGCTATACGGCGTGCTCATGCAGCCGGTCTGGACAGTAGATTGAGCGGCACTTCGATGGCAGCGTGCGTGCCGCGCGGCGTGAGCGGTTCCAGAACCAGACGCGCGGCGCTGCCGAACAGCGACTGCAGCCGGGCACGGACGTTTTGAATTCCGGCACCGGTGCCGGCCGTATGCGCATTGCCGAGGCCGACGCCGGTGTCATCGACCGACACCATCAGCTTGTCGCCCTCGCAGCGCACGCTGACGCGAATGGCGCCGCCCGCGCCAGCCGGCTCGATGCCGTGCGTGATGGCGTTTTCCACCAGCGGCTGCAGCAGCATCGCCGGGAATTTCAGGCGCAGGCACTCAGGATCGCAATCGAATTCGGTGGTCAGGCGATTCGGCAGGCGCAGCCCCATGATGGCCAGATAGGCCTTCAGCAGCTCGACTTCCGTGTGCAGCGTCGCGGTTTCGCTGCGCGCATGCGTCAGCGCGGCGCGCAAGTAGCGGATCAGATTGCCGAGCAGGCAGCGGGCCATGCCCGCGTCTGTCGCGATCAAGGCATCGAGATTCGCCAGCGTATTGAAAAGGAAATGCGGCTCGATCTGTGCCTGCAGCGCGCGCAGCTGCGCCTCGATCGCCGCGCGCTCGGCGCGCTCCACATCGCGCTTGCTTTGCGCGAGCCGCACCCAGCTGAAGTTGATGAATATCGCGATGCTGCCCGCCACCAGCGAGAAAACGATGCACACCAGCCATACGTAGCCCTCGTGCATGGTGTAGGTGGGCGACTGACGCGGCAGGAACAGCTTGGAGAGCAGTTCACCGCCGATGGCGCCGGCCACGATCAGCACGAAGTAGATCACGAAGCGCATGTGCAGGCTGCCGCGGAAGCGCTGCATGACGGTACAGCGCACCAACGCCACCAACGCGAGAATGCTGAGACCGATGCTGTATGCAATCACGAGATTCGGGATGACCTCGTCCCAGGAGTGCAGCAGCAGGGCGATGAGCAGCGCGATGACGGTGTTGATCGCCAGCGTCATCGGCAGGCGACGCCGCAAAAAATCGACTACCGTATCGTGGGTGCCGTCGAACGCCGCAAGCGGATCGGCGGCCTGAGCCTGCAGTTGGGTCTTCATTCAGTTCCCGTGTTGCGCCAGGAACCGAGTCTATCGCCCTTCCATCCCCAGTGCATGTTCTGCATGAGCCGCGACCGTGGTGGAGACTTCGGCCTTGGCGACCACCAAATCGTTCACCGCGATCAGCGCGAAAGGAGCGAGGCCCAAAATCAGCGAGAGGGACAGTGCCGCGAAGCCGTTGAGGGTTTTCATGTGATTCTCCGAGTGGTTGTAGACCGTGGAGACACTGTAGATAACGGCGCGCCGGGGCGCGGAAATTGCGCCAAATTGGCGGTTCGGCGGCGTAGACGGGCTTCTTAGGTCGCGAACGGCGCAGGCTGCCGCCGCCGGGCCTCACGATTCCTGCAGCGTTATGTCCATTTTCGCGAAAAACGCCTCGCCGCCTTCAAGGACCCGCACGCCTGGCTTTTGCGTAAAGTCGCCCGAGAAGCCTTCCGGATCCGTGATCCCGTGCCAAGGTTCGATGCAGACAAAGGGTGCGCCGGGCTTGGTCCAGACCCCCAGATACACAGCGTCGGGAAAACCGATTCGCAGTCGCGGTCCTAGATTGCCGCCGTAGCTGACCGACCGGCTTTTGATCTGATCGAATATCAGAACATCTTGTTCAAAAAGCGCATCCGCCAATTGCAGCCGTCGATTCGCGACCGGGGTGGCATGGCGTTCGGGCGTGAGCAGTCCTGCGGCGTCGATTCTTCTCACGCCTGCCGGCTCCTCGTTCTCAAACTCGATGTAGTGCGATGCGCGCGGCGGTCCGAATGGCAAGGGCCAGCAAAATCCCGGGTGATAGCCGAAACTGGCGGGCATGTCGGTCGCGCCGAGGTTGCGTATTGAAGTCGTCAGCGCCAGCTTCGCACCGGTAATTTCGTAGTGCACATCCAATTCAAATTGAAAGGGATACACCGAATGCGTCGATTCGTCGGCGCGCAATCTAAATGCGGCGCTGCTCGGGCTCGCATTCTGCAAGGCAAATGTTTTGTCGCGCGCGAACCCATGTCTCGAGAGCGGGTAGCTCTTGGGACCCAGCCGATAGACCCCGCCGGCCAGCACGCCAACGATCGGGAATAACAGCGGCGCGCGCCCCGCCCATACGGCAGGATCGCCGTTCCACAAAAGTTCGCGCGAATCCCGCGTCTTCAGCGACGAGAGCTGCGCACCGCGGGGATCGATTTGAGCAGTCAGGGCGCCGGAAGTTATCGACACCCAGGCTTGATCAGGCATGTATCTTTGGGAATCTTAGGCGTAGGAAGCGCGAGTATAGAGGAACTCGCTGTCGCCGGCCCGCTACCATTGGTAATCGATCGATAGCGCAAGTTCGCGCTGCGTATCGCTTTCAGTCACCGGACTGACATCCGGACTGCCTTTCAGCCTGCTGATCGCGGCGTCCAAATTAATGAGCCAATGATCCGTGATGAATCGCGTCGCGCTGAATCCCACACCGACGGCGGCCATGCCTGCGCGCGCGTCGAAGACCGGATGGCCGGAGGCCAGCGACTGCGCGGGCGTGACGCCGTATTCGCTCTGCAAGTAGCGATGCGTACCGAAGGTAACCGAAGGGCCGGCGAACATGACGAACTTTCTTGAGCTGCCCGGCAGGGGGATGTAAAGCCCGGCATCGCCAACCGTGCCGTTCGCGCCACCCAAGATTTGCCGGGCGTCGACCCGCAGAACCAGTGGAAATTTCTTCGAGAGCACATACGTGCCGAACAGCTTTGCCGCCGGTGCGGCATGGATGTCGCCCATACCGCGCAGATTGGTGTAGTCGTCACGCTCGAGGCGGCCGCGGTCGAAGGCGATGGCGGCGCCGACGCGATAATGATCTCCGCGCAGAAAGTTGACGCCGAGGCCATCCCCGGTGCTCAAAAAAGCGATGTCGCTGTATTGAATGTTGATCACCGGACCGCCCTGCACCCGGTAGGCGGCGGCGCCCGCATACACCGGTTGGGTGTCCGCGGCAGCGCCCAGCACCACTCGCCACTCGGGTAGAGTGGGCTCGAACAGCCGCGCGAGAATGATGCCTCCGGAGTATTGCCACTCCTGCATGGGGGAGGGTGTCTGCGGCCATGCGCTCAGCGGGAGGAATAGGCAAAGTTTAACGGCGATACAGGCCCTCAGCCCGGCGAGCCTCAGCGCCACAGTGCATCCCGCGTGTGTCTCACGTCATTCCTCAGCGCGGTGCCTCGGGACTCGGCTTGCCTTGTGTTGATTTTGAGCGCCCGCGGGCGCGTGGCTGCGCGTGGGCCGCGGAATCGGTACTCGGCGCGCGCGCCGCTTTGCGCTTGGCTTCCCTGTTGGGCGGCGGTTCACCCGTGCCTTGGCCCGGTGACGCTACCGGCTGCGCCGTGCGAGGTTCGGCGGCGCGCAGCGCCGACTGCAATTGCTTCTCGGCGTCCAACCAATCCCGTTCTGCGCTGCCTTCCGGGCAGCCACGAGCTTGCCAAAGATGGTAGGCCAACTCACCAATGGACCTGTGTTCCGGATGCATGGCACTCCTTCAAATTATGCTGGCGACAATATGTGTTTTGGTGACAACGAGATGTACCTTCGGTTCAACTTAGAGTCCGCAGCTTCGCCGTGATAGCACGCGGCCTTGGCAAACCGGGTCAGCAAAATCCTACATACTTTTTCCTAATGTATTATCTGGCGAATCATTGAATCCCGGTTCCAACACAGGACGGTTTATGCGCTGCACCGTTTTCTTCGCGGCTATTGCCTCTTATCTGATTGGAAGTGCCGGCCTCGCCGCGGACACTTCCGCCGCGGGCGTTGCCGCCGAGCACGCTGCCACCGTGGGTGCCGCCGCCGACACGGCGCGGCCGTGTGCGCCGACCCCGAAGGAGTGCGTGACGCTCGCACTTGCGGCCATGGGCGGGCGCGAGCGCCTCGAAGCGGTGAAGGCGCTTAAGCTGGATGGTATTCAGCACACGCTGCTGGTCGAACAGTCGTATCGCCAGGAGCCCTTCATCACCGCGTACGCCCGCACTCAGGAAAGCATGGACTTTGCGGCGCAAAGAGCGCTGCTTCAGACGCACCTGACCTGGCCTGAATCAGATCCGGGTCAATCGGAATCCGATACCGTCTTGGTAGTCGGTCCGGAGGGCGGGGTATACCGAACCGAGAAATCGGACAGCCCGGCCTCGCGAGCCGACATCGAGGCGGCGCGCTACGGCTTGACGCTCGGTCCGATGCGATTGCTGCTCACCGCCTTGAGCGCGGCGGACCTGCACTTCGACGGCGCGCAACGGCTGCGCTCCACCTTGCATCCCGTGCTGGCATTCAACCGGCAGGGTCGGCCGGTGCGCGTGCTGATCAATCCCTTCAACCACCTACCTGACGCCGTAGAAACCGTCGCGGTGTTCTACGATCACTGGTATCAATGGGGCGATGTTCATCAGCGGATCTATTGGGACAATTGGCAGACCGTGCACGGCCTGCGCTATCCCACCAACGAGGTCGAGGAGCGCAACGGCATACTCTGGGAATCGAGACAGATCCTCAAAGTGGACCTGAATCCGGGCGTGGATGCTGCGTCCTTCAAGATGGATGCGCAGATCGCACCGAAGGGCCTGCAATCGCCGGGCTGGGAGCGCCCGTTCAAAGCTCAGCCCGGCGTCACGCTCGCGCCCGGCATCACCTTGTTTCCGGGGTCCTGGAATGCAACCGTCGTCAAACAGGACGACGGTATCGTGCTACTCGAGTCGCCGCTCTCGGGCACCTACATGGCCGGCGTGATCGACACCGCGAAACAGCAAAGTCCGGGGCAGCCCTTGAAGGCGGTGCTGTCGACCTCGGATTCCTGGCCCCACGTCGGCGGCGTGCGCCAGGTCGTCGCCCTGGGATTGCCGGTGTACATTCTCGATCTGAACAAACCGCTCCTCGATCGGCTGGTGCGTTCGCCCCGTCACCTGAAGCCCGATCTGCTGGCGCAATCCGCGCGGCAGCCCAAGTGGCGCATCGTCGCGCGGAAACTTCAAGTCGGTACAGGCGCGAATCGCATGGAACTGTACCCTTTGCGCGGCGCCTCCACCGAACGGCAGTACATGGTGTATTTCCCGGAACACAAGCTGCTCTACGCCAGCGACACACTGGCGCTCAACGCTGACGGCTCCCTCTACGCGCCGGAGCTGATGCGCGAGGTGATGGACGCGGTGAAGCGGGAGAACCTCGCGGTCAGCACCGTGTTCGCCATGCATCAGGAACCCGTTCCCTGGGCGCAGGTGACGGCCCTTGTAGAAAAAGCGCTGAATTAGGCGCATACCCACCTAAACAGAAAACAAGCGCCGTTCTTTGTGCTAGCGTTGCGTGCGACTCAACGGCCCGACGCCTGCGCGCCCACTACGCCTAAGGTTACAAAAGATGAATTCACGAATTGCCGCCGCCCTGGGATTGTTTCTAACTGCCGCGTGCCTAAGCGCCTCCGCCCAGCCGGCCCCGCTGTACGACCTTGTGATTCGCAATGGGCGTCTCTTGGACGGCAACGGCAATCCCTGGGTCAATGCCGATGTTGCCATCAAGGATGGCCGCTTCGCCAAGATCGGCCGGGTCGAAGGCAAAGGCGCGCGCGAGATCGATGCGCAAGGGGACTATGTCTCCCCGGGTTGGATCGACATGATGGATCAATCAGGCGAAGTGCTGCTGAAGAACGGCCTGGCTGAGAACAAACTGCGCGAGGGCGTCACCTCGGCAATCGCGGGCGAAGGCGGTACGCCGGTGCCCTCGGCGCAAATCGGCGACTACTTCAAGCAGCTCGAAACGCAAGGGATCTCGCTGAATTTCGGCACTTACTACAGCTCCGGACAGGCGCGCGTGGAAGTCATGGGCGATGTGGCGGGCCACCCGACGCCGCAGCAGATGGACGCCATGAAAGCGCATGTCGATGAAGCCATGCGCGCCGGCACGATGGGCATCGCCACGGCGCTCATTTATCCGCCCGATAGTTTTCAGAGCACCGAAGATCTCATCACGCTGTCGCGTGTCGCGGCGAAGTACGGCGGCATCTATGCCAGCCACATGCGCGATGAGAGTGCCAAGCTGCTTGAGGCCATCGGCGAATCCATCGAAATCGGCGAGAAGACCGGCATCCAAGTCGAGATTTTCCATTTCAAGGGCGCGTATGCGCC